>Ga0210017_1000326_pt1 | contig 39215 bp, 32 predicted proteins | sample CryGeyCG2014_020_FD_183966 | JGI IMG/M metagenome (GOLD analysis project Ga0210017, IMG submission 183966) | Groundwater microbial communities from aquifer - Crystal Geyser CG08_land_8/20/14_0.20 (SPAdes) (version 2) | ecosystem: Environmental > Aquatic > Deep subsurface > Groundwater | place... | reverse complement strand
GTTTACACCCGGTGATGTAATTCTCTTTATTAAAGAAAATAAAATTAAATTAAATGTCTCTTATGATGAATTATTGAACATATTACTATCGCATTCTCTAAAAAATCAGGAGGCTGAACACGGCGAAGGCTTCTGGACAGACCACTGGACTTATAATCTTGATCTCTTGGAGAGTTATCTGGATGTTTATCCTGAAAATTTAAGAGAAATAATCTTTGAGAAAAAAATTTTTACCTTTTACGACAATACTGAGACTGTAAGGCCCCGACAGGAAAAATATGTGCTTAAGGAGGGTTCGGTAAGACAATTGCATGCGGTTGTACCCAGCAATGCCAAAAGAGAAATGATGAGAAAAAGAACAACCCAAGCACATACTGTAAGGATACAATATGGACTTGGTCAAATCTACCAGACCTCTCTCATCAATAAATTATTATGCCTGTTGGCCAATAAACTGGCGTCTCTGGACCCTTTTGGTTGCGGTATTGAAATGGAAGCAGATAAGCCCAACTGGTTTGATGCCTTGAATGGCCTACCGGCATTATTTGGTTCTTCGCTAAATGAAACCTTTGAATTAAAAAGATTGATTATTCTTATAAAAGAAACGATGCAAAAATGCGCAATAGAGAAAATATATATTACTGAAGAGATATATAATTTTCTCATTAATCTGGGTAAATTAATCCAAGATTATCTTGCTGGTAATTCTCATAATAAAGATTACAAATACTGGGATAAAAGCCATAGCCTTAAAGAGGATTACCGGCAAAAAACAAGATTGGGTTTTAGCGGCAAAGAACTAGAAACACCAACCGAACAATTAATAACTGTTTTAAATAATGCCTTAAAGAAGATAGATTTAGGTATTGATAAGGCATGGGATAGGAAAAAACATATTTATTATGCTTATTTTATAAATGAAGTTAAAGAATACACCCCTCTGGGAGCATCTTCTGTGAAACCGACCAAATTTAACCAGATAAGGCTGCCCTTCTTCTTAGAATCCCAGGTTCATGCCCTGAAGTTAACCGAGAATATAAATAGGGCAAAGATATTGTATGAGGCAATAAAGAAAAGCAGCCTTTATGATAAAAAACTAAAGATGTACAAATCCACTTCTTCTTTAAAGAGTGCGCCTTTAGAAATTGGTAGATGCCGTATATTTACCCCAGGGTGGCTTGAGCATGAATCTGTATGGCTGCATATGGAATATAAATATTTATTAGAAATTTTAAAGAGTGGTCTTTACGCAGAATTTTATGAGGATTTCAAAAATGTGCTTATCCCCTTCCAGAACCCTCAAAGATATGGGCGCAGTATCTTAGAAAATTCATCCTTCTTAGCCAGCAGCGCATTTCCAGATAAAACCTTACATGGCAATGGTTATGTGGCCAGACTTTCTGGCTCTACTGCAGAATTTTTACAGATCTGGTTAGTGATGAATGTGGGCTGGAAACCTTTTATTTTGGATAATAAAGGTGATTTGCATCTGCGTTTTAAACCTGTACTGGCAGGTTGGCTCTTTACCCCAAAAGATAAGACCTATAGTTTTAATTTCTTAGGTAAGATTAGGGTAACTTATCATAATCCCAATAGAATTGATACCTTTGGTAAGAACGCAGTTAGGCCAAAAAAGATTGTATTTAATGATAAAGATGAAAATTTTATCGAAATCCCCTCAGATACCATCCCCTCGCCTTACGCCCAACAGATAAGGTCTCGTCAAATAAACCGGATTGATGTATATCTGGAATAAGCAATTAGAACTTACGTTTGTAGAATAGCCTAAAGATATGTTGGGTATCTAAAGCGGAGAGGGTCCAGCTGGCCTGTTGGTAAGGGTCTTCATAATTCACAAATTCACCGTAAAGTAAGGTAAAGCTTTCATCATTGTTCAATTTATATTCTGTGCCGAAGAAGAAATTATGATGCGGTTCGTAATAATCATCGCTCTGGTATTTATTTTGTTTGTAAGCATCAATGAGCTTGGAATAAATATATTTGAACCAGAAAGTCCATTTGTCCGTGGGCATATAAGTTGTCTCTAATCCTATATGATTGATATTATCATCAAGACCACTGGCGTGCTTATTTTCATTGTAGGTGTAACCTAAAATAAATTCCCATCTATCAGTGGGAGTGTAGATAAATCTCGTTTTTCCAATGCTATAATATTTATAAGGCGGCACGCCAAAGAATTTCTGGTCATATAGAAAAGGCACTACCTTATCCCAGACCACCCCATCACGCGTCTCAGTAGTAACATAGGTATCATTTAAAAGGGCGCGTGGAAAATCTAAGGGGTCATTGGTGCGTTCGTAGATTCCTTCTACAGATAAGAGCTGTTCTATAAGTGCGTATTTTGCCCCGAAACCAAAAGCGCCCACTGAAGGATTCTTATCAGCATCTACGCTCGTATTCTCAGGGTGAATATCCTCTTCAGAAAAATAATCACTTAAGGAATACATGGTCTTGGCATAAAGGATGGGGTCATATCCTCCTGTGGTTCCAGGAAGATGCTGATAATAACCCAATAATTTCGTGGTCAGGCGCGAAGTAGCCTTATATGTAGTCTCATTTCTTACCACTGACTCTACATAGCTTCCATCATCTTTATGTACATTGCGGTATTTCAAGTCATTATCTAATTTTTCATCAAGGGCCTTCGCCGCCACCTTAAAACCCACCACGTTTCTGCCCCGGTCAACACCATCACCCCAGATTAAAGGTTTATCAATCTCGGCAATTTTCGCAAAATAAATATTGCGGCTGAATGTTGGGTCATCTCTGCGTGTATAGCGGTAATTAGATAAACCAGGGTAGAAATCCGCATCCATATGCACAGCATAAATTTCACCTTTATAAACTCCATTATAATAAGGAGGGCGGGGTATATCCCAATCTTCCTTTTTCTTGGAAGCATCATAAACCCAAGCCAATTTAGCAGCCGGGCCATTATAGGTACTATTAAAATCTTTGGCCTCCTGGATATCTGTATGGCTAGCGGCAACCTCTGCAGAAATGGTATTGTATTCAGATAATTTATAGATTAAATCTGTCCCTCCTACCTGATTAGAGGCATCGAGGCTACCGCCGTTTACCCCTAACTTTGCAGTCTGGGTAAACCCTAACTGTAAATCACCAGTCAAGGGAATTTTTAATCTCGTGGCTTCGTGAATGCTATTGGAATTCTCGTAGTCATCCCATAAACTCATGGGTGTAGCCACCGTGGTTTCTAATGAATAATTGCCTGGATTGGACTTAAAAGATATGCCCCTTAAAAAAGTAAGCCGATGCGGATAATCACCACTACTGTCTTTGGTAAAGAAAGACAACCTTCTTATCCATCTACCTTTTTTTACAGGTGTTACTCCACTATCTGGTTCAAAAATTCTACTGGGTTCGTATTCATCTAACCAAGGGCTCTCCTCCCAGTAAACATGCTTATTAGATAATACTAAAGGGTCATCTGAGGTCAGGGCTTCGTATTGGTCAGAAATAGGAAAGGCCTTGAAACTGTAATCCTCCTGTTTATAGTCAAACCAGAATTTTCTAATCGGACGGTAATCACGATTAATTTCCATGGGCTGTATAGGATTAAATGTCGTTGCCCAATCGGTAAGCCCAGTAGGGGTAGTAACCGTGGTCTTTCCATCGTCTACTTTTATCTGCTTAAGATTTATAATATTTCCTTTTTTAGAACGGTAGGTTTCATTTATAGTGCGGCTGTCATTCGACCAATATTTTAAATCCATATTTACCACATCACCGCCTGTGGTTGAGGTAACCGTAACATGGTTTTTACCGATAAATGTCCAAGGGTCAATAGTGATTTCCATAAAGGCATTAAGGGGAGTATCATACTGTGTCTGCATGCCTAAAGTTAGCCGGTCGTAAATTTTAGGGTCATAGGTATTATGGCGCTGGTCTCCCCAAAGGTACCGCCAGTTTTTCTCCCGCGGCACACCAACCCTATCTGCATTGGCATCTTTCCAAATAACATCTTCAGGAGTCATACCTAAACTTAACCGATATTCACCACTTAAAACAGCAGGGCCCTTTTGTTCTACAACCTTCTTAGTTTTCTCTTTACTAAGACTATCCAAAGCACTGCTTATTATTTCTTCTCTGGTAGGTTTCGCCTCGACTTTCTTAATTATTGTTTTGGGAGCAGATGGATAAAACCCTTGCTTAAAGATAGTATTTATGTATTGTTTAGCAGTCTGATTATTGGAGTCTATTAATAATGCCTTATTAAACTCATGCAGGGCATCATCGTATTTGCCTATACGATAAAAAGCAATCCCCAGCTCACAGAGATATTCCGCTGCCTGGGTAGCGCAAAAGGCAGGACGCAGGATTACAGAAGTCAACAACAAAAATAATAGCGCTATTATTTTAATCTTGTGTACCATAATTTGATTACTATTGTATACCATTTTCTATATATAGGTCAAGAAAAATAATATATCTCTGCAAATTTTTAAATTTAAAATTTTTAAATTCACCTCTATCCCCAACCCCATAAAATTACTTGACTCATGTGCGCTTTAGTTGTATAAATAGGTTACAAGAAAATCGCTTCGCGATTAGACTCTTCCTTTAAGAGGGTTAGGAAGGTCTATCCTTTTTAGGATTAGGAAAGTGTTTTATACTTTCCTATACCATAAAAAATATAAACCCCGTTAGAAATCTTGGATTACTTCGATTAGTATTAGGTATTTCTAACGGGGTAAACAAAACGTATATTTGTGCTGATTAAATGCTAAATTTAGAGGAAAGAGAATGGGGACTATAGATTTACAGAGAGAAGAACTTACTGAAAAAGAAAAGCGCCATATTGAGATTCTGGAGATTTTAAGAAGACGAGGGCCCCTGAGCCGGCCAGATATTGCTAAAGAGATGGGTATAAATGTGGTTACTGTCTCTACTTACATTGATGATTTCATAAAGTATAATCTGGTACATGAGAAGGAGTTGGATATCTCTGACGGTGGTAGGAGGCCTGTGCTTTTAGATTTAAATCCTCAAGGTGGCTATATAATTGGAGCAGGCTTAAATCTTATGAATATGGTAGGCGTTTTGGCGGATTTAAAAGGTAATATTGTCCTTAAGACACAGTTTGATCGGCCAGGTGCTTCAGCAAGGGAAATTGTGGAATGCCTGTTAGGGATAATTCGCGAGATAATCAGGCGTTCTAAAGATTATACTAAGGATATAAGAGGTATTGGTGTGGGTATTGCAGGTATTATCGATAAGAAGAACGGTTCCGTTCGCTGGCCAGAAAGAATAAGTTATAACTATACTAATTATGTATCGGTTAACTTACCTTTGAGGGAATTGATTGAAAAGGAGCTTGGTTTACCGGCGATTATTGAAAATGATGCCACAGCCGCCTGTTTTGGCGAACAGTGGTTACGGTTAGAGCCGAGCCTGAAAAATATTATATATATGTTTTCTGGGGTAGGCAGTGGTATAATGATTAACGGAGAGATTTACACTGGTAGCTATGGGTGTGCAGGTGAGCTCTCTATATATAATTATAAGCAAGAGGAGCAATTTAGCTGTTCTTTGGGTAATCCGTGTTTTTTAAAGCGCTGGGATACGGACTTAGGGATTGTGGAAGATGCCAAGTCGATGTTGGCTAAAGATAATAAATTAGCTGATAAATTCTTTAAGTTAACTTCAAGCAATATAGACAACGTAGATTTAAAAAGTGTATTTATTGCTAACAGAACAGGCGATACTATTGCGAGCTTGGCACTGGATAAGGCAGCCGCAAGGCTCGGAATAAAGATTGCATCCTTGGTAAATTTATTAAATCCACAAGTAGTTGTGATCGGTGGTGGTTTAGAGGAAGCGGGTGAAGGATTCTTAAATAAGGTAAGTTTAACGGTAAAAGATTGGGCTTTTAGAGAGGCGGCCGAAGATTTAAAGATTGTTTATTCTCAATTAAGAGAAAATGCAGTGGCCTTGGGCGCAGCCAGTCTCGTTATAGAGAAGGTATTTGCTGGATTACTATAATTAGGCTATCACGAAACTCGTGCCAGCCTATGATTACACAGATTTTAGAAGTAGATTACACAGATAATACCGACGATGCTTTTAATCTGTGCAATCGTTTTTTTAATCGGTGTAATCAAGGGCGGCACTTTTGTGACGCCCTATTACTATAATAGGAAAGGAGAATAGATGCGAGAAAAAATAAGGCTTATCATAATAATAGTTCTCGCGGCCATGTTAGCGGTAAGTATCTTTACTGGTCTGCAAACTTACAGTGCAAAGAAAGCAATGGAACTGGAGAGAAACACATTGATAAACGAAAACGAAAGTTTAGCCAGAAAGATTGAAGAAATCGCTAAAGAAAGAAAACAACTTCAGGAGAAAGTTAATATATTAAGTAATGATTTAAATAAGGCCTCTCAGGAAAAACAGGATATCCAGGGACAATACGAATTAATAGTTAAAGAGAGAGACGACCTGGTCGGGAAACTAAAGACTTTGCAGGAAAATAACGACCAGTTACGCGACGATTTGAACAATCTTGTTCGTGAAAAACAGCGGTTAGGGCAAAGCCTGCAAGATAATTTATCGCTCCTAAGAAATGAGAATACCGAGTTAAAACAACAATTGGACAATTTAAACGGCCTTAAAACCAAGCTGGAAACTGAACTCGGGCAGCTTAAAGGAGAAAAGTCGGATTTCCAACGAAAGCTTAATGAGATAGACTCATTTTTAGAGCAGAAGTTAACCGAGCCCAAATACCTTAGCCTTAAAGAGCAACTAGGTGCTATGCGTAGCGGCGGCAAAGCAGAAACGCAACAGGCAGCAGAGCCCGAAAAGGAATCTGTAGAATTACCGCCTATAGTTGTGCGGCCACAAGCTCAAGCAGAAACACCGACGTGGCCAGAGAAGAGCGCGCCTGTTAATGCGACGGGTAAAGTCTTAGAGGTAAATAAAGAGAATAAGTTTGTAATCATTGATTTAGGTCAAGAAATGGGCGCAAAACTGGGCGATACCTTTAAGGTATATAAACAAGGTAACCCTATAGCTACTGTTGAAGTTATCCAGGTTCGCCAGAGTATCGCCGCCTGTGATATAAAGGAAGAAACTACGCCTATAGAAGCAGGCGATATAGTTAGATAATCCGTTAATCTCGTTAGGCTCGTTTTGCTCGTTAAGTTCGTTATAACGGGATAGACGGGCATAACGGGCTAAACGGACTCAACGAAATCTTGTTTTCATAATTATTAATGGTGCGCATTAAAAAAGATTCCTCCGGAGATGTTACCATAAATGATGTTGCCCGCCTGGCAGGCGTATCTATCACTACGGTTTCGCGCGTAATAAACAAAATCCCCACAGTTAAGGAAAAAAACCGCATTCTCGTGTTGGAGGCAGTCAAGCAGCTTAAATTTCAACCTTCTATTTTTGCGCAGCGGCTCGTCACCGGCAAGAGCAATGTGGTAGCATTGGTTATACCGCGCTACGAAGGAATATTTTATTCTTATTATGCCCTGGAGTTGATACGGGGCATAGGCACGCTTTGCGAAGCATTAAAATTAGATTTATTACTCCATCTTACTGACAGCCGCACGTCACTTAATTTAAAAGGTGTCGGAGGAATAATTTTTGCGGATATCATCGGTAACCGGGCTCAGCTCGAAGATGCATTAGCCTCCGGCATTCCCTCCATAGTGATTAATAATTATGTCGAGGATTTAGAAGTCAGCTGCATTGCTATAGATAATATAAGAGGCGCGCAAGACGCAGTCAATTATTTAATCGGTTTAGGCCACAGAAAAATAGCGCATATAACGGGTGATTTAGTCACTCAGGCAGCAGCTTGGCGTTTCGAAGGCTATAAGCGCGCGCTGAAGAAAAATAATATTGAGTTTTGCGAGGATTATGTATTTAAGACGGATTATTCGCGGGGGCAGGCCAGGAGCGCCGCGGAAAAGTTAATCAAGATACCCAATCCGCCTACTGCCGTATTTGTTGCCTCTGATTCTATGGCGCTTGAGGTAATGACAGTAGCGAGGGAATTAGGCCGCAAGGTTCCAGGCGATTTGTCTATTGTGGGTTTCGACGATAACCCCTCCGGCCTTTATGGGTCCGTATCTTTAACTACCGTAAGGCAACCTTTGATTAGGATGGCGCAAGATTGCGTAAAAGAATTGAATCTTTTGATATCTCGCAAGGATAAAGGTGGAAAGGTAAAAAAATTCCTGCTTCCGACAGAGTTAATAATTAGAGAATCCTGTCGACCCGTTGATCCTGGTAAGGCATAACCCTCCGCTGAATCAAAGGGAAAGAATAATTAATCCTGCTTTCTACACAAAATATGGTATATAAAAATTATTATAATACCATATATTGTATTTTTTCCTTGACAGAAAGATTCCGGGGTGTTATACTTTTCTTGGGTGAGAAAATTTAAGGTTTAATATTTAGCACGACTTTGTTAAAAATGCATTTTTCCTCAGACAGTCAAAGGATAAAGTTTTCTTAACTTATTGCTAAACAATGACTTATCTTTTTAATAATAGTAAAATAAGGTCAAAAATTAACATAGTAGTGATTTGGTTTTAATGGTGGAGGAGAAAATGGCACTGGAACTTTCCGAGAATGCCCTTAAGGTATTGGAGAAAAGGTATCTGAGCAAGGATGAGACAGGCCGGGCTATTGAGACACCAGAGGGTATGTTTCGCCGTGTAGCCAAGGCGATTGCCAGCGCAGATAAGCTTTACAATAAAACAGAAGAAGAGCTCGCCGGCCTTGAAGAGGCATTTTACCGCATTATGGCTGCTTTAGAATTTATGCCGAATTCGCCTTGCCTTATGAACGCGGGAAAAGAGCTCGCTCAGCTCAGTGCTTGTTTTACATTGCCTATTGATGATTCTATGGAATCAATATTTGAAACCTTAAAGGCAACATCCCTGATTCATCAATCGGGCGGAGGAACTGGCTTCTCTTTTTCACGGCTGCGTCCGAAGAACTCTATGGTTAGAACCACCGGCGGGATTGCCTCTGGCCCGGTTTCTTTTATGAAGGTCTATGATGCGGCAACTGAGGCTGTGAAACAGGGTGGAACCCGTCGCGGAGCAAATATGGGAATCTTGAGAATTGACCACCCCGATATACTAGAATTTATCACTTGCAAAGAAAACAATAAAGAGATTACCAATTTCAATATCTCAGTTGCTATTACCGATGATTTTATGCAGGCACTGCAAAAAGGCGAGGACTACGATTTAATTGACCCTCATAGCCACAAAGTAGTCCAACGGTTGAATACCAAAGAGGTCTTTGATTTAATTGTGAAACAGGCGCATAAAAATGGCGAGCCGGGGGTCATCTTTATTGATCGTATTAATCAGGATAACCCTACTCCAAAATTAGGTAAGATCGAATCAACTAATCCTTGTGGCGAACAGCCAATTTTGCCTTATGAGAGTTGCGATTTGGGTTCTATAAATTTATCCCGGATGTGCAAGGAAACGGGAGTGAGCCGTTATGAAATTGACTGGGATAAATTAAGAACCGTAACGCATCTGGCTGTGCATTTTCTAGACAACCTTATTGATGTAAATAAATTCCCTTTGCCTGCCATAGAAAAAGCTACAAAATTAACGCGTAAGATCGGCCTGGGCGTGATGGGCTGGGCGAGTTTACTTATACGCCTGAATATACCTTATAATAGTGATGAGGCAGTGGCTCTGGCTGAGAAGGTAATGTCTTTTATATTAAATGAGGCAACCAAGAAATCACAAGAGTTAGGCAAAGCTAAAGGATTATTCCCTGCCTTTAAAGGCAGTATTTATGATAAAAAGGAAGGTGGACTTAAATTACGCAATGCCACTTTAACGACAATTGCGCCTACCGGCACAATCAGCATTATTGCCGGTCCTTGTTCCTCAGGGATAGAACCGCTATTTGCCATATCCTATTACCGTAACGTAATGGACAACGATAAATTGATAGAGGTCGATCCGTTTTTTGAAGAGATAGCCCGTGAACGCGGATTTTACAGCCGTCAGTTGATGGAAAAAATTGCTGAAAAATCTTCGATTCAAGATATTGAAGGCGTGCCTGAAGATGTAAAAAGAATATTTGTTACTGCCCATGATATATCTCCTGAATGGCATGTGCGTATGCAGGCTGCTTTTCAGAAGTACACACATAACGCTGTTTCTAAGACCATTAATTTTCCCTATGAAGCAGCCATTGAAGAAGTAAGGCACGCTTATGTGCTGGCATACGAATTAGGTTGCAAAGGCATTACTATCTACCGTGATAGAAGCCGCGAAGAGCAGGTTCTAAATGTGGGACGTAAAGAGTCGAAACAAGAGCAGGTAATTCAAGATGCAGTTAAGATTATTCCTCGACCACGTCCAGAAGTAATTACCGGCACAACTACCAAGGTCGCCACAGGCTGCGGTAATCTCTATGTAACCATTAATAGCGACGAAACAGGTGCGCCTTTTGAGCTTTTTACCCAGATGGGTAAAGCCGGCGGCTGCGCTGCCTCTCAGCTGGAAGCCATTGGACGGTTGGTTTCCCTGGCTTTCCGTTCAGGCATTGAGGTAAAATCCATTATTGAACAATTGCGCAATATCCGTTGCCCCAGCCCTTCATGGGAAAAGGGGCAGCGTATATTTTCTTGCGCCGACGCCATTGCCCGCGTAATTGAAAAGAGGCTGGTGAATGGTGCGGCTGCTCCGGTTTCTCCGGAACCCGCGAGCGTAGCCATGAAACATTCCTATAGCGATGAGCCTGTGATTTCTGATTTTGATGTGCATGGGGAGATTGTGGGCGTTTGCCCGGATTGCGGAGGAGCGCTGCGCCATGAAGAAGGCTGCATTAAGTGCCATGCCTGCGGTTTTTCTAAATGCTAATGAAAAAAATACTCTATATAGTTTTAGACGGTTTAGGCGACCTGCCCATTAAAGAATTAAATAATAAGACGCCTTTAGAGGCAGCTTTAACCCCTAATCTTGACTCACTCGCCCAAAAAGGTAAAACCGGTATTGTCTATCCTGTAGCCAAGGGAATTGCTCCGGAGTCAGATATTGCAGTGATCAGCCTTTTGGGTTATGATGCCCGTAAGTATTATACGGGAAGAGGCCCGTTAGAGGCTTTTGCCGAGGGGTTAGTGATTCCTGACGGTAATTTGGCGCTGCGCGTCAATTTTGCTACTTGTGAACCGGATGGAAGAACCATAAAAGACCGCAGAGTAGGAAGAAACCTGACTACTGATGAGGCAACTTTTTTGGCCAAAGAAATAAATTCAAAAGTTACTTTAGCGAACGCTACCTTTGAATTTAAAAATACCATTGGCCATCGCGGAGTTTTAGTAATAAGAGGTATGCGTTCCAAATTATCCGGCTGGATAACCAATACTGACCCGGCTTATGAGCGGGAAGGAGTCTTTGGTGTAGCTTTGGAGAAGTTTGAAAACTTTGTAGCAGAATCGCATCCTATGCCGGGTTTCGAAAATTCAAGCGAAGCAAAAGAAGCAGCGCATCTTTTGAATGAATTTACCGAGAAATCGCATAAAGTTCTTAATGAATCGGCAGTGAATAAGAAAAGAATTGCCGAGAATAAGCTTGCGGCAAATATAATATTGTCCCGTGATGCCGGCGACCACCTTCCGAAATTTCCCAAAATAGGCAGCCTCTACAATATAAAATTCGGTTCATTTGTGCAGATGCCCGTAGAAAAGGGCATTGCCCTTTTAACCGGACTGGATGTAATCGATGTGCCTTCATCGAGCGGCCATCTGGATGTGGATTATGCCATTTGGGCAAAAGTAGCCCTAGACATCATCAAAAAATACGACGGTATTTATATCCATATAAAGGGCCCTGATGAACCCGCGCACGACGGAGATTTTAATAAGAAGAAAGAGATTATCGAGCTCATCGATAAATTTTTCTTTGCTGACCTGTTGCCTAAGCTGGATATTAATAATACGATTCTTGCGGTGACTGCAGACCATTCTACTGTTTGCGCAATAAAGGCGCATTCCGGTGACCCTGTCCCATTACTCGTCTCAGGCGGTAACATTAAGCCCGATGGCTCACTTAGTTTTTCTGAAAAGGCAGCTAAGCTTGGTTCAATAGGCGAACTTTGCGGCCAAGATATTTTGCCCCTCCTTGTGAAATCCGCTCAAGAATAGTATAATAGTTTAAAATAATTAGGGACGTCTTTACAGCTAAAGCTAAGGGTGTTCCACATTCAAAGCAAAGGCTGTCCCCTTTTTGCACTTTTCCCTTTTCTTAGGGGACACCCTTCCGATTGGTTTTAAAGACGTCCCTCGATTGGGATTGAACCTGTCCCTATCACTCCTAATATGTATGATTATGATGTTATAGTTATTGGTGCCGGTCACGCGGGTATTGAAGCGGCTTTGGCTTCGGCTCGTCTGGGTTGTAAAACTCTGCTTTTGACTTTAAGCCGCGATACCATAGGCCTAATGAGTTGTAATCCGGCAATCGGCGGCGTAGGCAAAGGACAACTAGTTAAAGAAATTGATGCCTTAGGCGGAGAAATGGCAAAAGTAACCGATGCCTGCGGTATTCAATTTAGGATACTCAATGCCTCAAAAGGCCCGGCAGTACAATCTTCGCGCGCACAGGTGGATAGGAACAAATATAAACAGTATATGCAAAAGATACTTAAGGAACAAGATAATCTTTTTATAAAGGAAGCAGAAGCAAGGAAGTTGATAGTCAGAGATAATCGAATAAGAGGGATAATTACTGAGCAAAATGAAGAAATTACTTCTTTTGCCGTGGTTGTCTGTCCGGGAACATTTTTAGACGGGCTGATACATATAGGGTTAAATCATTTTAGCGCCGGCCGGATTAATGAACCCGCAGCAGTTGATTTAGCCGGAAACTTAAAAGAATTAGGTTTTAATCTGTTGAGATTTAAGACCGGCACCTGCCCGCGCTTGGATAAAGACTCTATAGATTTCTCTAAGCTAACCGTTCAAGAAGGAGATAATCCGCCCCGCCCATTTTCTTTTTCTACAAAACAAATAATACAGAAACAGATTCCCTGTTACATAACTTATACCAATAAAAATACCCATCAGATTATTAGGGATAATTTGGATAAATCTCCTTTATACACGGGGATAATCAAGGCCACAGGTGTCAGATACTGCCCATCAATCGAAGACAAGGTCGTTAAATTTGCTGAAAGAGCGCGGCACCAGATATTTTTAGAGCCGGAAGGCTATGAAACGCCTCAGATTTACCCTAATGGTTTGGCCACGAGTTTGCCCGAAGAAGTACAGCTTGAGATTTTGCATTCCATCGAGGGTTTAGAAAATGTTAAAGTAATCAGGTTTGGTTACGGTATAGAACACACAGTAGCCGAACCCACGCAACTCTATTCTACCCTGGAAACAAAATTGATTAAGAATTTGTATCTTGCCGGCCAGATAAACGGTACAACTGGTTACGAAGAAGCCGCAGCGCAAGGGTTAGTGGCGGGTATAAATGCTGCTTTGCGGGTCGAGAATAAAGAGCCGCTTATTTTAGACCGCGCCTCAAGCTATATCGGAGTATTGATTGATGACCTGACTACCAAAGGCACAAACGAACCCTACCGGATGTTTACTTCGCGCGTGGAGTATCGCTTGATTTTACGCGAAGATAATGCGGATTTACGCCTGAAGAAAATAGGCTATGATTTAGGTTTAGTGAGCAAAGAAGATTATCAAAAATTGCAGGAAAAAACAGAGGCAATTAAACAGGGGATAAATTTTTTAAGAACTACTCGCCTGAAGCCTTCAGCGCAAGTCAACAATCGCCTGATTGACCTAGAGATCTCGCCTATAAAAAAGGCAGTTACCTTGGAAGAAATTTTAAAAAGGCCGCAGATAAATTTAGAGCACCTAAAGAGCATGGACCAGGTCAATTTAGATATTCCTGAATTCGCTTCCCGTCAGGTAGAAATTGAGGTAAAATATGCGGGGTTTATTCAGAGGCAGCTTAAAGAAGTAGAAAGATTTGATAATTTAGAAAAAATAAGGCTGCCGCAAGGGTTAAATTATGCTGAGATTTCAGGCCTATCTCGAGAGATAATAGAAAAACTGCATAAATTTAAACCCCTTAATTTAGGCCAGGCATCACGTATTTCCGGAGTTACGCCCGCAGCAATTTCTATATTAATGGTATATTTGAAGAGATTTAATTCAGGTGAGGTAAAAGATAAGGCTAAGGTTTAGGCTAAGGTTAAGGTATGTCTGGAGAAAGAAATTATCTTATTTTGAAAAAATTCTGTCAGGATTTAGGCGTAGATTTATTCGGCGCAGCTGACATTAATAAGATAAAGAAAGATTTTGCATTGTCCAAGAGTTTATTAGAAAGATTTGATAAAGCCGTATGCCTGGGATTAAGTTTATCAAAAAGCATCCTGGAAGAAATTGAAAATGCTCCTACGCGGCTATATTTCCATCATTATCGCACAGCTAATGCCTTACTGGACCAGATTGCTTTTAAGGTAAGTAATTATATACAGAAAAATAGTTTTTTTGCTCTACCCATACCCGCTTCACAGATTATAGACTGGCAGAACCAGAAGGCGCATCTTTCGCATAAAAAAATAGGCTATTTAGCAGGATTAGGCTGGATAGGCAGGAATAATTTATTAGTCAATAAAACTTTGGGTAGCCAATTTCGCATAGTTTCCATTCTTACTGATATGCCGCTAAAGACAGATAAGCCTACAAAAGAGGCCTGTGGAGAATGCAGGCTATGTATTGATGCCTGCCCTGTAAAGGCAATAAAAGAGGATCCTGCGGATTTCGAGCATTTAAGATGCTTTGAGAAATTAAAGGAATTCCAGAAACAGCGTTTGGTTGACCAGTATATCTGCGGCGTTTGCGTTAAGGCTTGCATAGGAGAGAAAGCCTCAAAAGAATTTCACAAGCAAGAGTGCTCATAAATGGACAGATGCCAATGTGTTAGGAACAAAGATAAAATTATATTTTTAATTTTACATTAGCTCTTTACGGCCTATCTTTTAAATGATATAATCCACGTCGATAACTTTAAAAGAACAGTGAAAACCAAATGCACCTATTATTAATTTCTCTAATTTTATTAATGGGCCTTGCCGTCGGCTGGTCAATCGGCGCCAATGACGCCGCCAATTCCTTAGGCACTGCAGTCGGTTCAAGGGTTTTGACCTTAAGGCAGGCGATAGTCTTAATTGCTATTTTTGGTTTTTTGGGAGCATTCTTACAGGGCTCTTATGTCGCCAAAACCATTGGCAAGGGCATTGTGCCAATGCAAGAGCTAGACAGGGACCTAGTTTTATATTTAGCAATGGTGGCTGCTTTTGCTGCTGCTAGTTGGGTAGTTTTAGCTACATACTGGAAGATGCCTATTTCTACCAGTCATTCTATTGTAGGCGCAGTGGCAGGCGCAGGATTAGCAATAGGTGCACCGGTTAGATGGAAGGTGCTTTTAGATATATTTATCTGCTGGATTTTTACTCCCATAGGCAGTGCTGTTTTAGGATATATTTTTTACCGCATTTTTAAGAATATATTTTATCGGATTATTCCGCGTAGATACTTAAAAGTTACTTTTGCGGCCCTGATTATTATCAGCGGATGTTACGTAGCTTATTCCTGGGGAGCAAATGATGTTGCCAATGCTACTGGTGTTATAGTGGGCGCAGGAATACTTACGCCTACCACAAGCGTAATTTTAGGAGGGCTGGCTATAGTTTTAGGTATTATGACTTGGGGGTATAAAGTCATAGAAACAATAGGTTCACAGATAACCAATCTTTTACCGATTATGGCTTTCTCTGCGCAGTTAGCCAGCGCTATCAATGTTCATATATATACGATTTTTGGTATGCCGGTTTCTACTAGCCACTCTATCGTAGGCGCAATTTTTGGGGTAGGATTAGTGCGCGGTGTGCGGGTTCTAAACATCCGCATTATGCGCGAGATAATTATATGCTGGTTAGCCACGCCCTTTATCTCAGGCGTAATCAGCTTTTTAGTGCTTAAAGGAATAATGATTTTTGTAAAAATAGGAGGTTAAGATGAAAGAGATAAGGAATATCTTAGGTTGGTTGGGAATGGCGCAGGAGCAATCTATATTACAGGATGCGCAGAAACACGTAGAAGAGATTTACCAGACAGTTACGCATTTTACCGAAGCGATTAAGGCGTTTACCCAAGGAGATATGCAGGCAAAAGTCTTCGCTATTGAAAAGGTCAGAGAAAGCGAACACAAAGCCGATGAATTAAGGTCGAAAATGATAAACGAACTTTCAGAGGGCCTACTCTTGCCGCCCGCCAGAGAGGATTTGATGCGTTTTGCCAGAAACTTAGATAATATCGCCGATTGGACAAACGGCGCAGCCAGAATTTTGGGATTTATTGAGCAGAAACTCCCAGAGAATATTTTAAAAAATATCTTATCTGCTACAGGGTTAATCTTTACTTCCACTTCTAAACTCAAAGAGGCGATAGAATCTCTCACTAAGAATGACCTAAAAAAAGCATTAAATGATTGCGAGGACGTTGATCACATCGAACACGATGCGGATGACCAAAAAAGACTTTTAATTGAGAGCATCATTCACGCTAAACTTGAGCCAGCTACACTTCTATTAAGTTATCAATTGGCTGAATATCTGGAGGGAGTAACGGATAAGATAGAAGACGCAGCTGATTTTATTAAAGTCTTAGCTATTAAGTCAAAATAATGTTTCCTTTGACATTAATCCACTGTATACTATAATTTAGGAAAGGAGACCGGCTGTATGCAAGAGCGTAGGATGTTTGAGCGGTTCAATATCGAGATTCCCGTAACGATCCGTAGCTTAGATGACAAAAAAATAGAAGGTTCGGGCAAGATAATAAATATAAGCGCAGGCGGAGGCGGAATGGTAGTAACCACAGAATACCTGTTGCCCCAAACGCCCTTAGAAATACAGCTTCTTTTTCCTGATGGCAAGGATCCCCTTATCGCCAATGCAAAAGTAATTTGGTTGAAGGCAATGGAGCCTACCCTGTTTTTGGCAGGAGTGCAGTTTGAGAAAGTGGATTTTATGGGTATCGCCCGGGCCTTAAGGTTACGTCATTAAATAGGCCTACCTACAATCTCTCCTTGACCCCGTTAGAAATTATGCTATGATATTTTAAGCATTTCTAACGGGGTTGACCCCCTATTCTTTAAATGATCACGACTTTGTTAAAAATGCATTTTTCCTCAGATGCACACAGATTTTTAAGGATGCACACAGATTTTCTCCGTCGATATCAGTGTGCATCCATCTTTTATCAGTGTGAATCTTACAGTCAAAGGATAAAGTTTTCTTAACTTATTGCTAAACAATGACTTATCTTTTTAATAATAGTAAAATAAGGTCAAAAATTAACATAGTAGTGAAATGATATAATTCAAACAAATATGAAAAAGAAGATTATTTTTTGGATGAGAAAACAACTAAAAGATTCAGGTGCAAAAGGTATAGTGATGGGCCTTTCTGGCGGAGTAGATTCAGCGGTTGTAGCGGCCCTGGCAAAAGAAGCTTTTGGAAAGGGGAGAGTCTTAGCCTTAATTTTACCCTGTCATAGCCAAGTTCAGGGGCTGAAAGACGCGCTGCTCGTAGCCCGGCAACTCGGCATAGAAACCAAGACATTGGATTTATCAGATATATACGATAATCTCATCAGGATTCTACCTGAGGCAGGCAGGCGGGCTTTGGCAAATCTAAAGCCGCGCTTAAGGATGTCGGTTCTCTATTATTTTGCCAACAAGTTTAATTATTTAGTCTGTGGCACAGGTAATAAATCCGAAATTAAAGTTGGTTATTTCACTAAGCATGGCGATGGTGCTACGGATATATTACCAATAGGGGATTTATTAAAAAGGGATGTGAGAAAATTAGCAAAGCAATTAGGGATACCCACTCGCATAATTACCAAATCGCCCACTGCAGGCCTTTGGCCAGGCCAGACTGACGAAGGCGAGATGGGCATAACTTATCCTGAATTAGATGATATATTAGAGCGCCTGGAAAATAAGAAAAGGCAGGTTCTTTCAAAGAAAAAGATAAATAAAGTTAAAGAGATGATTAAGAGGTCAGAACATAAAAGACAAGGACCTAAAATATGCTATATTTAGAGAAATCACAAGTAAGTGTGTAAGTTTTTAAGTGTGTAAGTGTGTAAGGGGAGCACTTAAACACTTTACACTTATAAACTTTACACTCCGAGCGACGAAAGGAGCGAGGCAATGGATGAAATATTAGAGATATTAGAAAAGGACGCACGCACAACACCCGAGGATATTGCCAGGATGTTGAAGAAAAAGCCTCAAAATATAAAAGAGGCAATAAAAAAATATGAAAAAGAAGGCGTAATAGTAAAGTATAAGACAGTAATCAATAAAGAGTTAATCAAAGATACGGATTCGGAAGTCAGGGCTTTGATAGAAGTTAATATTACGCCGCAAAAGGATGTAGGTTTTGACAAGGTCGCTGAGCGTATATATTCGTTTCCAGAGGTTTCCAGCTGTTATCTTATATCGGGTACTTACGATTTACTCCTGATTCTTGAAGGCCGCGACCTGCATACAGTTTCCAGGTTCGTGGCGGAAAAATTAGCTCCGATGGAAAATGTTAAAGGCACAGTAACCCACTTTTTGTTAAAGAAATACAAAGAAGACGGGGTCATTTTAAAACATAAAGAAGAAAATAAAAGGATAGCAATTTCCTATTAGAAGTTCGTAAGTTCTTTTGTTCGCAAGTTCGCAAGTTAAATGAAAAACTAAAGAATCTTAGAACATTAGAACTATAGAACCTAAGAACCATGAAGAATATCGTTTCCCAGAAAGTACAAGACATACGGCCTTCGGGTATCCGGGCATTTTTTGATTTAGTCCTGGGGATGAAAGACGTTATCTCGCTAGGCGTGGGAGAGCCGGATTTTGTCACTCCCTGGCAGATACGCGAGGCAGGTATATATTCTTTAGAGGAAGGTTTCACCTCCTATACCTCAAATAAAGGGCTCTATAAATTAAGATTGAGCATAAGCCGCTATTTGAAAAATAGATACGGCTTAGACTATTGCCCTGAAGAAGAGATCCTGATTACCGTAGGGGTAAGCGAAGGTTTTGATTTAAGTTTGCGGGCAATTATAAATCCGCAGGATAAAATATTAATTCCAGCTCCGAGTTACGTTTCTTACGGCCCGCTTACAGAGTTAGCAGGCGGTATACCTGTGTATATAGATACAAAGAATGAAGGTTTTAAGCTTACGCCCAGGATATTAGAGAAACACATTGATAAAAAGGCCAAAGCTATAATTTTGAATTATCCGACAAATCCCACCGGAGTTTCCTATACTAAAAAGGAATTAGAGGGAATAAGCGAGGTTATCTTAAAGCATAAATTGCTCTGTATATCCGATGAGATTTATGGAGACCTCACTTATGATTTTGAACATACGCCCTTTGCTACTCTCTCCGGAGCAAAAGAGAACACGGTTTATCTCAATGGATTCTCTAAGAGTTATGCCATGACCGGATGGCGGGTGGGTTTTGCTTGTGGCCCAAAAGAAATAATTTCCGCAATGACCAAGATTCATCAGTATACCATAATGTGCGTTTCCATCACCAGCCAGATGGCAGCATGCGAGGCACTGCAGACAGGTAGAAAATCAGTTGAGGAAATGAAGCGTGAGTATAAGAGACGCAGAGAATTCATCTGTCAGGGATTGAATAAATTAGGCCTTGAATGCATAAAACCCAACGGCGCGTTTTATGTATTTACCTCCATAAAGAATACAGGGCTGGATTGCCTGGATTTTGCACAGAGGCTGCTTAAGGAACAAAAAGTAGCGGTTGTTCCAGGCACTGCTTTTGGCGGGCAATACAAGGATTATGTCCGTATATCCTATACTTCTAGCCTTGATAACTTAAAAGAGTCGCTGGTAAGAATAGAGAAATTTTTAAATGAAGCCCAAACTTACGGAACGTAAGTGTTCGTAAGTTGTGCGCTCATTGAAGGAGATAACTAATGAAACCCAAGACAAGATCAGATATAAAAAAACTAGTAAAAGAATATAAAGTAAGATATATCAGGTTGTGGTTTACGGATGTATTAGGATTTTTAAAAGGTTTTACCATAACCGTAGATGAATTGCCGCGCGCCTTGGGAGATGGTATGGGTTTTGATGGTTCATCCATTGAGGGATTTGCCAGAATTGAGGAATCCGATATGATTGCCCGGCCTGACCCGGCTACATTCGCCATACTGCCCTGGGAATCTAAAGAGCAGCCAGTGGCACGGATGTTTTGCGATATCTACACACCCCGCGGCACTCCTTTTGAAGCCGACCCCCGATATGTATTAAAAAAGAATTTAGCCCGCGCTAAAAAAATGGGTTTTACTTATTATGTTGGCCCGGAATTGGAATATTTCTATTTTAATAATCCTAAAAATACAATTGTCTTAGATAGAGGCGGATATTTTGATTTGACACCCTTAGATGTTGCCCAGGGCGTAAGGAACGAAACCGTAAGCGCGTTAGAAGATTTAGGCGTTATTGTAGAATATAGCCACCACGAAGTAGCTTCCAGCCAGCACGAAATTGACTTAAGATACACGGATGCACTTTCCATGGCTGATAACGTGATGACTTACAGATTGGTAGCTAAGGAGATTGCCCAGGCAAAAGGCTTGCATGCCAGTTTTATGCCCAAGCCCGTTTTTGGAATAAATGGCTCAGGTATGCACACGCACCAGTCATTGTTTTCCGCCTCCGGCGGAAAAGGCAAAACCAATGCCTTCTTTGACAAAAAAGATAAATATCATCTTTCTAAAATGGCCAAACAATTTATTGCCGGCCTGCTCAAGCATGCACCCGAGATAACTTCTGTGACAAACCAGTGGGTTAATTCTTATAAACGGCTTGTGCCGGGATATGAAGCGCCGGTTTATATCTGCTGGGCGCAGATGAACCGCTCAGCACTGATAAGGGTCCCGATGTATAAACCAGGAAAAGAAAAATCCACGCGTATTGAATACCGTTCGCCTGACCCGGCCTGTAACCCATACTTAGCATTTTCGGTAATGCTGGCAGCGGGTTTAGAAGGTGTTGAAAAAGGCTATGCCTTAGCTGACCCGGCGAATGATAATATATACAATATGACTGACGAACAGAGAGGGCGCGTCAGGATTAAATCTTTGCCCGAAGACCTGATGGAAGCAATCAAAATAACCGAGAAGTCAGAACTTGTAAAACGGGCCTTAGGCGATGAATTGTTCTATTTCTTTATCCGCAACAAAAAATTAGAGTGGTATGAATACAAGGCACAGGTTACGCAATACGAGATAAATAAGTATTTGCCGATATTGTAAGGTGCCAAAAACAATCAAGTCGCCTCTCCTTAAGAAACAGAATGTGCCTCAAAGAGAGTTTAAAAGAATACCTGCTTAAGACTCCTGCAAAAGATAAATGGAAAAGAATAGGTAGACAAAAAAGGGCAGGGGTATTGGTGCCGTTATTCTCCGTTTATTCCCAAAAGAGCACAGGTATAGGCGAGTTCAGGGATTTAAAACTATTAATAGATTGGGCTAAATTAAGCGGCAATTCTATAATTCAACTTTTACCTTTAAATGAACTAGGGCCCCTTTTCTGCCCCTATGATTCCCTCAGTTCTTTTGCCCTTGAGCCGGCATGCATATCTTTAGAGAATTTACCCGGCGCAAAGAAAAATTCTATTAAAACCAGGATTAGTCAACTCAAGGAAATATTTCCGGCAGGTAGAGCGCACGTAGATTACCGGATAAAAAAAGAAAAACTTATGGTGCTCTGGGAGATATTTCTTGAAGAAGGCCAATCGGCCTGCCGAGAGTTTAAAAAATTTATAGAAGACAACAATTATTGGATTGATGATTTTGCATTGTATAAGGTTCTTAAGGATTATTATCAAGGAAAGCCTTGGTCAGAATGGGAAGATAGATATAAAAACCGCGACATATCAGAACTTGCAATATTCCGGAAAGTTCACGAAGAAGAAATTATGTTTCAAATTTGGGTTCAATGGCAACTCTATAAACAGTTTAAAGGAGTTAAAGAATACGCGCAGTCAAAAAAGGTTTTACTTAAAGGCGACCTGCCGCTACTCGTATCAAGAGATAGCGCAGATGTATGGGCACATCAGGAATTCTTTAAATTAGAATTTGCAGCAGGCGCCCCTCCTGATATGTATTGCGCCAAAGGCCAGCGTTGGGGCATGCCTACCTATAATTGGGATAGAGTGTCCGGAGATGATTACAGATATTTAAAAGAGAAACTTAAGTATGCCCAGGAATTCTACGACATTTTGCGGATAGACCATGTAGTGGGTTTATTCCGTATCTGGAGTATTCCTTATCAGGAGCCTTTAGAAAATCAGGGATTAAATGGTTTTTTTGACCCTCGAGATGAAAACAAATGGGAAGAGCGAGGTAGAAACATATTATCTGTTATGCTCAATAATACAAAGATGCTTTTGTGCGCTGAAGACCTAGGAATTATACCCGAGGTATGTGCACAAGTATTGAAAGAATTCGGTATTCCTGGTAATGATGTCCAGCGCTGGATGAAGGACTGGAAAGTAAAACATGACTTTCTGGACCCTAGTAATTACCGCGCGCTTTCTGTAGCCATGTTATCTACCCATGACACAACCAACTGGTTAGCATGGTGGGAGAATGAAGCAGGGACAATCGATGAGGAGCTCTTTAGAAGAAAGTGCGCTGAACGCGGGATAGATTACGTCGGCGTAAAAGAAAAATTATTCGATTCCGGCTGCTCAAGGCACGGCAGATTACGCTGGTTAAAGAGCGTGGCATCCAGTGATGTTTTGGCAGCTATTTTAGGCAAAAGAAAAGAAGGAATAGGGGACTTCATAGATATGTATGAAAATACTTATCAGGAAAAAGAAAAACTCTGGAAACATTTAAAGATATCTGGGCCAATGCAGGAGACTGCAAATAGAGAAACTGTTAGCGCTGTATTAAAAATGACTCTGGAATCCAGGGCAATATTTTGTATTCATTTGATATTGGATTGGTTAAGTTTAGCCGGTATACTTAAAGGAGATCCGTATCAATACCGCATAAATACACCCGGAACAATAAGTGAAAATAATTGGTCTTTTGTTATCCCCATTTCACTTGATAAATTACTCAAGCATAAGGTTACAAAAGATATCAGAAATATGATTACTTCTTCGGGCAGAGTTCCACGGGCATGCCCGTGGGTATCTACTGGGGAAGCAATTATGTAAGGGGGTTCATTTCTAACGGGATGAAAAAAATAGGCTTTGATAATGAAAAATATTTAAAGGAACAGACCGCAGCAATTTTAGATAGGGTTAAGAAATTCGGTAATAAGCTTTATCTTGAATTCGGCGGAAAGCTTTGTTTTGATTATCATGCCGCCAGAGTCTTACCGGGTTATGACCCTAATGTAAAGATAAGGTTGCTACAGTTATTAAAGGATAAGATAGATATTGTGCTGTGTATTTATGCCGGCGATATTGAAAAAGGAAGGGTAAGGGGTGACTTTGGGATAACTTATGATGCCGCGACATTAAAGTTAATTGACGATTTAAGAAAATGGGGCCTGGATATACTGGCAGTGGTGATTACGCGTTTTGCTCATCAACCTAGCGCAACCATCTTTAAGAATAAATTAGAGCGCAGAGGCGTGAAAGTCTATTTGCATTATCCTATAGGAGGCTACCCTGCTAATATAGATTTAGTGGTGAGTGATGAAGGCTTTGGTAAAAATGAATATATCCAGACCAAGAACCCCATTGTGGTAGTCACCGGCCCAGGACCGGGTAGCGGTAAACTGGCTACCTGTTTTTCGCAGTTATATCAGGAACACAAGCGCGGAATAAATGCCGGATACGCCAAATTTGAAACCTTCCCCATCTGGAATTTACCGCTTAAACATCCTGTAAACATTGCCTATGAAGCAGCTACTGCTGATATTCAGGATTTCAATCTGGTTGACCCCTTCCATCTCAGTACCTATAATGAGACCGCTATAAATTATAACCGCGATGTAGAAAGTTTCCCCATATTAAAATTGATATTAAGCAAGATATTCGATAAAAGTGCGGAATTACCTATATATAATTCGCCTACAGATATGGGAGTTAACCGGGCAGGTTTTGGCATTGTTGACGATAAGCTCGTGCAAGAGGCAGCTCGCCAGGAATTAATCAGAAGATATTTTAGATACAACACAGAGTACGTTTTAGGGATAGAAAAGAAGGAGACGGTAGAGAGGGTCGTGCTTTTAATGGAAGAATTGGGTGTAAAGATTACGGATAGAGCTGTAGTTGAAGTAGCAAGAATTGCAGCTGAGGAGGCAGAGGCAAAAGCTAAAGGTAACGCCGGTATATATTGCGGCGCAGCTATAGAACTGGCAGATGGACGAACTATAACCGGAAAGAATTCCCAGCTTATGCATGCAGCCTCAAGCCTCATACTAAACGCCGTAAAGGCGCTGGCTAATATTCCTGATGAGATCCACCTGCTCTCGCCGCATATAATAAATCAGATATCCAAATTAAAAGAAGGGATTCTAAACGTAGAATCTGAGAGTTTAGATTTGGAGGAGACTTTGATTGCCCTTTCCATAAGCGCAACCACTAATCATACGGCAGAATTAGCGATGAAAAAGCTGGTAGATTTAAAAGGCTGTGAAGTGCATATGACCCACATCCCTACCCCCGGAGACGAAGTCGGCCTTAAAAGATTAGGGGTAAATCTTACTACCGACGGAAAATTCTCTTCCCGCAATCTCTTCGTAACCTAATAAAATTACCCAGAGCCCTCTTTTATGTCTATAAAAATGAAATTCTTAGGTGGCGTAGGAACAGTTACAGGCTCCAGCCACCTCGTTTCCACCGATAAATCGCAAGTCCTGCTTGACGCCGGCCTGTTTCACGGCCACCGCGATGAATTCTATCAGGTAAATACTACCTTACATTATAATCCGCATAAAATCGATGCCCTTATTTTATCACACGCACATATTGACCACTGCGGCAATATACCCACCTTAATCAAAAAAGGTATGCGCTCTAGGATTTATACGACTTCTGCTACAAGGGATTTGGCTAAGCTTATGCTTGAGGATTCGGGTAAGATTCAGGAAGAAGATGTAAAATATGTCAACAAAATTAATAAACGGCTGGGCCTGCCTTTGAGGGAACCGCTCTATACAAGGAAAGAGGCACTAAAGGTCGCAGCCCGCTTTCGCGCAATTCCTTACGGCCAGCGGTTCTGTATGGCGAAAGATATATTCCTTACATTTTACGACGCCGGCCATATCTTGGGTTCCAGTATTATCGTATTGGATATAAAGGATGGCCAGCAAAATACAAGATTAGGTTATGCTGTTGATTTGGGCAGAAAGAACCTGCCTTTACTTAACGACCCGGTTGTGCCCAAAGGCCTGGATTATTTAATCTTGGAGAGCACATACGGCGGCAGGCTGCACGCGCCCATTGAGGAGGCCAGAGCGAAATTAAAAGATGCAATCAATCGCACCGTAGAGCGCCGAGGAAAGATTCTTATCCCTTCATTTACCTTGGAACGCGCTCAGGAGTTACTCTATTTCCTGAATGAACTTTTAAAAGTTAAGGCCATACCTTCCATACCTATATATGTAGACAGCCCGATGGCTTTAGATATAACCGATTTATTTAAATACCACCTTGATTATTTGGATGAGGAGACCCGCCAGGCTGTCAGCCGCCAAGAGGGGCCGTTTGAATTCTTAAATCTTAAGTTTATCCGTAGCCAAGAGGAATCCAAGAACTTAAATAACGATAAGCGTCCGATGGTCATTATCGCAGGTTCCGGCATGTGCGAATCAGGCAGAATTTTACACCACCTTAAAAACAATATTGAAGAGTCAAGAAATACGATTTTGGTTGTAGGCTATATGGCGGCCGATACATTGGGTAAAAAAATTGTAGAGCGGGTCCGCCTTGTGCGTATATTCGGCGTGGAATACGAACTCAATGCGCAAGTTATAGTAATAAATGCTTTTTCAGGACATGCGGATAAGAATGAACTGCGCGACTTTGCTTTAGGCGCCCAACCTTTAAAGCGTATATTCTTAGTCCATGCAGACCCGGACCAATCACAGGCATTATTTCAGATACTCGCACAGCAAAACCTGAGCGTCCATATTCCCGTAAAAGATGAAGAAGTCTTGCTTAGTTGAAGACAGTATGGTATTATTATCGCTAAAATAACAATTCAAAGGAGGAAAAATGGCAGGCGGAAAATCAACACCTAAGAAAGATAAAGCACTTAAGGTATCTAACGGACAGACGGTAAAAATAGGCCAGATCTTATTAAATAGATTAAATACTTACAAAGCCGGCCTAAATGTTAAAGGATTGGACATATTATTCGCCCTTTGCCCTGGCAAGATTTATTTTACGCGAAAGAAGACCAGCCACGGAAAAGTGAGGACATTTATCAATATTGCAGCGGCCCAAGAGAAATCGCTTAAATCCAGCTAAGTATGGCTGATGCAAACGGGAATACCGCCTTCAGTAAAGCCAAGAAGTATTCCTCTTGGAAGTATAGCTTAGCCATTCTGGAGACAACCTATCTTCTGGCGTTGCTTTTAATATTTACGGGCTCCGGCCTTTCAAAGATTCTTGCAGAAGAACTGCGCAATCTTACCGCAAATCAATATATTATCGTACTGCTGTACCTTTTTATAATCTCCGTTGTTTATTACTTCCTTAGCCTTCCCTTGAATTTTTATTCTTCCTATATATTAGAGCATAGATTCTGCCTCTCTAAACAAAAAATACAGGATTGGCTGAAAGACCAGATTAAAGCAGGCATTATATATTATATTATCTCAATTATTCTCATCGCTTTATTTTATTACATATTAAAACATTTTATTCATACTTGGTGGTGGGCTGTTTCCATATCCTGGATTTCTTTTAGTTTAATTTTGGCCAGGCTTGCCCCTATTGTTATCATACCTTTATTTTTTAAATATAAGAAGCTTTCCAATGATATCTTGAGGGAGCGGATTATGAATCTGGCAAATAAAATGAGGGTAAAAATATTAGATGTTTTTGAGATAGATTTGAGCAAAAAGACGCTCAAGGCCAACGCTGCTTTTGTCGGTATAGGTAAAACTAAGCGCGTGCTCTTGGCAGATACCTTAAAAGATAAATACAGTGACGATGAAATCGAGGTTATCCTGGCGCATGAGTTTGCCCATTATAAATTAAAGCACCTCTTAAAACTTATCCTGATAAATTCTCTCGCTACGATACTGGCATTTTATTTTATATTTAAAACCAGTAATTTCGCCTTAAGGCTGTTTGGTTTATCATCGTTATCGGATATCGCAGCACTTCCTGTGGTTATAATGTATTTAGTTGTGTTCGGGATAATCACGCAGCCAATCCAGAATTATATCAGCCGTCACTTAGAAAAAAATGCAGATAAAATGTCACTTTCAGTCACGGATTTAAAAGGGGCTTTTGTCTCTATGATGGAGAAATTGAGCGCTCAAAACCTCGCTGACAGGAATCCCCACCCCGTAATTAAATTCTTCTTTTTTGACCATCCGCCTGTTGATGAGCGTATCAATATGGCAAAGTCATTATAATTATACACTTTTAGCGGGTCCTGTCTTGTCTTGTTTCTCGCAGCACCGCTCGAAATTCCCCAGCGAGGAATTTCTCGCTTCGAGAAACTTCTCGCTCTGCCTGACTTCGATTTAGCAAGACAACCCTGCCCGCTCGAATTTTCTAGATGCTGCTCGAATCCAAGCCAAGCCACCCGCAAAGAGTAATGTTTAGTTGACAGCCAATTTTATAGGAGTACAATAATATCTACCATAAATAGCCGGCAGATTATGAATTTTAAATAGTAAATTATAAGGCAACTTTCTAAGATATGAGGTTGTCTTTTTTTTGTTTGATGAAGGCACTTCGCAATTTATGAAAGAAAAATTTCTAGGTACATTCCCATATATTTTTATAATCTTTCTAGTCATTTTTCTATTTAATGGGTGTAAAACACCACATAAAGTAGACATTAACAAAGAAATTACCAATAAGAGTAAGGAAGCCAAAGAATATATTGAACCCATAGTTAATGAAGCAAAAGAAACTGTAGAAGATGTTGTGCAGGAGGTTAAGAAAGAGATACAAAGCACTGGTCAGGAGATTCAAGAGAAATTGAAGAAGTTAAAATGATTTTATAAATGAGACTTGTGGTAACAGATATTTTTTGTTAATGTAATACATATGCGACTGCTTAAAGTCTTGCAAACGATAATCCTGATTATTCCGCTGTTTCTGCTTTTCTTTATTCTTTCCGTATCAATCATAGCTCCCGTCCTAGAGTATATGCGTTTAGAAATCTCAAGGCGGTTTTATGAAATACTCCATTTGATATGTAACCAACTACCGACTAGATGCTTATTTATTTACACTTCTCCGATGGCGTTATGTGCTAGATGTTTTTCTATTTATTTGGGAATGTTTGTTGTCGGGGTAGTTTTAATAAAAAATAAAATTAATAGGGTATATTGGAAAGTTGGTTTAATTCTGACGCTTCCATGTATTATTGATGGAGGAACCCAATATCTAGGTTTTAGATTAAGTAATAATGGGTTAAGGTCTATTGCTGGTGGTTTAGCAGGAATTGGATTAGGATTGATTTCTTTTCCACTGTACTTTCGGACAGTCAAGTTTATCACAGAAAGGGGACGATAAAGTGATGAGATTCATAATTACACTTTCTTTGGCGACAAGTGTGTGTTTTCTATCCGGTAATTTGTTTGCTGCTGAAACAACAGTATTATTAAAAGATGGGACTCCGGTAATGCTTAGATTAACTGAAGAAGTAAGCACTAAGACAAAGAATACAAATGATATAGTGCATCTTGAAGTGACTAGAGATGTTATAGTTGATGGCAAAGTGGTAATAAAGGGTAGTTCTCCAGCTGATGGGACTGTTAATGTGTGCGTTAAACCAGATATCATCGGACAGGAAGGATCAATAGGCTTTGTGTTGAATTCCACTAAGAGTGTTGACGACCAATGGGTATCTCTCCGTGCGAACCTAACAAGGACAGGGCAAAATAAAGAAATATTATCTGCTGGGGCGGCGTATGCCTGCTGTCCGATATTTGGGTTAATAAAGGGTACCCACGCCATCTATGCAGAAGGCACAGAGATAAAAGCGTATACGGAAAATGATTTAAAGATAAAAGTTAATCAATAAAAAAGGAGGTGAAAGTGTTAAAAAAGATTACCGGTGTATTCGTAATACTAGCATTTTTTGTTATTGCAATAGGTACGAAATCTTCGGCAAACCCTGATAAAGTCAAATTGGCTAATGGCACTCCAGTTATACTCAGATTAACTGAAGAAGTAAGCACTAAGACTAAGAATGTTAATGAGGTGGTTAATTTTGAAGTTGCTAGAGATGTTACTATTGATGGGAAGATAGTGATTAAGAGTGGAACTCCTGCTACTGCAACTGTTATATCATCGGAACAAAAGGGTATGGTGGGTAAGGCGGGAAAAATTCAACTTTCTTTGGAAGCTACTAAGACTGTTGATGGCCAAAGGGTTGCGTTAAGATCAATCGTTACGCAAGGGGGCAAAGATGAGCAAGCAACAGCTTTAGCTGGGGGGATTATATGCTGTCCTTTATTTTTACTAATGAAGGGCAAAGAAGCTACGATAGCTACGGGAACGGAAGTTAAGGCGTATACAGAAACTGATATGACAATAGATGTTCCTTAATGCTATTTAAATTGAGTTTCGCTAAAATTACATTTTTTAGGGTCAAATAGATATTTTTTGGAGTGTTTTTCTTGGGTTATTAAAAGATCTTTGTAGTCATCATGGTTAAGATCATTATTTAGAGAAATATTAAAATCTCGTAGTATATCAATATTCACTTTCTTTACAAAAGATGGGGCTAAGGGGTAACTCTTAGCCCTTTTATTATATAGATAGAACTTAAGGTCAACGTTTATCCGCCTTTCAAGTATTTTGGAAATAGCTTCTCCTAGGGACTTCGGCTTCTTAGAAATATCTACCATCAAAATATCAGGGTAACCGTCATTATTTATATCTACGAAATTGCTGTTTTCATAGAATATCCCAGAAGAAACGATGCGCATATCGGGGTTTTCTTCGTATCTATTCATTGCTTTATCTAGACGATATATACTGATAATGCATTTTGTATTAGAAAGTAATGCCCCGTAATGTTTATATCTGATTTCTATTTTATCTAGTAGCACGTCATTATCAATATCATAATAAATACCCGTTATCCAAGAAGACCGTTTTTCTTCTATGATCCTATCAGGATTATTTGGAAAGGAACAATCTCTACCTTGATAATATATTAGGTGTTTATAAACTTCAGAATCATTAGTATTAGGTTCCATTATTATTACGAAATCAGCTAATCCATCTTTATTGATATCCGCCATTATAAATTTTTCCTTAGAGAACAAATTGTACGTATTGCTATATCTAACCCGACCAATATCATATTTAATATTAAAAGGACTGCTAATGTCTTGGCCAAAAATCATTTGGGTACGATTGTCAATAATATTATATCGATTAAAATTAGAGAATTTTGTTGAACTGCTTTTAAACTCATGCGATAAAGAACAGTTCTTATTCTTGTCACACTTGAATATTTCTATGCTATTTTGTGAAACGGTAACCTTATCTAGGATGTCATCATTGTTAAGATCAATGTTAATTTCTTGTTTTTTAGCAGGACCGGCATTTACCCGCAAAATAGAGAATTGTATATTAACTAAAAGGATGAACGCTGTTAGTAGGAATTTCATAGTCCTCTTAGATATATTACATATATCTTCTTACTAGATGGGCCTAACATCAAAAATTCCCTTTTCCTATCAGAATTTATATCTATTGTTTTAACTTCAGTTATAGGATAGGGTAGGGGTATGTCTAGAGTTCTATCTATAGCCAGCGCATCACCCACTTTTTTTAATGTAGCAAGCTCTAATAAATTAATCTTTTTAAGAGAAAGTATGTCAGGTATTCCATCATCATTTATATCTTCAAACCTAATAAACTGTCTGAAATTATCAAGTCCGGTTAGCTCTGGCAACACCATAGAGAAATCCTTATTTAGAGCAACATAGCTAATATATTTATTCTTAGCTTTATCATCAATAGTGTAATATCCTAAATTAAAAATTATTTCTTTATTCTCGGCTACTCTAATAATAGATTCTTTTGACCCAAGCTTAAGTGGAGAAGGAGCTGTGATTATTCCATAACCACCATTGTTATTCATTCTTACAATGTTATCTAGACCAGGGATAAATACACTTTTAAATATATTGTTAGGTTGGGAGTTAAACTGGAATGGGTCGCTTGCAAGATATATCTTGGTAACGATTATAGGCAAAAAAGAGGTATTTCCTCTTAAGGGATATTCTATATTTGTCTCTATAATATCTAGAAGTCCGTCATTATTTAGATCCAATAATTGTAATTCTCCAGAACACCAGTTTTGGTATTTGGTATTGAGTAAGTTTATATGCTTAGGTAACTGGAATTCTCCCTTTTTTTTCTGAAAGTAGATGGCTATTTGGCAACCGTCAGGATTTCCAGTTAGTGATATTATATCTAAAAGCCCATCTTTGTTGTAATCTTGAAACCAGTAATATTGCCCCTTGTTTAAGGTGGGGAAGAATGATATGCCTTTGTTAGTTGTTCCATTCTTTTCCCCAAATTTAGGCCAGGGCTGGCTGTTTAAAGAAGAGTCTATAAAATTATCTTCAATTTGTACAAAAGAAGGCTTGAAAACAAGAGATTCTATTTGCCAAAGTACCAGGAGGCTATCTTCAAGGGGGATTGCAATATCATCTAGACCATCATTATTAAGGTCTACAACAAATGAGTAATTTTTCATACTCTTTTGTTTTTCAAGAAATATTATTTTATCTTTCGGTAATTCAATGTAATTTGGACCCTTGACTTCCCCGTAGTTATTTAAATAGAAATAAAATATTTTATTTATACCAAGACAAATTAAAACTTTTTCCCCAGATTTGTTAATTCTGCATGAATTGAGCGCTGTTATCCGGTCACTTGATTTTATGGTATAGTCTTTAAATGAGTAATTCGGGTTCTGGCGGAAAATCGTTATAGTATATTCATTCGCTGTCGCTATATCCTTTAAGCCCGTACCTTCAAAATCACAGCAGGTTATATATAATGCTCTATACTTAAGGTTAAGACTTAGTGTTATTAGATTCTCGGGGGTAGCTAAAATTGGAAAAGATAAAAATAGATAGGCAATGATACATAGGGGTAGATATTTTAATTGTTTAAGCACTTTTTATTTAAACTCAAGTTTTTTGATTACAAGAAAAGATGTGGATAGAGAAATGATTATCCAGAGCGCAGAAATGATTAAATAATAATAGAGTTTTGGCGTCCAGGAAGCATGGAGTCCTTCCGTGAGTTCGCTAACTAAATTTAGGGGGAATTCTATATATGACGAAAAAACAAAATTTTCTATATGAACTTTTGTTTTAATACCTTCAAGCACTATATATGTACCAATTACGGTTGTAATAGCGCTTATATTATTTTGAGCGATGGTTGATATCATTATACCAAACGAGATAACTGCGAATAGACTTATAGTAAGAATAGCATAGGAAATTAAAAACTTAGCCCAGAATTGATAATGGGTCATGATAATAAATCCATCCTCGCTAATATTACCAAATCCAAATGCAATATAACCTATAAATATAGCGGCTATTGCTGCTGTGGCCATAATAACCAACAAAAATATTAAGCTCGCAATTACCTTTGATATAACAAATTGATTTTTAGAACACCCCGTTGCTAAAATATTTCGTATTGTTCTTGGGTTTTTCTCTGAAGATATCGTACTTGCAGCAAACAATAGCAGCATAATAGGTATTATCGTAGTGAAAAGTGTTTGCAAAGAAAACAAGATAAAAGAGTACCCAGTATTTAAATTATCCGTATTTTCTATTAATTTCATACCAAAAGACGATGCTATTATGGCAACTAATGTTACAACTATATAGATATAATTAACCTTATTCTTTAGTAGCTTAAAAAGCTCGCTTGTTATCATCTCTTTAATTTGGCTACACATTATTTCACCTTTTTGATTGTTTCTATGTAAAATTCTTTAAGACTTTTTTTACGGTTAATGAATTTAAAATCTTTGACCCATGGTTTCTCAGTAAGAAAATTCTTACATTTCTCCGGATCATTAGTGGTTATTAAGCAAGATAAGGTATCATCTTGTAATAATTCATCTAATTTACCATCACGTAAAATAATGCCCTCGTTAATTATCGCTATTTTATTACATATAGATTCTACATCGTAAACTTGATGGCTTGAAATTACTATTGTTTTCCGCTTTTGTTTAGAAAAGCCATCTAAAAGATTTAATATGGTATGGATGCCTTCAGGATCAAGGCCGTTCGTAGGTTCATCTAGTATAAGAATATCGGGATCGGCTATAAGCGCGCAAGCAAGAGCCAATCTTTGTTTCATACCAAGTGAATATTTTCTTACCAAATCATTTGATCTTTGCGAAAGAGAGACAATATCTAATAATCTTCCTATGGCTTTCCTATCATAATAGCCTTTTAATTTTGCTAGAAGTAATATATTTTCTTTACCGCTGAGGTAATTATAGAAACTTGGATTCTCAAATACTACACCTATCGAACGGAGGGCATTTTTTTTATTTAATTTTAGCTTTTTTCTACTTATCATTATGCGTCCACAAGTTGGTTCTAGTAACCCGGTAATCATGTTTAGTATCGTGCTTTTACCTGCTCCATTAGGGCCTAATAGAGCAAATAAATCGCCTTCTTCAATACATAGATTAACATTATCTACGGCACAAAGTTTATCAAAATACTTAGTTACTCCAATTAACTCTATCATGGCTATTATTATATCAAATAATTTTTAAATTAGCGAAAGTTTAGATGATATAATTATAGTTTCAAGATAAGAAATTAAAGGTTTACAATAAGAGGGGCTAGTATATACTAATTACTATAATGAGGTGGTAATATAAGTTTAAAAGAGGTTGAATTCTAAGGCAAACCCTGAAAGAAAAGGGAGTTGTTTTCTTATGTTAGGAGGGATAATTGAAGAAGAAAAAATTAATGCTTGCTTGGGTTATGATAGTATTGTTAGCGGCAGGTGCTTCTGGTTGTACTTCGGAACAAATTAACGGCACGCTAGGCCTAGCGGTGAGCGCAGGTGCGGCTTACGGTATTTCACGGGCATTTAAATAAAGGAGGCATGGCATGTGTAAGATCTGCCCAGCTCATAAAAAGAAAGCCAAGAAAAAGAAGAAATAAGTTAAGCCTTTTTTAGGAAATCAATGATAATTTGGGCGGCGCGAAGACTTGTGCCTTTTTCGCCGAGAAGAGATTTGACGAGGGTGAGGTCATTTTTCATTTGTTCAAGCCGGCCGGGATTTTGGAGGATTTTTAAAACTTGCTCTGATATTTTCTTTGGGCAAGCCTTAAACTGGATAAATTCAGGGACTATTTTTCTGCCTGCTACTATATTTACCATACCTATATAAGGAACCTTTACCTGGGGGCGGTAGAGAAGGTAATTCAGCAGATTCATCTTATAGATTACTACAAAAGGCCTTTGCATTATTGCTGTCTCAAGCGTTGCCGTGCCTGAGGCAACCAGGCAAAAATCCGCAATATTCAGGCAATCATAGGTTTTCCCCTCGATAATTTTCAAGTCTATAAAAGCCTTGCTGATGATACGCTCATAAATATCAAGGTCCACCTGAGGAGACTTTGCGAGTACAAACTGAGCATTTGCCATTTTCTTACTGATAAGGATAGAAGTCCCCAGCATTATAGGTAAAATATTTTCTATTTCTTGTTTGCGCGAGCCTGGCAGAAGCGCAATCGTAGTTTTAGATTCAGAAAGATTAAACTTACGCAAGAATTCTTTTCTATCCATTGTGGGTCTGACAATATCAAGTAACGGATGTCCGACGAAATCCGCATCAACACCGTACCTTTTATAAAATTCCTCTTCAAATTTAAAAAGCACAACCATTTTATGGATATATTCTTTTATGGTCTTGACCCGGCCCGGCCTTGATGCCCAGACCTGAGGGCTGACATAGTAGATAACAGGTAAAGTCTTATTAATTTTTCTGGCGAGCCTTAAGTTGAAACCGGAAAAATCAACCAGGATTATGGCGTCCGGTTTTTCTTCTTTAATTTTTTCCAGAATTAGTTTTTGTAATGAAAAAAAATTAGGCAGTTTCTTTAATACGTCGAATAAGCCAATTACGGCGAGGTTTTTTATATCCCCATAAATTTTGGCGCCAGCCTCACGCATGCATGCACCGCCGACTCCGGAAATTTTAATATTCGGATTTATCTCTAATATTTTTTTGGCAAGATTGCCAGCGTGCAGGTCGCCTGATGGCTCACCGCAAATAATGAAAATATGGTTTACCCCGTTAGAAATCTTGGTTTCTTCACTAAGAGCTTTGGTATTTCTAACGGGGTTTATTTGTGCCATATTTGATTTTGGATTTCCAAGGCCACTCTCAGTGCGTCTCTGGCAACTGGGCCTGAAACGAGGGGTTCTTTAAGGTTGATGACAGAGTCGACGAAAGATTCTAACTCTTTCTGCAGGGGTTGCTCTTTTTCAATGGGCAGGTCAACTTTCGTAATCGTAAGGCCACTCTTTTTATATACGCACGCCTTAGCTTCCTTATAATCCAGAGAGATATAAGTATCCTCCTGAAAAATACGAATTTTACGCATTATTTCATCTGAAACGCGGCTGGCAGTAAGGTTTGCCACGCAGCCGTTCTTAAAGGTAATGCGGCTATTGGCGATATCTTCGAATTGAGTAAGGACATTTACGCCCACAGACTCAATTTTTTTTATTTTAGAATTGACCAACCCCAGGACAATATCTATATCGTGAATCATTATATCCAGTACAGCACCTACATCGAGGGAGCGGTTGGGAAAGGGGCTTAGCCTGTGGCATTCGATAAATTTGGGGTTTTTGATGATTGCAAGGGTAGCGGCAAATGCCGAATTGAACCTTTCGATATGGCCGACCTGCAGGATGAGTTTATTTCTTTCGGCTAACCTGATTAAGGAATCAGCTTCTTTTAGATTAGGGGTAAAAGGTTTCTCAACCAGCGTGTGTATATTTGTTTTGAGGAAGTCATAAGCTATTTTGTAATGCAATTTGGTGGGGACAGCAATACTTACTGCATCGACTTTACCAAAGAGTTCTTTGTAACTGGCGTATCCTGTAACATTTAGGGCTGAAGATATTTGGCCGAGTCGGGCTTTATCTATATCGCAGACTGCTACCAGAGAACAGTTTTCCATCTCCCGGTAGAGCTTGGCGTGCAGATTGCCCAGATGGCCCACGCCCACAACACCGACTCTTATTTTGTTCATAATTAGTATAATATCAAACTACACAGATTGTTGCAACTAAAATCTATATACAAAAGCTTTAAGATATGATATAGTATCATCTTAAAATAAGTTAAAAATAAGGATAAAAATGAGAGATTACCGTAAATTATTTAGATTTGCCAAGCCTTATTACCGGAAGCTGGTCTTGTCTGGCATTTTTATGGCTATTGTTACCTTACTTGATGTCTTCCGCTTAAGCGCAATTGTGCCGATTGTGGATAGGGTATTTACTAACAAGCCCATAATGTTTACCCATGGTAAATTGCCGGCATGCGTAGAAAGTATTTTAAACCACTTGAATGTTCTTACGCCTTTAAAGGTCTTGTATCTTCTGCTAATTGTAGTGCCTATTGCCCTTATTATAAGGGCAATTTTCGAGTTTTTGCAGTCGTATATTATGTCGGATGTGGGGCAGAAAGTGATTAGAGACGTGAGAAATTTAATTTACGATAAACTCCAGAGTTTATCGTTAGACTATTTTACCCAGAAAAGAAGCGGCGAATTGGTCTCTCGCATCACTAACGACGTAAAACTGATAGAAAATGCCGTCTCTTACGCGCTTACTGATTTGGTCTATGAGTCTTTTCAGGTAATCTGCTTTGCGTTATTGACTTTCTTGGTTAATTGGAGGATGGCGTTGATTTCTATATTGGCGTTGCCGTTTGTCGCGGTTCTTATGATAGTAATAGGCAAGACATTGCGTAAACTAAGCAAGAGGTCTCAGGAGAAGATGGCGGATATAAATTCTTTGTTAGTGGAGACATTTATCGGCGTAAGGATTGTGCGGGCATTCTGTGCTGAGGCAAGGGAGCTGGAGAGATTCAAAAAACAAAATCATGATTACTATAGAATTGCCATGAAATCCATAAAAAGGATGCTTATTTTAGGTATTGTTACAGAGTTGATTGGGGTGGCCATGGCGCTCTTTATTATATTCTACAGCGGCAGACAGGTCATGGAGGGTGTACTTTCTTTTGGCGCGTTTGCTTTATTCATGGCAGCCCTGCTTTCCCTTATCAGGCCATTTAAAAAATTAAGCCAGGTTAATTCCATAATGCAACAAGCAGTGGCAGCGAGCAGCCGTATTTACGAAGTATTGGATACATCGCCCAGCATTAAAGAAAAATCAGAAGCACAGGAACTACCCGGTTTTAAAAACAATATTGTTTTCGAAGATGTATGGTTTAGGTATGGAGACCTTGATATATTAAAGGGCATAAATTTACAGGTAAAGAAAGGCCGGGTGTTGGCAATCGTAGGTCCTAGCGGCGTAGGAAAGACTACGCTTGTAGATTTAATCCCGCGCTTCTACGACCCTAAACAGGGGAGGATTTTAATCGATGGCGTAGATATACGGGAGTTGACCCTTAAATCTCTGCGTCAGGAGATCGGCATTGTTACGCAGGAGACTATTCTTTTTAATGATACGATAAGGAACAATATCCTGTATGGTAGGCCGGATGCGCCCTTGGAAGATTTAGAAGAGGCAGCAAAACAGGCTTATGCCCATGATTTTATCGAATATTTACCTTTAGGCTACGATACAATTATTGGCGATAGAGGGATGAAACTTTCAGGGGGAGAGCGTCAGAGGATTGCGATTGCCCGCGCTTTACTGAAGAACCCCTCTATTTTAATCTTAGATGAAGCAACATCGCAGCTGGATACGGAATCAGAACGCATTGTTCAGGAGGCCTTGAATAGGCTAATCTTCGGCCGTACCGTATTTGTGATTGCGCACAGGCTTTCTACAGTAAAAGGCGCTCATCTTATTGTTGTCTTGGATAAAAGCAGGATTGTTGAACAAGGAACCCATCAGGAGCTAGTGGCCAGAGGCGGTTTGTATCAAAGGCTTTACCAGATGCAGGAGATAGAAAAATAAGTGAGCACATAAGTTATGGAGAGAGCTATTAATTAGCTAATCGACATAACTTATATGTGCGAACTTACCCTGATAACTGCGAGAAAATACAGAATGGATTTTCGAAGCGTTTTGTTATCGGGGCACGACTTTGTTAAAAATGCATTTTTCCTCAGACAGTCAAAGGATAAAGTTTTCTTAACTTATTGCTAAACAATGACTTATCTTTTTAATAATAGTAAAATAAGGTCAAAAATTAACATAGTAGTGATCGGGGTTTAATTGGATTACCCCTTTTCGCAAGATGTATCAAAATTCTTTACAATAATTTTGATACGCTCAAAGGGGTTAATTCGCAGACGCTTCGCTATAATGCTCTGTCAATTAAATAAAGGTATGATTTCACAGATTAAGAATTAGATTTCACAGATAAATTTTAGGTCGGTAATCTGTGTAATCTGTTTTTGAAATCTGCGTAATCAATGCAATCCTTATTTAAATTACAAGGCACTATAACTTATGTCGCACTTAATGAGCTCCATAAGTTATCTGCTCATTAAAATAGTTGCATCTGCTAAAAATTATGTTATACTAAAAATTTACTTTAAGTAAGAAAGATCGATTGATAACATGTATCCCTCGCTTAAGCACTTGAACATTTCTTCGAAATGTTCTGCGTAAGCTTCGGGGTTAATTCGCACTTATAACTTACGTCGTTCTTGCGAACTCCGTAAG
>Ga0210017_1000325_pt1 | contig 39260 bp, 56 predicted proteins | sample CryGeyCG2014_020_FD_183966 | JGI IMG/M metagenome (GOLD analysis project Ga0210017, IMG submission 183966) | Groundwater microbial communities from aquifer - Crystal Geyser CG08_land_8/20/14_0.20 (SPAdes) (version 2) | ecosystem: Environmental > Aquatic > Deep subsurface > Groundwater | place... | reverse complement strand
TGCCATAAATGAGGATATGATTTCACAAAATCAGCAGTAAAAACTGCTAAAAAGAAAAAGTCAAATATTAAAAACTACTAACTTTTCAAACAAAGTTCTGTAAATGGACTTGTTCAGAGGGTTCAATTAAAAAATGAGCTAGGGATTAACCTGATTTATCAACATAAATGGTATTTCTCCCCTGAGCCTTTTTTGGGTATACAGAGCAATATTGTTCCTATGATTGAGGGAACTTTAGGAAATGTAAAAACGCAACTGAGTGCTGGTGCTCTGCTTAGGTTTGGTTGGAACCCTCTTAAAGATTTTGCTCCCGCTCCTATAGATGTTGGGGGAGAGAGTGGAATCCCAATCCATGCACAATCTTCTTGTGACTTGAAGAGTCCTTGGAGCTTTACTTTTAATATAGCTTTCGCTGGTCAAGCTGTCGCGCATAATATTTTTTTAGATGGCAATACCTTTGAGTCTACTCAGCATGTGGAAAAAGAGAACTTTATCTCCTCCGCATATTATGGATTTACTTTAAGATATAAACATTTTGCGTTCAACTATGTCTTGGCGCGATATTCAAAGCAGTTTAAAACAGAAGAGAAAGAACATAGTTATGGTTCTATTTTAATCTCTTATATATATTGATTTTCAAGAGTTCATTGTTTTTTCAAAGTAGTTTTTTACGAGATTGAATTATTAAAAATTATAAGATATACTTTAAAAAATTGTGACAGTATCAGGACTCTTTATGTTAGGGATTATAGTTACCACTCTATTTATATCACTTTTAGCCAATATCGTATTAAAGAAGTTTGATCTCCCTACAATTATAGGCTATATAGTGACAGGGACAATCATCTCTTATCTGTTTGATTTGCATGTTGTCAATAATGATGAACTCAAAGAGATAGCAGAGTTTGGTATAGTCTTTTTAATGTTTACTATAGGATTGGAATTTTCTGTCAAAAACTTAAGAGAGATGAAGTACGAGGTTTTTGTAGTTGGCAGTACGCAAATTCTCCTTACAACTTTTATCCTCTTTCTTCTGGCTTTTTATCTCTTTAGTCTCGACAGGTATAGCGCTCTCATTATCGCTATGGCTGTGGCAATGTCCTCCACAGCGATTGTATTAAAAACGTTTAATGAGACAGGCGAAATCAACAAACAGTATGGTAAAAATGCCTTGGGTATTTTAATTATGCAAGACATCGCAGTGATTCCTATTTTGATTATTATTGGTGTTTTAAGCTCCCCAGAGAGCAATCTTGGAAGTATAGTTCTTGGTGTAGTCGCAGGGATTTTTATTCTGCTTGCTGTTTTGTATGTAGTTGGTAAATACCTCTTAGAACCTTTTTTTACAGAGATTGTAAAATCACGCTCTGATGAACTCTTTATAGGCTCCATTTTGTTTTTGGCAATAGGTGCATCTTATGGTGCGCACATGCTTGGCTTTTCCTACTCTTTAGGTGCTTTTGTCACAGGAATGCTCATAGCTGAGACAAAATACAAGCATCAAGCAGAAGCGGACCTTGTCCCTTTTCGTGACCTGCTTTTAGGTGTTTTCTTTATAACCGTTGGTATGCAAATCAAGTTTGATGTTCTATTTGCGTATGCTCATCTCATTCTATTTTTATTGATTGCAATTATGGCTATTAAATTCTCTATTATTTTTCTTATAACCAGAGCGAGCGAAATGAACAACAGAAGAACTAGTATAAAAACAGCATTTTCACTCATTCAGATTGGGGAGTTTGCCTTAGCTATTTTGGAGCTTGCACGCGCACACTCTCTTGTTCAGCCACCTTATGCTCAAGTGATGATTATAACCATAGTCCTCTCTATGATAAGCACCCCCTTTATACTTAAAAACTTAAGCAAGTTAGCAGATAAACTCATAAAACAAGATATTGATGAAGAGGAAGTTCTTCCTTACAGTACCCCTCTTAACAATCATGTTGTTGTGCTTGGTTATGGAGAATTTGGGCAAAGTGTTGTAGAAAAACTTAAAAGTGATGGAGAGTTTTATATAGTTATAGAGAACAATCCTGATAGATTTTATCTAGCACAAAAAAATCGTGAACCTGTAATCTATGGCAATGCAGCCAATAGAGAGATTCTCAAAAAAGCCTTTATAGGGAGTGCAAAAAGAGTAATCATTGCAATAGATAATGCAAAAAAACTTCATCTCGTTTGTCAGATTATGCAAAAGGTAGTGCACAACGATAAGGTCATTATAAAAGTACACTCCATCAAAGAGAAAAAAGTGTTGAATGATATGGGGTTTGTAAATATTATTGTTGAAAACGAAGAGACAAGTAAAGAGATACTAAACTATATGCAAGAGGGTTTTAGCTTTGATTTTCAATAAGCGCAGAGTTTTTTTAAAAAGCTCTTTTTTAACTACTGCAGTGATTCTCTTCTCAGGGAGCAAGCTTTTTGGGGCAATCTCTCCGCTTGAAACACTCTCCTTGGTTCAAGAAGACCTGTTTCCACATGCCAAAGAGATAGGGATAAAGAGCGCAGAGTATCTCCTTCTCATTTTAGACCACAGCCGCATTACAGATGAAGAGAAAGCATTTATAAGAAACGGGGTTCAGTGGCTCAATGAAGAATCCCTCGCACGCTTTAAAAAAATCTACACAAAACTCTCCCCCGCGCAACGCCAAGAGATGCTTGAGACTATCTCTACAGAGAATTGGGGTGCGCGTTGGATAGAGAGTATGTTGACCTATATCTTAGAAGCAACACTTGGCGACCCAATCTATGGTGCAAACACAAAGGGTGCAGGTTGGAAATGGCTCCACCACACTTCGGGATTTCCTCGTCCTACAAAGGCATATCTATGAAATACGATGTCTGTATCATCGGAAGCGGTGCAGGGGGCGCACCTATAGCCTACGAACTCTCCAACGCAGGGTTCAATGTAGTCGTTTTAGAAAAAGGCAAAGAGTACAAAGAGGAAGATTTCACTAAAGATGAAGTGGGTGTTTGTCGAAGAGAGATGTTTACTCCACCTCTCAAAGAGGAGCAGCATGTTATCAACGAGAGAGTGGAAGATGGAGGGATAACTCGGCATGTGGGAAGTGAGTCTGGCTGGAACTTTTGGAATGGTTCTATGGTAGGAGGCTCTTCTAATCTGATGAGCGGTTATTTTCACAGAATGAAGCCCAACGACTTTAAACTTGAGAGTGTGTATGGAAAGATAGAGGGAGCCAATGTTGTCGATTGGCCTATTAGCTATGAGGATTTAGAACCCTATTATGAGAAGGTTGAAAGAGTTGTTGGAGTTTCAGGCAGAGTCACGAAACATAAATTTTCTGAGCCAAGAAGCACTCCAAACTTTCCACATGCCAAACTTGCAGAGAGTGGTGTTACGAAGTGGTTTGATTTGGCATGTGGAAATCTTGGATTTGAGAGCATTGCCACACCAAGAGCCATTTTACCTCTCAATGCTCTTAACAGAAACGGCTGTTCTTACAGTAACTTTTGCGGAAGTTATGGCTGTGCAACGGGAGCTAAAGGAAGTGCGAGAGCTGCACTTTTACAAAGGTGTAAAGCAAAGATAATTACAGAGGCTTTTGTCTATAGGTTAGAGAGTGATGCAACTAAAATAACTTCGGCACACTACTACGATAAAGAGGGCATCTCACATGCCATAACTGCCAAGATATTTGTTCTTGCCGCACAAGCCATAGAGAGTTCGCGTCTGCTTCTTAACTCTAAAAACAGATATTTTAAAAACGGAATCGCGAACAACAGTAACCAAGTTGGAAAAAATCTTATATTCTCTGCGGGTGGTGCTGGAGAGGGTCGGTTCTATCATGAACATTTAACGCCCCAAGAGCAAAAAGATTTAATGCAACCTGGACTCTTTTTTAACCGCTCTTTACAGGATTGGTATGAGTATGAAGAGGGTGGGAAAAAGTACAAAGGGGGAACGATTGACTTTTTGTTTGAGCATGCAAATATTATCTCTCGTGCAAGAAGAGAACTCTATAAAGATGGAAAACTTATCTGGGGCGAAGCCTTGGCTAAGAAGATGTATCAATCGCTCACTACTTCAAGAGTTTTAACTTTTGAGGTTTTTAACGATTGGCTCCCAACAGATGGCTGTTTTGTGAGTGTGGATTCTGAGGTAAAAGATAAGTTCCACATGCCAGTAGGTGTCATAAATCTTTGGGGACATCCACATGATCTGAAGGTAGGAGAGCATCTCGCAAAGCAAGCCGCAAAAGTTTTAGAGAAGATGGGAGCGCAAGATATTTCCATGAGTATCTCCTCTTCTCCTCCTCCAAATCTAGTAGCAGGAGGTTGCAGGTTTGGAGATGACCCGAAAACATCCGTGCTAGATAGAGAGTGCAGGGCGCATGAGTTAGAGAACCTCTATGTGAGTGATGCCTCTTTTATGCCAACAGGTGGGAGTGTTCCCTACACTTGGACGATTTACGCAAATGCTTTTAGGGTGGCAGATAGTATCTTAAAGCGAATCAAAAGTTAAACGACCCTAACAATGCTTTAATGTTTAAAGTGCAATAATATTTAATAGAAAAAAATACGAAGGAGTTCAAGATGAAACGTTTAACATTAGCAAGTCTATTATTGAGCAGCATGCTTCTCGCAGGCATGGGCAATAATATGCCCGCATTTGGTGATTTCGACACGGATGGAAATGGTGAGGTAACGCAAGCGGAGTTTGAAAACACGCAACAAGAGCGTATCCAAACGAAAGAAGAGGCTGGCAGAATGACACGAAATGCCACAAATGCAGCGGCTTTTAAAGATATTGATGTCAATAACGACGGTGTTATTAACGCAGTTGAATTTACAAATCATCAAAAAGTTCAGATGCAAGAGCGCATGAATCAAAACAGTAACGTAAGACAAGGTCAAGGTGCAGGTAAATGCGGCATGGGTCAAGGACAGGGAGCTGGTATGGGTCAAGGTGGCATGGGTCAAGGTCAAGGAAGAAACAGATAGTCCTCTCCTGCACAAACACTACACACTTCTACTATACAATACTCCTAAATTAACACTTTAGGAGTTCCCTATGAAACTATTATCCTTACTATTTACTTTAGCGCTTAGTCTGAGCGCTTTAAATGCCTCTGCTTTTGAACAAGAGGCTCAAAGTAGAGCTACAACTGTAAAACTTAGCTCTGAAAAACCCTTAGTAGTTGGAAACAACACGATTGTTTTTCAGATTTTTAGAGATGGCAAAGCGACAAGCGGCGACACAGTTACCATCAAATCTTTTATGCCTGCAATGCCTGGAATGCCCTATATGGACTTCAAGGAAGCGGCGAAAGAGTTAGGCGATGGAAGGTATGAGTCGGTTGTAAACTTCTCAATGAGCGGTACATGGCAGATACATATCTTTATAACTTCTTCTGATGGAAAGAAGTATAGAGTTAAAACTTCAATAAATCTTTAAAAGGGGTTTGTATGCTTCGGATTTTCTCTCTCTGTTTTGCATTTACAGTTATGGTGCAGGCGCAAACTTTAGAGACGATTATAGAGAACTCTTTGGCCTCTCATAACTCACTCAAAAGCATAGAACAAAAACTAAGTGCTTTGGATGATTCCTTGGAACTTACGCAAAACTTTGCAAATCCAGAACTTACTTTCAGTGTCAGCGATATACAGTTTAGTGACCCAATGAGTCGCTCTGTTGAACCGATGCAGAATGAGGGTATTGCATTTAAACAGAAGATTCCTTACTTTGGAAAACGAGGTGCGAATGCTTCGTATGTGAATGCTAAAAAAAGCGTTGTTTACAGTTCACTAGAGATGGCAAAAACTGCCTTGGTTCGAGAGATAAAACTTACCGCTTACACAATCTGGGAGTTTGAAAAAGAGAGAGCTATTCTTGAAGAGTCACTAGAACTCAATCGTAAAAATATAGAGTTAGGCACTATCTACACGCTTAGCGAAAGTTCTCTTCATATGCAGACGATGGGGATGAAACTTTTTCATTCGCAGTTGAAGATAAAGCGTAGTCGTATTGTGAGTATCTTAGGTGGGTTGTACGCAAAACTCTCCTATCTCGCCTCTATGAAAATAGATTCACTAGAGATGGATGCCAAAGTAACCGTGCCAAAGAGTCTTGAGCGCTATCTTGAACTTCTCTCTCAAAACAGATCCTACCAATACAAATCGGCGCAAGTAGGTGCAAAAAGTGCATTTGCAGAGTTAAAAGAGTATGACTCCAAAATAGACCCTGTGGTACAACTTGGCTATTTTCACAGAGCCTCTTTTGAGGATTATCTGAGTTTTAGTATTGGAGCCTCTCTTCCTATCTATGGAAATGAGAGCCTTCGCGTGCAACAAGCAAGAAAAGAGCTTTTAGAGGCAAAGTTCGCAAAGAGTGATTTGTATGAAAAATTAAAATCTGACCTGCATAAGAGCTACGCACAACTTATAAATAGTTACGAGATATATAAGATACTCACAACAGAGTCACTTCCGCAAGTAGAGCATATGTTTGAGCTTGCGGGTGCAAATATAAATAATGGGAAAAATCTTCTTAGCTTAACGAGTATGTTGGAGAAAAAATTAGATTTACAAGAGCAAAAAATCAGTGCTATCGCTTCTTACAAAAGAGCGCAGACCGAGATAGATGCCTTAGTAGGAGAGATAAAATGAGATATTTGATACTTTGGATGGCACTTCTTGTTTTTGCACAAGCGGCAACCGTGGAGCAACTCTTCTCAGTTGAGACGGTTGAGGTAAAAAAGGTGACTACTGCAAAGATACAGAAAAACTATGGCTATGTGAGAGTAGATGAGAGTTTAAGATATAGCGTAGCGCCTCGTTTTAGTGGTTTTGTTGAGACTCTCTATGCAGACACGCTCTATAAATATGTCCATGAGGGTGATGTCTTAGCAAGCGTCTATTCGCCTGAGGTTTTGAGTGCAAAAGAGGAGTACTTAGCCTCTTTGAAATATAACAAAATACATAAAAGTATAGAGATGTTAGAGAGTTCAAGAGAGAAACTTCTTTTACTCAATGTGAGTCCAAAAGAGATAAAGAGTATAGAAGAGAGTATGAAAGTCTCAAAACAGACAGATATCTCTGCGCCAAAAAGCGGTTATGTTTTTGCTAAAAATATCTCGCATCTTGATGCCTTCAAAGCGACACAAAAACTTTTTGAGATAGTGAGTTTGGAGCGTGTTTGGGTGGAGATGCAACTCTATCAAAAAGAGCTTGCAACACTCGATGCATTAGACTCCTTTAAAGTTAAAGTGATTGGAATTGAGGACTCCTTTGAGGCGAAGAAGGAGATTCTTTACCCGATGCTAAACACAAAAGAGACAACACTTACTCTAAGACTTAGTGTAAATAACAAGAAAAATCTTTTAAAGGCGGGCATGTATGTAACCATAGAATCTCATGCCAAAGCAGAGGAGTATTTAATGCTTCCTTCCACTGCGGTGCTTAGAAAAAATGGTGTTTTTTATGCTTTTGTAGCTGGAGAGTATGAGGGTGAGTATGAACCAAAAGAGATAGAGGTAAAAGTTTTAGATGCCAAGAGATACAGTGTTATAAGAGGTTTAAAAGAGGGCGATGTAGTTGTAAACAATGCACTCTTTTTAATGGATTCAGACGCTCAAATCAATGGTACCTATTAGGAGTGATGGGATGATTGAAAAACTCATAGAGCTGAGTGTTAGAAACAAGTTTCTTGTACTCACGCTGACACTCTTTTTTATATTCGCTTCTATCTATGCCATCAAAGAGACACCTATAGATGCACTTCCTGACCTCTCTCCTCCGCAGGTAATCGTTCAAATAGAGTGGAGTGGGCAAAGTCCTGAGATAGTTGAAGAGCAGGGAACCTACCCCTTAGTCTCTAAGTTTTTATCTATCTCCGACATAGAGACAGTGCGTGGTTTTTCTACCTATGGAAATGGTCTTGTATATATTATTTTTAAAGAGGGAACCGACCTCTACTGGGCGAGAACAAGAGTTCTAGAACAACTCTCTACAGCGAGTTCTGAACTTCCTTCTTCTATGAAAGTCTCTCTTGGACCTGATGCTTCAGGTGTTGCTTGGGTCTATGAATATGCCCTTACTTCAAAAACAAAAACATTAGCGCAACTTAGAACCCTTCAAGACTACTACTACAAGTTTGCTCTTTTGGGGGTGGATGGAGTGAGCGAAGTCGCTTCTGTTGGTGGTTTTGTTCCTGATTATCAGATTGTCCTTAACAATGAGACGCTTGTTCAATACAACCTAAGTATCTCGGATGTCTCAAAAGTCATCAAAGCAAACAATAACGACACAGGCGGCAGAATCCTTCTTCAAAATGGGTATGAGTGGATGATTTCAGCCAAAGGGTATCTCAAAAGCTTAGAGGATATACGCTCTTTAGTTGTAAAGTCTGAGGGAGGGATTCCTCTGACCATCGGCGATATTGCCAGAGTTGAGGTGAGTAGTTCTATGAGAAGAGGGGTTGCTGATTTAAATGGACAAGGCGAGGTTGTTGGTGGCATAGTGATGCTTCGCTATGGTTCGGATGTCTATAAAAGTATCGAGAAAATCAAACAAAAGATGCGTGAGCTTAAAGTGGAGGGAGTCGATGTTGTAACAACATACGACCGCTCAAGCCTCATCAAAAAAGCGGTAGATAACTTAGAGCATACGCTCTTAAAAGAGAGCCTTATAGTAGTCCTTGTAATTGGTATATTTTTACTCCATTTTCGCTCTTCACTCATAGTTCTCATCGTTTTACCTCTTACTCTTGGTTTAACATTTTTACTTATGAAACTTTTTGGTATCGGTTCAAACATTATGAGTCTAGGCGGAATCGCCATAGCGATTGGAGCGATGATTGATGCGAGTATCGTGATGATTGAAAATGCGCACAAAGAGATACATAAACTCGAAGCGAAGCAGGGGAGTATATCGAATAAGGAGCGATTGGAGTTAATGATAAGTTCTTCTCAAAAAGTGGGTCGTCCTATCTTCTTTGCTCTTCTTTTAGTGGTGGTCTCCTTTTTACCGATTTTTGCGCTCTCTGGTCAGGAGGGGCAACTCTTTACTCCTTTAGCCTATACAAAAACCTTTGCTATGGCTGTGGGTGCAATCCTCTCTATCACTTTAGTTCCAGTACTGATGGTCTATTTTTTAAGAGGTAAAATCATCCCAGAATCAAAGAACTTTTTAAATAGCTTTTTTATTTGGCTCTATACGCCTCTTTTGAAAATAAGTTTAAAACTGAAGTATCTCGTCTTTGCTCTTACTATCGCTTCGCTTCTCTATATCTATCCTCTGTATAAAAATTTTAACTGGGAGTTTATGCCTATGCTCAATGAGCAGACCTTTATGTATATGCCTGTAACCCCTTACGGAATTGGTGTGGATTTAAGTAAAGAGCTGACACAAAAGACAGATAAGATTTTAGCTTCCTTCCCTGAGGTAAAAACTGTTTTTGGAAAAGGAGGGCGTGCTACTTCTGCAACAGACCCCGCACCACTGAGTATGATAGAGACAATTATTACACTTAAAGATGAGAGTGAGTGGCGTGAAGGGATGACATACAAAAAGCTGATGGCGGAGATGGAAGCAGCCCTCAGAGTTCCAGGATTGGTAAACTCATGGACCTATCCGATTCGAGGCAGAATAGATATGCTCCTGAGTGGTATACGAACCCCGCTTGGCATAAAGCTCTACTCCAAAGATATGAAGAACTTGGAGCGTTATGCAAAAGTTATTGAGCAAAAACTTCGTGCAAGTAACTTAACACAAAGTGTATTTGCAGATCAGGCGAGTGCTGGTTACTATCTTGATATTAAGATAGATGAAATCTCTCTTGCACGCTATAACCTCACTAAAAATGCGCTTTTAGAGTATACCTCTTTAGCGATAGGCGGAATGCAAGTGGGAACTTTCTATAAAGGGATAGAGAGGTATCCGATAAGCCTCAGACTTGAAGAGAGTGAGAGAAGAAGCCTAGAGGATATAGAAAAGATTCAGATAAAAACTTCTCTTGGTTTTGTGCCACTCAGCACTTTTGCTGAAGTCTCCTACAGAGAGAGCTCTTCTGTTATAAAGAGCGAGATGGCGACACCTGTAATTTTCATATACATTACACCTAAAGAGGGGGTAAGCCCAAGTGATTATAAAGCAGATGCCCAAAAACTTCTACAGGAGTTAAATCTTCCTGCTGGAAGTTACATAGAGTGGGCGGGACAATCCGAGTATTTAGAGCGTGCAATGGCAAAGATAATTTGGATAGTTCCTGTGGTACTCCTTCTAATTTTAGCACTTATCTATATGGCTTTAAAAGATATTGTGGTGACTTTGATGATATTTTTTACGCTTCCTTTTGCTTTTTTAGGAGGGCTTATCTATATAGATTATTTGCACTTTAGTTTGAGTGTTGCAGTAATCGTCGGCTTTTTGGCACTTCTTGGAATCGCTGCGCAAACGGCAATCATCATGGTCATTTATCTTCAAGAGAGTATCTCAGAGTCGCAACAAAGATTTGGAGCTGACTTTAGTGCAGAACATTTAAGAGAGGCTATCTATGAAGGGGCAGTGAAAAGAGTACGACCTAAACTGATGACACTCTTTGCCATCTTGGCAGGACTCTTTCCTATTATGTTGAGTGATGGAGTGGGAAGTGAAGTGATGCAACGTATCGCCGCACCAATGATAGGCGGAGTTATAAGTTCGGCAGTTTTGAGCCTTGTGCTCATTCCTGTACTTTATGAGATGTATATAAAAAGAAGTTTAAAAATATTTTGATGCGTTTTGGCATGTGGAAATGTTTGGCATGTGGATTTAGAGTAAAAAGTTTGAAAGATATATATTTCCACATGCCAAAAAAGAAGCATAAATGTTAGGCATGTACTAAAGAAACAATTACAAAACTACTGATTGTAAGAAGTGAATCTTTCAACGTCTCAATTGCTATTATGATTTTTGAAGTTAATTTTTTCATTTTTAATCCTTTATTCTCTTTTAATGTTTGAATTTTACTTGTGTGAAATGAAGAACAAATGAAGAAAAACTTATCTTTTAAATTTTTATCTTCCTTATAAAAAGGAAGTAAATTTAAAGAGAAATTCATTTTTAAGCCCTAAATCCTTGAATATCAGCGTTTGTTTTGGTACAATTCCGCTCGTTTAAAATAGTTGGGCAAGACCTAACGAGTTCTTTAGAAGGAAAAACATGGAAAAAATTCGTTTAAAATTGAAAGCTTATGATCATCGTGTACTTGATAGATCAGTGGCATCAATAGTTGAGGCTGTAAAGCGTACAGGTGCTGCAATTCGCGGTCCTATCCCTTTACCAACAAAGATTCGTAAGTATACAGTTTTGAAATCTGTTCATATTAACAAAAAAGCGCGTGAGCAATTTGAAATCCGTATGCACGCTAGAGTAATCGACATCGTATCTGCTACGCCAGAAACTGTTGATTCTCTAATGAAACTTGATCTTGCACCAGAAGTGGACGTTGAAGTTCGCTCTATGGATAAGTAGGAGAGGTCATGGAATATATTGTTGAAAAAATCGGCATGAGCCGTACTATCAGTGTACCAAGTAAACCAGTTACTCTATTAAGAGTTCTTGATATGAAGGTATGTGAAGTGAATGAAGGAACTGCGATTGTATCTTACAAAAGCGGTAAAAAAATGAATAAAGCAATCGAAGGTCAACAAAAGAAATACGATCTTCCATCTGAATTTAATCGTTTTGTTACTTTAGAAGTAGCAAATACTGAAGCTGGAGATGTAGATATAGCGCCATTAGCAGAAGCTAAAGCATTAAAAACTACTTTCAACACTAAAGGTCACGGTTTTACAGGTGCAATGGTACGTTGGAACTTCGGTGGTGGTCCTGCTGAGCATGGTCATAGATTTGGTCGTAGAACTGGTTCTATCGGTAATGCTGAGTGGCCAGGTCGTGTTATGAAGGGTAAGAAAATGCCTGGACAATACGGAAATACAAAAAATAGTGTTAAGAATGAGATCGTTTCTTATGATGCTGAAAATAAAATCCTAGTGGTTGTTGGTTCAGTTTCTGGAGCTAACGGTGCTTTAGGTCGTGTAAAGGTAGCTAGATAATGAGCGCAATAGTTTTAAATGAAAAATTAGAAAAAGCTTCTGAGTTAGCATTACCAGAGAGTTTTTCTGGTATTAATCCTCATAACTTGTACTTGTATGTAAAGTCTGCACAAGCTGCTATGAGAGCAAACAGTGCAACTGCTTTAACTCGTTCACAAGTTAGAGGTGGTGGTAAGAAACCATGGGCTCAAAAAGGTGGCGGACGTGCTCGTGCTGGTTCTCGTCGTTCTCCAGTTTTCGTAGGTGGTGGTAAGGCATTTGGTCCTAAAAACAACCGTAACTACGATTTAAAAGTGAACAAAAAGCAAAAAAAACTTGCTTTAAACTTTGCTTTGAATGAACATGCACAAAACGGCACATTGTTTATAGTTGATAGCCTTGAAGTTGTATCTGGAAAAACTAAAGATGCAAATGTAATTTTCAAGCAACTTAATCAAAGAGATGTACTAATCGTTAAATCTCTTTTAGATGAGCCAACATATTTAGCTTTTGAGAACATCGCTGCTACTTATGTTATTGAATCTAATGAATTAAATGCTTTCTTAGCTGCTAACTATCGTTCAATCGTGATCGAAAAAGCAGTATGGGAAAGTTTGACAAGTGAGGCTAAGTAATGGCTGATATTACAGATATTAAATCTATATTATATACAGAGAAGACTCTTGGAATGCAAGAAGATGGTGTAATCGTTGTACAAACATCTCCTCGTATGACTAAAACAGGTCTTAAAGAGGTTTTTCGTGAGTATTTTGGAATTATTCCAAGTAACATTAACTCATTGAATCAAAACGGAAAAGTAAAAAAATTCCGTGGTGTTGCAGGTAAACAAAATAACTTCAAAAAGTTTTATGTTACTCTACCTGAGGGTGCACAAATAGAAAGTTTGGCGGTGTAAGATGGCAATAAAAACTTATAAACCAACCACTCCGTCTCGTCGTTTTATGACGAATGTTGATTCGAGCGAGATTACTGCAAAAGCAAGTGTTCGTTCATTACTTGTTAAACTTCCAACTACTGCTGGTCGTAACAATCATGGTCGTATCACATCTCGTCATAAACAAGCTGGTGCTAAAAAACTTTACCGTATCATCGATTTCAAAAGAAATAAATTTGATATTCCAGGTACTGTAAGCGCTATTGAATATGATCCATACCGTAACTGTCGTATCGCACTTATCACATATGCTGATGGTGAGAAAAGATATATACTTCAACCAAAAGGTTTAAGTGTTGGTGATGTAGTTTGCGCTGCTGAATCTGGTTTAGATGTCAAACCTGGTAATGCAATGAAATTAAAAAGCATCCCAGTGGGTACTGTTGTTCATAACGTTGAGTTAAAAGTTGGCAAGGGTGGACAATTAGTTCGTTCTGCTGGTACTTCTGCTCAAATTATGGGCCGTGATGGTAAATATGTTTCTCTTCGTATGCCTTCTTCTGAAATGCGTTTAGTTTTAGGCGAGTGTATAGCGACTGTTGGTTCAGTTGGTAATGAAGAGTTCGGTAATATCGTTATCGGAAAAGCTGGTCGTCAGCGTCACTTAGGTATTCGTCCTCAAACTCGTGGTTCTGCAATGAACCCAATAGATCACCCACATGGTGGTGGTGAAGGTAAAACGAACTCAGGTCGTCATCCGGTTACTCCTTGGGGTAAACCAACTAAAGGTGCTAAGACTCGTCGTAATAAAGCAAGTAATAAACTTATTATTACTCGCCGTAAACCAAATGCAAAAAGGGTAGGCTAATGGCTCGTTCAGTAAAAAAAGGTCCATTTGTTGATGATCATTTAATGAAAAAAGTTGTTGCTGCGAAAGCAGAGAGCAATAAAAAACCTATTAAAACATGGTCTCGTAGAAGTACAATTCTACCTGACATGATTGGTTTAACAATGAATGTTCACAACGGACGTCAATTTGTTCCTGTATATGTTACAGAGAATCATGTTGGTTATAAATTAGGTGAATTCGCACCAACTCGTACATTTAAGGGCCATAAAGGTTCTGTACAGAAAAAGGTAGGTTAATTATGGCTAGAGCATTATTGAAATTTATCCGTGTTTCACCTATCAAATCTCGTCTTATTGCAAGAGAAATTCAAGGTATGAATGCTGAAAAAGCATTAGCAGCTTTAGAGTTTACTCCAAACAAAGCAGCAAAAATTATCGCTAAAGTACTTGCATCTGCAGTTGCTAACAGTGGTAGTGAAGCTGAAGATTGTGTAGTTACATCATGTCGTGTAGACAATGGTCCAGTACTTAAACGTTTCCGTCCACGTGCTCGTGGTATGGCGTCAGGTATTAGAAAACCAACTGCACATATATTAGTAGAAGTAGAGGGTAAATAATATGGGTCATAAAGTTAATCCTATTGGTTTACGTCTTGGTATCAACAGAAATTGGGAGAGCCGTTGGTTCCCTAACTTTAAAACTGCAGCTGCAGATTTAGGTGAAGATCACAAGATTCGTACATATTTGAAAAAAGAGCTTTATTATGCTGGTGTTGCAAACATCATCATAGAAAGAACAGTTAAGAGACTTCGTGTAACTATCGTTGCTGCTCGTCCTGGTATCATTATTGGTAAAAAAGGTTCGGACATTGAGAAACTTAAAACTACTCTTCAAAAACTTGTTGGTAAAGCAATATCTTTAAACATCAAAGAAGAGAAAAAAGCGCAAACTTCAGCACAACTTGTTGCTGAGAATGTAGCTACTCAGTTAGAGCGTCGTGTTGCTTTTAGACGTGCTATGAAAAAAGTTATGCAAGGTGCACAACGTTCTGGTGCTAAAGGTATTAAAGTTTCTGTATCTGGCCGTTTAGGTGGAGCAGAGATGGCTCGTACTGAATGGTATTTAGAGGGACGTGTTCCACTTCATACATTACGTGCAAAAATCGATTACGGTTTTGCTGAAGCACACACAACTTACGGTTGTATCGGTGTTAAAGTATGGATATTTAAAGGGGAAGTACTTACTAAAGGTATTCCTGCAGAAGCAAAAGAAGAAAATACAAACAAAGAGACGCGTCGTCCTAAGCGTGCTCCGAAAAAGGCTGAATAGTTATGTTGATGCCAAAAAGAACAAAATATCGTAAAGTAATGAAAGGTCGTAACCGTGGTTACGCTCGTTCAGGTTATAATTTAGCTTTTGGTGACATCGCTTTAAAAGCTGTAGAAGCTGGTCGTATCAACTCTCGTCAAATAGAGTCTGCACGTATCTCTGCTACACGTCACATTAAAAGAAATGGTAAGATTTGGATTCGTGTATTCCCTGCTAAGCCATTAACTGCTAAGCCTCTTGAAACTCGTATGGGTAAGGGTAAAGGTTCAGTTGATCAATGGGTTATGAATATTAAGCCAGGTCGTATAATTTTTGAAATGGCTGGTGTTCCGCATGATATCGCTCGTGAAGCGTTAACTCTTGCATTACACAAGTTACCATTCAAAACTAAAATAATCACTGCGGAGATGAACAATGAAATATTCTGATTTAGCAGATAAAAATTCAGCTGAACTTCAAGCTATGCTTAAAGCTAGAAAGACTGAACTTTTTACTTTAAAAATTAAACAAAAGATGATGCAATTGACTAACACTAATGAAATTAGTGTTGCGAAAAAAGATATTGCAAGAATCAATACTGCACTTACTGCAGTAGCAAACTAGGGGACGGCGATGACACATAAACGTGAAATTCAAGGTAAAGTAGTTACGATTGCAGGCGAAAAAACGGTATCTATCGTTGTTGAACGTCGTGTAATGCACCCTCGTTACCATAAAGTTGTAAAACGTTTCAAAAAGTACTTAGTACATGATGAGCGTAATGAAGTAAAAGTTGGGGATGAGATTATTGCAATCGAATGTCGCCCACTTTCTAAGACTAAATCTTTTAGACTTAAAACAGTTGTATCAGGAGCACAATAATGATACAAGGTTTCAGTCGTTTAAATGTAGCTGATAATACAGGTGCAAAAGAGATTATGTGTATTAAGGTACTTGGTGGTTCTAAGCGTCGTTATGCTTCAGTAGGTGATGTTATCATCGCTTCTGTAAAAAAAGCGACTCCAACTGCTAAAGTTAAAAAAGGTAAAGTTGTAAAAGCTGTTATCGTTAGAACTAAAAAAGAGATTCACCGTGAAAACGGTTCTTTAATCCGTTTTGATGACAATGCAGCAGTTATACTTGATGACAAGAGAGAACCTATCGGTACTCGTATTTTCGGACCAATTGGTCGTGAAGTACGTTATGCTGGATTTATGAAAATTGTATCTCTTGCGCCGGAGGTTGTTTGATGGCAAAGTTTAATTTCAAAAAAGGCGATACTGTAGAAATTATCGCTGGCGATGACCGTGGAACTAAGGCGACTGTATTAGCAGTTATGCCTAAGAAAAACAAGGTAATCGTAGAGGGTTGTAAAATTGCTAAAAAAGCAATTAAACCAACTGAAGATAACACTAAAGGTGGTCATATCAATAAAGAGATGCCTATAGATGTTTCAAATGTACGTAAAGTGGAGGCATAATTAGATGGCTCGTTTAAAAGAAAAATATTTAGGTTTAAAATCTGAATTACAAGCTGACCTTGGTATTAAAAACATTATGCAAGTTCCTCAAATAGATAAAATTGTTATCTCTGTAGGTGCTGGTTTTGCAATGAAAGATAACAAGCTTATTCAAAATATTGAAGACACAATTACTAAAATTGCTGGTCAAAAAGCAACTACAGTAATCGCTAAAAAATCTGTTGCAGGTTTTAAAGTACGTGAAGGTATGCCAGTTGGTATTCGTGTTACACTTCGTGGTGAAAACATGTATAACTTTTTAGATCGTCTAGTTTCTATTGCACTTCCTCGTGTGAAAGATTTCCGTGGTGTTCCAAGAAATGGTTTTGATGGTCGTGGTAACTATAACTTTGGTCTTCAAGAACAACTTATTTTCCCAGAGATTAGTTACGATTCAATCATCCAAATTCATGGTATGAATATCACTGTTGTAACTACTGCTGGTTCTGATAAAGCAGCCTATACTCTTCTTGAGAAGATGGGAATGCCTTTCACTAAAGGGAGTAACTAATGGCTAAGAAGTCAATGATAGCAAAAGCGAAAAGAACTCCAAAGTTTGAAGTACGTGGATATACAAGATGTCAAATCTGTGGTCGTCCTCACTCAGTACTTCGTGACTTTGGAATCTGTCGTGTATGTTTTAGAAAAATGGCAAATGAGGGATTAATCCCAGGTGTTAGAAAGTCTTCTTGGTAAGCCAAGAAGAAACTCCTAATAATTAGCAGTCTAGTTTTAGACTTGCAACATAAGGAATATTATTTATGATTAATGATTTAGTAGCTGACGCGTTAACTCGTGTTCGTAATGCTGGTATGAGAAGATTAGCTGTTACAACTTTAGTACACTCTAAAAGTGTTGAAGCTTTAGCAAATATCTTAGTAGAAAAAGGTTATATTGATAGTTGTAATGTTATCGAAGATGGCGTTAAAAAAACTATCAAAGTTGTACTTAAGTACGATGAAAATGAAAGAACTGTAATTAATGAACTCAAAAGAATTTCTAAGCCAGGTCGTCGTGTTTACAAAGGTAAAGAAGAGATTAAAAGATTCAAAAATGGTTATGGAACTATTATTGTAAGTACATCGCATGGCGTACTACCAAATGACAAAGCTTACGAGCTTGGCATTGGTGGTGAAGTTATGTGTACGGTTTGGTAGGGAGATAACATGTCAAGAATTGGAAAATTACCTGTAGAATTTGCAGCTGATATTAATGTTAGTTCAAATGGAAATGTTATTACTTTTGCTAAAGGCAAAAATAGTGTTGACTTAGACACAAAAGGGAATGTAGCTTTCACTATTGAAGGAAACACTTTAACTTTTGCTAATTTGTCAGATGCCAAAGACCATAGAGCTTTCTGGGGAACTTACCGCGCACTTGCTGCAAACATAGTTACTGGTTTAACAACTGGTTATACTAAGCAACTAGAAATCAACGGTGTTGGTTATAGAGCTGCAGTAAACGGTAAAGTACTTAATTTACAACTTGGTTTCTCTCATGATATTAATTATGATTTACCAGATGTAATTGAAGCTAGTGTTGAAAAAAATGTGATTACTCTTAAAAGCCATGACAAGCAAACGCTTGGTCAAGTTGCTGCAGAAGTTAGATCATTCCGTCCACCAGAGCCTTACAAAGGTAAAGGTGTTAAGTATGTAGAAGAGCATATCGTGCGTAAAGCCGGTAAAACTTCTAAGAAATAAGGGAGGAATATAAATGAATGCTAAAGTATTAAAAAGCAAAGTTGCGAATCGTTTAAAGCGTAAGCGTCGTATCCGTGCAAAAATATCTGGTTGTGCTTCACTTCCTCGTGTTTCTGTATTTCGTTCAAATCGTTATTTAAGTGTACAAGCTATTGATGATGCAACTGCAACAACATTATGCGCACTACACTCAAAGTCGACTGGTCACAAATCAAACAGAGAAGGTGCTGCTGCACTTGGTGAGGCATTTGCTGCAACACTAAAAGCTGCAAACATTTCTGCAATTGTATTTGATCGTAATGGTTACCAATATCACGGTGTTATAGCTGCGTTTGGTGATGCACTTCGTGCTAACGAAATTAAGTTTTAGGGGCTGATGATGGAAATCAATAGAGAAGATTTTGAAGAAGCGATTGTAAATATAGGTCGTGTAACAAAAGTTGTTAAAGGTGGACGTCGTTTTCGTTTCACTGCACTTATCGTAGTTGGTAACAAAAACGGTACTGTTGGATATGGTGTTGGTAAAGCGAAAGAGGTTCCAGATGCAATTCGTAAAGCAGTGGATGAAGCTTTCAAAAACTTAACTACTGTTAAGATTAAAGGTTCAACAATTGCACATGATATTGAGCATAAATATAATGCAAGTCGCATTTTATTAAAGCCAGCATCAGAAGGTACGGGTGTTATCGCCGGTGGAGCTGCTCGTCCAGTTCTTGAACTTTCTGGTATCAAAGATGTACTTACAAAGTCAATCGGTTCAAACAATCCAAATACACTTGTTCGTGCTACTATTGAAGCACTTTCAAGAATCAAAGGATAGAAAATGGGTATTGAAAATTTAACACCTGCAGAGGGTTCAACAGCTAATCGTAAGCGTGTTGGACGTGGACAAGGTTCTGGTACTGGTAAGACTGCTGCTCGTGGTCAAAAAGGTCAGAAATCTCGTACAGGTTACAAAAGAAAAAGAAACTTTGAGGGTGGACAACAACCACTTGCAAAACGTTTACCAAAAATTGGATTTACATCTCGTTATGTAAAACCATATGTAATCAATGTTGAAAAAGTGACTGATATTGCAGGATTGGCTGAAATAACTATGGAAACTATCCGTAGCGTTCATAAAATCTCTGCTACAGTTACTAAAGTTAAGTTAGTTGGTGCTACTGCGAAAGATTTAGTATCAAAAATCAAAGACGAAAACATTACAACTACTGGTAAATAATTGTGAATAAAAATCTAGTTAATAAGATACTTATTACAATCGGGTTTTTATTTATTTATCGCCTACTGGCATACGTGCCAGTTCCTGGCGTTGATACTGCTGTTATAGCATCATTCTTCAACTCACATCAATCGGATGCACTAGGTCTTTTCAACATGTTCAGCGGAAACGCAGTTGAGAGATTATCTATCATTTCACTTGGTATTATGCCTTATATCACTGCTTCTATTATTATGGAACTTTTAGCTGCAACATTCCCTACTCTTGGTCAAATGAAAAAAGAGAGAGATGGTATGGTGAAGTACATGCAAATCATTCGCTATGCGACGATTGTAATTACTATTATACAAGCTGTTGGGGTAAGTGTTGGACTCCAAAGTTTGACAGGTCCAAGTGGAAATAGTGCTATATTAGCGGACCAAAATACGTTTATACTTCTTTCGGTTGTATCTATGTTAGCTGGAACAATGCTTCTAATGTGGATTGGTGAGCAGATTACTCAAAGCGGTATAGGTAATGGTATATCCCTTATTATCTTTGCGGGAATTGTTTCTGCAATACCAAGCGCTATAGGTCAAAGTGTTACAATGGTAAATACAGGTGCTATGAGTTTCTTAACTCTTGTTGCAATACTTGTACTTATATTTGCTACTGTTGCAGTTATCATCTATGTAGAGCTTGGTGAGCGTCGTGTTCCTGTTACTTACGCTAAGAAAACAATGATGCAAAACCAAAACAAAAGAGTGATGAACTACATCCCTATTAAAGTAAATCTTGCTGGTGTTATTCCAGTTATTTTTGCAAGTGCGATATTGATGTTCCCTATGACAGTTTTATCTAGTAGTACAAACCCTAATGTTCAGGCTGTAGCTGATATATTGAACCCTAATGGTTACTTTTTTCAGTTGTTAACTTTTCTTTTTGTTGTTTTCTTTGCATTCTTTTATGCTTCGATTACATTCAATGCAAAAGATATAGCTGACAATTTAAAAAGACAAGGTGGATTTATCCCAGGTATTCGAACCGGTGATGCTACAAAAGAGTTTTTAAATGAAACTGCAAGTAGATTAACAGTTACAGGTTCACTCTATCTAGGTCTTGTTGCTACATTACCATTTATGATTATTCATGGAATGGGTGTAGGTTTCTTCTTTGGCGGTACAGCAGTTTTAATTGTTGTTCAAGTCGCATTAGACACAATGAGAAAAATAGAGGCTCAGATATATATGAGCAAATATGAAACATTAAGTGCAGTTGGTTTATAAAAATGGCCATAGCGCTTAGAAAATCTGACGAAATTGAAAAATTAAGAGCTGCTAACAAGATTGTTGGTGGTGCGTTAGACCTACTTCGAGCAAACACAAAAGTTGGAATTTCTTTAAAAGAGTTAGATGCTATGGCTGAGGATTATATACGCAGCCATGGTGCTAGACCCTCTTTTAAAGGTCTTTATGGCTTTCCAAATGCTGTTTGTACTTCACTCAACAAAGTTATCATTCATGGAATACCAACAGATTACAGGCTCCAAGAGGGTGATGTAATTGGTTATGATATAGGTACAGAGCTAGACGGTTGGTTTGGTGATGCAGCTATTACAGTACCAGTTGGAACAATTACTCCAGAAGATGAAGCCTTGATTGCATGTGCAAAAGAGACACTTTTATATGCAATCAGTGAGATAAAAGAGGGTATGAGATTTAAAGAGCTCTCACTACTGATGGAAGAGTCTATTCTCTCTCGCGGTTTTGTACCTCTTTACAACTTTTGTGGTCATGGCATAGGTAAAAGACCTCATGAAGAGCCTGAGATTCCAAACTATCTCAATGGTCAGAATCCAAAGTCTGGTCCAAAGATTAAGAATGGAATGGTTTTTTGTCTTGAACCTATGATATGTCAAAAAAACTCTAAACCAATTATTTTAGAAAATAAGTGGGATGTTGTTAGTGCCGATGGTTTACGCGGTTCACACTATGAGCATACTGTTGCAGTTATCAACGGTAAAGCTGAAATTTTATCTCTCGCTTAGAGAAGAAGAAGGATTAAAATGGCTAAATCAGATGTTATCGAAGTAGATGGCAAGATTATAGAGGCTTTGCCAAATGCAACATTTCGTGTTGAACTAGAAAATGGACATATTATTTTATGTCATATTGCAGGAAAAATGCGTATGCACTATATCAAAATACTTCCAGGTGATAAAGTTAAACTTGAACTAACACCGTATAGTCTTGATAAGGGACGAATCACTTACCGCTATAAATAAGAAGAGGTCACCCTCTTTTTATCTAGTTTCCCATTTATACTTTACCATAGGAAGCGCTTCTATATTTCCCCACTCAAGCAGTGAAGCTTCATAAAGTTTTGCATTCTTAAAGCCCATTTTTTTATAGAGTATAAACCAATTCATAGATGCGCTCATCGCATTCTCTCCATAAATAACTATCTCATCCTCTTTTTTGAGCTCATGTCCATTGATAAATATAGCTTCAAGTACATCATCGCTTTGTATAGTAAAGTCAGTTAAAAACTTATCTTGATAGAAACTACTTTTGGCATGTGGAATATGTCCAATCTCTTTTATGTTGCCAGAGCGTGCAACTCCATAATACTCGTGTGCAGATCTTGAATCGAGTAGTTTAATCTTAGAGCTATTTGCTTGAATATACTCTAAAGTAGCAAAAAATGCTGGTTGCTTTTCTACTATGAAATTGCCATCACTGCGTGAAGGTTTCTCTGTCGAAGTTAACAGCTCATTTTCAAAAACCCATGCCATATAGCCACCATCTAAGATACTTACATTCTCAAAACCGTGTGAAATCAGGATAAAGGCTAAATAACTACAATAGAGAGTATTGACAGCTCCATTATGAGAGTAAAGAACAACTTGGCTCCCCTTGTTTATGCCAAGGCTTGTGAGTTCATCCTGAATCAACGCAGGAGCATTCATAAGCTTATAGGGGCTCTCTGGGTTAATAAATTTCAAGATATCCACATGCGTAGCTCCCTCAATATGACCTCTCATATAAAGAGCATAGGGACTTACATCTAAAACAAGTGTGTTCTCATTTTTGAGTGAATCTTTGAGTTCTGAGGGCTTTATAAAAGCATCGAGTGCAAAAAGATTCAATGTGAGTGTAATAATAAGTAAAATTTTCTTCATATCAACGCTAAAATGAGTTAGAGTTTCTAAACTCTGAAATCTCTGTCTCAACCATCTCATTTATCATAATAGTGTAAAGCTCCGAAATCATGTTAGGAGATATTCCTAACTTGATAGCTTTGTTGCGTACTCTTTGAAGAATGAAGTTCACTCTTTCATTGGCTTTAACCTCTTCGATGCTATTTTTAAATTTAGCAGCTTGATGGACCAAGTGTGCTCTTTGTGAAATCATATCCACGAGTTGATCGTCTATGAGGTCTATCTCTGTTCTTATCTCTTCTAGGGAGTTACATGTTTTCATTTTTTCTATCCTTACAGTGCTTGTGCTAAAAATGGATTGTCCGCTACTTCAATAGCTTTTCTTCCCTCATTGGAGGCTTTTTCATACTCACTTAAAAGGTAGGCTGCTTCTTGAAGTTTCTCTGCTATCTCTTTGTCTACTTTTTTCAAATTGTAACCGCATTGTACACCAAGTTCCTCTTCGCTGAGTTCAAAAAGCTCTTTTAAGGAGCGGTGGATTGCAACAATCTTCTCCATAAGAGATAAACTTCTATTTCTTGCTTGTAAAAATGCAGGAGATTTTTGTATATACTCTTTCATATCATCTGGAGAGATGGATGCCATTTGGTTGAAGAGGTTTTCATACTCTTCGCACCTCTGTGCAAAATTTTGTGCCAAAATGAAGTTGGCTATTTTAGCTTGAAACTTTACATAATCATTTGAAAATTGCGCTTGCATCTCTTTCCTCTTTTTTTAAAAACATTATACCAACCCTATTTAAAACTTCTGTTAACACTTTTGTAACTAAAGGGGTATATAATCTCATTACGATTCTCCATATATACTCTTCAACCTGACTCGTAAAGAGTATATTTTTTAAATTAAGTCTCATCTTGATGAGGCTTATCTCTCAATATCTTTATTGATATAAGCCAAATATCCAACAACAACTACAAGTATGCCAAACATGACTCCCCAGATTAGCAAATCTCCACCACTTGCGGCTTTTTCAATACTCTCGTTCATCGGGTGCCCTTACTCTTTAGAGTGAAGCAGGAGAAGCTTTTTTGCTATCTCTTTTTTTCTCTTCTCTTCTTCTGTATTTAGTAAAAGTTCGTTTAACCAAAAAAGAACCGCTTTTTTATAGCCGTAAAAAGAGGCGCGCTCTAGTAGCTTCTCTCGAGTTGCATTTGTAAGATTCTCTTTTATCAAAGAGGCAGCAAGAAGTTGTGAAGTAATGGCTTCCATATTTAAAATATCCTCATTTGCACTTTTAAACTCTAAACTTTCCACATGCCAAACAAAGTTTTGATAGATTTTAGGAAGAAGTTGTATTTGAGCGCTTGTAAGCTTAGAGGTGAGTAAACTAAAATACGCATCCAAGGTTATATCATCTACAATATCTTTGATTACTTCATATTTTGGACATTTGCTAGTTTGTCCGACTGAGATATTTAAAGCACACTCTCCCAAGTAGATAGTTGCTAAACTCTTTATATCAGAGCTTACTTTGGCATGCTCTAAGGCTCTGTTTAAGTCCGTTTTAGCGAGTGCATCTTTTGAAGATAAAAAGTTTGTTTTATAGGAGTCAAAACTGCTCGCACTCTCATATTGCCACTTGTTTGGTGCAGTTTTTGTTGCGCATGCACTCAGCAGTAAAGCGAGTGTGAGGTAAAGGAGTGGTTTTATCATGGCAGGGTGACCTCCGACTTTTTATCATCTTGGATAAGCGCATCTATCTTATCTATGAGCTGATTTGATTTTTGCAAACCTGCGGCGATTTGCTCTTTTATCTCTACGACTTCACTATCTAAAGAGCCGACTGCTTTTACAGTTGCATCGAGTGCTTCGAGTTTCTGCTTCACATCTTTGAGAATGAGTTCAAGCTCTTTAACCGCTCCAGAGGAAGGGTGTATGATGTCCGCATCAAGAGTGGAGCTTATCTTACTTATATCTTGAGAGACACTATGAAGCTCTTTCATAAATTGTTTCGTTTCATGCAAGGCATTGATTAAACTTTGCGTAGAGTTTTTATCTCCAGTTATAGTGGTTAAAAGCGCGTTGTCCTTCACTAAGTTAGAACTGAACTTCTCAATATTTTTGAGCGTCATCATAAGCTCAGAATCCTCTTTAGCTATATAGGTCGTAATGGAGTCTATAGAGTTTATAATATTGAGTATCTTGTTTACAGCAGGTTCAAGTTTGGTAATCATATCGTTTATATCATCACTGATAAAAATCTCAAGCGTTGAACCTGATGCAAGCGGTTTGCTTCCTGTTGGAGAGTAAACTTCAATATGCGCAGAACCAATAAGTGGTTTTCTGAGTGTTAAAACACTCTCTTTACTTATCCACTTTTTGTTATCTTGATTGACAGAGAAAGCCATAGTAACTGTTCCATTGTCCTGAAGCGCAATGTTGTCGATAACCCCTATATTGAAACCTGAAAATTTTAAAGGCATGCCAATATTGAAAGATTTCGCACTCTCTGTATTGAAGTAGAAGGTATATCTTTTATCAAAGGTTCCTTTCTCTTTAAGCAGAAAAAACATCGCTGTTGAGATAGCGATAAAAAAGATGACTACAAAGATACCTACTGCAAGTTTCATTTTACTATATGGCATGATTTCTCCTTGTAGTGCAGTTCATTTATGACGCTATCTAGAATAAAAATATTTTTCTCGCTACCCAGTAACTTCAGCGTAGCGATAATGGGTTCAATATCTCTTAGATTACTAATTAAAGAGAATGGAGTAGTGATTATAACATCCGTAGCTTTACTCATAAGCGCTCTTATAAACATAACATAAAAAATTTCCACATCACTGCATTGGTTGAGTCTATAGAGACCTATGTGACTGAGCCCTATCTTTTGGAGATACTCATTTGCCAACGCTTCAGCCTTCTCTCTGCCTAGCAACTCATGCACCTCTTTAATGAGCGCAATATTCTCAAGCATATTGAGGTTTGAGATAAGAGGCGTATCTTTAGAGATGAGCGCGTGACTCTCTAGCGTTTTTATATACTCTGGTATGAATTTGTATCTTTGAAAGAGTTTTATAGTGATTGAATTAGTAATGATAACACCTCAATAAAAAATAGGGCAACAAAGAGTTTCACCATGCCGTTTAAGACCGAAATGGGAATGGCAGTGTATGCATTTTCTGTTTTTAATCCGCTATAAATAGGAATAAGCATTGTAACAAATCCAAAGGCGATACTCTTAAGAAGTAAAATAGCCAAATCTTTTACTTCGATAGCATTTATAAGGAGATATTTATAGGTATGCAAGTCCATATTCATGTAAAAAAGTGTGAAAATATAGCCGCTGTTGAGCATGATAATCGCAAATAAAATAGAGAGCGAAGTGACGCTGATAATACCACTGATGATACGGGGGAGAAAGAGATAATCGATTAAATCAATCTTGTACTCTCTTAGGGTATTGAGCTCTTTATTGACATTCATCACGGCGATTTCTGTATTGATTGCAGTTCCAGAACGTAGTGCAATAAGCAGGGCTGTAAAAAAGGGTGAAAACTCATCAATGACAAAAGTAATGATAATCGAGCCTATCTGCTCTTGGAGATTGTACTCGGTCGCGAGAACGATGACAACACCAATGATAACAGAACCAAAAAGAAAGGCCATCATAACAAACAGAGGTAATATCCCAACTGCCGTAAAGTAAATCTGTTTGGTTAAAACCATTCTCATTGCGGGGTTATAACTAAGGGGATTGAGCATATGGGTCAAACAGATAGAGGTGAATCTAAGTGCTTCATAAACAGATGAGAATGCATGAATTGTTTTCTCACCAACACTCTCTATCAATTTTATAAGCATGAGAAACACCCTTTGAAGTAGTTAAAAATATTATAGTTAGTTTGGCTTTATAATTTTCTTTATCTCTTTTGGAACATGGGCAAATGCTATCTTCTGCATCCCTAACTTTACTCCATCATCATGTACCATAACATCAAGTTCAAGAGAACTTGGATAAAAGCGAATCACTTTGTAGGATACTTTGAGTATGTTAAATGTAATATTTTGGTCTGATAATTCGACACTTTTTTTCTTTTTTGCCATCTTTACTCCTTTATATATATGCCAGTATCTTTTACTAAAATTTGACCTTTGTCTTGGAGGTTTGTAAGTGAGCGTTTAAAATCTTTTTTACTCATTCCAAAAACATCTTTGATAAGTTCCGCATCACTTTTGTAGTTATAAGGCATACTTCCACCATTCTCTGTTAAGAGGTCAAGCACTTTGTCTCCAGTAGATGCACTCTTTTTACTGCCTGGTTTTCGTAAATTGAGGTCGATATTTCCATCTTTTCTTATTGTCTTCACATAAGCAGTTTTTTCATCGCCGAGTTGAATATTTTCAAAAATCTCACTATGATAAATGAGACCTTCATATTTGTCATCCACGATACACTTAAAACCAAGTGGCGTTTTTGCAATTACAATAATTTTTACTTCGCTGTTTGTGCTCAGACCTTTGACACGTTTTTCAAAAAAATCACCAAGCTTTTCTGTGCCTACTAGGCGGTGTGTTCTCTCATCATACACTACACGTAAAAATCTCTTCTCACCAACTTTAAAAGGCTCTTTTTGGAACATGTTAGGGACAAGTAAATCTTTTGCCAAGCCCCAGTTCATAAAAGCACCAAAAGGGGCAACATCTACAACTTCAAAAAGTGCGTATTCGTTGAGCATAGCTGTGGGCTTGAGCGTTGTTGCGATGAGTCTATCTTCTGAGTCTGTGTATAAAAAGACTTCAAGCAGAGAGTCTTCTACCATTTCATCTGTTACATAAGCTTGGGGAAGAAGGACATCTTTGCCATCATAAGCCATTAAAAAGATGCCGTGGGGCGTGTGTCTGTCAACTCTTAAAATATTTAAAAGTCCTAGTTCTAAAAAGTCGTTTTGTCGCATGTTGTTTCCTTGGTATTTCCGTTTTAAGTTCTTGTGCTGTGCAGAAAAAAATTATCTTGACATTATACCCGCTTTGGCATGTGGAAATTTCCACATGCCAATATGTTTACATAATTCTTAACTATTTAGAGATGTCCAAGAAGTAAGAAAAGAAAAAGTCCATTTGGCTACTATTGCAAAAATTAAAATCAAAAGGATTAAAAATGTTTAAAGTAGTAATAGAAAAAGAGTGTGGCTGTTTTCAAAGAAGTGATTTACAAAACAATTTAGCGTTTGCTTCAAAAGATGAGGCACTTATAAAAACGCTTGAGATGAAAGATGATATGAATGATAATTTTTGCGGTAAACATAAGTTTAAAGTTCAAGAAGTAGGCAATGACTTTGTAATTGCTATGATGGATTCAACTAGCAATGGTTGTTGTGGCGGAGGATGTGGTTCTCACTAGTCCCTCTTTTTAAAGTGGCATCTCCAAAAAAGCATTTTCCTCGCTTAAAGCGTGGAGCTTGTTTTGGAGAGTGATTTTTTGGAACCAATAGGGAACCCTATTTATTGTATGCTTGTTATTTTTATATTTCAAATAAGTTTACACGCTTCTATTGAACTGACACCTACAGAAACAAACTTCATCAAAAAGATAAACTAAATCCAAATAGTGCATTTGCGACGTTAACGGATGAAGAGATAGCATTGGTATTTGCATTAAGAGCTAAAAATCATAAGAAGTTTCAAACGACAAAAAAGAAGCGAATCCGATAAATTTTTTTGTTATGATACTCTAGGTTCTCTTCTACTGGTAAAATGGTAGCTTTTCTTAAATTTCTTTCGTATTCTTTATTCATCATCTTCCATTTCACTCGGATAAGTAAAACAGAAGAGTTGCAGAAGAGAAAAAGGGTGTTTTATTATAACTTTTGAATGTAGGTTGTTAATACTCCAAAACTTTTTTGCAGTGTGTTTATATTGTTAAATGCTTTTGCACTGCCTATACTCCCTTCGATGGAGGAGATGATAAAGAGCGCTTGTTCATTTGCTTTGAAGTCCGTTTTTGTTTGTTTTAGTATTTGCGCTTTTGTGAGTGCTTTTTCAATAGAGTCTTGCCAGCGACTATAGACACTTTGCAGATATTGAAAAAATGCTTCATCTTTATCACTCATATCTAACACAAAATTACTAAGTGGACAACCATGTTTAATCTTTAAAATTTTTTTTTCATCTGCGAACATAGCAAGGTAATCGTTGATTTGGTTGATAAGCGTTTCTATTGGCGCATCACTCTCTTCAAATGGTGCTATCCAATGAGCTTCAAGTAGCATCTCTAGGTAGTGTTGCATCGTCGCTAACACCAAACGATTTTTACTATCAAAGTGGTAGTACATTGCACCTTTTGTTACATTGGCTATTTTCAGTATATCCATTAAACTCGTAGCGCAATATCCTTTTTGGTATAAGAGCTCAAAAGTGATATCTACAAGAAGTTTTTCTGTTTTTTTCATTTTTTCATTTTTCTTTATTTTAAGTTATTGCTAATTCTTTCGATTATATCGATTTTATAAAAAGGAGTCAAGAGAGACTCCTCTTTCATGATTTAGGCTGAGAGTTTCGCAATTGCTTGCATTATTGCGGTTTGTGTTTCTACATTTTCAAAGGAACCATGATGATGTAGTTGTTTAAACGCGCCATCCTCTTTGATAAACAGGCGAGATGTTCTAAAACCAACATCCATAATTACTCCATCGATTGACATTGTGCCACGTTCTCGACCAACGGCTGAAAAACCATTTTCCAAATTAGTTATTTCAATATCATAATACTCTACATCTATATCTATTTTTGAATTGAAAAGTGCATCATGCGAAGAAATAATATTCTCAAAAGCACGTGTAATCCCACCTAATGGACTTGTAAATGCTGCTCTCGTATCTCTGCTCCAGTTATTTTTCATTTTTGTAATATTCGCATTGTTGAGAGCATTGTAATACTCACTTAATGCTTTATACTCAGGGGATAACTGACTCATCTCTTTTCCATTTATAACAGATGTTTTAGTATATTTTGAATCACAAATCTTTTCTAGTTCATCCCATATTGTTGCTCGAATACTTAAAGAGTCTTTGACTGCTTCATCTATCTCACTATGTTGATTTTCAGTAGTATTCATACATAAAACTACTGTTGCATCATCACTATGTTCTTGGTCCCGCTCCCCGTGTCTCTCCCAAAAGTCCATATTGATGTTACTGCCAAAAGATTTTTTAATCCCATTTACTAAATATGGAAAGTTATTTGGAATAGTAAGCTCTCCTCCATAACCTAACCATGCGCAACCAATTGCAAAATGTTTATTTGCAACAGCATCATAGATTGTGTTGTTTAAAACTCTAATACTAGAGATAGTAGGTGTCTGTTCAAGCATAGCCTGCGTTATACCTATGGAGTCTAACATTTTTAAATACAAAATTGGATGTGACTCGTTTAAATTGTTGTGTCCCATCTCCTCATATAAATTGTCCATAAGCATAAATCTACTTTTTATGTCTGGAGCGTTACCCATCAGTTTGCATATAGCCGCAGTGAAAGGCATGACAATCTTTCCAAATTGTTTTAGTACAAATATAACACCCTCTTGAGTATAACTACCTGATGCTAGTTTTTTTAAAAATACATGATTAAATACCTCATGATTTAACATTTTTTTTTCAAGCTCTTCTAAAAACTTTTTATTGTTTTTATAGTTGCCACTTGATAGTTCTTCTACACCGTATGGGGTTGTTAAATACTCCATTTCATTCTCCATTTATTTAAAATTCAAAGCGGATTATGACGGATAGCTTTATAATCAACAAGAGTCATTATTGCCATATCTAATGCTGTAAATGACAAAAAAGGGGAAGATATATATGATGAACAGAAAACAAAGTGATGGATGCATTAAGGTTGCAATAGTGAACTATGAACATGCGTTAGCATCCGCAATAATAGGCATAGTAGATATATTGGCGATTGTCAATAACTTTTGTCTAGATAAATCATCTAGCCGTAAATTTGATGTAAAAATATTACATACTCATTTATCTACAAAGAACTTTAACATGTCCATAGATTTTCCAAGTGAGCCACTCAATGACCAAGAATCTTTTGATCTAATCATAGTCCCACCTTTAATCGACTTAGAGCATAAATTTAACACAAGTCAGCAATTACTCAACTGGCTACAACTCATGCATAATAAAGGTAATTGTATTAGTTCTGTCTGTGTGGGTGCATATATACTAGCCCAAGCAGGGTTACTCAATGGTAAAAAAGCAACCTGTCATTGGGTCATAGAACAAAAACTAAAACAGGATTACCCAAAGATTAAGTTAGAAATAGACCAAATTGTAATAGACGATGATAATGTGATTACAGCAGGGGGAGTTACAGCGTATATAGATTTATGTTTATACATCGTTAGAAAGTTCATATCTATAGAAATAGCCTATGTCTGTGCAAATTATTTAGGTGTAGATGCAGGTAGGAGTAGTCAACAGCATTATAAAAATTTATCCAATATAGCAACACATAATGATAAAGATATTGAGCTTTTGAATGTCTGGCTCAAAAAGAACTTTTCAAAGAGCATATCATCAAGTGATATGGCAAAGAGAATGCATACAAGTGAAAGGACATTCATTAGAAAATTTAAAAAAGCTACAGGAGAGTTACCCAATAAGTACATTCAAAAGTTACGCGTTCAAAAAGCAAAACATCTACTCATCACTACGAATGATAGTTTTGAATATATAACATACTTGGTAGGTTATACAAATACTTCTACTTTTAGAAAACTCTTCAAAGAGATGACAGGCTTAAATCCTGGGGTTTACAGGGAATACTTTATGGTGAAATAAAGAGTGATAGTTCACAGCAAAAAAAGTTTCCCATTCGTGGCATGTAAGTGATGCTTAATCGAGATTTGGAAGAGCTTTATGAGGTAGAGACAAAAGTTTTTAATCAAGCACTAAAAAGAAACGAGAACAGATTTCTGCTCATGCTCTGAATAATCCCATGTTCTTTGGGACTGTAAATCTTTGTGTGCATAAGAAGCGTATTGGCTTCCTCTATCTGCATGCCAGATAAGACCTCTTTACTCTTTTACTATGTCTATTAAGCAAATTTTCCAAGTAAAGTAAGAACAACGCCTCCAAACTCTTGCGCGTTTGCGACTATTTTATTTATCTTATCGTTTCTACTTTCAGATGATTTTACTATTTCCATTAATGCTAAGAGTTTTTTTACATCGGCAGATTCAGGAAACAGCTCATTTATCTCCGCTTCACTCATCGTTGTAAGTGAAGTGATTTTAGATGCTAGTTTAGTGTCGGTTGCATCAGCACTACTATCTATGATTACGTCTAGTTGGTCCTTAAATTGGTCCTCTTGTGTTGACATTTTTTATCCTTATTTTATAGTGAATCTTTAAGAGAGTTGATTTGAGAGATAAAAGCTTCGGCTTTATCGACTTTTTGCGAAACATTTTTGCCCTTTTGTAGTAACTCTGAAACAATGTTGTCAGTTGTATCAATTGCCTTTGAAATTTTTATGTCTGTCATCCCAAGCATATCCAAGTATCTATTTCTATTTTGTTCTACCTCAGATGCCGATAGTAAAAAACTGCTTATACTGCTGTTTATCGCTCTTGCTTGAGAATATTCACTTCTTATGGAGTTTGCTATCTTTTGCTCCAAGATAGTAAGAGGCTCCATCAGCTCTACCCTTTTAGAATTTATTTTGTTTTGTAGTTTTTTACCTACAGTTACAAGAAAATCCAACCTTTTTTCTTTATTGTTCCCCTGTACAATACTGTTCCAAGCACTTGAGACTATCTGATTGGAAAAAAATGTTTCAGTAAAGGTTGGCACCCATTCACTCTCTAAAAATGTATCAACATCTTTTCTCTTATGATCAAAAAATCTATGAAGAAGTTTTATGTTTGCATCTTCTATTGCTGATATTCTTTTACCAAGTTCTATAGACAACTCTGGCGCCTCAGGCGGTATAGAAGCACACCCGACAAACAAGAAAGCTATCAACAACATAGCTAGTTTTTTTACCATCATCTTTCACCTCTTTGTTTTGCATAATTGTATCTTAATTGATAAAAAAACAACCAATTGGTATTTTTAAATATTGAATTATTTTATTTAAGCATAGTAAATCACATATAGTAAGTATCTAGCATAAATAAATAGGCTTAAAGTATCAAGTGTTACAATATGTTATAGGTTTTATTATTTAATGTTAATTGGTATGTTAGTGATATTTATGAAACTTTAATTCTGTTAGAATACTGAACAGTTTTTTTGTCTGATGTGTGTTTAAAGTAAATAGTATGTCTAGTTTTAATAATCAAAAAGAAATAGTGAAACTTATTATAAAGGTTGTTATTTATAACTCAAGGAGATTCTTTTGATATGAACAAAAAACAAAGTTTTTTAGAGTTGCCATTTGAGTTTGATACAGCTAGATTAATAGACGATTTAGCTGTAGTTTCATCTGATGATTGGGTTGATCACCAAAACAGAAGTGCTTATGATGGCTCATGGCATGTTACCTCTCTTACTTCAACAAATGGCACTACGAAACAGATTGTGGCATTTGAAAATCAAACCTATTACGATACCCCACTCCTTAAAAAAACCACATACATCAAAAGTGTTCTAGATACATTTCAGACAAAAATAGAGGCTGTTCGATTTATGAAATTAGGTGCAAATTCTACTATTAAAGAACATACTGACAGAGGCTCGTGTTTTGATGAAGGATATGCTCGCATACATATCCCAATAACTACAAACAGTGATGTTGAGTTTATACTAAATGGCATAAAAACAAAAATGGATATAGGCAAATGTTACTACATAGATGCAGATGCTCCACATAGTGTAGTTAACTCTGGAAATAGCGAAAGAGTTCATCTTTTAATCGACTGTCACATAAATAAGTGGATGAAAGATATATTTAAAAAAGCCGGATTTATTGAAAAAACATATAAGTATGATGACAAAAGTATCAATGATGCAAATGTAGATGAAATCATCTCCTCATTAAAAGCACTCAATACTGAAATATCATTAAATATGGCACAAAAACTTGAAGAAAAAAAGGATTATTATGTCTCTTGATCAAATAATTTTTACAGAATGTAATGCAATGGTTAAATATGCATTGGGCAAAGGTTTAAAAATACCGAATGAAATAGTTGAAAATATTCAAAAATGTGAACATGGTATCGTAGCAACTGTTGATTCTACCGAGCAAAAAGACCCAAATATATCTGAGTGTATAGTTTTGTTAAATCAAGTACATTCTCAGCTTAGTAAAATCGTAGCACCTGCTAAACCAAAAACATTAGCGTTATTTGAAAAAGAAGAAAAAGATACTTTTGTAAAATTTTTAGGACCTGTTCCTTTGGTTCGTCGTATGATGCTGATTGCAATATTCTCATTAATTGCATTGGTTGGATTAAGTAGTTCTACTTACGTCAATGGAGATCCTAGCTCATTCGGATTAACCACTAACTCTGGCACATCCTTATTGGTCAATCAACTCTTTTTAATGAGTGCTGCATCTATTGGGACATCCTTTGCAGCTCTTTTTCAAGTAAATGACTATATTAAAAATGCAACATATGATTCAATGTACGAATCAACATATTGGGTACGTTTTGTTTTGGGATTATTAGCCGGAACTATGTTGGCTACACTGATTCCGATAGAAAGCCTTGGAGATGCAAATAGTACAACTAATGGTTTTGGTAGACCACTGTTATCTCTTGTAGGTGGATTTTCTGCATCGGTAGTATTTCGTGTACTGACAAGATTGACTACAGCTATTGAGTCGGTTTTTCAAGGTGATGTTAAAGAGGTCCTCGCATCTCAAGAAATCACAAACAATATGAAGCTTGAACAGCAAAATATTCAAAATAAACTACAGCTTCTCAATCAGCTAAAGACCCTTCAAAGCAGTATGAACGCAGGCAGTGATTCAAAAGCTCTCATCGATGAGCTAAATCAGATACAAAACAGCTTATTAGATAACGATGGAAAATAATCGAATGTCTATATTTAGCTTAAGCCAACAACAAAAAGATGAATACTTTACCAAAGGCTACACATCAATAAAGAATGGAGTATCGCCAGAACTCTTAAAACGTCTTCAAAATATGGCTGATAACTTTGAAAAAAACATTATGAATGCTTATAAAAATAATAAAGAGACTCTTGGAGCATGTATAGCAGAATCTAAAAATACTCAACATCTTATCCGTTATAATGATATTCATGGAGTGGATTGGGATACTACGCTTGATCTGTTAGCATCTCCAGCAATGATGGCAATTTTTAGAGATATTTGTGGAAAAAATGCTGTCCCATTACAAGTAGATCTACTTTATAAACAGCCTCTATCTGACTCCATTGTACTTTGGCATCAAGATGCACCACATAGTAGAGCATACCCTTATATAAATGTTGGGATATATCTTGATGATTCAAATAGAGAAGATGGATGTTTACGTTATGTTCCAAATACACAGCATGAAAAACAAGATATAGAAAAATTGTCACAAAAGTTTGGCTGGGATATTCCAAACTCTGTAGAATTCCCTGCGAAAGCAGGTGATATTAATCTCCATGACATGATGATTTTACATGGCTCAAAACCTAAAAAACACTCAAATGTAAGACGGACTATTTATGTTGAAATTCGCCCATATGATGGGATTATTGGTGATGATTCTCAATCTTCTGAGTGGGCAGAGTTACGTCGTAGATTTATGGGACTTGTTCTAAGACGAGCTAATCCATCAGATTGGCCACAAGAGTGGATGTCTGAGTATCCAACTGATCTTAAAAGTGACAATGAGGAGATAAAAACTATTTTACAAATGTGGGAGCCGCCAGTTGGAGCAAATTATGCGGTATTTCCAGTAATTCATGAAAACTATCCAGTACCTGCAGATATGAGGATTTCCAGTGAGTAATGAACTTTTTCAGAGTGACTACAAAGGCAAACTTGGCATCGCACATCTTCCAAGAGTTTACTCAAAAATAAAACAAGACCTTCATGGGAAAAGAAAAAAGATTGATAAAAATGAGTGGACGCAAGATTTGATAGTGTTAGATACTCTCAACTTAGGTACTTATGAGCCTTTAGAATTTATATGTAGCACGAATGCTTCTTTAGAAGAGTTTGAAAATTGGATATTAGAAAAAAATGGTGGCATGATTGAAAAGAGTGTTATTGACAAAATTAACCGAGCTATTTTATCTGATGTAAGTGAAGATTTTACTCCAATAAAAACAGTTTTAACAGAGCATGATTTAGAGTTTTTTGATGCATATGGCTATGTGATTGTTAAAAATGCCATTAGCAAAGAAGATTGTCAAAATACTATTAGTGCTATAGAGGAGTTTATAGGCTTGGATTTGAGTATTCCAGCTAATTGGTATAAGATAAATAGTGGATTCTGGATAAAGATGTACCATCATGTTGCGCTTAAACAAAACAGAGAAAGTGAAAAAATAAAAATTGCATATCAACAACTTCTACACTCTAGTAACCTTTTTAACTCTCATGATAGAGTAAGCATAAATCCTCCTGAAACAGACTCTTTTAAGTATAGAGGTTCAAAGCTACATTGGGACGTAAGCTTGGATACTCCTATGCATTTTGGTTTACAAGGCTTGTTATATCTAACAGATGTAAAAGAGAATGGCGGTGCTTTTTCTTGTGTACCTGGGTTTCATAAAAAAATAGACCTTTGGTTAGAACAATTTGAAGATAAATCACAAGCTCGTGATTTTGATCTGCATAGCTTAGGTGTTAAACACATTAGTGCCAATGCAGGTGATTTTATTATTTGGGATGACAGATTACCTCACGGTGCAACACCAAATAGAGATACTACCCCAAGAATCGTGCAATATATAAATTTCTATTCACCTAATAAAAACTACAGTGATAACTGGAAATAAAAAAATGGAACATAAACCTATTTATATTCTTGGAACAAACCTATCTCATGATGGTAGCAGTTGTCTTTTAAAAGATGGTGAAATTGTTGCTGCTATAGAAAAAGAGCGAATTACAAGAGTAAAACATGATGGGGGAAATGATTTTTCAACTGTTAAGTATTGTCTTGAAAAGGAAGGAATAACTATAGAAGATATCTCTTTAATAGTTCAAAATGCAAATTTCGAAAAAGATGAAATAGAGATAGATAGATATAAAGGAGATAGGTTTTTTAAAAAAGATATCAAAGTTCCCATTGTAACTATCTCACACCATTTAGCCCATGCTTATAGTGCTCTAGGTAGTTCCAATTTTGAAAGTTGCAATGTCGTAGTTATCGATGGCTGTGGAAGTCCTTTTGCACAATGTGATGATGTTGAATGTGAAACTTTACCAACCAAAGAGCATATCTTGCATACGCCAGAAAACTTTTGGTGTGAAAAAATGAGTATCTATAAATATGATAGTAACAATGGATTAAAACCACAAATAAAAGAGTTTTCTGAGTTTAGTCACACAAGAAGAGAAGAGAACTTTTCTATGCCGACAACCATACACTCAATTGGCGGTGTTTATCAACTTGTGAGCAACTACTGTTTTGGAAATATGGATGATGTAGGAAAACTCATGGGCTTAGCTCCCTATGGTAGGGTAAACCAATTTAATGAAAAGATATTTGAACTTAAAGAAGGAAGAGTTTTTAACGATTTTAGTTGGCAGAGATTTTTAGATAAGCCTTTTAGCTCTTATGATAATTTTAAAAATGATTTTCAGCACTATGCAGATATAGCATATTGTGTACAAGATGAGACCGAAAAAGCATTGGTCTATACTTTTAAATATCTTGAAAAAAAGTTTCCAAATGAGAACTGGGCATATGCTGGCGGTGTAGGACTAAATGCTGTGGCAAATGCAAAGATTCTATCAAAAACAGATATCAAAAATCTATATATTCAGCCAGCTGCAGGAGATAATGGTATAGCTTTAGGATGTGCTTTTTATGGATGGAGAAAGATTTTAAAACAGCCCTTTAAGAAACATGATGGAAGTAGTAATTTTGGTAAAAAATATATAAAGCAAGATATTTATGAAGATGTTCGATTACAGATAGTTCAAGTACAAAACTATATTGAAAAAACGGCAGAACTTCTATCTCAAGGAAAAATTATCGCTTGGTTTGACAATGGAAGCGAATTTGGACCAAGAGCTTTAGGATATAGAAGCATCTTAGCAGATCCTACAAAAAAAGGTGTAAAAGATTTTATCAATAAAGAGATAAAAAAAAGAGAAGATTTTAGACCCTTCGCACCTGCTATTATCAAAGAGGAAGTTAGCAAATACTTTAAAAATGATATGGAGAGTCCCTATATGATTTTAGTCAATCCTATGAGAGAAGAGTATCAAGAGCTTTTGTCAAATGTAGTTCATAAAGATGGAACATCAAGAGTACAAACTGTTGAGAGTCATACAAACCCCAATTTTTACTCTCTTTTAAAAAGTTTTGGAGAAAAAAACTCAATGCCTATATTACTAAATACCTCTTTCAATAAAAAAGGGATGCCTATTGTAGAAACTCTAAAAGAAGCAGTTGCATTTTTCAAAGAGGTTCCCATTGATTATCTTGTCTTGGATGGAGCTATTTTTTCCAAAATAGGGATGAAAATGAATGATTTAAACTTTAACGACAAGGTAACACAAAAAATAGTTGATTTTATTTTACAAATAGGTCTGCCTGTTTTTAAAGAGACAATCAAAGAAGAGACTTTTTTACCTGGAGTTCTTGTTAGAAATGGTGGACTGGCTATAGATGAAGAGAGATTGCTTTATCCGGGGGACTTACTTCATGAAGCAGGACATTTAGCAACTTTAACACCACAAAAAAGAGTAGAAGTTTATAACGATGTAAGTAAAAATGCTGGGGATGAGTTAGTAACACTAGCATGGTCTTATGCTGCTGCTAAATACCTTAATCTTGAGCTCAATATTTTATTTCATGACAACGGTTATAAAGGTGATTCTTCATGGTTAGTTGAACACTATAGAAACGGTGGGGAAATGGGTTTACCTCTTTTGGAATGGATGGGGTTGTCTTATGGTTATAAGCGAGCAGAAAAAGAAAAAGTTCAATCATTTCCTGCAATGCAAAAATGGTTAAGAGATGTAATATGAAAGTATCACTTGAGGAAAAAATAAAAAATGTAAGTGTTAAACCTCAAATAGATGCACATCAAAGCTTTTTATTATCATTATATGGATCAACGAGAGAGGATGAACTTACTATGAGTTCATTAAATGAATTAGAAAAAAGAGCCTTTATAAAACAGCAATTTAGATTAAAAGAGGATGATTATAAAAGAAAATTTTTTGATGCAGAATTTTTAATCCTCTATCGAAAAAAAAAGCCCATTGGTAGAGTAGTTTATCGTATCAGTGATTCGATACATTTAATTGAACCCTCTGAACAAGTCCATTTACAGAACTTTGTTTGAAAAGTTAGTAGTTTTTAATATTTGACTTTTTCTTTTTAGCAGTTTTTACTGCTGATTTTGTGAAATCATATCCTCATTTATGGCA
>Ga0210017_1000324_pt1 | contig 39290 bp, 52 predicted proteins | sample CryGeyCG2014_020_FD_183966 | JGI IMG/M metagenome (GOLD analysis project Ga0210017, IMG submission 183966) | Groundwater microbial communities from aquifer - Crystal Geyser CG08_land_8/20/14_0.20 (SPAdes) (version 2) | ecosystem: Environmental > Aquatic > Deep subsurface > Groundwater | place... | reverse complement strand
AAACCGCTTCCGGCATTTTTCGCACTCTCTTCTTCTTCTGAAAGAACTGCCATCATCCGCAATTCTTGATTCCAAAACTTGAGTTTCCAAGTGGCCGCAAAACGGACATTTCATTGGTTTAAAAAAGCGCTACATTTAGCGCACCTACAAATATATAGACACCACCAGTAGCCTGTCAACTGGAAATAAATGGATCAAAACCGATCAGTTTCTGCCTGCTCGAAGTTGATTGAAGCCTAGTAAAATTTTCGAAGTGTTTTCCGTCAACTTGCCCGGTGAATAATTAAATTACTCTTTGAGCAAAAGACTCTTGCTGTTAAGTGTAGTTTTTAAAGCTTCGTCCAAAACCGATTTCAATTCTCCGGTTGATTTGTTTGCCAATCCGTTTAAAACTTCTTCGTGTTTCAAAGTCGCTAAATTTAATTTCTGAAACAACAGGGAAACGTCTTTATTGGTTTTTTTAGCTTGTTGATATTCGGTGGCCGCTTGCTCCAAGTATTTTTCCGCCTTCGTCACTGTTGATGCCCCTAGGTTGGCCTTATTCCCTTCAAATAACGCTTGAGCGGCCCCCAATCTTTTATCGGCGTATAAAAGCAGTTTTTCGGTTTTATTTATCGGATCAGTGGTCAAAAGCAAAACGATTCGATCTCGAATCATTTTTATGGTATAGAATGGACTATCCGGCAAAACCCCCGGGTATGGAAGAACATAATCAATTGTTGGGGTGGGCGTTGGCAACGGCATCGGGGTTGGAGAAAGATTAACCACTAGTCTGATCGCTCCCCAAACCGAACTGCCTAAAATTCCAAAAGCAAAGGTTAAAACCAAAATCCCGAATAAAAAGTTTATTTTATTCATGATTAGTAGAATATCAGTTAATCAGATCATCAGGATAAGATATCAGAAAATTAGAGATCAGTTTTTACTTCTGATGTTCTGTTCTCTGTTTTACTTTTCCCGATATTCCGATTCTACTGTTTTACTTATAAAAATGCAAATTTATCTAAACAGGTTAATCGGCCAACTCCAAAAAACATTCAATAAAATTGAGGCGGCAATCGTCCCGGTCCGGCCATAAACTAAACAGGAAGCAAACCCGAAAATAAAAACCAGCAGTAAATAAACCGCCATTTGCTCAAGCGGATACTGAAGAATTATAAGCGCCACGGGTAAATGGATTAAAGTCCAGGCTACAGAACTTAAAATGTTGGCCAGCCACTCATTTTTAAAAACAATCTGGAGCCGCGTGAAGATAAAACCTCGGAAGACCGTTTCTTCGGATATTGCGCCAACAAAAGCCAATCCTAAAGCCAGCAACAACAAATCCGGAGTCGAAAACGGCAGCTTGGTAAAATGAAATTCGCCATACTTCAAATTGTTTATCAGTAAACCTTCAAACGCAAAAACAATTCCCAAACCAATTCCTAAATACAGGCTTTTAAAAAGATTTTTTAGAGACCAACCAATCGAGGTAAAGAACTTCTTCTCGCTTTTAATCAGCCAAAATAACGGCAGCAGCCAAATTAAGGGTTTTAAAATTGTTTGTTCGATTATTGGGGGCAATTGAAAGAAATACCGATATATCCCCCACACCAGAAAGATAAAAAGATAAAGACCCAAGACCTGTTTCAATGTTTTTGATTTGGTCATCTGGACAGAATTCCTAAACTTGACAGAATAATGGCAATAATCGCTAATCCTAAAAATCCGCCGGCAAAACTGATCACGCTTACCAAGAGTAAAAAGATAATTTTATTTTGATTCTTCTCCGACACTGGTAACATTATACAACTTTCTTCAATCCTTTGGTCAAGATCTCTATCTCTTCTTTCCCTTATATTCCTTTATCTCCCTTATTTTCCCAATCTCCCTTAACAATCTATCATTCTAGCAATATAGCAATATAACCCTTCGCCACGCTCAGGGCAAGCAATATAGCAATCGTAACAATTGTAGCAATTGCATTAATTAGAATCATCTAAAATAAGTTTCGTTAGCGAATTTTACCTGCTCAATAAACAATCTTTTTATCTCACAAATACTTTCCTGTTCGTAAAACAAAATTAAAGTTTTCTTAAATTCATCTTCATCAACACTCCGGTATGAAAGCGGGTACAAATCATAAGCCAATAAAATCGCATTCGTCAACATTCTGGCGGTTCTTTTGTTACCATCGCCATATGGTTGAATATAAGGAATCATAAAATGAACAATCAACGCTTTTTCGAAAGGATCGGTAGCTTTATTGATAGCATTAACTGTTTTTTCAAACACTTCCTTTATCTGATGCTCGTTATCAAACGGACGATAAGTTGTACCGGTAATTCCTACTGCCTGTTTCCTAATGCCAAAAGAAATCCCCAAGCCTTTAGTTAAAAGATTGTGCAATTGATTAATTTCCGAAATAGAAATTGTCTTAAAACTCTCTTTATTTTTCAATATTTGTTCAAAGGCGTTTTTATGATTAAGAATCATTGTCGTCTCGTCTTTGCTTTTACCAACTGCCTCTTTTTGCTCTTTAATCAAAGACTCTGTCTCAAGAAGGGTATAAGTATTGCCTTCTATTTTGGAAGATTTCCAGGATAGTTCAATCATAAATCTTTCCAGTTCTCTCTTTAAAAGATCGGGGCTTAGATTAGTCGTTTGTTTCTTAAAACTTAGGGCAATTTTCCCCAGAGTGTCTGTTTCTTCCGGCAAAAATAAACCGTGCAAATTTTCAAATATTTTCAGATCAAATGATTTCCTGGCGTTGATTCTGTCGTCCGGATCATCGGCAAAATATCGCTCAAGATCAAACCGGCGAAGAAGCGGATTTTGAACCTTAGGTAAATATCTGGTCGCCCTTGCCTCACCTAATACTTCGATAAATCGTTCCTTCAATAATATATTAAGGTCTCTGATAATGGTTGGTTTGGAAATAGAATATAATAGAGATGTCCTCTCTTGAATTTCTTCACGCGATAAACCTTCTGATTGGTTTATAAGATTAAGAAGGTATTTTTGCCGTTGAGTAAGAATCGTCTCATTCATACATATTATCGTATCATCTTGAGACGATTTGTCAAGTGGCAGTAAGTAAACGGTCCGGGGTGAAAACAGAAATCTGGCGCAAGCTGGAAATTTGTGAAGTATCCCCGGGCCGGTTCTTTTTAGAACAACAAGATATTGGTGTTTTGAAAAGAATTCAGAATTAGGGGTTGTAAATCCAAAAAAATTTGCTATAATTTATTAATCACGAGGGAGAATACGACCATATGACTACGTGTCATATTGCAACGCCTCCCATTTTTGTTGGCTTAAATTCCAGTTTTTCTTTCTCCCGATTTATAAAAGTCTTGTATTCTCCAAAATCTTTTAACATGCTCGATTCTGAATAACGATTCGGAATAATAATTCCTTTAAGTTTTCTTCTTTTTCTCAAAAAATCAACTAAGCAGAAAAAATCTCCATCACCGGAAACAATTATCGCTTGGTCATAATTAGAATATTCAATCGCTGACGAGTATAAAACCAATTCAGCATCAACGTTTCCTTTCGATTTTCCCTCACTATCACTGACAGTCGGTTTGAAAACCACCTGATAACCAAAAGATTTAAGACTTGTATAAAGTTTTTCATTTTGTTTTATGTAACCAATAAAAAGAAATGCTTTTCTGACTCGAAATTTATCAGATAAATATTTCCTAAACTTCCTAAAATCCAACCTCCAACCCTTATAAATTAATTTTTTTGTGACGATAGATATCTTTACTCGTTCCCAGATTCAAATTCTGACTGTCAATGAAGGCATAAACTGTTGGCTTTTTCGGTTGCTTTTTCATTTATAATTAAATTCTAGCATTTTTCTTGTTAAAAAATGCACGATTTGTCTAAAGCAGGTATAACGAATGAAATTCGATATATCAGCCTTCGGCTGCTATAATATTGTGATGCCAAAGAAATCAAAATTCAGAAAAACTAAAAAATTTCCTGCCAGGAAAAAATACTTTGTTGTATGCTGTTTGTTGTTTATTCTCGCTTCTATTTTCTATCTTTTCTGGGGTCTTCCCTCCCCTGATAAATTATCATCTTCACAATATCCTATTTCTACTAAAATTTTAGACCGAAACGGTAAAATTCTTTATGAAATTTATGCGGATCAAAATCGGACGCCGATTAAAATTTCCGATCTTCCCGAATATGTTAAATGGGCCACCATTTCCGCTGAAGATAAAGATTTTTATAATCATCATGGTTTTTCAATCACTGGTATGATTCGAGCTACTTTTAATATCGCTTTCCGCCAAAAACTTCAAGGCGGCTCTACTATTACCCAGCAATTAGTTAAAAATGCCCTATTGACCCAAGAAAGAACCATCAAAAGAAAAATCCGGGAGTCGGTTTTAACTTTAGTCGTCGAAATGAAATATCCCAAAGACAAAATTTTAGAAATGTATCTTAATCAAATTCCTTATGGAGGAACTGCCTGGGGAATTGAAAGTGCATCACGAACATATTTCAATAAGTCTGCCAAAGATCTCACTTTGCCGGAAGCCGCCCTATTGGCCGGTTTAACTGCTTCACCAACCCGTTATTCCCCTTTCGGCGCCCATCCGGAATTAGCAAAAGAAAGAGAGATTTGGGTATTAGATCAAATGGTAGAAGATAAGCATTTAACCAAAGACGAAAGACAAAAAGCCAAAGACCAAGAGGTTGTTTTTGCTCCCCAAGGAAACCGGCTGCAGGCGCCCCATTTTGTTTTATTGGTTAAAGAACAATTAGTGGAAAAATACGGCCAACTGACGGTGGAGCAAGGAGGATTAAAAGTCACCACCACTTTAGATCTTGATGTTCAAAATTTTGCCCAGCAAACCGTTGCCAGCGAAGTAGCGAAATTAAAATCGGCCAATGTCAGCAATGGCGCGGCTTTGGTTACCAATCCCAAAACCGGGGAGATTTTGGCCATGATTGGCTCAAAAGATTATTTTGCCAAAGATATTGAAGGCAATTTTAATGTCACCACCGCCCTGCGCCAACCGGGTTCATCAATCAAACCAATTAATTATGCTCTTGGTTTAATGAACAAAAAAATTACTTTGGCAACCGCTTTTAATGACGAACCGACTTGTTTCCAGGTTACCGGTCAACCAAATTATTGTCCCGGAAATTATGATAATTCTTTCCACGGCCCGATTCAGGTCAGGTTTGCTTTGGGTAATTCAATTAATATTCCGGCCGTTAAAGTATTGGCTTTAAATTCTTTAGAAAATTTTATTCCCTTTGCCCAACAAATGGGTTTAACCACTTTGACTGATCCGAAAAAATATGGTTTATCTTTAACTTTAGGCGGCGGCGAGGTAAAAATGACGGATATGGCCACCGCCTTTGGCGTTTTTGCCAATCAAGGCATAAAACAAAACTTGATTTATGTTCTTAAAGTTGAAGATTCTTCAGGAAAAACTTTGGAAGAAACCCTGCCTGCCGGCAGGCAGGGAAAAATTCAGGATGGCGACCGGATTATTCCGGCTGAAGTGGCCTATTTAATTTCCCATGCTCTTTTGGACAATAATGCCCGATCAATGGCTTTTGGTTCTTCCTCATATTTAAATGTCAAAAACCATCCGGAAGTCTCGGTAAAAACCGGAACAACCAATGACAAGCGAGACAATTGGACGATTGGCTATAATCCGTCGCATTTGGTTACGGTTTGGGTTGGCAATAATAATAACCAAGCCATGTCTGCCATTGCTTCCGGGGTTACCGGCGCCTCCCCAATCTGGAATAAGATTATTTCATCCATCTTGAAAGATTCTAAACAGGAATGGCCGTTAAAACCAGACAACATTATCGGAACTTCAATTTGTTCAATCTCGGGAAAATTACCCAATCCCGCCAGTCCCTGCGATACCAGATTCGAATATTTCTTAGAGGGAACCATGCCGACGGAAATAGAAAATTTAAAAATGAATGTGGAGATTGATAAAACTACCAACCAATTGGCAACCGACAAAACCCTTCCGGAGAATAAAGTTAATCAGGAACACTCAATTATTACTGATCCGCTTGGGACCCAATTATGCCTTGATTGCACCGCCCAAACTGACCCGATTATGATTGATTACCAAAAACTCCAGAACCAACTGGCTTTGACTCCCCAACCAACCCAATAAAACATTTGGATTTGGATAGGGAATAATATTGACATCTTTGATATTAAAAAATATAATAATTTTATGAAACTTCTAGATTTAAGTAAATTATTAGGCAGGAAAAAAAGCGGTTGGATTGCTTTAACTCCCGATAATACAAAATTCCTGGCCTCTGCAAAAACCCTAAAAGCAGTCATGATAAAAACAAACAGGCTTGGAGTTTCCAATCCAACTGTTTTTAAATCTGTTAATCCCACTTATTTGGCCGTCGGTTAAATGGAATTTCCCTATACCAAAGTTTTATATTTTCTCAAACATCAAAAAGAATCTCGATTATTGCCGTGGGCAAGAATCGGGATATATAATCCCAAAAATCCAGAAAAAGTTATTTATCTATTGGGGCTCATTAATTCTGGGGCAGATTTAACCATGATTAACAGGGAAATTGGGGAAAATTTGGATTACACTATTGAAAACGGTCAAGAAACAGAACTAAAAGGTTTAGGCGGAGGAACAATTTTGGGCTATTTCCATAAAGTAGGTTATCTTATTGAAGATCCAGATAGTCCTAAAAACAATATCAAATATCTCGGCTGTGCGGCCTTCACTAAAAATATCTTTCCAAATTCTTATCCTCAACAAACGGCGATTTTTGGAACGATTGATTTTTTCAGTAACCTTGTGGTAACTTTTATTTATCCTAAGAAAATCGTGATTGGCACGGTTTTTTCTTAGTGTCAATTCTGCAACCAAATAGTTCCCTCTTTCATTCAGCCATAAAATGATCTAAAATACTGGCCAATGGGAACACGTTGGACAGGCGTGATCTATTCCTGCTCAAAAAGACCCAAGATTATCAAACTTATGGTGAGGTTTTTGCAGTCTTTGGGAAAGCCTATTTCTTGGCTAATATTTCATTCTGTCTATTTTTTACTTTTTCTTTCCAGCCATTTATATATCCGTCTTCCCCAACGTCCTCACATCCCCCAACTCCCCCATTTATCCTTGCCTAAATTTTCTCTTTCCCGAAAATTATTATTCTTATTCTCGCTTCTCGCTTCTTGCTTCTTGCTTCTCTTCGTATTTTACAACCAGATAATTAAAGATCTTCCCAATCCCGAAAAACTGATCACCCGAAATCAAATTCTGACAACCAAAATCTTTGACCGTAACAATAATCTGCTTTACAAAATCTATCTTAATCAAAATCGGACGTTGGTCAAACTTCAAGACATTCCCAAAGAATTAATTCTGGCGACATTGGCAATTGAGGATGCCGAATTTTACCAACATAATGGACTTTCTTTCCGGGGAATATTTCGGGCGGCTCAAGCGGATTTAACTCAAGGCAAAATCGAGGGCGGATCAACAATTACCCAGCAATTGGTAAAAAATACCTTGTTAACTCCGGAAAAAACTTTGAAAAGAAAAATTAAAGAGGTGATTTTATCCCTGGCCGTTGAAAAAAGATTTTCCAAAGACCAGATTTTACAAATGTATCTCAATGAAGTTGGTTTCGGCGGCGCCGCCTACGGAGTTGAAGAAGCTTCCCAGCTCTATTTTGGCAAACCGGTTGGGCAATTGGATCTGGCACAGTCAGCTTTTTTGGCGGGCCTGCCAGCATCACCAACTACTTATTCACCTTTTGGCTCAAACCCCCAAAAGGCAACCGAAAGACAACAACTGGTTTTAAAAAGAATGCTTGAGGAAAAATATATCACCAACGCTGATTTTCAATCAGCCTCAAAAGAAGAAATTGTTTTTAAGCCGCAAAAAATTGATATTCATGCCCCCCATTTTGTCATGTATATAAAAGATCTCTTGGTTCAAAAGTATGGGGAAACGATGGTAGAGCAGGGCGGACTGGAAGTCACCACCAGTCTCGATCTTAATCTTCAGGAAATGGCCCAAAAAATTGTTACCAATGAAATTGACAGCTTAAAAAGATTGCATATTACCAATGGCGCTGCTTTAGTTACTAACCCGCAAACTGGCGAGATTCTGGCGATGATTGGATCAAAAGATTACTTTGATTTGGGAAACAGCGGTAATTACAATGTCACCACCGCCCTGCGCCAACCGGGTTCGTCAATTAAACCCGTTAATTATGCCGTTGCTCTGCAAAACGGCTTCACGCCGGCAACAATTCTTTCCGATACTCCAATCACTTATCATATTCCCGGCCAGGAACCTTATTCACCAATCAATTATGACCATCGTTTCCACGGTAATGTTCCTTTAAGAACGGCTCTTGGTTCCTCTTATAATGTCCCGGCCGTAAAAGTTCTTTCCGCCATGGGCGTTAACCAAATGATTGATCAGGGTGAAAAAATGGGCATCACCACCTGGGCCGACCGCTCCCGTTTTGGTTTATCCTTAACGTTGGGCGGGGGCGAAGTCAAAATGACAGACATGGCCGTTGTTTATGGAACTTTGGCAAATTCAGGCATCCGAGTTGATTTACAACCAATTCTGGAAATTAAAGACAGTAAGGGAAAAATTATCTTTAAGAGTGAATGCGGTACGCGGGGAGAGATGTCGCTGAACGAGCAAACTCTAGCCCCAACCGATAGGCGGGGCGTATCCGGCAGGACGCTTGCGTTAGTGCGCGATGTGAATGCGACATCCGACCTCAGCGTACCTTGTCAACCAATTCAAGTACTTAATCCCCAAGTTGCTTATATTTTAACTGATATTCTATCAGATAATTCTGCCAGAACGCCGGCTTTCGGCCCCTCATCATATCTGAATATTGCCAATCACCCGCATGTGGCAGTAAAAACCGGAACAACTCAAAATTTACGGGACAACTGGACGGTTGGTTATACCCAAAATTATGTTGCTGTCGTTTGGGTCGGCAACAACGATAATACTCCCATGAGCTATGTTGCCTCCGGAATTACCGGCGCCTCCCCGATTTGGAATAAAATAATGACGAATTTATTGAAAGACATCCCCGATAAGGAATTTGCCAAACCGGAAAACCTATTAAAAATTGAAATCTGTCCGATTACCAATACTCTTCCCTGCGAAGGTTGCGGCGGAAAATGGGAGTATTTTTTACCGGGCACTGAACCAAAAAATCACTGCACTCCGAAACAATTAACGCCTACCAGCATACCAGATAACCAGAAAACCAGTAAACCAGGCCAGCTTTTACCAGCTATCCACAATTAAAATTATTTGTAGGCGCCTTGGCGATGAAGAATCCGATGGATTATAATAACTTTTTCTTTTTGTTTAAATTCATAAAGGATTCGGTAAGGCCAAGCGCGTAAAGACCAAAGTCCTTGCAATTCCCCAGTTAAAGGTTTATCACTTAACGGATTTTCTCTTAGAAGATGAAGCTTGGTATTTATTTTTTTCTGTTCCGATTTGGGAATGCGGCAGAAATTATCCTCGGCATTTTTTGACAGTATTAGTTCGGGCATACTTCTTTTCCAAATTATCCAAAGTAATATATTCCCCTTGGGAGATTTGTTTCTTGCTTTCTTTTATTGACTCCAAAATTCCGGTAACAGAAAGAATTTCGGCTGTTTCTTCTATAGACTCCAATTCTTCCAAACTTAATACTACCGCTTTTGGTTTTCCTGAAACAGTCACAATTAATCGGTCTAGTTTATCACTGACTTGATCAATTAAATCCGGTAAATTAGCTCTTAATTCAGATATAGCAATATAATTCATAATTCAAATGTACAATATTTTGTACAAAATGTCAAGAACTTAAATTATCCATTCTGGGAAAACATAAATTAAGATCATTCGTTTTTATAAATTGGTTGTTATATTGTGGATGCGAATAGGATTTTCCTTTCGTTCCCCCGCCCTTATACCAGATTTTATCCTGATTATATTTATCAATCCAAAGCAATGATTTACCATCATAAATATTGGGGTCTTCAAAAAAATTATTTCTTAAAATAATAAAAAACCAAAAGTATCTTTACCATACCGCAACCGTTTCTGATAATCACCAATTATTCCTTCAATTTGTTAAATTGATTTGACCAAATATCCGCGATACCGTGATGTTTTTCTTCCTCACCAAATTCATGATCGTAATCTATCCCCAGTTTTCTTGAATACCATCCCAAGACTGTGGCGCATTGGATAAATACCAAGGAATAATGACTGCAATAAAATTCGCCTCTTTGGGAATCTTCTAATATCTCCAAAGCGTTTTGATATTCTTTTTTGGGATTATATCCTAAGGAAAGTTTTTTATTAACCCAATTTTTTAAAAGAAGTTGTTTCTCGTATTCGTCTTTACCAGATTCAACGACCTGTTCCAGCTTATATTCATCCCTTAATGTTTTAAGGTTTTCGTTCTCAAAATCCTCCCAAATATATTTAATCATTAAAAATTTAATAAGTCGTACTCGTTCTTCTTTTGATATCCGAAATCAACAAAACCTTCTTTTCTTCCCAAATCTGAAATAAAATTCGATAATCGCCAACACGGTGACGATATGGAGCGGCTGGATAATCAATTAATTTAATTGTCCCGAAGCAAAATGGGTTTTCTTCTAAGGCCAAAATGGCGATTTTAATTTTCTTCTGAAAATTCCCAGGAATTTTTTTGAGTGATTTTTCGGCTTTACGGCCTAAAATAGCTTTGTACATTAAATTCCCAGTTTCTTAAAGACTTCTTCGGCAGGCGTTCCTTTTCCGGCTCGGATTTCTTTTTCGGCCGAGCTGAGCTCGGCCATATAATTTTTATCCGCCAATTCTTTTAGCGCCTCCTCAAGCTCTTCGACCAACATTTTCATTTCCAAGTATCTTTTAACCGACAAAAGTATCGCTGTTGGTTTGCCTTTTTGCGTTACCACGACACCCTCCCCTTTTCTTTGAAGTTGAGCTAAAAGGAGGGGCAGGTTTTTTCTCAGTTCATAAGTCCCCACAAAGGGAATTTCAAGCGTATCCATCTTTAAGAATCCCTTCTGAATTCTTAACGTTATTGTAACGCCAGACATTTATCTTGTCAAGGCTTTGTTTCAAATTCCCAAACCGCTGAAGAGATTTTGGGAAGAACGGCGTCGGCTTCAACCTTTAAGTTTTTGTCAGACATTATCACGATAATATAGGGCTTGGTTCCAAAAACAATTCCTCCGTCCGAGGCCACCCCCGTATCGGTACCAACCTTATGAGTCACTCTGACACCAGCCGGTATCCCCGCCGGAATCCGGCTTTCGTCAAAAATTTTTGTTATGTATCCCAGAATCTCGTCCCTGTGTGCTCTTGTTAATATCGATCCAGAGTAGAATTTCCGGAAAAATAAACCAATCTCCGCCGGCGCGGTTTCAAAATCCGTAAAATTAGTTTTGGTCATTCCTAAATCGTCAATCGTTTTTTGAATCTGTTCATCGCCTAAAAGATTTCGAAAAACATTAAAAGCCGTGTTGTCTGATTGCTGACCCATTAATTCCACCATTTTTTGGTAGGTATAAACGGTTCCGGCGGGTTTGTAATACATGGAGCCAGCGCCTGGGCGTTTATCAGCGGCTTTCAAAGTGTATTTTGTCTGCAGATCGATTTTCCCTGCTTCAACATTTTTATATAGCGTTAAAATCAGAGGTAATTTCATTAATGAAGCCGCCTTAAAAACCTGATTTTCGGAAATTCCGAAAGAAATCTTTGTGGTTAAATTAAAAACATATAATCCATAATCTCCAGTCAGGTTAGCTGTTAAATTATTAACTTGTTTAATTATTTCTTTTGTCTGATCAAACGGGGTTGGCGTCGGAGAAATTGTTGGCGTCGCTTGATTAAAAAAAGATGGCGGTGGAATTTGATCCGAAGGATGATTTCCCAAAAACCATAATCCCAAACTAAGAAGAATCGTTAATCCTAAAATAAAAGGAGCCGATTTTCGGTTTTTATTTTTATTAAGTTTGTTGTCGGATCGCTTAGGAAGTTCGCGCGGGAGAAAATTATCCATGGTTAATTTATTTGTTCTATTCTAAGATTTTTACTTAACCAATCTTTGCATTCCGATTCGTTCAAAAGCCCGGGTTTTGCGCCAATTTTGGTTACCACTGAACATCCGTCAGCCATTCCCAACTTAAGAGATTTTTCCAAATTCCAACCCTTAACCAGACCGGAAACAAACCCGGAAGAAAAAGCATCCCCCGCTCCGGTTTCATCAATAGCCTTGACTTGAAAACTTTCAACCAATAAATTCTTCTCTTTGGAAAAAAGTTTGGCTCCTTGCCGACCACTGGTAATAATCACCATTTCCGGCCTGCCCGCCGAAGCTTCAGCGAAGGCGGGACCTACCTTCAAACCTAAACTGTCCGCTTCTTCCCGGTTTAGAATCAAACCAAATAGCTTTGGAAAAATTTTGGTCAATTTTTCTTTTTCTTTCAATTCCCGGCTGCCGGGATTTAAAATCACTTTTACTGACTGCTCAATTGCCAGATTAACCACCTTTTCCAGTAAATCAACATTACCCTCCAAAGAAGCAATGTATAAATATTTGGTTTCTTTCAAGGCTTCCCAGGGAAAATCTGATTGCTCAATTCTGGTTTTACCCCGCGAAACCAGAATAATCCGGGAACCGTCGGGATTGACTAAAATCGTTGAATAATCAGTCACGTCGCCTTTTTTTTGCAGCAAATATTTTTTATCAAAACTTTCTTTTTCCAAATCAGCTCTTACAAATTGACCAAATAAATCGTCGCCAAACCGGGCAATGCAAGCCGTATTTAACCCCATGCGGGAAAAACCGGCGGCCGTATTGCTTCCTCCCCCGCCAGACGCACATAAAAATTCCTCGGCTTCAATTTTTTCTCCCACCATCATTTTATCCAAGGGAAATTTTTTGGATTTTATAAAAACATCAAAAGTGGCGGAACCGATACTAATTATGTCGTACATAAGAAAATTAAAGATTAAAAATATAATATAAAAAATACAAATCAAAAATCAAAAATTTTTTCTCTTTAATCTGTGTTTTTTATCTTTTATCTTTTATTTTTTATTTAGAATTATTTCTGCCAACTTCTTGCTTATATCTAACGGCTTTTCTGCCTGCCAGACATTCCGTCCGACCGCTAAACCGATCGCGCCAGTAGACATTACTTCTTCCGTATATTTCAAAAATTCCGCTTCTTCCATTTTTTGTCCGCCCATTACCACCACTTTTGTTCTGCCGGCCGCTTCCACTACCCATTTAAACGATTCCGGATCACCGGTATATGGCAACTTTACCATTTCCGCCCCGGTTTCCAGTCCAACTCTGGCCGCGTAAGCTAATATTTCTTTGGAATGTTCTCTACCGGCCACCGCTTTTCCCCGCGGATACATCCAGCCGATTAATGGCAAACCTTTTTTTTGGCATTCTTCCTCGATTTTAGCAAACTCGGCAATCATTTTTGCTTCATTTTCCGAACCGATATAAACCGTGTATCCCGCCGCGCTGGCTCCCAAACTTAAGGCCTCATCAACTGAACAAAGCGGTGGTGAATATGGTTCAACAACATCGTTTAAAAGATTTGTTTTGCCGTTTAATTTTACAATCAACGGCACTTTGTTTTTATTTTTGTCGCCTTGCCTGCCGGCAGGCAGGTAATATTTTTCCGCCACTCCTTTTTGAAAAATAACTCCAGTGAAATACCCAGAATCCGCAATCTCCATTATTTTTGCCGGATCAACTGTTTCATCATCAAAATCCGCCGGTCCGTGTTCCATTCCGTGATCATAAGCAAGAAAAAGTGCCCGTCCGTTCTTGGTAATGTTGTTTATATTAGTTTCTTGCATCTGTTTTAATATCTGATAGCCGATCTCTGTTTTATTTTACCTGATTATCTGATCTCCTGATCAACTTCCTCGGCCGCATCTATTATTGTATCAGAATCCAAGCCATATTTATGCCACAATTCTTTATAATCTCTGGCTGATTCACCAAATTTATCTTTGATCCCCAAAATTTTTAAGGGCACCGGATATTTCTGGCCCAGTAGTTCTGCCACGGCGCTTCCCAATCCCCCGATAACGTTGTGATCTTCAATTGTTATCACCCGACCAGTTTTTTTTACCGATTCCAAAATTGTTTTTTCGTCCAACGGTTTAACCGAATAACAATTTATCACTTCCGCATCCAATTTTTCCGCCGCTTTCATCGCTTCTCCTAAAACAATTCCGCAACCAATTATTGTTATCTTGTTTCCTTTTCTTAATATCTCTGATCCTCCAACCCTAACCGCTAGCCGCTTGCCGCTAACCGCTTCTGTTTCCGGTCTTGCCAACCGCAGGTATACTGGTCCAACATGTTCTGCAGCCAATTTTGTTAATTGTTTTGCTTGTTCGTAATCTGCCGGCACCAAAATCACCATATTTGGTAAAACCTGCATCAAAGCAATATCCTCCAGGGATTGATGACTGGCACCGTCCATTCCGGTCGCTAATCCCGCATGAGAACCGACGATTTTGACATTGGCTTTTGAATAGCAAACCGCAATTCTGATTTGATTCCAGGAAATCACCGGCGAAAAGCAAGCAAACGAGGTGGCAAAAACGGTTTTACCGGTTAAAGCCAAACCGGCCGCTACCCCAATCATATTTTGTTCCGCTACCCCACATTCTATAAATTGATCGGGGTATTTTTGGGCAAATTCAGAAATACGCAGAGATTCTTTTAAATCCGCATCCACCACAAAAATATCCTTCCTTGTTTTACCAAGTTTTAATAATGCTTCCCCAAAACCATCACGGGTAGATTTGATAATCATTGTTATATTGTTACGATTGTTATATTGTTAGCCTGCGGGCAGATTTTTCGGTTTATCAACTTAACAATATAGCAATATAACAATCTAACAATCGTCTTGTCCTGTTATTAGCTTATCTTAATTCTTTGAGAGCTTTATTAAATAACTCTTTACTCAGGCTAGCATAGTGCCATTCCCATTTTCCTTCCATAAAAGATACGCCCTTACCGGCAATTGTTCGGGCAATAATTACCACCGGTTTATCCTTAACTGTCTTGGCAAATTCCAAAGCATTCAAAACCTGACCAAAGACATGACCGTCAATTTCAAAAACTTCCCAACCAAAAGAAATATATTTTGCGGCCAAATCTTCGGTCGGCATAATTTCTGATGTTTTGCCATCAATCTGAATTCCATTTTTGTCAATAATCGCCACCAGATTATCCAATTTATATTTAGCCGCAAACATCACTGTTTCCCAAACCCCGCCTTCGTCCTGTTCCCCGTCTGACATTAAGCAATAAATTCTGTTCGGCTTAATACCCATGGCCATTCCCGCTGCTTGTGCCAATCCCAATCCTAAAGGACCGGACGAAGTCTCAATTCCCGGTAATGATAAATTGTGAGGGTGAGTTTGGAGTCTGGTTCCCAGTTGACCAAAAGTTTTCAGTTCTTTTTCCGGAAATTTTCCGGCATTAGCCAAAACCGCATATAAAGCCGGGGCGTAATGGCCGCAAGACAAAACAAATTTGTCGTTTTTATTTAGAATGCCCCCAAAATACAAAGAAACTAAAAGATCGGTTGAAGATAACGAACCGGCAAGATGACCAGATCCGGCTTGGTAAATCATTTCAAGAATCTGGCGGCGGACTTTTTTTGAAATTTGAGGCAGGTCATTGGAATCCATATAAGTAATTGTCATTCCGAACGCAGTGAGGAATCTAGCATGCCTCGCGGCAAGGCGGGCGAAGCGTTGCGACTAGATCCTTCGCTTTGCTCAGGATGACTTCGTCACATTTTATCTTCAAATTCTCTAATCGCCAACAGTGCTTCTTTGGGATTATTAACAATCCGGTAAACTTCCAATTCTTCCTTTCTTAAAGGCAGTTTCTCCGCCAATATTTCCATAATCGGATACCAAAAAGAGCCATATAAAAGCAAGGGTTTATGGTGGCCGAAATATAATCGAGCCAATCCCCAAGCCATACCAAATTCCGAAATTGTTCCGGTCCCGCCGGCAAAAATAAGATAACAATCACCATAATCCAGAAGTTTCAAAGTTCTTTGGACATAATCAGGACATAATATTTCTTGATCAACTTTGTTTTGAGGATCTTTGCCTTCAAAATTAGTCATCCCTTTGGGGGAAAAATAAATCCCGATTGCCCGGCCTTTCGCCGCATGCGCGCCTTCGGTTGCCGCCCGCATCACTCCGGGTCCGCCCCCGTTAACAACCATATATCCCATTTCTACCAATAATTTAGCCGTATTAAAAGCGCTTTCATATAATTCCCCGCCCGGTTCGGCTTCGGAAAAACCTAAAAATGTGACATTTCGGATTAACATATATTATAAGTCAAAATTCAAAAGGCAAAATGCAAAATTACAATTCAAAATTTAAAATTAATATCTAAACTTTTGATTTTTTACTTGAAATTTTGACTTTTAACTTTTAACTTTTGAATTTCAAAAGCTATATCTTCAGAATTCCAAATCGCTCCGCCAACAGCCAACAAATCCGCTCCTACTTCTAAACATTTTTTAATATTTTCAGAATTTATTCCCCCATCAACACAAATCTCTTTTGTAAAACCCATTTTTCTTAATTCCCTTACCTTTTCCAAAGTTTTTTCCTCAAAAGGAAATTCTCCAAACCCCGCTTTCCTGGTCATAATTAAAACCGAATCCAATTTCATTAAAGTATCTTTGGCAATTATTGAAACTGGCGTTTCTATATCCAAACCCAAACCAATTCTTAAGCCGGCTGTTTCAGCCGCATGAGTAATAAAATCCTCCTGATTTTCCATCATTTCCACCTGGCCGATGACCTGATCAGCTAAAGCATCAACACACCGATCAAGCCAGCTCTGGGGATCTTTAACCATTAAGTGAATATCCAGCTTTAAAAAAGTTTCAATTGGTTTTAAATCTTCCAATAAAATCGTTTTCTCCGGTAAAAACAACCCATCAATGATATCAATTTGCACTCGATTAACCAATCCGGATAGCTTCTGGATTTTGTTTTCTAAATCAACCGGGTCGTTCGTTAATATCGTCGGAATAATCTCACTCATTTTGGGAAATTATATTTGCCATTTCCACCAGCCGGCAGGAATAGCCCCATTCATTATCATACCAGGCAATAATTTTTACCAGGTTGCCATCAATCACCTTTGTTAATCCTAAATCAACAATCGCCGACGCGCTATTACCAATAATATCACTCGAGACAATTGGGTCTTTTGTTACCGCCACAATCCCCTGATAACGCGAATCGCCGCTGGCCGCTTCAAAAACCTGGTTGATTTTTTCAACTCTAACCGATTTATCTAAAACAAAAGTGAAATCGGCCAAGGAACCGCAAGCGACCGGCACCCGAATCGCCAAACCATCAAATTTTCCCCTAAAACTCGGAAGCACTTTCGCCATTGCCTCGGCTGCTCCGGTTGTCGTCGGAATAATATTTTGAGTGGCAGAACGCGCCCGGCGCAAATCTTTATGAGAACCGTCAACCAATTCCTGGTCAGCCGTATAAGCGTGAATCGTCGTCATTGACGCCTTAACGACGTTGAAATTGTCCTTCATTATTTTGGCCACTGGGGCAATGCAATTAGTGGTACAGGAAGCATTGGAAATAATTTTTTCGCCTTTATACTGATCGGCATTAACCCCTAGAACATAGATTGGCGTTTCGTCTTTTGCCGGTGCGGAAATTATCACTTTTTTAGCGCCAGCCTTTAAGTGAGCTTGACAATCTTTTAAATTCCGGAAAACTCCGGTTGATTCTAAAACTACATCAACGCCATACTTTTCCCATGGCAGTTTTTCCGGATCCCTTTGACCCAAAACCGGATAAACTTTTCCACCGATCAATAGTTTCCCCAATTCCCCCTCATCACCCCCAATTTCCCCAATTTCCCCATCAAATCTTCCGTAGACAGTATCGTATTTTAGAAGATGCGCCCAACCCTTAATATCCATTGATCCGGAAGTATTTATTGCTACAATTTCAACTTTGTCAGCATACCTCTCCAGCGCTGCTCGAAAAGCAACTCTCCCGATTCTTCCAAATCCGTTTATTGCAATTTTTACCATATTAATTAGTATAACTTATTCTCTTAGTGCTTTTAAACCAGGAAGGTCGCCGTTTGCCAGAAATTCCAACATTGCCCCGCCGCCGGAAGAAATAAAATCAAATTTACCGTCATATCCAAACTTACTGATTGCCGATTCCGTATCACCGCCGCCGGCAACTTTAAAAGCAGAACTTTCTACAATCGCCTGAATAATTTCTTCGGTCCCAGCTTGCGAAGTTGCTTCTTCATATTGCCCCATTGGCCCAGCCCAAATAATAGTTCCGGCAGACTTAACTTCTAGAACAAATTTCTCTGTCGATTCTTTTGTGATATCCTTTCCGGTATCATCCAAGTTTGCAATGATTATTTTTTCGTCACTTCCCGCTTCCCATTTCTCGCGTCTCGCCTCTACTGGTAATCTTCCACCAATCAATATCTTGTCTACCCACTTCAGTAATCCAAAAACAGCATCAAGTTTGTCTGCCTTAGCTCCTCCTAAAATGACAACCACTGGTCTTTTCGGATTTTCCAAAATTCCGGACAGCACGTTCACTTCTTCCAATAAATCGAATCCAGCAGCGTGCGGAAGTAGATTCGGCAAGCTCACTACCGAAGCATGCGCCCGATGACAAACCGCAAAGGCATCATTTATGTAAAAATCCCCCAGTGACGCCAATTTTTTCGCAAATTCCGGATCATTCGCTTCTTCCCCCAGATAAAATCTCAAATTTTCCAATAAAATAAGATTGTCGGTAATTTGAAAGGCGTCAAAATTTTGCATTTTGAATTGTAATTTTGCATTTTGACTTTTGAATTTTGAATTCAAATAATCGGCACACGGTCTTAGACTGTATTCTTGGACTATTTTCCCCTCCGGTCGTCCGAGATGCGACAGTAAAATGACTTTGGCCTTTTGTTCCAGAAGATAATTTATTGTCGGCAGCGATTCCACAATTCTCGAATCATCCTCAACAAAGGGCTTGCCCTGAGGAGCGGAGCGACGAATGGGAACGTCATAATTCACCCTAAGAAGAACCGTTTTACCGGTTAGTTTGAAGATTCTAAGGTCAGGTAAGTTCATATCTTTCCGCAGAATAACAATTTAACAATATAGCAATATAACAATCGTTTTCTATTCAATCTTCTCAATTCTCCTCCGGTGTTTTTCTTGATTGTCAAAAGGGGTTTTTAAAAAAACATCAACTATGTCCAGCGCTTCTTCTTCACCGATAAAGTCCGCCGGCAAGGCCAAACAATTAATATCATCGTGTTCCCTTGCTTGTTTAACCTGATCCATATTAAATCCCAATCCACACCGAATCCCTGGAACTTTATTAGCAGTGATACTTACCCCAACTCCCGACCCACAAATAACTATTCCACGATTTTCCCTCATCTCCCTTATTTCCCCCATTACCCTCATCGCAACCTCTTTCGCAAAATCCGGATAATCATCTTCCTCGTCTAAATGATCATTCCCAAAATCTTGATACTCTAATCCCTGCTCACCTAAATAAGCTTTTATTTTTCCCTTAAGCTGAAATCCTCTGTGATCAGCACCTAGATATATCATATTTGTTTTTGTTGTCATTCCGGACTTGATCCGGAATCTATATAGATCCTGAATCAAGTTCAGGATGACCCGCCGGTCAATTTTCTCAACTCTTGTTCTGGATTATCTGCTAAAACAATATCGCTCGATACCAGGATTCCTTTCGCTCCCATTTTTAGACTGGTTTCAATATCCTGTTTGGAATGAATCCCAGCCCCAACAATTACGGAAATCGAGCTGAGCTCGACAATCTTTTTGATTACTTTTGGTTTTTCTGTCGTCACCGATTTCATTTTGTTGCCAATCAATTCCGGCGGTTCATAAGCTAAAAAGTCTGGTTTTAGTTTTAAGAGTCTTTCCGCCTGACCCGTAGTCTTGCAACACACCATAATCTGGAACTTCTTCCCGCTTCCCGCATCCCGCTTCTCGCTTCTCTTTATTACCTGATTAATTGTCCCGGGGGCCAACTGGTGTTCTGAATGATTTAACAAAGTTCCAGAGGCACCTGACTCAATAACTGATTCCAGATTTATCCAGCCCGTGTGCTGCCCTGGTTCAAACCAATCAACGTGTTGGACCCAAACCGGAATCTTTACGGCCTGCGTCACTCGCCAGAGGTCAACCGCCTGTACAACCGGAATAATTTCTACCCCGGATTCTTTTGAAACCGATTCGCAAATTTTAACCAGTTCAACTGCCTTTTGCCCGGTTCCTTGAGGATAGGTTTTGAAGTTTACAAAAATCATTTTTCAAATATATTGTATCAGAAATTATATAATATTCGTATGCGCAAGATAAAATTTCTTATCTTTTTAATTTTTACTCTGTGTTTTTTATCTTTTATCTTTTATTTTCTATTTTCTAAAAATCCCCCCATCTCCCCTTTAACTCCCAACCAAACTCCCCACCCTTCGACTTCGCTCAGGGCAAGCCCTGCCCTCACCTTGATCGCAGTTGGCGACATAATGCTGGGCCGGTCAGTCAATGCAAAGATGCGTTCTTTAAATGATTTTACATATCCGTTTCAGAAAACAGCCGATATTTTAAGATCCACAGATCTCACTTTTGGAAATCTGGAATCCCCATTCTGGAAAGACTGCCCAACCACCAATACGGGTATGGTTTTCTGTGCCGATCCAAAAGCAATTCAAGGTTTAACTTTTTCTGGATTTGATATTTTGTCAATTGCCAACAATCATATTCTGAATTATGGTTCTCAAGGAAAACAATATACGATTAATCTTCTCCAGCAAAACGGCATTCTTTCTTCCGCAGAAAACAATATAGCAATAAAACAATATAACAATCTAACAATCGGTTTCTTGTCCTTTGATCTAACCAAAACTCGCTCAAATCAGCAGATTCTTGATATGGTAACAAGATACACATCTCAAGCAGGTATTTTGGTTATTTCCCACCATTGGGGCCAAGAATATGAGAAAATACCCCAAACTTGGCAGACCGAATTAGCACATCAAATCATTGATTCTGGCGCTAAAGTTATCATTGGCCATCATCCTCATGTTACCCAACCGACCGAGGAATATAACAACGGCTTAATCTTTTATTCTCTAGGGAATTTTGTTTTTGACCAACCTTGGAGTGAAGAAACCAAAAAAGGCAAGATTGCAAAAATTGTTTTTGAGGGAAAACAGATTAAATCCTGGCAAGAAATACCAATTTATATCATTGATTACAGTCAACCTAAATTGATTAATCAGTAAGTCTAATCTGTCATTCCGGCCAACGAGCCGGAATCTATTAGTATAGATCCCGGGTCAAGACCGGGATGACATTGTTCGCGGAATGACAATTGTTTCAATTTTGTAGTAGAATTAAAGAAGAAAACCCGAATATGAAACCCACCAAAACCAAATTAGCCATTTTTGAAGGAAAGAAAATCAGACGGCAGTGGAATGGAAAAAAGGAAAATTTGAGGATTATTCAATCAATCCCCTCTCCCAATGCCGAACCATTCAAATTGTGGCTTGCCCGAGTGGGCTATGAACGAGAAATTAATTCTTTGTCATTCCCACGAAAGTGGGAATCCAGTGTTTTGTATGCCTAAAACTTATTATGTATATATCCTTGCAAGCAAAAGAAATGGCACTTTGTATATAGGAGTTACTAACCGATCTGGAAAGACGAATTTATGAACACAGAAATCATTTGATTAAAGGTTTTACTGAAAAATATAATGTAAATGTACTCGTTTACTACGAACAAACCAACGATATCCAAGAAGCCTTACAAAGAGAAAAACATCTTAAAAAGTGGAATAGAAAATGGAAACTCGAACTAATAGAAAAATTAAATCCCGGATGGAACGATTTGTCTGATACTTGGATCCCCGATTTGATCGGGGATAACAATAATAAAGTAATCAGTAAATCCAACTATTTACCAAAAAGATTAAAATAATGTTCTTGTTTAGACTGTTTTTTTAGACTTAGACTGCTTGTAATTTTCTATTGCCTTTAGTAACGCTTCCGCTGCCAGATTGGAACAATGCATTTTGGAACTTGGCAAACCGTCAAGTGCTTCGGCAACGGCTTTATTGGTTACCTGTTCCGCCTCTTCCAAAGTTTTTCCTTTAACCATTGTCGTTACCATGCTCGAAGTCGCAATTGCCGCACCACATCCGAGCGTCTGGAATTTGGCATCCTCAATAATTTCCTCACTTTGTTGTTTACCCGCCTTGCCGCGAGGCAGGTTGTTTGTTCTATTTCCAACTTTTATATACAATCTCATAATGTCTCCGCAAACTTTATTCCCCACCATTGCCACCCCGTCAGGATTTTTCATTTCCCCGACATTTTGCGGGTTTTTTACATGCTCTAGTACTTTTTTTGAATACAAATTGGTAAAATCCATATACTTTGAATAATTAAATTCGAATATCAAATTAAGTAGATTATCGGTTGATCAGAATATCAGGTAAAGAAACCGGAGATCAGAAACCAGTTAAAATTACTGGTATTCTGTTTTCTGTTATCTTGTCCTGATCTTCCGATTTACTGATTTACTATTATTTTCGTGCTTCGGATTTCGGATTTTCATAGCTTGGGTGCCATTTTCCTAATTCTTTTAACCACTCCCGGCAATACTTTTAAAGTATATTCTATCTCATCTTCAGTTGTGTATTTGCTTAATGAAAACCTTACCGATCCGTGAGCAATTTCCGGCGGAATTCCCATGGCGGTCAAAACATGACTTGGTTCTAAGCTGCCGCTGGTGCAAGCCGATCCGGAAGAAACCGCAATTCCTTCTTCTGATAAATATAAAAGCATGGCTTCCCCTTCAATTCCCTCGAACACGAACGAAGCAATATGGGGAGCTCTTTTTTCCGAATGTCCAGTCAGTTTGGTTCCTGTTATTTTTAATATTCCGGCAATCAATTTATCCCGCAATCTTTCTATCTTCTCGCTTCTATCTTCCCACTTCCCACTTCTCGCCAGCTCGATAGCCTTACCCAGTCCAACAATGTATGGTACATTTTCCGTCCCCGCCCGTAAACCTAATTCTTGAGCCCCTCCATCCTGCTGTCTAACCATCGACATTCCTTTTCTAATATACAAGGCCCCGATTCCCTTGGGCGCGTGAAGTTTATGACCGGTCATGGAAAGCATATCAACTCCCAAAGTATCAACATTACAATCCATATATTGAATTGCCTGGGTCGCATCCGTATGAAATTTGAGAAGCGGGAGGCCCTTACAGGGTAAACGAGAAGCGAGACGCGTAATATTTACTTCTTTAATCATTTTTCCAATTTCTACAATTGGCTCAATCGTTCCCACTTCATTATTTACATACATAACGGATACCAAGACAGTATTTTCCTTTATTGCCTTTTCAACATCGCCAATACTAACCAACCCATACTGATCAACCGGTAAATAAGTCACTTCTGCTAATCCTAATTTTTCCAAATGCTTGCAGGTTTCCAAAACGGCTTTGTGCTCTATCTGTGTCGTAATTATGTGTGGTTTCTCACTCGCCCCTCGCCCCTCGCCCCTAGCCGCTTCTATTAATCCCTTGTGTGCTAAATTGATCGATTCTGTCGCGCAGGAAGTAAAAAAGATTTCACTTGGCTTAGCTCCTAAAACATCTGCAACTTGTTCCCGTGCTTGATTTATCCCCTTTTTTGCTTCGTCTCCCCAAGAATGCGGTTCAGATGCATTACCATAAATTTGAGAAAAATACGGAGTCATTTCCGAAAGAACTTCCGGAGAAACTTGAGTGGTCGCTGCGTTATCAAAATATACTCTTTTGATCATATCAAAATCCCATTTTCTTTCTTAAGGATGGCGTCATCTTTTCCGGACTCCAGGGCGGATTGGAAACAATATTCACTTTAACCTCCTTAACTCCATTGACTTTCTTAACGGCTTTTTCAATATCATCCCCAATTATTTGCGCCAATGGACATGCCGGCGCCGTTAAAGTCATTCTAATTTCCACCCGTCCTTGATCAATCTTAATTCCATAAATCAATCCCAAATCTACAATACTATAACCGATTTCCGGATCCATTACTGACTGTAATTTTTTCAAAACATCATTTTTATCTATCATTTTATTTACAGTCATCCTGAACACATTCGACAAGCTCAGTGTAAACTGCGTGAAGGATCTAGTCGCAACGCCTCAGAATGACGCGTTATATTAAATCCGCCAAACTTTTTCTCTCCATTTGGATTATAAAATTTTTTTCAATCTCTTTCCAGAAATTCTTTGACCGGCAGCCAACAGTTCGCTGGCAATCAACACAATCACAAAGATTAACCGATCCTTCCAAAGCTTTTATTAAATCGGCCAGCGAAATATCTTTAGGTTTCCTTTTTAAGAAATATCCGCCGTTTGTCCCCTCTTTGGCTTCAATAATACCCGCTTCTTTTAAAGGAATCACTACCTGTCCCAAGAATCGATATGGTAAATTCTCTTTTTTAGCCAATTGTTTTAAAGATACCGGACCTTTGTCATAATTTTCCGCCAGTATCCTTGCCAATTCCAAACCATAATCGGTTTTTTTACTAATTTCGAGCATAGCGAGAATCAAGCTTTGCTTATTTCGAGCATTGCTTTCGTCCCTCATTCGATAACTAATATTAGTTTAGTAGTAGATTAGCCCCTTGTCAAGAGGTAATATTCCCACAAAAAAATGAAGCCAACAAAAAATATACATGCGGCTTCATTTTTTTATAAAAAAGATAAATTTATCTTCTTTTTTTTGCTTTCTTTGCTTTCTTTTTGGCAGGCACAGATTATCACCTCCTTTACGATTAAATTAATCTAATGCTTTTCCAAACAATTTGTCAAGTATATAATTTGATAAATGAAAAGAGTTGATCTGCTTGGCGGTATAATTCTTTTGGTTTTGGCGGCTTTTATTTTCCTTGTTCTCTCTTTCCGGTCCAAACCGGCAACTTTAACCAATCCGGCGGTTGATCAAACTCAAAAAAGTAATTTTAATCTCCAACCGATTCCCACGGCCGCAGAAAATGTTTTCAACCTCCTCCTGCTTGGTACCGGGAACCCAGGCCATGAAGGCGTTGGTTTAACAGATTCTATGATAATTATCCATCTTGATATTCCCAATAAAAAGGTTGCCCTTATCTCTATCCCCCGCGATCTTTGGGTTTCCTCCCAAAAGATCAATAAGGTTTATGTCTCCGGCGGCTTTCCGTTAGTTGAGCAAACTATTAGCACCATTACCGGTCTGTCTGTCTCAAAAACAATTTTGGTTGACTTTAACGGCCTTACCCAGATAATTAACGGTTTGGGCGGGATTGAAGTTAATGTCCTGAAAACTTTTGATGATTATTTTTATCCGGTTGCCGGCAAGGAACTGGAAACCTGCGGAATGAGCAATGACCAGCTGGCGGCAATTAATGCCACGATGTCCGGTTTTCAGCTGGAAAAACAATATTCCTGCCGGTATGAACACCTCCATTTTGATGCCGGCCCAAACAAAATGACCGGTGAAACGGTTTTGAAATTTGTCCGCTCGCGGCACTCGAATCAGGACGGCAATGATTTCGCTCGGACTTTAAGACAACAGGCGGTTTTAATCGGCATTAAAAATAAATTGCTCTCTTTAGACGGCTTGAAGAAGGCTCCCGCTTTCTTTGATAAATTTATCCGCTTGGTGAGAACCGATTTGGATAAACAAACCGCCGTGGCAATTGCCAATTTAATTATCAACCCCAAAGATTATCAAATTTCCCAGGTCAGGCTTTCGATTACCAATGTTTTAAAAGAATCAACCAGTGCTGATCACCAATATATACTGCTTCCTAAATCAGGAAACGATAATTGGTCCGAAATTCAGGATTATATTAAAAAACAAATAAATTAGCTTCGCAAGGCGTTCACCCCCGTCAGGACGTCCCCTTGCGAGACTACATCAAGAATGTTGGGCTTGAACCCAAATATTTTGCAGTTTAAAAAGAGTCGGATCGAGTTGAAAAAACTCATTATTAAAAATTTCATGATTAAATTCCGCTATTGGTTCGATATTTCTATCTCTTCTACTCCAACTGCAACCCTGACATAATTGCTTGGTTATTTTTTTTGATTGTTCCCAGATTTCAGAACCCAAAACCAGGTTATCTTTTATCTGTTTAGAAATGTCAACCGATGGAGTTCCGTCTGGTCCATCCTGACCAATCCAATTGCAATATCGGAGATTGCCGTTGGGAGCAAAATCAAGAACCGGTGAACCTTGGGGTTCTTTCCAGCATTGATAATTTTCTAGACCAACAATTCCGGGTAATTGGCTTAAATAAATTGCCGAATTGACGACCATTCCTCTGTTAATCTTGCGTTTTATCAATTCTAGAGCTGCTTTGGTTAATTGAGATAAATGTGTCTGGTCAAAAACAGGGATTCGATTAAAACATTTCATTTGTTGTGTACAAATATTGGTAAAAATACCTCTTTTTTCAAGAAATGTTTGGATCGCCAAAACACTATTGATATTACCAGGATTAACCATAACGTTAGCGGTATAGGTAATTTTATCTCCATATTCCTCTTGTAAACATTTGATAAAATCTAATCCTTGTTTTGCCTTTAATTCTCTAGAATTCTTAGGTCCTGGTAAGGCCGGAATTGCGTCAAAGCTAATAGCAACTCCATTTTTAAATTTATTGGATCGAGGTCTGGACAAAATTTGGGCTAATTTTTTTCTTAAGATCAAATCGTGTAATGGGTGGATTCCGCTTGTGGAGAGTAAAGCAAAAGCGTCAGGATGATCTGTGATCTTCTCAATTACTTTATCAAGTCCGCTGTAAGAAGCAGGCTCACCGCCAATTAAGCAAAACAACCTTATTCCTTGCTCGTAGAGATAATCAGTAATTTTTTTCCATTCACGGGGATTTAATTCCTGCTGACGCATGGTTGTGTATTTTTCTTTAGGGATAAAAGGATAAGGACAACCGTCACAATTAAGATTACAGATATCAGTGATAAAAATCTGGACTTGTTTTCCCCAGAGCGTACCTTTTTTTATTGATTTCTTCATAAATAAATATCTTCATTAAAGATACTGCCAGAAGAAGCGAAAAATAGCAATAAGCATCGATCAAAAAATCGTATCGGACAAGTCAAATATGTCACCTATCCGATATTTTATCTCTTGACAAGAGTCCGTAAATTTAGTATTATTTTATGGATATGATTCCAAGAATTCTAGTAAAAACGATCAGAAAAAATCAGAAGAATGGGTTTATTAATTTGATTTATGGACCTAGACGGGTTGGTAAAACCGTGCTTTTGAAACAATTAACGGAAAAAATTCTTTCCCGTAATCTGGTCTGGTTTAATGGAGACACCAGAGAAACCCAAGAAGCATTAAGCAATACTTCACAAGTCCATTTATCGAAACTGGTAGATAAATATAAATATATTGTTGTTGATGAAGCCCAACGAATTCCTAATATTGGTCTTTCTTTGAAAATATTGATTGATCAGTTTCCCAAAAAAGTTTTTTATGTCAGTGGTTCGTCTTCTCTACTTCTCTCTAGGGGCCTGCAAGAACCGCTCACCGGCAGAACAACCATTTATCGACTGTTCCCTCTTTCTTTAAAAGAACTCTCATCCAAATTACAACCGCACCAGAAATCAGCCTTGATAGAAGATCAACTACGTTTTGGTAGCTATCCCTATCTTCTACAATTAACTCAACCAACAGAAAAACAGGAATATTTAAAATCACTAATTCAAGATTATCTTTTTATGGATGTTTTGGAGTTAAAAGATGTTGCCTTACCAGAAAACCTTAGAAAACTTACGACTCTTTTGGCTTTTCAAATCGGCCAGGAGGTTTCTCAAAATGAACTCGCCACTAATTTAAACATTGATGTTAAAACCGTCAGGCGTTATTTATCTTTACTCAAACAAAGTTTTATCATTTTTGAATTAACTGCTTTTTCTAAAAATTTGAGAAAGGAAATCAATAAGAGTAAAAAGTATTATTTTTGGGATTTGGGAATTCGCAATGCTTTAATAGATCAGTTTTTGCCTCTTGATCAAAGAATAGATACCGGTCAATTATGGGAAAATTTTTTGGCAGTAGAACGGATAAAGAAACACGAGTACCAAAAACAACTTAAACAATATTATTTCTGGCGGACTTATGATCAGGCTGAAATAGACTGGCTTGAAACCGCTGGTGGAAAAATCTCTGCTTATGAATTTAAATGGAAAAAACCGAGAACGCACACCCCCAAGGCTTTTTGGAAAGCCTATCAAACTAAAGTTAATCTTATCTCAAGAAATAATTATCAGGAATTTATTTTATAATAATTGGTCCGAAATTCAGGATTATATTAAAAAACAAATTCAATAAAATCAGATATTCCAATCAGACATTCCGGGAATGGATTAGGTTCGCATTCCGGTAAAACCGTTAGAAAATCGCATCTCATGAGATTAATATCGTATCGGATACTAGAGACAGAACACTTTCCACATCGGATGTGGAATAGGTTGACACGTCGGGAATTATCTTGGCTTCCTAAATAATTTTTTTGTAGGCGATCTGAAAATCTTCAATTCTTTAACCACTTTTTCAAAATCTTCCCCTTTTCTAAAATTGGTTTTCTTAATTACCATTCGATCTAAATAATCTTCTATGTTCATCGTGTTTTATTGTTGTTTGAATAAAGAGTTGCCAATCATTGTTCTCTAAATCTCTTTCCCTGCTGCCCCCAGAGCAATCATCAGGAAAAATAGTCCAGAAAGCAAAAACCAGAAAGCGGAAATTAACAACACAATCGCTTTATTATTAAAATGCTTAGTTGCCAAAGCCCAAATACTCCAGCATAAACACCAAATCAAACCAACCGCAAAACCCGCCGGGGTAAAAAAACTAAATAAAATTAATGGTAATACAAAAAAAATTAAATTAACCATATTCATCATATTAACATAGAATTATAATTAATAATTAAGAATGAAGAAAAAATTATTGGTTTTTCTTTTAGCGATAGTTTTATTGGCGGGGTTTTTTCTGGTTCTTATAAATAAAAACCAAGCTCAACAATCAATTCATTATCATACTGGCTTTTTGATATATATTGACGGAATTTTGCAGGATTTTTCCGCCCAAAAGTATATAGAAATCAGTGCTTACCAAATTGAAAAAGCTCATTTACATGACAATGTTGGCGATGTGGTTCATGTTCATCAACCCGGCGCAACTTAGGAAGATTTGTTCAAAAATATTAAATTTACTTTTTCCGAGGGCAAACCAATTACGGGATATATAAATGGCAAACAGGTTGACAATATCCCCTCCTCCCTGATTAAGCCTTATGACAGCGTCATTATTATTGTTGGTGACAGTTCCGGAATTGATCTTACAAAATATGTCAGCGTTGATCACATTAAGGAAGTAGAAAAGAAAAGCGAATCGTGCGGGAATTAATCAATTTTAGCTTGTTTACTTAGTTGTTTGTCAAAAGACACAATTGATGAATTATTATTCTTCGCCCCTCCTCCTTTTGGCCAATTCTTAGAAAACGACTCTCGTGCTTGCCGTAATTCATTATCAGATAATTTAACCTCTGAAGCCAAAGATCCTTCCAATGTCCAAAAATCTTTTTTCGGCTCTACAATAATCAGATTGCTTTCTTTTACTTTTGTATGAAACATTAATATATTATATATTTGCAGATATAATGACTTGTCAATATCCATTATATTTAGAAGCAAAGAAATCCGCATAGGTTAATCACATTCTCCCTCTTTATAACCCAAAGCCGTAACTTCGGTATCGACAATTTCCATCACGCCCTCCTTGCCAAAGAATTGACAATAAGAACAGGTATTATTATAAGTCAAGCCGTGATCGGCCTCTTTACCATTCCCATAAACCGTATGGTCAAACATATTCTTTGGGTAACGTGGTGCAGTTTCCGGAGTTGGCAAGAATTTCGGTTGTGCAGGACTTCAAGCCAGTGGGAACTTTTTTCTCAACCAGTTTATTGGTTTCCTCAACCTTTTTCATTACGTCATCAGTTTTCGGTACTACTGGAGATGTTGATTCTCCCTTTAACAAAAACAATCCTCCACCCAAAACGATCACCCCAATAATAACCAACAAAATTTTATTATTTTTCACTATTATTACCCCCTTTCTTAATAATTAATAGAAAGTTTCTTTCTCGTATTAATTTAAGATTTTCTTGTTGGTAAAAAGTATAAAAACCACAAAAACCAAACAATCCCAAGAACCCCAATTTCCAGTTTTTCTTCATATCTATTGAACCTTTTAAGCTCAAATTTAAATTGCGAATTTTTGCCAATTTTCCTGATTTATTAATGTGGCAGTTGCTTTTGAATAAGTCGCTATCCATGAACCCGGAGTTTTAACAGTCTTTTTTCCATACTTAAATTCAAAGCCATGTAATTCACCATTCTCTTCCTCAATCAAGTCCATCTCCGCCCCGCTTGATAAACGCCAAAAATATAGAGAGAATAATTTTTGTTCATATTGTAGTTTTTTCATTCGTTCAACTATTAAAAAATTCTCCCACAGCTTTCCCGCATCATCTCGATTGATAAGTAAATTTAGGTTCCCAATGATGGCGTTTCTCACTCCAAGATCGTAAAAGTAAATTTTATCCATTTTGGTAACTTCTTTACGTAAATTCCGGCTAAAGCCAGATAATCGAAAAATAATAAATGATTTTTCCAATAAATCAATATATCTTTCTACTGTTATTCTGTTCAATTCTAGAGAGTTGCCCAATTCGTTTAGGGAAATCTGGCTTCCAACTTGGAAAGCTAGCAATTTTAATAGATCCAGAATTTTTGAAGAATTTCTTATATCTCCGAATTCCAATAAATCTTTGTAAAGATAGGTGTCGACCAGATTTTGCATATATTTTGATTTTTCTACGGCACCACCAAGAGAGAAGATTTCAGGATACGAACCATAAATTAATCTTTCCTCAACTTGAGTCTCTATTTCATAAGGAGTTTTTGTTTTGAGCAGCTCACCGCAAGATACTGGGAATAATTTATAACTATAAATTCGCCCCGTAAGGGGCTCACTAATTTTACTTGCCAAATCAAGAGATGATGATCCAGTAACAATAATTTTTAGTTTTGGAAAATTATCCAGAAGAATTTTTAAACTTAACCCTATCTCCGGTATACGTTGCGCCTCGTCAATAAATATTGCGTCATATCCAGAGACCAAAAGGGTCAATTTAGACAGATCTCTACTGGTCAATAATTCCCACCAAGACCCTCTTTGGTCACCATTTAAAATCAAGGTGTGCCATTCAAACTCTTTAAGCAAGTCGTTAATCAAAGTGGTTTTTCCAACTTGTCTTGGACCATAAACTACCAACCCTTTATTTGTGCTTAACAGTTGGCTTTTAAGCGTAGAAAGTAATTTCCGTTCGATTCTCATTAATTCATGCTATCAAACATTACTGCTTTTGTCAATAGAAGGGCTATTTGTGACAGTATCGTGATGAAAACAAAGCCATTTAGACTATATTAGAGGCTAATCTTGGTCTATTAAGTGCCAACTGGTTTACGCTGAAAATTTGCGCACAAATTTTTAGTGCTCGAGAATCGTAACTCTAATATAAGAACCTGCTTCGCAATAAGCAAAGCTTGTTGCTTCGCAATAACCACGCAATTAGCTTGTATCTTCAAGACATTTGAAGATTTTAGGCTTGTTCAGCAAATCAGAGAGGAAATAGAAAAAGTTAAACCTTGTATGGTTTTTTAGCCTAAAAACAAACAACTCCTGCTTCGAATCCAGTGGGTTGCTGTGAATAAACCATCTATATTATTTTGCAAACAGCTTAAATAACCACCCAAACAAACTACCGGATTGCTCTTCGAGATTAATTCTATCTTGAAGGGCAATATTCTGATCGGTTAAAGATTGGGCCATTTCCTGTACTTGGGTAATATCACCCTTATTGACTAATTGATTCTGCAACTGTACCAGTTGTTGAATACGCAGCTGATTTTGTTCCATCTGTTTCTGCATATTTTTAAGAGCGTTAAAGTCGGGACCAATAATGGATTTAAGTAGTCCACCTCGGCTATCAACTTTTCCAAGTTCGGTCCTAATTTGTTCTTGAGCAGTTTTTTGCTCTTGGGCAATCGTTTTAACTTGTTGGCCAATACCGCCTTGCAAAGTTTCGGTTGTTAGCAGTTCCTCAACCTTTTGAGCTACATTACTCATGTTTTGAGTTGCTGTTTCACTTCGAGGTGAAATTTCTTTGGGCATACCCTGACCTTGAGTTTCTTGATTTTCACCAAGATTTTCTTGTTCTTGGGTGTTGGTCTGAATCTGAGAGTCTTCACCCTCATTCTGCGTCTTTACCTTATTTTGGTTTTGTACCTGATTACCAGTAGGAGATGGAGAAACCTGTAATTTCTGTTGTGTTTGTGTTCCGGCACCATTATTAACCGCAAGAACCGGTAAGGCAACGAGCAACAAAGCAAAAACGGAAACTATTGGTATTATTTTCTTCATGTGTTATTCACCCCCTTATCTTTTGTGCTATTTAATAACTATAATACAAATTAAAGAGGTTATCAAACTTGAGGCTATTAACTATATCAAATAATAACAAGGCTCGAGAATCGTAACTCTAATATAAGAACCTGCTTCGCAATAACCACGCAATTAGCTTGTATCTTCAAGACATTTGAAGATTTTAGGCTGGTATCCTTTTATTCTTTGCAACAATCAATCGCTTTCTGAACCAGCTGCCCTAATTTCTCAAAGACACCCACCGACCCCCTGACGACTGGTTTAGGATCTTCGCTGATAAACTCAATCTTAGCTGACTCGGTGTGTTTGATGTCCTTTGTTTGCACCACACCAAGATTAAGTCCCCAAAATAAACTGTAAAGCTGGTAAGACTTCTGGAACATATCCTCGGCATCACCCTTGTCACCCTTAGTAAGAGCCTTCGTGCCTACCTCCATAAATCGCATAGACGCAGCCAGTAAATGCTTACTGATACACCACACTTCGCCCTCATAGTCTTTAATTATCCGCTTCAAAGCACTTTTACGCATTTCTCGGATCTCGTTGAGAAGATCAAGATATTTGGCATCCTTAGTCTTGTTGTAAGTGAAAAAGAAATGCTCCTCCATTGAAATGAGGTTCATAATACCAATGGAGAGATCTTCATCAGAGGAAAGGTCGAGCTTTTCTCCATTCTCCATCTTTTTAACCTTGTCCATAAACTCGTTGATATCAGGCTGAGTGTGTTTATTGTTATTCATATTTTCACCTCCTTTTTAACTGGTAATAAGATAAAAGACAAAACTAACAAGCGACAGCAGAAAAACAGGGATAATCACTTTTTGGTAGTAAACATAGACTTTGTCACCGTTGGTTGTTCGCAACCACTTATCAAGCCAAATGCCAGAGAGAAAAACGATTGAACCGATAATTGTCCCCAATAACACTTTGTCCAGTCCCCACAGGATATTACCAGAAAGCCCTATCATCTTGCCCCAATACAAAGGCGGAATGACAAAGAGAAAGAACAAACCAACTGAAACAGCCTCTTTATAAGGCACTCTCCAGCCTTTCTTGCCAATCCAGTCCGCCAACCACAATCCGCTTGAAAGAATTAACCCACCGATCCAGATACCAGTTACGCTGTCATCAATGCCAAGCCAACGGGAGATACCCAGACCTGCCCCAACTGCCACAGTGCAGATAGGACAAACAGCATGAACCTGAGTAGTCGTTCCCAGGAAAACCGCTAATGTCATAAATAAGCCAAAAATAAGTTTCATAACTCAACCTCCCTTCCTGATTCCGTTGCCTGATTATCATCAGACATACCAGCCTTATTACTTAAATAGCTAACGATATCTGGTGTGCCAATCAGACACTTTCCCTCTGGGGTGTATAAAAATGGCACACCGATAGACGAAATATCCATTCCACAACTCTCTGCCGCCTTCGACAATTCAAGGGCGTTAGGATTGTTGTCATATACTTCCTTTTTAACAATTTCGATCTTTTCCTCAATTTTATTTTCCTCCATCCAATCCTCAACATCGTCACAATGTGGGCAAGTATTGCCATAAAAAAAGATTGGTATTTTGGTAGAACTAACTTCTTGTGTATTTTGGACAGCTTCAGGCTCACTTTTTTTATTCCTACTACCCAACACAATAACCGACAGTAAACCAATAACGACAAGAACGAGGGTTATGGTAAAAATTGTTTGTTTCATAAAATGCTTTCTAGTATGAATTTAACCAGATACTGCAGGTAATAAATACCAACCAGCACAAAAGTGGAGGCAACTGTAAATCGCATCACCTTCTCCACCTTAGAGACGACAGAAAAAGCCTGTCTTAAGTGTTTGACGCTAAAAGCAATCACAAACGAAAACACGATAACGGGCAGCCCAGTTCCCAAAGCAAAAAGTAGAGGCAGTAAAAGAGCTTCTCTTGATTTAAGGACAAGTGGGATCAATACCCCAAAGAACAAGACACCGCTATAAGGACAAAACGCTAAGGCAAAGATAACTCCCAAAAGTAACGCTCCCAGAAAGCCTTTTGAAGCAATCTTTTCTTTAATCTGTTCTATTCTTTCATTCCGTCCTGGCAGACTGATTTTAATCACACCAAACATAATTAAACCGATTAAGATCAAAATCAAGCCCAAAACCTTGTCGCCCCAACCTTGAAAGATATGGGATACCTGGAATGAAGATAAACCAAAGTAAATTAAAGTTGCCAGGGCGGTATAGCTTATACCTCGCCCCAGGGTATAAAACAAACCATTTAGAAAGGTATGGCGTGGAGTTTTTATGTCTTTGGAAATATAAGCGATAGCGGTAATGTTAGTAGCCAGAGGACAAGGGCTGATAGAAGTCAAAATCCCAATAAGGAAAGCTGTTAAAATAGGGATATTATAGGTGTCGATAAGATAATTAATTGCATCCATAGTTATTTTTTCTGACTGGGACAACATCCTCTGTTAGAACAACAACTAACAACTGGGTCTGTTTTACCCGCTAGTTTTTCTAAATACTCTTTTGGAGGATGACTAATTGCTCCAGTTGGGCAAATTCCATCACAGCCAGTGCAACCCACTACGCAATTTAATGGATTCTTAACAACTGGCTTACCGTTTTCTATCTCGTAAACACCCTGCTTACAAAAATTCACACAAGAAAGACATTGGCTACACTTGTTCTTGTCGATTGTAGGATGCCATTTAATCTTACTTCGTGGTATCCCGTTCCAAGTTTTCCTATCATCATTTTTTGGACTGTTCATATTAGTTACCCACTAAGGAATTTAGTTTATTTTCAAGATAGCTTATAAATTGACTTTCACTGTTTACCAATCTCCAAACAGTCGTGTCCTCGGCAATATCCTCTTTCTCTCCCCGAATGGCATTCACAAACAAAGAAGAACCCCTGGCTTAATACTTAACAACGATTTCCTGGTTTTCTTTTAACTCGCCGTTAATGTCTTTATATACAATCTTTCCTGAAGCAAACTCTTCTGGAAACTTTTCCTTGACGGTTTTGAGAGCATATTCCCCTACAGTAATGCACGACCAACACTGCTGCGTGCCGTGGAAATGAACAACCTCAATCTTGTCCACAGGAACAACAGAAACAGGTGGTAGAGTGGTCGAGCTATTCTGAGTAGAACTCAATATCTGGGAAGAAGTATCAGCAGACTTACCTGAGCCTTTAACTGCAAAAAAGCCAATAGTTAATACAACTCCAGCAATAAGTAATATAACAACATTTCTTTTCATCATAATTTTTATTTACAAAACGGCATTAAAGATATAACCCATGATCATAATGCCAATGATCGTAATCCCGAAAAATAAACCCAAGAGCTGCCATTTCATGACTTTTTTGAGAATCATCCCCTCTGGGATTGAAACAGTGACGATAGCGGTCATAAAAGCAAGTGCCGTGCCAAGAGGCACACCCTTGCCCACCAGAGCCTCCATTACAGGAATAACACTGACCGAGTTGGCATACAGCGGTGCTCCAAGCAAAGTCGCCAAGGGAATCGTCCACCAAGTCCTGGCAGACAGGTATTGCTCAACCAGGTGTGCTGGCACAAAGCCGTGAATGAGCGCTCCTATACCAACGCCCAAAACCACATAAGGAAAAACCTGCTTAGTAATACTCATTCCATCCCGCCAGAAATAGCCAATTAGCTTCTTAAACGGTAACGATAAACCGCCATTCTCTGCCTCCACCTGAGAGCGGGTCTTAAACTTGAGAAGTTCAGGCTTAATATACTTTTCTACCCTTAACCTAGAAACTAATATGCCTCCAATAACAGCCACTGCAATGCCAACCAGGTTATATAAAAGAGTGACCCTCATCCCAAACATCGCTGGGAAAAGATAGAGAGAAGACTCGTTCACCAGAGGAGAACTAATTAAGAAGGCAAATGTAACTCCAAGCGGAATGCCTGCCCCTACAAAACCAATGAATAAAGGAATGGAGGAACACGAACAAAATGGAGTGATTACTCCGAGGGCAGCAGCAAAAAGGTAATCCAAGCCAAACCAACGGCGTTTGGTGAGCATATCCCGCACTTTCTCCATTGGGAAGTAGTAACGAGTAATTGCCATAATGTAGTTAATAACAATCAAGAGCAAACCAATTTTGATCGTGTCGTAAATAAAAAAATTGACGGCACTACCCAAATAAGATTGCTTTCCTAAACCAATCCACCCATAGGTAGCAGTATCAGCAAAAAACTGTATTGGTCTGAAAATGTCCATAGTTATTTTTGCGCCTCCCTCAGAAGGCTTTTAACTTTTTCAACATCGGGAAGAAATCCAACCATCACTGGTTTACCGTCAACAGCCAGAACTGGACTGGACATTACACCCATTTCCACGATCTTTGACACATCGGTAATATACTCAACCTCTTCGTTCAGACTTAGCTCTTTGACCGCCTGCTGAGTTAACTCGTATAACTTTTTACAAGTCGGACAACCAGAACCTAAAACTTGAATTTTCATAGTTCCACCCTCTTCTGCGGAATGCTAAATAGCAAATTAGTAATATGTTTACCTTTATCAGTAAGCCAGTAATACACCCTCAAGCCCCGTTTTTCATCCATAAGCACACCAGCGTCCTTAAGATCTTTGAGATGGTGAGAAATAAGGCTTTGGGACATCCCAACATGCTCCATCAACTCACAAACACAATGCTCCCCCTTACGAAGGATGCACAAGAGCTTTAATCGACTTTCCTCAGAAACGAGCTTCAAGAGAGAGGACAATGAAGCAACTTGTTTTGATTCCTTACTTGACGATGAGCAACAACTGTATGAACCCATGTTCATATTATACAAACAATGGTTCTTATAAATCAACAGCTTATTTGAAATGAGGCAAAAAAGATAATAAAAACTAAATGTTCGATAATCATCTCATCCACTACTCCCGCCAGAACTTCGAGAAATGGTCACAATTTAGGACAACGGACTGGGTTAATTACCTGGAATACCCAGAATGGGCATCCAAACAGGTGTCTCATTTTCTAACGGAAAACTAATAGCAATCGACGATCCATTATCGTATACTGAATTAATAACCATAGTGGTGATCCAAATATGGAAACGAAACAAAAAACCACTAATTTTTCGCAATCTTTTCTAAGATGGGCTGGAAGTAAAAGACAGTTAATCCCCGTTTTATCTCGCTACTGGAATGACAGCTTTGAAAGATATGTAGAACCATTTGTTGGCTCAGCGTGTCTTTTTTTTAGTCTATCCCCAAAGAAAGCCATACTCAGCGACATTAACCAGGAATTGATTACTACATATAAAGAAATCACAAAAGATGTCGATTCCGTTTTAAGAGAACTGAAACGACTAAAAAAAACAGAGAAGGATTATTACCGCATCCGTAGCATAAAACCAGAAACCCTGGATCTCAACAAAAGGGCTGCTAGATTTATTTACCTAAATAGATATTGTTTTAACGGTTTGTATCGCACTAACAGCAAAGGTGAATTTAATGTGCCGTATTGCGGTGATGGTCGAGGTGTCATGCCTCCAAATGAAATGTTTATTAACGCCTCAAAACTTCTCAAAAAGGCACAACTTTACGCAAACAGCTATGAGGAGACACTGAAAAAGGTTAAGTCAGGTGACTTCGTTTACATGGATCCGCCATACAGTGTTCTCTCAAAACACATTTTTAACAAATATGATAAGTCAATTTTCGATAAAAGTGATATAATCCAGATCAGAAAATGGATGGAGATATTCGACAAAAATGGCATCCGATTTGTTGTAAGTTATGCAGAATCTGACGAGGCGGATTTACTTAAATGTCAGAAGAAGCATAGCTGGGTTTATAAATAAAAGGGAGCCTGCAAAGGAAGTTATTATTACTAACATAAAATGAATATGAAACAATCTAAACTCTCTTCAGAATTAATGGGCAGTATCCCAGCAATAAAGATCCCCATTGAAAAAGTTTTACTTGATGTAGACAACCCCAGAATCCAGTTCTTAATAGATAGCTACATAACCAAGGGAATGAAGCTCGATGAGATTACTCAGAAACAGTTAATGCTTGGCTTGAAAGTCAAAACAAAAGGAAAATATGAGATCCTCAAAGAATCTATTGAAGCAAAGGGATTACTAGAACCTATATGGGTGGTTCAGGAAGATGATAATTATAGAGTTATTGAGGGGAATACCCGTAGACTTGTTTTTGAAGATCTCTGTCGCAAATATCCAGACAAAGAGCAATGGGAACAGATAGCAGCTAGGGTGCTTCCATCTGATACACCAAAGGACACAATAGCATTCCTCCGTCTAGAATATCATCTTGGGGGCAAACAGCCATGGGATCCTTACGAAAGAGCTCGTTACCTTTATAACTTGAGCGAGAGTGGCTATACAACAGAAAGATTAGCAAGAGAGGCTAGGTCAAGGGAAACAGAGATCAAAAATGATATTAAGGCATTTGAAGTAATGAGGGATAACTTTTTACCAAAATACGGCACGGAAATTGATAATCCTCTGGAAAAATATAGCTACTTTGTAGAACTTGTTGGTAAACAAAAACTAAAAAATCT
>Ga0210017_1000322_pt1 | contig 39348 bp, 39 predicted proteins | sample CryGeyCG2014_020_FD_183966 | JGI IMG/M metagenome (GOLD analysis project Ga0210017, IMG submission 183966) | Groundwater microbial communities from aquifer - Crystal Geyser CG08_land_8/20/14_0.20 (SPAdes) (version 2) | ecosystem: Environmental > Aquatic > Deep subsurface > Groundwater | place... | reverse complement strand
AGTACAATAAAATAAAAAAAATTACAGATATTGTTTCATACAGCGTGAAGACAAACCCTATTGTAGCTGAAGTTTTAGAGGAAAATACTAATTCTTTTTTTGCAATACACTTTATTTCATCATTAAACCATATTAAAGACAAAAAAAGAGTATGGTTCTTTGCGCAGGCATGCAATAATAAAGAGCTTGATACATTGTTTGAAAAAAATGTTGAAAATTTTGTTGTGGACAATGAAAATGATTTAAATGTTCTAGTTGATTACATAAAGGAAAATAACAAAAAAATCAACTTGCTGTTAAGAATGCGCCTGAAGGAAAACACAATAAGAACAGGCAAGCATTATGTTTATGGGTTTTATTCTCATCAGGTTAATGAGCTTATTCCAAAACTTAGAAAAAACAATAACATAAAAAAATTAGGAATACATTTTCACAGAAAAACACAGAATATAAGCGAGTGGTCACTTAAATATGAATTAAGCCAATCAATACCTGAGGAAATAATAAAGCAGGTTGATATTGTAAACATTGGGGGAGGCATACCTGTTGGCTATAAAAATTACACAGAGGACCTTTCTCAGCAGATTTTCAAGAAAATAAAGGAATTAAGAGACTGGCTTCATAATTATAACATAAAGATGATTGTTGAGCCAGGACGTTTTATTGCAGGGCCGAGCATAAAGCTAGAAACAGAAATAGTCAATATATACAACAACAACATTGTAATCAACTGCTCTGTTTTTAACTCAGCAATGGATACCTTTGTTGCAGACATAAGACTATTGGTTGAGGGCGAGCTAAAAAATGGAACACCTTGTGTTATTAAGGGATGCACACCTGACTCAATGGACATATTCCGCTACCGTGTTTATCTTGAAAACCCAAAGATTGGTGATAAAATAGTTTTTCTTAATGCAGGGGCCTACACATACTCAACTGACTTCTGCAATCTTAACAAACTTGAAACAGTTGTTCTTGATTAAATAATTTTAACTAAAACTTTATATACAAAAGCAATTATTTCTTTTATTATGCTATTGGTTGATGTTCATGCGCACCTTGACTTGAGGGAGTTTGATTCTGACTTAGACAATGTTATAAAGAGGGCTGAAAAAGCAGGAGTTAAGGCCATAATAAGCAATGGCCTTAATCACAAAAGCAACATAAAAACCCTTGGGTTAAGCAAAAAATACAAAATTGTAAAGCCAGCACTTGGCCTGTATCCAGATGATGCACTTAAGCTGACTGAAAAAGAAATTGAAAGTGAACTAAAATTTATTGAAAAAAACAAAGATAAAATAATCGCAATTGGTGAGGTTGGTCTTGATTACAAATACTGCGAAGATAAAAAGCAGCAGGAAAAACAAAAACAAATTTTCATTAGATTAATAAAACTTTCAAAAAAAATAAAAAAGCCAATAATCGTTCATTCAAGAAAAGCAGAGCCAGATATTATTGACTTATTAAGAAATTCAAATGCAAAAAATGTAATACTCCATTGCTTTAGTGGGAATTTAAAACTAGTAAAAACAGCAGAAGATTTATCCTGTTTCTTTTCAATACCAACAAACATAACTTATTCACAGCATTTCCAGAGCCTAACAAAAGAAGTTGATATAAACCAGATTTTAACAGAAACAGACTCACCATACTTAAGCCCTTACAAAAACAGGAGAAATGAGCCCTCTTTTATAATAGAAACAATAAAAAAAATTGCAGAAATAAAAAACATGAGCATAAATGAAACCTCAAACAATATATTTATGAACTACCAGAAAGTTTTTTGCCCTTAATTAAAGTTTTAAATCATGTTCTTAAAAAAGCGAAAGTTTTATATATCCTTCAATCCCTGATATTGTATAATGGTAGAGCAATCTGTATTTAGAGGAACACTAGAATTTTTTGGAAAACTTGGAATTTATGATGTTATTCTTCCCTTTTTGCTGGTTTTTACAATTGTCTTTGCAATACTTGAAAAAACAAGGATTTTTGGCGTAGAGGAAATAGAGGGGAAAAAATACACAAAAAAGAACCTTGATGCAATGGTTGCATTTGTTATTGCATTTTTTGTTATTGCTTCATCACAGCTTGTTGAGGCTATAACACAGATATCTTCTCAGGTTGTAATCCTTCTTTTGCTGTCTGTGTTTTTCCTGATATTGGTTGGCTCATTTCATAAGGAAACTGAAGAGGGTTTTTTCTTGCAGGGAGGATGGAACATAACATTTATGGTGATTATGTTTGTCGGAATAATAGGAATATTCCTAAATGCGATTAAAATAGAAAGCGGACAAACATGGCTTAGCTGGATAATGGATTTCATAAGCACAAAGTGGAATACAGACTGGGTTGCATCATTAATACTTATTGGTTTTGTTATTGGTATGATGGTTTGGATCACCAGCAGTAGTGGTCCAAAAAAAGAAAAGAAAAAGGAATAATAAAAAATTATCATAAAAAAGGAGGATGAAAAATGACTAATTTTGTTGAATTGTTTGAGATAATGGAGGGCTGGGGCATGCTTGATGTGATGCTTCCATTCCTTTTAATATTCACTGTTGTTTTTGCAGTTCTTCAAAAAGCAAAAATATTTGGAGATGACAGCAAAAGGTTTAATGTTGTTATTGCCTTGGTCCTGGGAATGGTTGTTGTTATCCCTCATATTATAGGCACTTATCCAGAAGGCCAGGATGCTGTTCTTATAATCAACAATGCATTGCCAAATGTTGCATTAGTGCTTATAGCAATTATAATGGTTTTAATGTTATCTGGTGTTTTTGGATATGAGGCTAAAGGTGCTGGCGGCGCAATACTGATTCCTGCTTTTATTGTGATAATATACATATTTGGAGTTTCAGCAGGATGGTGGTCTAATTTTAGCTGGTTTAATGTTGATCCAGATACAATGGCTGTGGTATTGGTGCTTTTGGTTTTTGGCATAATCATATGGATTATTACAAGTGATGGTCTTTTAAAGGGTGTTAAACCAATTAAAGGTTTGTTTGGTAAAAAAGAATAAAAATGGCTACTTTTTTAGATGTAGGGTTAGTTGAGAATTTCAGCATAATCTTTTATTTAATATTTATATTTGTTTTGCTGTATGCTATTTTGTCTCTCACTAAAATATTAGGCGAGAATAAAAACCTTAATGCAATGCTTGCACTTGCGCTTGCTTTAATACTTGCTTTATCAGGACCTACAAGAGAACTAATAAGCTTTGTAACCCCAACATTTTTTGTCTTTATATTCTTTGCATTCTTTGCAGTCTTGATTTATAGGTTTATGGGAGCATCAGATAAAGATGTAAGTGAGATTATGGGCACTAAGTCTGGTACTAGGTGGTTTATACTTATAATAGTTTTAATAATTATCCTCTCTTCATTGGGAAAGATATTCTTTACAGGAACAACAACAACATCAGATGTTAATGAAACTGCTATAAATAAATCAGCTGTTGGTACTAAGGGAGAGTCTGCATTAACAGCAACATTAACACACCCAAAGGTTTTGGGTCTTGTATTGATATTAATTATAGGTGCTTATGCAATGCAATACCTGTCTGTAACACCGGGTATAATAAAAAGAGAGTAAGAAATCCTATTTTTTCCTTTTACTGGAAATACTTTTCAGGCTTTCAACTGTTCTTGCAAGTTCGTTGATATTCTCTGTAAATATTGGTATTGTCTTCTGGAAAACATTTTCCATAGCCTTTATATTAGTGCTGACCTTGACAATATTCTTGTCATATTCGTCTATTTTACTGACTATATTCTTTTGTAGCTCATTAAAACTTGCCTTTAAATCCTCTATCTCTTGATTTATTGAGCTTATATCTGATTCCACACTGGATTTCCATTCAGTAATCTTATTAACATCTTTTACCAAGTCAACCCATTTTTCTTCTATAACAGCTTCCACAAGCTCTTCTACCCTTGTTATGTTATTATTATCATAGCTTGGCTCTTGATAAGCTGGTTGCTGTTCAAATTGCTGCGGCTCATCAATTAACTCTTCAGGGTAAATCTGGTTTTGCATCTCTCCTTCTTCAGCAGGAGCTCCATTTGCCCTTTTAAGGTCTGCCTGGTTCATTGCATCAAATATATCTGTTGTCTGGTATCCCTCTCTCTGCAGACTTGAAATAATCTGGTTGTTTGAAAGACCCTGCTCCCTCATCCTAAGAACCATATCAACAGGAGCCCCGCTAGTGCTCTGTTGCTCATTAGTTTCTTCCTCACTCTTTTTTGAGCCAAATAAGGCCATTATTTCACCTTGCTTATTTTATTTTATAAGAACTTTTTAAAACTTTCTATTTCTCACTGATTATTCTTTTAACTGCTTTATCTAACTCGCGGTTTGTTACAAAGTTTGTTGGATTCCAAAGATCAATATATTGCTGTATAACATCAACATCCTCTTTCCTTGCCCTTGACTGCACTTCTTTAATCAATAGCCTAATATTCTCCTTGATATCCTCAAAATCCTTTTTCAGCTCCTTTATATCAGAGTTTATTTTTTTTATGTCTTCAGAAACCTCTTTATGGTTATTGATCATATTGTCTTCAATAACCTCTGTTTTCCTCTGGATCTGGCTATGCCTTTCCTCAAGCACCCTGACCCTGCGGTTAATACTATTAATAATGCCTGGTATGCTGACTGCTGGATTTAATTCTGTTTCAGGTGTTTGTTGCATTATTCAACCCTTTTTATAAGATTTTATTTGTTTATAACACTAATAAACCAAGCTTAATAATAAATCTTATGTTAGTATATTAAAGTAGTACAAAAATCATCAAAAGTTTTAAATATAAGTTATATTATAAAATATATAATATATTTAAAAAAATATAAAATATATTTTAAACATGAAGCAGCCCATAAGTGCAACAATTGACAAGAAGTTAGTTGAATGGCTTAATTCAGAGCTTAAAGATCATATTAAGTACAGAAATAAGTCCCATCTTATTGAGATAGCACTGCAACTTCTGAAAAAAAAGGAGGAAAAAAACAACTAAAATGCCTTTGTTTAATGGAAAAAAGCTTTGCTCTTATGATGTTATAAGAGAGGGAGATGAAGTCATCCTTAAAATAAATTGCGAGAAATGCTCATCCCTGCCTTCATTAGAGGATAATCCGCAGTGCATGTCTATGACAATAATCAAGCTGGTTGAGGTAGGAAATGTTACTAAAATAGTTTTCTCCCAGAAAAGGGACTATGAGTATGACTTTGATCAAACACAAATTCTTGTAGAGATAGCAAAAATTTACAAAAAACTTGCAAAGCAGAAGAAACTATTTGAATATAATAACCTTGGCTCAGACTCTGGCTGTGTAAAATGCTCCAACACAAGATTTACACAGATGCAGGATATAATGTTTAATTTGTTTAAAAGTGACCCATTAGGAGCATATGTTGAGCTAAAAAGACTTTTAAGAAGAGAGAGGATAAAGCTTGATAAAACCTCTAATGAGGAATGTATTCATTGTGAAAAAAAATTTATTTCCATGCTCAAATATATTCTTGGTTTGTTAGATGAAACAAAGCTGATGGCCATTGCCAGGCCCTACCTTGCAGGCTTTAGACTAGGGGACAGGACTATTTACAGGCAGGTGTTCACTCCATCAATAAAACCTGATTTTATGTTTACAAAGCTGATGGCTGCATATCCTCCGGAAGGAGAGGAACTTGCAAGCTATATGATAGGTGAGAATGAAGTAACCATTTTTAAGATTCCTGAAACAATACAATACCTTTATCATATTTTGCCACCAGAGTTTAAGATATCTGAAGAAAAATATGACCTGCTTGATCAGGCAAGAAAAATAATCTCAGAATATAAGCCAAAACAGTCAGAGTTTGTTAATCCAGAGCGCATGAGGCAGGTCTTTTATAACATTGGTCATGATCTTCTTGAAGATCTTGCAGAGCATAGCAATATTAATATAAAATCAGAGGAAATAGAAGAGCTCACCAATATCTTGGTTAGATATACTGTTGGTTTTGGATTAATAGAGGTTTTGCTTCAGGATGAAAGGGTTCAGGATGTAACAATTAACAGCCCAATGGGCCAGACACCAATGTTTATCGTTCACCAGGATTTTGGTGAATGTATCACTAATGTTATTCCCACAAGAACAGAGTCAGAGTCATGGGCATCAAAATTAAGAATGTTGTCCGGAAGGCCTTTGGATGAGGCAAATCCAATACTTGACACAGAGCTGATAATACCAAATGCAAGGGCAAGGGTTGCTGTTATCTCTGCTCCGCTAAACCCAACAGGCCTTGCATATGCATTTAGAAGGCATAGGGACAAGCCATGGACACTACCTTTATTTGTAAAGAACCGCATGCTGTCGCCGCTTGCAGCTGGCCTGATAAGTTTTATTATTGACGGCTCAAGAACAATACTTGTTGCAGGAACAAGGTCTGCTGGAAAGACAAGCCTTCTTGGGGCCATAATGACAGAAATTATGAGGAAATATCGCGTTATTACAATAGAAGACACATTAGAGCTTCCAGTAGATTCTTTAAGAAAACTTAGTTATAATATTCAAGCAATGAAGGTAGCAGCTGCCATGACCAGGGGCACAACAGAGGTTGCTGCTGACGAGGGAATAAGAACAACCTTGAGAATGGGTGATTCATGCCTAATAGTTGGAGAGGTAAGAAGCGTAGAGGCCCTTGCATTATATGAGGCTATGAGGGTTGGTGCTTTGGCAAATGTTGTTGCAGGAACCATTCATGGTGACTCCCCGTATGGTGTTTTTGACAGGGTTGTCAATGATCTTAAAGTTCCAAGAACATCTTTCAAGGCAACAGACCTTATAATAGTTGCAAATCCAATAAAAAGCCCTGATGGCCTGCATAAATGGAGACGCGTCACACAAATAACAGAGGTAAGAAAGCACTGGGAAAATGATCCATTATTAGAGGCAGGCTTCTCAGACCTTATGAAATATGATCCTAAAACAGATATGCTTGAGCCAAGCAAGGATGTAATAAACGGCGACTCAGATGTTCTCAAGGCAATTGCCGGAAATGTAAAGGAATGGGCCTCTGACTGGGACGCTGTCTGGGATAATATAATGTTAAGATCCAATATTAAGAAGATGCTGCTAGATTATTCACTGAAATCAAAAAAGCCAGAACTCTTAGAAGCAGAATTTGTGATAAATGCAAATGATGAATTCCATAACATCTCAGCCAGAATAGAGGAGGATATTGGCTCTTTGGACAGCAAGAGAATATTGTCCGAGTGGGAGCAATGGCTCAAAAAAGAGCTCAAGAAAAAAACAGTTAAATAGTTTTGAGGATTTTTATGAGAGAAGACCAGGACCTTAGGAAGATTTTATCAAAATACAGGGAAAAACTAAATGAAGAGCTTAAAATCCCAATAGAGGAAACAAGAAAAGAGATAACCTCCAGGGAGTATATTGAGTTTAAAAAAGATTTTCTGCCAAATGAACTCTCTATTTATGAAAAGCTGTGCAATCTAAGCGAAAAGATACTCAAGCTTAAACCAGATGAAAAAACCGCAGATTTAATACAGGAATCAATTAATATCTGTCATTTGGATGCAAGTCCATCTGGAACAGAAAGCTTTGCAATACTTGTTCCATTAATAATTATAATCTTTGGAAGTCTTCTTAGTTTTTTGGCATTTAAATCATTCTTTTTTATAGGATATTTTGTGCTGATTGGGCTTATCCTAATGGTTATGTTCAGAAAGCTGCCTGAATTTCTTGCAAATAACTGGCGTCTGAAGGCGAGCAACCAGATGGTGCAGTGCATATTCTATGTAGTTACATTTATGAGGCATACCTCAAACCTTGAGGGTGCTATAGCATTTGCTGCAGAGCATGTTGCTCCTCCATTATCTTTAGACTTGAAAAAGATTTTATGGGATGTTGAAACAGGAAAATATGAGTCTGTAAAAGAATCATTAGACAACTATCTTGAAACATGGAGAAAGTGGAACATAGAATTTATAGAATCATTTCATCTTATTGAGTCATCACTCTATGAGCCATCTGAAGACCGCAGGCTGAGTCTGGTTGACAGGGCTTTGGATGTTATGCTTGAGGGCACGTATGAAAAGATGCTGCATTATGCACATAATCTGCAGTCGCCAATACAAACACTGCACATGCTGGGAATAATAATGCCTCTCTTGGGTTTGGTGATATTGCCTTTGATTGTTAGTTTTATGGAGGTAATTAAATGGTACCACATAGCACTTATTTACAATATAACCCTGCCAATAGCTGTTTATTATATGGGCAAGATAATCCTGTCCAAGAGACCTACTGGTTATGGTGAGACAGATATCTCGCAGGCTAATCCAGAATTAAATAAATACAAAAACATTATTATTAGGATAGGATCATTAGAATTGAGGATAAACCCTATTTTTTTGAGTATATTCATTGGAGTAATATTTTTTATTATTGGATTGCTCCCAGTGATTCTGCCCCATATCCCTGGCTTTGTTGAACCAAAGCCCATTGGTGGTTTTTATTTTCTTGATTACCATACAAGTGTTGCAAAAGAAGGTGTAATGGTTGGAAAAACAGTTGGCCCATTTGGTTTAGGAGCAGCTGTTCTCAGCTTTTTTATAACCCTGGCTTTTGGTCTTGGCATTGGGATTTACTATAGCCTGAGGTCAAAAAACCTCATTGAAATCAGGGAAAATACAAAAAAGCTAGAGAATGAATTTGCCTCAGCGCTCTTCCAGCTTGGAAACAGGCTTGGTGATGGACTTCCTGCTGAGATTGCCTTCAGCAGAGTGGCAGAGGTTATGACAGGCACAACCTCTGGAAATTTTTTTAGGATAGTGAGCATGAACATAAGCAAACTTGGCATGAGTGTCAAAGACGCTATATTCAATAATAAGTCAGGGGCAATACTATATTTTCCATCAAACATCATCCAGAGCTCAATGAAAGTCCTGCTGCAGGGCATTAAGAAAGGGCCTGTGATTGCAGCCCAGGCACTTGTCAATGTTTCACGCTATATAAAGGAGATCCACAGAGTTAATGAAAGACTAAGGGATTTGCTTGCAGATGTTATTTCATCAATAAAATCACAGATATCCTTTATTGCACCTGCAATAGCTGGAGTTGTTGTTGGAATAACCTCAATGGTTACTACAATACTCGGAAAACTAGGAACCCAGATGCAGACCATGCAGGCTGAATCCGGGGCAGCAGCAGGTGTAGGAGGAATGGCTGGAATGTTTGGTGATGGAATGCCAACATATTATTTTCAGATAATTGTTGGAATATACATGGTTGAGATAATCTATACAATGACAATACTTGCAAATGGGATTGAAAACGGCTCTGACAAACTTAATGAGCAGTATCTTATAGGCCAAAACATGATAAAGAGCACCCTGCTTTATATCTTTGTTGCACTCATCGTTACATTGTTATTTAACTTTGTTGCAGGCACAATAATGACTGGCTTTACGCCTGCTGTATAAGAATGATTATTCTCCAAAATCAGTTTTCTTTTATAACTTTTTGATTTGCTAAATCTATTTATATCACTTCTATGGAATAGTAAAAATATGAAGAAGATTATAAATCCTTTTTGTGAATATTTCCCTGTTAAACAAAACAACCTTGAATACATTGTATCTAATGTTTTCAAGCCAGAAATAAGTTTCAAGGAAAAGGATAATTCTTTAATTGCCTTGGTAAAAGAAAGAGTATATACAATATTTGAGCTGGGGGGATATTCTAAACTACCCTGGAAAAAAAATCAAAGGCTCAAATTCCTATTTTCAGGGCAGCATAATAGGAGAAAATATGCTTTTTCTTATAATGAACGAACTAATTATTGATACCCAGAAAAAAATTAGAAAAAACCCAAATATTAAATCTGAGTGCGGCATAATCAAGGAAAAAGACAAAAATATCGGAAAAGAGTTCGTTGTAACATACAATGACAAATATCTTCTGAAACATAAAGGAAAAATAAATTTCACAATACTTGAAAAATCACATGAAATGGATCCCTCTTACTCATACCACCAGGAAAAACATGGGCTAGAGGCTACTGAAATTGACGGCATGGGATACTTTCATTGCGGCTATATGAAAGACAAGGGCATTGATTATTCGGACAAACACACCCTAAGGATACTTCTCATAGGCGAGGCAAAAACATCATCAAATCCCAAGAGACTTAAAAAATGGGGCAATAACAATAATCATGATAATTCAAAAAGCATCCTTAATAAGGTTCTTAACCCTATTGTCTCATTATACAGAAACCATGAGCTTGTTTATGTGTTTCTTGCTCCTGAAAACATCCTATGGGACAATAAATCGCACAAACTAAACGAGCTTCCGTCAAGAATAGTGCAGCAGCTTGAATATGCTGATATCAGTACAATACTCATTCCGTTTCCGAACATGCCCAAAAAATTTGATTATTACACAGGCAAAATAGCGGATATTATGAAATTAACAAGGAAAACCAAAAAGTTCCATAAAAAATAATTTATTTCCAATCTTGATTTTTGCTATCTTTAAAAACAAAGATTGATGTTGCTGAAATGTTTTACTCACTAGAGAAAAGCTGAAAATACCTGAAATTGAAATCCAAAATCTTAGTAAAGGATTATAAATGAATAAATTAAGAATGAATTCTTCTCAGTATGTCTTGGCGACATATGCGAGATTGTCTGTTTCTTCACTACAGGCTATGCATCTGCCTTTTTTCTTCTCATAATAGTCTGAGCCGAATATTTCCGCCCCTTCTTTGACAGCTTTTACTCGGTCATAACATTCGCTTTTTCTGCACCAGTGAATCTTGGTGCATTTGCCTTTTTCAAGAAGTTTTTCCATATTCTTTAATGAATCGGCATAATCAATCCCCTCAACAGTTTCTTTCTGAGATTTCTTAAGGAGTTCTTCTTGAATGGTTTTCAGCAGAGAATTCACTTCTGAAACTAGAATTTCTCTCTTAATGGCAATTTTCTTTCCATCATTCCTCTTAACAAGCACTACCTGATTCTTCTTAATATCTTCAGGCCCAATTTCTGCCCGGAGAGGTACTCCTTTTATTTCCCAATCATAGAATTTCCTTCCCGGAGTCTCTTCCCTATCATCCAGCAGAACACGTATTCCTGCATTCTCAATCATCTCCTTTAATGTTTCTGCATTTTTCATTATAATTTCTTTTTCCTTTTCAAAAAGTATTGGCACTATAACTACCTGATAAGGTGCGATATTAGGAGGCAGCACAAGGCCTTTGTCATCTCCATGTTGGATAAGTGCTGCTGCAAGCAACCTTGCTCCGTTACCAGTGCACACCTGCCATGCGATCTTTTCGGTGTTATCGCTATCCTTGAACTTAATGTTGAATTTCTTAGCATAAGCCTGCCCCAGGATGTTTACAGAACCGTTCTCCATTACCTTGCCGTCAGGGGTAATATTATAGAACTCAATGCCTCCGATAGCTCCTGGAAAGAGCTCCCATTTTGGTTTATCAACTATTAAAGGATGCACAGCAACAAAAGTCCATAATTGTTTGTAGTAAGCAATATGATTCTGTGCTTCTTTTAGACAATCTTCTTTTGTAGCATGTACTGTATGAATTTCATGCCATAAAGTTATTTCTCTATCTCTGATTAGTGGTCTGGTGTGCCTTGTTTCATATCTGAAGCTTGAAACAGTTTCATATGCTCTGAGAGGCAAGTCCCTGAAAGTCTTAATCCATATAGCATACATAGGATACATGGCTGCTTCGCCAGTCGGTCTGAGAGCGCCTTGGATTTCGTCTTTCTCGCCAGCAATAACTTTAAAGCCTTGCTCCTTAAAGCCATTCCACCATTCAGGATTCTGCTCACAGTATTCAATAGGCACTATTTGGGGGAAGTAAAGCTCTTTCAAGCCGTTCTTTTTGAAAACATAATCCCAATACCTCTTCAGGTTGAGCATGGTTTCATAACCATAATTCTTCCAAACATTCATTCCCTTAAGATTATATCTAATGTCCACGATATCTGCCAAGAAAAGGATTTGATGATACCATTCTGACAATTCTTTCTTTTTTGCCCGTAGAACCTTAGGAAGTTCTAACTTTTCCTCTTCTTCGTTTTTATTGGAAGTTTTATTCTCATTCTTTTTATGTGCATCTCTTGCTTTCATAACAACTTATATTGGATTGAAGCTCATTTAAATAGTTTTCCTTTGAATTACAAACAAATTCAAATAGAATTTCATAGCAGCACGGCCTGAAAGTTTAAAAACCCACGTTTAACAGCGCATTGACCTAACGTAGAACTGCGCAGGCCGGGATTCGAACCCGGATATACGGCTTGGAAGGCCGCAGTCATAGCCGTTAGACCACCAGCGCACAACACAAAGAATAACAGGTTGATATAAAAAGTTTACTAAAAATCCCAACAGAATATAACTTACTAAAAGGTATAATACAAAAAAATTTTAAAAAAAAATTTCAAGAATTATGCTATTTTATGCAACTTTATCAAGTTCTTATTCTTCAGGTCAAAAATCTTCACTGTCTAAGTCTTCTTCCTGACTTGGTTCTTCTTCTTCCTGACTTGGTTCTTCTTGGGCAGGTTTCTTCTTAGAAGGCTTTTTTGGAGCTTCACTTGAACCCTTTAAAGCAACCTTTTGGGCTTGCTTTCCCCTGTCTGTTTCAACAGCTTCGAAGGTTACTTCATCATTCTCATGCAAAAATGCTCCTTCTGCCAAAGCTGTGTGATGAACAAAATAATCCTGTCCATCTTCGCCTTCTACAAATCCATATCCTTTCTTTCTATTAAACCACTTAACTTTTCCTTCCATTTTTTAATTCCTCTACTAAATTTTGTTCTGCCCAATGCATCGAGCAGTAAATTCAGGGAATTATGCTGTCCTTTTTAAACTTTGCGGTAAAAAAAGCCAAAAAACAATAGATTTTTATAACTATTACACAATATATTAAATATGTCTATTATTGATAATGCCTATGAGATAGCAGTAAGGGACTTAAGAAGAAACTACTATCCTCTTGGTATTATCACAGGAAATCTTCGACTAACTTACTGGTCCTGGGACTCTTTTTTTGCATCATTTGGCGCCAATAGGTTAAATGATTTTGAGATAGTAAAAAAGAATTTACTTCTTTATTTAAAATACCAGCGCAAGGATGGACTCTTGCCCAAGAGAATATCAAACCCTTTATATTATCTGAATATGATTGGATTTAAGTTAAGGTGGAACCTTCTGTTTCCTGTCTATCATGGAAGTTATTTCATATCCCCTTCTGTAACCCAGAATATTATCTTTATAATAGCATGCTATGATTATATTATGAAAAGCAAGGACAAGAAATTCTTAGAGGATAACTATACAAAAATCCTAAAGGCAGTAGTATGGATATCAAAACAGGACAAGGATAACAACTTCCTAATAGATGAGGGTTTTGGTGCTAACTGGGCAGAGTCTGCCCTTAAGCAGGGGGAAGTGCTGTTTACCAATGTTTGTTATTTTAAGGCATTGTCTGACTTTAGTAAATTGGCAGCACTGCTCAAAAAAAATGATGATGCCCGAGGATACTCAAAAATGGCAGAAACTGTTAAGAAAGGGATTAATAAGGACTTTTGGAATGGAGGATATTATATAGACTGGATTTCCCGCAAAAGACAAAATTATTTTTCATCAACAGGCAATGTACTGGCAATTGTGTGGGATGTTGCAGACAAGGAAAAGGGAATGAAGATACAGAAGTTCATAATGAAAAATAAGCTGGATAAGGTTCCTATGGTAACAAATTATCCTTCATATCCTTGGTATAAGTCATCTGTTTTTAATATTATTGGGGGACTCCTGAAATACCATAATGGCTATTCCTGGCCATGGATTGGCTGCTTTGATGCTATTGCAAAGCATAAATTAGGAATGAAAAAAGAATCAGAGAATGTTCTTAAAAGGATAGCCGGGCTGATATGCAAATACAACACAACTTCTGAAATATACAACAGCAAGGGAAAAATGATTAAAACATGGATTTACCAGAGCGAGAACAGATTTAGCTGGACAGCAGGATTGTTTATCTCAGCAGTCCATGAAATCAATAAGCCAAAAAAATAATTTCTACTTCTGTTAAAACCAAAACCTTTATATATAAGTATAATCATAAGTATAATAGTATAACTTAAAATAAGTAAAAAAATAAGTATAAAATAAAATGCCCGAGATAAGAAGAAAGCTTTACAAGCGTGGCTCCAGCTATGAGACAACAATACCAATGCCCCTGCTTTTTGCACTTGACAAAAACAAAAAACATGATGTTGTTTTCCAGTTTGACCCGAAAAAGAATATCTGGCTTATAAAATTTGAAGAGCAAAAAACAAAGAGGTAAATATGAATAAAAAACTAAGGGATATAGTTGATAATTTAGAGCATGAGGATTTAATAAAGCTGCAGAAAGATCTTGAGGAAGAAGGAGGAATACATGTAAAAAAACTTGTTAGTGAAAAGATACAACAACTTGAAGACAATGAAAAAGCATTATGTGCTGTATGCGGAAATCCAATAAATCCCTATTACACAGAGCATTACACCTTGATATTTGGTCCAAGAGATTTCAGAAAAAAAGCATCTTTTTGCGCACTTGACTGTTTGGAATATTTCTTGAAAAATTTAAAGCAGGAAAAAACAATAAAAGAATAACTCAAGCATATAAAAATTTAAAAACAAATCCAAATTCACTTTTTAACATGGCAGAATATCTTTATGATACAAAAATCCCAAAAGAGAGAATTGCTGTACTTATTGGTAAGGATGGAGAAACAAAAAAACAGATTGAGTCAGCACTTAATGTAAAGCTCAGGATAGACTCAAATGAGGGTGATGTTTTTTTAGAGGGCGAGGATGCTCTTGGACTTTACAGTGCAAAAGAGGTTGTAAAGGCAATTGGACGCGGTTTTAATCCAGATATAGCACTGCTTTTGTTAAAACAGGATTATATCATTGAAATAGTCAACATAGCTGATTATATTAAATCAAAAAACACTATTATAAGGCTAAAGGGCAGGGTCATTGGAGCAGAAGGGCGCTCAAGAAAAACAATAGAAGAATTAACAGAAACCTTTATTTCAGTTTATGGCAAAACAATTGGAATAATTGGCTTTTCAGAGAATGTTTCCATAGCAAGAAAGGCTGTTGAATCATTATTAAACGGCAGCCCACACTCAACTGTTTACAAATGGCTTGAGAAAAGAAGAAGGGATATGAAAAGAAAAGATTTTGGGATTGGATAAAATGATAAAACAAACAGAGCTTAATGAACTAACAGAAAAAAATCCAGAGCTTGTTGAAACACCAAAAAAAACCAAAGCATATGAAATGGCAAAAAAGCAGAGAGATATATCTGTTGCAGAGTTCTTCAGCCGTAATAGGCATCTTCTTGGTTTTGACAACAAGAGAAAGGCATTATTGACAACAATAAAGGAAGCTGTTGACAACTCTCTTGATGCCTGCGAAGAAGCAAGGATTTTGCCTGAAATTAATATACAGGCAATAGACATGGAAAATGACCGCTTCAGAATTATTGTTGAGGATAATGGCCCAGGCATTGTTAAAAAGCAGATTCCCAGAATATTTGCAAAATTATTGTATGGAAGCAAGTTCTTTAAGCTAAGCCAGAGCAGGGGCCAGCAGGGAATTGGAATATCTGCATCTGTGATGTATGGCCAGCTGACAACAGGAAGGCCAGCTAAAATAACATCAAAAATCTCGCCTAATGAGCCAGCGCATTATTATGAGCTGCATATTGATACTCATAAAAACAAGCCGCAGATTTTAAAGGAGGAGATTGTTGAGTGGAGCAAAGATCATGGAACAAAAGTTGAGATTGATATTGAGGCATCTTATCTTAAAACTGGCCAAGGTGTTGATGAATACATAAAGCAGACTGCTATTGTTAATCCCCATGCAACAATAATCTACACTAATCCCAAGGCAGAGCAGATAATTTTTGCAAAGGCAACTGATCAACTGCCAAAAGAGCCAAAGGAAATCAAGCCTCATCCATACGGTGTTGAGCTTGGAAGAATGATGAAGATGCTCAAGATGACTGAGGCAAGAACCCTTCAGAGCTTTTTAACCCATGAATTCTCAAGAGTCGGCTCTGGAACAGCAAAGCAGATATGCGAGAATTCTGCATTACTGCCAAATACAAAGCCAGGCAAGCTTTCAATGGAGATGGCTGAAAAACTGGTCAATGGAATAAAAAATACAAAGATAATCTCTCCTCCAACTGACTGTATATCCCCAATTGGGCAGGAATTGGTTGAAAAGGGATTAAGAAAGGAAATAAATGCTGAGTTTTACTGCTCTGTCACAAGACAGCCAAGTGTATACAGTGGAAATCCATTTGTTATTGAAGTGGGAATTGCCTATGGCGGTGACCAGGCTGCAGACAAGTCTGCAAATTTGCTCAGGTTTGCAAACAGGGTTCCTTTATTGTATCAGCAAGGGGCTTGTGCAATATTTAAGTCAGTTGTTTCAACATCATGGAGAAACTATGGCCTGCAGCAGAGCAACGGAGCTTTGCCTATTGGGCCATTGACCATACTTGTCCATATTGCTTCTGTGTGGGTTCCATTCACCTCTGAAAGCAAGGAGGCAATTGCACATTATCCTGAAATAATAAAAGAAATAAAACTTGCAATGCAGGAGGCAGGAAGAAAGCTCGGCTCTTATGTAAATAAGAAAAAAAGGGTTGGCTTTGAGCTAAAGAAAAGAGGTTATATTGAAAAGTACATATCCCATGTGGGAGAGGCATTAAAAGAACTGATTGATTTAAAGGATGATGAAGAGAAGAAAGTAGAGGTATTACTAAAAGAGATTTTGGAGAAACATAGAGGCAAAGTTGAGTCAATGGAATTTGACAGAGAGAAAAATCTTGATTATGATAAAGAGCTTGTGTTGAAGCATGAGGAAGAAGGTGAAGATAATGAGCAATAAGGTTTCTTCAAATATAAAAGAAATTGCTTCTGGAATTTATAAAAAAATTTTAAGCAAAAAACAGCCAGATTTAGTTATTCCATTACGTTCATTAAGCAATGTTGATTATGACTCCAAAGAGGGATATTTTAAGCTTCTGGGCAAGATAAAAACAAGGACATTAACAGCTTCTACAATAAAAACATTTGCGCAAACTCTAAAGATGATGATTTTATCAAAAAAACTTATTGACACTGATGATATTGCCACAAAGAGAGAGATATATTATGTTAGTAAGAACTGGGATGATGCCCGCTTTAAGGAGCAGCCAGAATCAGATGCTGTTATGGATGATATTGAGGCAATGATGATGGTAAACAGGGAAGCTCTTGGTTTTATTCCTGATGAAAGAGGGGGTGCTGTTTCTGGAAAGCTTATTGTTATTGATGAAGATCCTGACACAAAAAAAGAGATTAAGATAGACTGCACAAAAATGGGCTCTGGAGCATATGCCGTACCAAATTCTGTAGAGCACTTGAAGTTTGAGACAAATGCTGATTTTATACTTGCAATTGAAACATCAGGTATGAATCAAAGATTAGTAAAGCACAAATACTGGAAAAAGGCGAACTGCATTTTGATTAGTATGGGAGGTGTTCCAACAAGGGCATGCAGGCGTTTTATAAGAAGGCTTAGTGATGAAAAGAAATTGCCTGTTTATGTTTTTACTGACTGTGATTTTTATGGCTTTATGAACATTTACAGAACTTTAAAGGTTGGAAGCGGAAATGCTGCCCACATCAATAAATATTTTTGTGTTCCTAATGCGAAATTCTTAGGCCTAACTCCGCAGGATATCATAGACTACAAACTTCCAACACATCCCCTGAAAGAGGTGGATATAAAAAGAGGCAAGGATGCTCTTAAAAATGACCCATTTGTTCATCATTATAAAGAATGGCAAAAAGCCATAAAGCAGTTAAATGATATGAAAGTCAGGGCAGAGCAGCAGGCTTTGGCTGTTGGCGGCCTTAATTTTGTCATGGAAAAATACCTGCCAGACAAACTAAAAAACCCAAAAACATGGCTGCCTTGATAGTTAAATAATATTCCTTTCTATTAAACCAGGCCAGTTGACATTAGTGATCTTTGTTTCACTCATAATATAATATAAATATCAGTCACATCATTCATAGCGCAGAGCATCTACAGGCTTTAATTTAGAAGCTCGATATGCAGGGACAACTCCTGCTATTATACCAATCATAATGGAAATGAGCAAAGCGTAAATCAAAAGTTGCGGTGTGACAGTAGTTGCCATCTGTCCTCCAGCCCCCATCAATCTTATACCTAAGCTGGGTATAAAACCAGAGATTAATGTGCCAAATCCAATACCTAATAACCCTCCAACTAATCCAACCATCCCTGAATTTAATAAGAAAATCATCATAATATCCTTATTTTTTGCACCAATAGATTTCATAACTCCAATTTCTTTGGTTTTTTCAAGCACTGAGGTAAACATCGTATTTGCAATGCCAACTGCTCCAACAAGCAATGAGACTGCTGCAATAGCTCCTAAAAACAAAGTCATGGTTTGTGTTATTTCACTCATACTCTCTTGCATAGCTATTGCTGAACTAATACTATAATCTTTTTTCTTTTCAGTAACATGCCTTGAAATCATCAGTTTTTGGTCAGCATCTTCTATAATTTGATCAATAGTCTCAACATTGGACACTTTGATAATAATTGAATCAAACTTTTCATAACCAATGTCCTCTAATGTATCCCTTGCAGCTTTGATTGGCATAATTATTTTATTGTCATCTCCACCGCCACCTTCTTTTAATATACCTACAATTTTGAAAGATTTCCCTTCAATAGTAATGATTCTGTTTAATGCAAGTGGTTGCTTAAATGTCTTTTCAGCTATCCTGCTACCAACAACAACCACATTATAGTCTGATGCACCAAGAAACCTGCCAGATTCCAGTTCTAATGTAGTTATCTCTTTCCAGAACAATGGGTCAACACCATCAACTGAAACAGTTGCCTTTTCACCTAAATAATAAGCTTCTCCTCTTCCAGAAACAACACCTTGTATGAACTCAATACCTTCAATAGACTGAAGCACCAGAATGTCCTTCTTGGTTAAATTCTTTGCAGCTGATGAAGTTGATGAAGTGGATGATGAACCTGCCCTCCCAAAACCACTTTCAAAGCCCATTGAAGCCCTGCCCCCGCCAGGAGATATTGTAATAATGTCAGCACCAAGACCCCCTAACCTGCTTTCGACATTTTGCTGCATGCCTTCACCCATGGAAATGATAGCAACAACAGAAGCAACACCAATAACTATGCCAATAATAGTCAACCAGCTACGCAGTTTGCTGTGCAACAAGATATTCAAGGCCAGTTTTAGGGATTTAGTAAACCTCATTTTTTACTACTTTTTTCTGCTAAATAATTTTATTAAGAATGTATTTACAGATTTCCTTTTTTTATAATAGAAAAAACCATCTATCAAGATTAATATAATAGTGGGAATAATCACTTTAGGATCCTTCCAGATGCTTTGATTTTGTGCGAAACCAGCTCTGCCCTGCATACTTGCTTGCAAACCTCCTTCACTGCTCTCAACTGACCTGAATTGTATAGGCACTTCTTTTTCAACAGTTTGTCTTACCCCTGTTGTATCAGTGTATTCCACCAATACTTTTAGGTTATTGTTTTGTGAGGCATTTATTTGGGATTGTTCTATGAGTTTTTGCCTTTCTTCTTCTGAAAGCTGTCCAATCTTGGTTCTATTAATTGCCCCTGTTCCTTCTATCATAGAACTTGCCTGCGTAATCTCGAATGATACAATTGTGTAATCTCCTTTATCAAGATTGCCAATAATAGATGATGTACTACCAGTTACCTTAAAATTTTGTTGCTCTGGTATTCTAACAGTAACTGACAATGCTTGGTTATTTCCAGTATTAGCAACAGAAAGTGATGTCTGCCCTGCTGAACTTTCAGAGAATGTCACATCAAAGTCAGTTTCTCCACCAACAAAAACTCCTGCTTTTGTATTTATTTCTCTAGAAGTTCCATTCTCAGACTCAAACTTCAGATTAAGATTTAATTGGTAAAGTCCTGCTACAGCATTTACATCAGCCACAACAATATATTCTAAATCAGAAGACTTGCCTACGTCAATATATTTAATGTATTTAGTGTCATCTGAATAAACAGGTAGAATAACCCCATCCTCTTCATTCCATGAAAAAATAAGATTCTGCAAAGGAGAATTTCCAATATTTGTAATGGTAAATTTTAGTGGTATTTCTTTGCCAGGATCAAGTTTTGCCTTGTCAATGTATATAATCTGTGCAAATTCCTTGCCACTAACCTCAATATTAAATACTTTTGTAGTATAAGTATTTGAACCTGCTTTGCCCTCTTTGATTTTTATTTCATTTGTTCCTTTGACAGCATCTTTATCAACTCTTAGTTTATATTTAATTATGACTGCATCATCTCCCTTTTGATATCCTGATAAGGTTTTAATTGTTTTTACATATTCTTCACCAGATATTTTGGTGAATGGATATTGTGGTAATAGTTCCAGTTCCAAATTATTAGATTCCTTCCCACCAAGATTCTCAACCATGAGTCTTAACTCAACAATTTCTCCTGCTCTTGCAGGGTCAGGATTTTGATTTATCAATGATATGCTTATTATTTCTGAATCGTCGGTATCAGCCCAAACAAAATTAGAAAAAAGGCCAAAAATCAATATACTAATAATTAATATTTTTTTCATCATTTAAATTCACCCCTTTTTTATGATTATGCTCAATTTTTTCAATCTGTCCATCTTTGAGATGAACAACCCTTTGTGCATTCTTTACCAAATGAAGATCATGGGTAACCATGATTATGGTTCTATTATCTTTCTCATGTATTTTAGTTAAAAAATCCATGATAAATTGTCCAGTATTACTATCTAAATTGCCAGTAGGTTCATCAGCCAGAATTATTTCAGGGTCAACTGACAATGCTCTGGCAATAGCCACCCTTTGTTGTTCCCCTCCTGAAAGCTGAGATGGCAGGTGCTGAATCCTATTCCCCAAACCAACTAGATTTAGCAGCTCATATGCTCTCTTCTTAGCTGTGAATGTATCTACATCCTGGAACTCAAGAGGCAGCATCACATTCTCCAAAGCAGACAATGTTGGGATAAGATTAAACTGTTGAAAGATAAAACCAACTTTTTCTCCCCGGATTTGGGCTAATCTTGATTCTTTTAATTCTGCAATATTATCATTATCTAGGAAGATTCTTCCTTTATTAGGCAAATCCAGGCAGCCAATTAAGTTCATCATAGTGCTTTTGCCGCTTCCACTAGCTCCAGTGATGGCTAAAAACTCTCCTTTTTGAACTTCTAAATCAATATCCCTGAGAGCAGGTACCTGAACATTGCCCATCTGGTAAATCCTGCTAACATTCTCTAACTGAATAATCGTATTTTTCATTTTGTACCGAAAACATTATATACTTGTTTATATTTACTATTTTGAAACATAGTGAAACGAAACAATATATAAACTGTTCGTGAAACCAAGTGAAACGAAACAAACTGTAACTTTAGTCAATTGGTCTAAACCTGAGATGAAACAAAATGAAACTATCCTTTGATAAGCACAAATGGCATGTAATAATCATGATAATCTGCTTTATATACTCAGGAATCTCATTAGTGGTCTTTACACTTCAAATAAATTCTCTTATCCAAGCTGAAAAATCGCAACAAAGATTAGATGAAAGAATGATATTAGAAAATCAGGTAAATGAATCAGATCTTGATGGCCCTGCTGTTTTTCAAGGAAAGCCTTTTGATTCTAATTTTTCAAGAAGTGGTTTTTGGGGAGGTACAAGAACAAATCTTTTTTACCCCATAATTATCATATCTTTGTTAGGCTCGATTATCTCTATTTTAGCAGGATTATCACTCATGGATCTGCTAAAGAAAAAAGAAAAAAAAGAATTAACAAAAAGTATTATTGATACAATGACTACACCAGAAGAAAAGCTTGTTATAAAAGAACTAGAAGAAGCTAATGGAGAATTGACGCAGTCTGAATTAGTTAAAAAAACAAAATTATCAAAAGTCAAAGTTCATAGAGTAATCAAAAGATTAGAACAGTTAAAAATAGTAAACAAATACCCTTATGGGGTAACTAATAAGATAAAACTTGAGAAAGAAATTTATAAAAAATAACCTAATATCAAGTTTATTCAAAGATAAAAAACATGGCTGCCTTAAAAATAATACTTATTTTCTTATTTCTTTTTTTGAATTTTATTATCTAAGTATGAAGCAATAAGTGCTGCAGCTGTGAACAATACTGCAAATTCACAATACACTGAAGGAAAAATAATCTTAAACGCAGGAAAAATAATAAAAAGAACCACTGCTGGAAGAAGTGTTATTAGAGTAGCTGCAAAAATTACAGCATATGATTTTCTTTTTAATTGATTCTTTTCCTTATTAAAGCTTTTCAATAAAAAATAACAAAAAAGCATAATAAACCCAAAATAATAGAGCCCATAAATATATGAAAATAATGGAATTGAGGAGTTAAACAGGTCTTTACTTACTATTACAAAAAAAGTTGTGCATGTGCTTTGAATAATGAAATCCGGCTTGAGAAGAGCTATTAAAGAGAAGATTACAGGCATAATATAAATGGTTATATAATTACATTTTCTGTTGGTTAGCTTCATAATAAAATGCAGCCCAACTGCTGGAAGAAAAGAATAAGTAACAAAACCCATTTTAGCCCAAAAGAAGGGATAACTGGTTGTGCACAGCATAAATTCTGTAAACTGATAAAAGCCTAAAATATATATTAATAATGGGAAGAACCTGTTGATTAAGGATTTTCTGCAGAATACAAGAATTGCAGTAGCAACAACAAACTCAAGTATTGCAGTGGATAATGAAACAATCGGCGTGAAACACATATAAAATAATAACAACAACCCCTATATAATGTTTTTGTTATGACTTTTAATTAATTTTTTTAAATATTTTATTTTTGTTAATTAGTAAATTTTATATATAAGGAATGTTTAAATTTATAATATGAAAAATTTAATAATACTATTCTGTATTACTGTAATAATATGTTCTGGTTGCTCTTCTAAAAATAATTATGATGAACTCAGTGATTATGATGAATTAATGCAGTTTCTTGATAATAATCAGGATTATACTTATAATTCCACCCATACCATCATTAATGTTGGTCCATCTAGCGGAAGTGCTCCAGGTTCAAGAAAAGAATATCAAATTGAAGTAGTTAATGGAAAAATTGTTAGTGGAGACAATAATGGATTAACCGCTGAAGAGATAAGAAAAGAAATTAAACAAGTTCTTGAAGAAAATAAGACCAAGGTAGTAAAATATAATGTAGGAAATACTATATGTTTTCCATTAATGACAGGGTATGCAACTTCATGGGGCTCAGGAGGATGGGTTGTATGTTTTGATCATCATTCACATATTATATATTACAATCAACCTTGGCGAGGCACTTGGGAGTGGAAAGTTGAGTCAATATTTAATATTTCAGATGATGAAATGTGGATTAATATAATTGAAGTGGAAGGAATCTATGGAAATAGGGAAAAAATAGGTTATTGTGAAAATGAAGAATGTAGAAAATTTTATAGTTTGATAAGTAAGCCTAGCGAATCAGACTATACTGTGCACCTAAATGCAAATGCAAATTTTGGTTATGTTAATGGAGTTTACCAAGTAGAAGAAAATTATAAATATAAAAGTGGGCCAATAGATTCAGAACAGGATGACGATTTCATGGATTACGTTACTGAAATTGGAATAAAACATTCAACAGAATTTTTACAACCCTATTGTGATTTCAAACAATTTAATAAAAATGATTTAATTTGCTTTAATATTGAAATAAACAAATCTTGTAAAATCTCGATTCTTTATATTGATGAATGCACATATTGCTTTGATAATAATGAACATTTGAAATCATTTGAATGTTATGGAGAAAACTTCCTCAAATGGGAAAAACAATAATAATCAATATATAATGCTTTGTTACAGCTTTTAATTAGTTTTGCTAATATTGTTTTATCTTAACTTTTAATGGAAAGATTTATTAAAAAGTTGTTTTTCCAGCTTTGTATGGCCAAGAAGAAAAAAACACCTGCCTGCTGCAAAGGATGTTCCAAGTGGGAGGCCTTTGGAGACAAGTGCTGGGTGTATTGGGAAGGCAAAAAAGAATGCTCAATGCACTCTGAAAAAGAATAATTTTAATAAACTTTATAAATAAAACCCTTCTCTTTTGTTTTGTGGGCCTATAGCCTAGTCTGGATAAGGCGACAGCCTTCTATTGAACAATGTTCAAAAGTAAGCTGTAGATCGAGGGTTCAAAACAAATGGTTACGCTCATTTGATACGCAAAGTCCGGCATAAAGCCGGACACGCTCACTACGTTCGCAGTCATTGGTGAAAGTCCCTCTAGGCCCGCCATGCAGAGGTAGCCAAGCGGCTAAGGCGAGCGGCTGCAACCCGCTTATTCCAGGGTTCGAGTCCCTGCCTCTGCTTTTTTAATAAAAAGGAGTTCTAATGGCATTGAAAAAAATCCTTATAAGGAAAGAGAAAAGGGAATTCATAGAAGACCTTAAAAAAGAGGTAAGCATAGTAAAGAGGAAGATATATTATGTTGAGGATTTGGAAAGGGATTTTCATACAAGCGAGGGAATAATCCCTAAAACCGAGCTGAAGAAAAAAGACGGAAGCATAATAAAGACAAGCCAAAACAAGGAATTCACTATTCTCTCGCCGAGCTTTATTGACCTCTACAAAAAAATTAAAAGAAAAGCACAGATAGTAATGTTAAAAGACATTGGCTTAATAATCTTAGAAACAGGAATTAACAAGAACAGCATAGTTGTTGATGCAGGTGCTGGCTCAGGAGCTTTGTCATGCTTTCTTGCAAACTATGTTAAGAAAATATGCACTTATGAGATAAGGGACGATTTCATTGATATTGTAAAGGAAAATATAAAGATGCTCGATTTGAAAAACATACTAATAAAGAAAAAAGACATTTACACTGGAATTGATGAAAAAAATATTGACTTAATAACCTTGGATTTGCCAGAGCCATGGAAAGTCATAAAGCACGCTGAAAAATCATTAAAAATAGGGGGTTTTTTAGTTTCATATTCTACCTCTGTTCTCCAGACAGCAGATTTTGTCAATAATGTAAGAAAGAGCAACAACCTTATTTTTCTGAAAACATCTGAGCTTATTGACAGAGAATGGAAAATTGAGGGAAGAAGAATAAGACCAAAATCAGATGGAATAGGCTTCTCAGGATTCATTACATTTGCAAGAAGAATAAAGTAATTATTCAACCTTGTCTTTTGTGACAATCTCCCCGGGCAGTGTTCCAAGGCCGGGCCAAATTTTCCTTCCGGGATAAATCAATGTTCCAATGCCTGTATTAACATTATTACCAATAAAAGCGCCAAGCTTTCTTCTTTTTGAGTCAGTCTTTTTTCCATTAACAACAGTAACATTATCTTTTGCATCATGCCTATAATCAGCTGTTATTGTTCCTGCAGCTATGTTAGCATTTTCTCCAATCACAGAATGGCCTATATAGCAGTTATGCTTTGCTGTAACACTATCCATTAAAACAGAATCAACAACCTCTGCCCTTGTTCTTACCATATCCATTATTATTGTATCTTTTCTTATAAATGCATTTGGGCCTATCTCGCAGTCATTTCCAATATATGCAGGCCCTTCAATATATGTCCCTGATTTTATTAAAGTGCCTTCACCAATAAAGACCTTGCCTTTTATTATGACATTCGGCTCTATTTTTCCGTGTATCTGTCTTTTCCTCATTCTCCCAAGCATGAATACATTTGCCTCAAGATAATTCCATGGATATGTAATTGGAATCCAGTAATCCTTGACTTTTTCACAACTGACTTTTTCTTTTTTCGCAAGTTCATTAACAGCATCAGTTATTTCATATTCTCCTCTTTTTGTTTTCTTGATTTTTTTTAAGATATCAAAAACTTTTCTGTCGAATATATAAAGGCCTGTGTTAGCAAGATTGCTTTTTGGGTTTTCTGATTTCTCTGTAATCTCTTTAACAAAACCATTTTTTAGATAAACAATTCCAAACCTTTCTGGATCATCAACCTTTTTTCCTAAAACACAGTATTTATGCCTTAAGCAGTTTTTTATATCATTGCCTGAAAACAAATCATCGCCATTCATTAAAATAAACCTGCCTTTTACAAGCTTTTCTGCCTGCATTACTGCATGGCCTGTTCCTAATTGCTCTTTTTGCTCAACATAAGTAATCTTGATGTTATGATACTTTTTTTTAACCTTGCTCATTATCATCTCTTTTTTGTAGCCAACAACTATTATTGCTTCTTCAACAAGGCCTTGAAGCTGGTCAAGATTATTCTCAAGGACTGTCTTGTCTATTATCTTGAGCAATGGCTTTGGCTTTGTAATAGTAAGTGGATAACATCTTATTCCCTTTCCTGCAGCCATTATTACAACTTGCATTTTAACCAGTTTGTTTTTTTATCTCATCAGCTATTTCCTTGGCATATTTTCTTATCTCTTTTTCATTAATCCCCTCAACCATGATTCTTGCAAGGTTCTGTGTTCCTGAATACCTTGCAATAACACGGCCATTATTCTTTAATTTTTCCTTTGCTTTATTAATCTTTTCCATTACTTTGGGCATTTTTTCAAAATCAATCTTTTTCCTGACCTTAACATTAACCATAAGTTGAGGAAATTTTGTTATGCACCTTGTAAGCTCTGATAATTTTTTTCCTGTTTTTTTCATAATCCTCAAGACCTGCAAGGCTGATATTGTTCCATCGCCTGTTGTTGTATAATCCAAGAATACAATATGGCCTGACTGCTCACCGCCGAAATTATATTTATATTTCCTCATCTCCTCAACAACATACCTGTCGCCATTCATTACTCTTATAACTTTTCCATTAGCGTTCTTAATGGCCTTATCAAGCCCAAGGTTGCTGTAGTCTGTTACAACTATTGTATTGTCTTTTAGCTTTTTATCTCTTATCAGATTAAGAGCGCATAAAGCAATTATCTGGTCTCCATCAACTTCATTTGCATTTTCATCAACCATTATAACCCGGTCAGCATCTCCATCCAAAGCAATCCCAATATCTGCCCCATACTCTACAACAAATTTTTTCATCTGCCCTGGATAAAGTGCGCCGCACTGATCATTTATGTTAAGGCCGTTTGGCGTGTTATTTATTGTGATAACCTGAGCACCAAGCTCTTCAAATATTAAAGGACTTACTTTGTATGCAGCACCGTTTGCACAGTCAAGCACTATCTTGATGCCCTTTAAAGAGATATTATCAACAGAGCTTTTTGCAAATTCTATATAACGTCCCTGGGCGTCATCTATTCTTTTTGCCTTTCCAACAAGCTCCCCAATAATATGATCTGTCTTTATCTCTGAAAATGCAATCTTTTCAATCTTTTCCTCTACCTCATCAGAGAGCTTAAAGCCGTTGCTGTCAAAAAATTTTATGCCATTGTCCTCTGCAGGATTATGCGAAGCTGATATAACTATGCCTGCATCAGCTGCAAAGGATTTTGTAAGATGTGCTATTGCAGGAGTGGGCATTGGCCCAACCAAAAGAACATCAACACCCATTGATAATATCCCAGATGTTAATGCATTTTCTATCATATAACATGATATCCTTGTATCCTTTCCAATAATTATTTTGTGCCTCTTTTTTCCATTCATAAAAACCGCTGCTGCTGCTTTTCCTAGTTTTAAAGCTGTCTCTGCATCCATCGGGTAAATATTTGCCTTTCCCCTTACTCCGTCTGTTCCAAAAAGTTTTTTCATTTTTCCACCTACTTAACTGTTACTGATTTTGCAAGATTTCTTGGCTTGTCAGGATCACAGCCTCTTTTTACAGCAAGATAATATGCAACTATCTGTATTGGAATAATGCTTAGTATTGGCTCCATATTCTCAAGCAATGGTATTTTTATGAAATAATCATACACATCATTGTTTTCGGAGTTAAATCCAATTATATATCCCCCTCTTGCTTTTATTTCCAGTGCATTATTTAAAATATCCTTTTTTGTTTCATCAGTTGAAATCACAATCACTGGAACACCTTTTTCAACTAATGCAAGTGTTCCATGCTTTAGCTCTCCGCCTGCAAGGCCCTCTGCATGTATATAAGAGACCTCTTTTATCTTTAATGCTCCCTCTAATGCAGTTGGAAAGCCGAGGCTTCTTCCAATTAAAAATATATCTTTTTTATGCTTTAGCATCTCTGCCAAGTTTTCTAACTTATTAAGATTTTTGGATATTATCTCACCAACATAACCAGCTGATTTTTTTATTAATTCCTTTCCTTCTTCAAATTTGCCTATTGAGGCATAAGCTAATAATGAAAGTATTGCAAGCTGGGATGTATAGCTTTTTGTTGAGAGAACACTTACCTCCTGGCCTGCATTCATCATTATGACCTCATCAGACAGCTTTGTAAGGCTTGAGCCAGGAACATTGACTATGGAGATTATTCTTGAATGCTTTTCCTTTGCAGCCCTAACAGCATCCAAGACATCAGCTGTTTCTCCTGACTGTGAAACAGCAATTACTAATGTGTTTTCTGTAAGGAAGTGCCTGTAGTTTCTGAACTCTGATGCAAGAACAACATTAATATGTTTTTTAGCTATCTTTGAAAATAAATAAGATGCTGACAAGCATGCATGAAAGCTTGTTCCGCATGCAACAAAAAACACACCAAATGCATTTTCAATCTGGTTTGCGATGTTTTTTATGAAATTATGATCCTGATCAATTGCACGCTTTATTGATTCTTCCTGCTCGCTTATTTCCTTTATTATATAATGCCTGAATTTGCCTTTTTTTGATTCTTTAAAATCCAGGCTTGTTGTTTCTGGCTCTTTTTTTATTTCCTTGTTATTCATAAAATTAATTATTTTTATTTTTTTATTTATTATTATCATTTCATTGTCATCCAGGCTTATTACTTTGTTTGTATAACTAAGAAATGCAGGAACATCAGAGGATATGAAGAATCCATCTTTAGCTAAACCAAGAACCATTGGGCTCATTTTTCTCGCTGCAACAATATTCTCAGAATCCTTGTTTATCACAGCTATGGCAAAGCTTCCCTCCAGCTTTTTTAATGTGTTTTTAACAGCATCTTCAAAATCATGATTTTTCATATTGTATTGAATTAAATTTGGTATAACCTCTGTGTCTGTCTGGCTTATGAATTTATAGCCTTTTTTTATAAGAAATTCCTTTAATTCTTGATAATTTTCTATTATCCCGTTATGGATAACAAAAATCTTTTTGTTATTTGATAGATGGGGATGTGCATTTGCTTCTGTAACAGAGCCATGGGTTGCCCATCTTGTGTGGCCGATTGCAAGATGGCTCTTGGCTGGTAGCTTTTCCTTGAAATCTTCTATTCTTCCGACTCTTTTTATTATCTTTATTTCTGAATCTTGCTTAAAGGCCATTCCCCATGAGTCATAGCCCCTGTATTCTAGTTTTTTGAGGCCGTTAAACACAATCTCTGCTGCATTTCCATTTCCCTTGTAAGCAAATATTCCGCACATTATTGCATCTCCTTTTTTAAATAATTAACAAATAGTCAACAAGAACAATAGTAGCCTTGGCTTATATAAAAACCTTACTAAAAATCTTTTAATACCATTAAAAGAAGTTTTTTAATAGTTAACCTCTAAGACAACAAACATCCTAAATGAATGAATAAACATCAGAAAAAACATTAGTGCAATAAAAATAGAACATCAAAGGCGAATTTTATCGAAAGATTTATAAATAGTAATTACACAGTAGTAACTATGTTAACTTTAATTGGAACTTCACATTTAGATTTGGATGGAGAATGCAGATTAAGAAAATTACTGCAATATTTAAATCCTAGTATGATAGGAATAGAGGAAACTGAAGCAGATTTCAAAGAAACATCAGATTTAGTCAGAAAACTTTCTAACCGGGATACTTTTGAAAGAGCTTTTAGTAATGCACACAAACAATTTTCAAAAACAAACCCTAAAACTTTAAGATTATGGCTTTCTTCATTAAATTATGAAAATAGGGTCATAGGTAAATATTCTACTTCAAATAATATTCCAATTCTGTATTGTGACAATCCACAAGAACTTGCAAAAGTAGATTTTGACGGAGAGGCTAAGAAACCTCAAAGTTTACTAAATGTTGAGTTGGAGAAGTTTTTAATGTTATCTCCTAAAAATGCCAGAGAAGATATTGATAAAGAGTATTCATTAGCAGAATCTCCTGTAAAGGATAGTTCATCCTTGGTCAAATTTTATCAAGCAAGAGATAGATTAACTGAACAAGTTTTGAGAACTCAAACAGGGAATGTAGTTTATGTTTGTGGATTAGATCACATATTTGGAGACTACCATCCAAATCTTTTTGATAGGTTGGTAGATATAAACCCTCAGAGAAAGAAATTAAATGAAGCAGACAAATTATAAAATCTCACCTCTTTAAAAGTTAAGGACTCATTCTCAATTACATTTAACAATTACTAAACAAACTATTCAGCAAAATAAGCAAAGATTAATATAAAACAATGCCTTATTGAGAAGCATGAAAAAGGAGATAAGGGTTTTGGGAATTGATGACGGACCTTTTGATAAGTTTAATGATAAAGAGGTTATTGTCATTGGGGCTATTTATCGTGGAGGTTCTTTTATTGACGGTGTTATCTCAACTCATGTTAAGGTTGATGGTGATGATTCAACAAAACAAATTGTTAGGATGGTCAATGAATGCAAGTTTAAGCCGCAGCTGCAGGCCATAATTCTTGATGGAATAGCTGTTGGCGGATTTAATGTAATTGATGTTGATGATTTGAATAAGAAAACAGGAATTCCTGTGATTGTTGTAATGAGGGATTATCCTGATTTCAAAAAAATAGAAAAAGCATTGACAAAGCTTAATCACGAAGAAAAAATAAAGCTCTTGAAAAAAGCAGGAGAGGTTTATCAGTTAGGCGAGATATTTGTTCAGGCCATTGGCCTCAGCTTGAAACAGGCAGAAGAGATAATTGACATAACATGTACTCATTCCCTGCTGCCAGAGCCATTAAGGGTTGCCCATTTGATTGCAGGCGGAGTTGTTGACGGGGAATCAAGGGGAAGGGCATAATATAACCCAATAAAACTATATAACTGATTAACGAAAAATTAATATATGAAAGAGGGAAAATAATCTTTTTATAAGATAATGAAGGCAATTTAATGGAAATAATTTTTTTAGGAACAGGAGCAGCAGAAGGGATTCCTTCAATAGACTGTGATTGCAGGCATTGCAGGATTGCTTTGGAAAAAAAAGGGAACTTTATTAGGGGAAGAACCTCTTTGCTTTTTAAGATAAACAGCTTTAACCTTTTGGTTGAGACACCGCCGGATATTGGGCATCAGCTGATAGCCCACAACATAAGGGATCTGCATGTTATTTTATTAACGCATAATCACTTTGACCATACAGGCGGAATCAAGGAGTTTGAATACTGGAAGAAAAAAGCTACCTTATTTGCTGAGCAGGAAGTGATGGAGAGTGTTGTAAAGGAATACTGGACAGACAAGCTTGCTAAGCTATTTCTTAAAGTGCCTTTTTATGCAGGCTCTATACTAAATTTTGGGAGCTTTACAATAACCCCCTTTCCAGTGCACCACTCAATAAATACTCCGACTTATGGCTTTATGATAAACTACAAGAATCAGAAGATTGCCTATTTGTCTGATGCTATGAGTCTTGGAAAATACTCATCATACTTATTAAAGGATGCTGATATGATAATTGCCAACACGCCTTTTTTTGAGCCGCCAACAGAAAACCATCTTTCGACTGTAGATGCTATTAAGCTTAAAGATGAGCTTAATGCAAAAAAGCTTGTTCTTACACACATAAACCACTATAACAAGCCATATGATGAATTAGTTAGCTACTGCAGCCAGTTCAAGGATGTTATTGTGGCCTATGACGGCATGAAGATAACAATCAATGATGATTGATTTTATACATAATAGAATTTGTTTTCCTTTTTCTGCTTGCTGTCCATCTGGGAATTAAGTTTGTTTGCCCTTGGCCTATGGCTTTCAGGATCCCTTCTAAAGGTCATTTCAAGGCCTTTGAGGAATTTATTCATTCCCTGCTCCATTGTGAATGGGCCGTGAACAATCCCGTTAACAGCTGGAATGCCATCAAAGACAATAAGCTCTTCAGAGAGATAGTCAATAAACAAAATGTCATGGTCAACAACAAGCATTGCCTTGCTTTCTGATTCAGCCATTTCTTTTATTGCTTTTGAGACTGCAAGTCTTTGCTCTACATCAAGATATGCAGATGGCTCATCCAAAAGATATAGGTCAGCTTCCTTTGAAAGGCATGAGGCAATAGAAACTCTTTGAAGCTCACCCCCAGAAAGCTCGTTTAGCTTTTTCAGAAGCAGTGGTTTTATTTCAAGCGGCCTTATTATTTGAGTATTATAATTTGCAACAGCATCTTTTAAGACAGCTGCAACAAGCTCATCTGATTCTGTGTTAATGTACTGCGGCTTGTAGGAAACCTTAACCTTATTAATAATAATTCCTTTGTCGCTTTTTATTACTCCTGCAAGTATTTTAACAAATGATGTTTTTCCAATTGCATTTTCCCCCAAAATCCCGACAACTGCATTTTTGTAAATACTGCCCTGTTTTGCATAAAGCTTAAAATTTCCTAATTTTTTTTCTATTTCTGTCCATCCTGTCAGCACATTGCTTTTAGTTGTCTTTACAGGAGGTTTTTCCATGAATTTTATTATATGATCTCTAAATCTTACATTTTCCTCTTTCAGATAGCCGGAAAGATAAACATTGATTCCTGCTTTTGCTGATTTTGGCTGTGAAACAACACCATAACAGCTTTCCTTGCCATACATCACATGGATCAAATCAGCCATGTAATCTAATATTATCAGGTCATGCTCCACAACAAGAACAGCTGTTTTATCATCAGCTAATTCCCTTATAAATTTGCTTATCTTAATCCTTTGCTTAACATCTAAATAAGATGTTGGCTCATCAAAAACATAGAGATTTGCTTTTTTCAGTACTGTTGCTGCAATAGCTACACGCTGGAGTTCTCCTCCGGAAATATCCTTTATATTACTGTCCAGTATTTTTTCTATTTCTAATTTTTCTGCAACTTGTTTAAGCTTGTTTTTCTGGTCAACTTTCTTTAATAATTCAATTACTTTTCCATTGAATTTTTTTGGAATAATATCAACCTCCTGGGGTTTGTAAGAGATTGTTATTTCCTTGTCCCTTACCCTTTCAAAAAAGGTCTGGGCCTCTGTTCCCTTGAAGAACTCAATTAAATCATTAATATCAAAACTTTTTTTAGACAAATCACCCATGTTTGGCTTTAAAACACCTGCAATTATCTTTATTGCAGTTGATTTTCCGATTCCGTTCTGGCCGAGGATTCCAACAACCTTTCCGAATATTGGTATTGGCAGGTTATAAAGATGAAAGCCGTTTTTGCCGTAGATATGGATTGGATCTTTTTTCAGCTCTTGTGGCAGATTAATAATATGAATTGCCCCAAAAGGGCACCTGTTTGAGCATATTCCGCAGCCAGTGCACAGAGCTTCATCTATTACAGGCTTTTTGTCCTCTCCCATAACAATGCATTCCTCTCCAGTCCTGTTCCTTGGGCAGAGCTTTATGCACAAGTTCTGGCACTTTAAAGGGTTGCAGTGCTCTTTCCTGATAATAGCTATTCTTGTCATAATATTAATTTAGTTAGGTCAATCCCTTATTAAATTTTTGGGTTTTGACATACAATCCTTACTAGATTCTTTGATTATAAGAAGGATAATTCAAATTTAGTCAGAAAAGTTGAATTTAAGTTTTCAATCAATCCGACTACATGGAGATTATATTTTGAGGGGTTCCGTTTTATCAAGTGCGAAACACAATCTAATCAATACTTCAAGGCGAGAAAACTTTTTTAATGAGTAAAAGTAGCAGCACTTACAACTGAAAATATATCATTATGTTTATTTCTGAAACTTTCAAAAACTTTTATATTCATTGTTCCAGTAGGATAATTTGTTTTTTCTTGAATCATTATTAACTCAGTTACAACTTGGATAAATTCAACAGAGTATTGCCCATACTGATTTAATTCCTTAAATCTATCAAGGTCTTGTTTATTATAAACTTGTAAAGAAGGTGGAAATTTTGTTTCTGGCTTTAATTTTTTCATCATATCGATCAAATAATCTACAAGTTTGAGTGTTAGTTCTTTATTTCTGCTTAACTTCATGTACAGATCAATGATGATATGAATGTGTTTGGGTGTTCTTACTCTTTTATTTGGCTCTTGATAGTGTACTCTAAAATCAAACTGAGACTCTTTTTTCTCACCTTTAGAAACAAAGACCTTAATTCCTTCCTTTGTTGTGTGCATTAGCTTTAAGTCTTTCATCAGATTTTTTAAAAGGGAACCTTTATAAATGAGTTATGTATATTTGTGTATATTAATAAATATAAATGATTATTTGGGGGTCTTAAATGGCAAAAGTACCGATAAATATAACTGTTGATAAGGAAATTCTCGAAAAATTTAAGGATCTTTGCGAAAATAATGATATAAAAATATCGACAAAAATAAATACTTTAATGAAAGAATGGATTAATAATAATGAAAACAAAACATAAAATAATAAAAGGGGATGCTTTAGAAGAGTTAAAAAAGATACCAGATGGAAGTGTAGATCTAATTTTTGCTGATCCTCCTTATGGTCTTGCAAAAAAAAATGGTTTAGGATGGAAATATAGCAAGCATGTTACTCTAGAGGAAAAATGGGATATTTTTACAAAGGATGAATTCTTTAAGTTTAATATTAAGTGGATTAAGGAATGTGCAAGAACTCTAAAAGATGGAGGCAGTTTATGGGTTTGTGGGTCATTTCATAACATTTATCAGCTGGGTTATATAATTCAGCACATGACTAACTTAAAGATAAATAATAGCATAGTTTGGTTTAAACCTAATGCCCAGCCAAATATATCATGCAGAATGTTTACAGAAAGTACTGAACATTTAATCTGGGCATCAAAAAATGGAAATGGTAAGAAATGGAAATTTAATTATGAGGATACTAAAAAATTGATAGAGGATCCTTTAAATCCAAAAGGAAAACAAACAAGAAACTTATGGTGTATTCCTTTAACACCTAAAAAAGAAAAGTGGGCTGGAGATCATCCAACACAGAAGCCAGAAGAATTACTTAGAAGAATTTTATTGGCCTGTACAAAAGAAGGAGATTTGGTTTTAGATCCTTTTGTTGGCTCTGGAACTACTTCAGTAGTGGCCAAAAAGATGGGAAGAAACTCAATAGGAATAGAAAAAGAAGAAAGATACATTAAAATCATAGAAAAAAGATTAAATCCTCCACAAAAGAAAATAGGAGAAGAAGCAATAATTAAGATTGTAAAATGAAAATCACTTGTTTTTAATAGCCTCTTTAAGAAGTTCGAAAATCTCCTCTAAATTGGTGTTTCTTTCTATTATAATATCGAAACAGGGGCCATTATAGAAATTCTGAACACTTTTACTAAGTTGTCTCACTTTATGAGTCTTGACCTTAGATACAAATTTCTCATAAGGCAACATAATTACAATTTTAATTTTTTTATTTTTTACTCGTACAAATGCAAAGTTTCTGTCTTTTCTAAGAGAAATATAATATCTCTGAGGGTTGATCTCAACTTCTTCGTCCAAACTTCTTACAAAGCTAATAATTTTTTGGTATATTTGCTTTATACCTTCATCTCTACCTTCAAGATGTTGTTCTTCTGAATATTTCTCACTTTCTTGACTAAGAGAATCTAATTTCTCTTGTTTCTTTTCATCTTCAATATCTTTCTCAAAATTAATCTCAAATACTCTTTCAATTTCAGATATCAAAAATAGTTTCCTTTTATTTATTAGATCTGCATTCCAATCAATATTTTCTTGTGCAATTTTTTGAGTAATTATAAAATGAGTAAGACCATCTTTTCCCTTTCCAGTGTAAATCTTTATTTTTTCATCGAATGGAGAGTTACTTGCTTCTATATTCTTTTTTCCTGAAAGTAACGTAAGATTACCCAATGTATTTACAAGTTTTTCTGCAACTTCTGGATTGATTTTACTAGACCAAAAAGGGACTTCTGAATAGGATTGAGGTAAAATATGTTCAAGATGTATGTCCTTATCTATACTTATAAAATTCATACTAGGTGTGTCAACCTGCTCGTACTCTAATAATACCAACAAAGGTTTAGACCATGGAGACGAATAAATGTTACCGTCTAAATTTTCTTTTACCCTAGTGATAACCTTATCAGACTTTATCTTTGTAAGTATCTCATTCTTAATAAAATCAAAATCCCCTCCTTTCTTTATCCAACTTATGATATTAAATGATGTTTGTTTTATTTTTGAAGAAGTGTAATCTGCAATCCAATATAAAAAATAAAATTTTCTCAATAAATGAGATAATCTAATAGTATCTTCATGGTCCCATTCTTCAAGCATTGCGGTTAATATTATTGATTTCCAATATACATCGTGCCTAAGATAATATAAAGGATATATCTCTTTTGGGCTTTCTTTGTCTATATCAGAAAATAAATCTATCATCTTCTTGAATTCGTAAATAATAGCAAGAGGATCTTTCCCCCTGAATAGGATCTCTAACTCTTTATATAGGGATTTTTTAGGATTACTTGCGAGAAGATAATATTCATAATAGGTTAAAAGATTTGTAAGTTCTTCTGATAAATCTTTTGATTTATTCTCAACGTAAATCCATTCTTGTTCAAATGTTTTTTGGTCTTCATCTTTTAGGTTGCCCATTAAAAAACTTTTTATTAAGTCTGCTGGGGTTAAATCTAATCCTCTATTGTTCAAAACTTGGAAAAGTTTTATTGCAAAACTTTGATTCGAGCAAGTAATAGATATTACTCTCACTCTATCCAACAAATATTCTGTAACTTGCTCTATTGTTTCTTCATCTACTAACAATGGAGATATCTTTTCTCTAAATTTCAGAGCAGTATTCAAAAATTTATTTTCTTTCACATCTTTTCGATTTTGAAATTTCTCAAAATTAATTCCGTTTAAAATTTCCTGTTCAAATTGATTTTGATTCTGTGTTTGTGTCCTTAACTTTAATCTTTCATAGCCGTTTTCCAAATTCTTTATCCTACCCTCTATTCTATTCTTTTTAGTTATATCCTTATGTTTAGAATAATATAAATCGCGTAGCACACAGAACAAAATCATAAGGGTTGTTAATCTTTGTTGACCATCTACTACATCAAGATATTTATTATCTCCATTTTTTGTAAGGATTATAGAACCTAAAAAATATTCCTCTTCATCATTATCAAAAGCAGAGTACACATCTTCCCACAAATCATCCACTTGTTCAGTATCCCAACTATATGGTCTTTGGTAAGATGGTACCTGATAATAATTACCACCATCAAAAAGTTCTTGTATGGTCTTACTCTGCGGAGTAAAAATGTCTGCCATATTATACCACAAGCCTCTATTTGTTTATTAATCTTTTCCTTTTTAAATTGCTTGTTTTTGAGATGCTTCCTCTTTTTGATAATTTCTCTGCGAAGCAGACAATCTGTCCATACTACTAAACTCTTTCTCTAGTTTATAAAGTAAGAAAAAATTTGGGTGAATCAAAGCATAATCATTAACTTTTGTTAGCTGAACCGACTCCCTACGAAGCGTGGGGAGGGAAGTATGATGCAGACGAACACATTAAAAACGACTTCTAAAATAATTTTATTATTATAAATTATAATATATAATACAAATCAAGTATTATTTTGATGGTATAGAATATCTTTTCTAAAAGTAGGGGATTTTTCTTCTTAATCATTGTTATTCAATAATACAATGGTACTATGTTCATAATTCTTTTTTATATTCTATTTAAGATAATTTAACCTAAAAATGATACAAAAAAATTTTATTTATAAATGAACTGTAATTTTTACACTAAAATTTATGAAAAATAGAAACATTTAAATAATACATATCCATTCTTATCTTAATTTAACACCATTTTGTGGTGTTGGGGGTAAACATGACAGAATATAAAGAATATTTTGATAAGATAAAGGAATTCAAGAAATCCCTAGATGCTGAGTCTGAAATTGAAGCATCTAACAAGGATATAGTGTTTAAATCATTCCTAGATAATCTATTCAAAGGAACTGTTCAGCAAGTGCCTATTCTAAAAGAGAGGGAGAGTAAGCAACAATTACAGCAAGAATCATTTACGCAATCAGATGATCAGGCTTTTGCAGGGTTAATAAACAAAACAAAATTTAATCAGCATCCTGACATAGTTTTACTAGCAATCTATTATCTTGTTAAATGTAAAAATTATACTGGTGTTACACTAAGTGAAATTGAAGAACAATATAGGAGCGCATTAATCAAGAAATCATCTAACACCCGTATGTTCATTAATGTTAACAAGAAAAAAGGATATATAATGGATGCAGAACCAAAAGAGGATAAGAGTGCTTGGGTGCTTACAAGGGACGGATTAAATTACATTGAAGAGGTGCTAGCAAATGGAAGCTAAGAATGAAAATATTGAATCAGATGAGAATGAGATTTTAAAAGAATTACTCCTAAAAGAAGAAGATGTTCTTAAGAAGTTAAAAGACTTAGTTGTAAAATCAAAAAAATTTTTTATGATAGAACAAGCAACAGGTAATGTAGTATTTTCAAGTGGTCTAAAACTTGGCAATAAAGACAAAATTGCTCTTCTATTAGTTGGAAGGTATTTTGGTTCAAAGCTTAAAATATTATCTAAAGGGCCAATAAACATAGCGGAAATGAACAGATTACTAGGGATTCCTAAAACAACATTATCAAAACCCTTAGGTATATTGATTAATGAAGGAAAAATCTGCAGGAATGATGCTTCTGAATATGCAGTAGTGTTCCATAGGGTAGAGGAAATACTTAATTCTATAAAATGAATGAAGAGCAGATAGGCAAGGAATTAAAGAAGAGAATAGATTTTGAATTAATAGATGAACTCTTTAAGGAATTTAAGAATCTAAAAACAGCATTTATTAATAAGGATAAAGTAAATGTAGGATTGTATGGAGGTCGCTTTTCAGAA
>Ga0210017_1000320_pt1 | contig 39365 bp, 33 predicted proteins | sample CryGeyCG2014_020_FD_183966 | JGI IMG/M metagenome (GOLD analysis project Ga0210017, IMG submission 183966) | Groundwater microbial communities from aquifer - Crystal Geyser CG08_land_8/20/14_0.20 (SPAdes) (version 2) | ecosystem: Environmental > Aquatic > Deep subsurface > Groundwater | place... | reverse complement strand
GAAGTGAATGCATGGCAAAATCAGAGAAATAATAAAAATGCAAAGATTAATTGGCAGTTTACAACAGATGATGCACGTATTAAACTCAAACGGTTATATCCGTCATTATCATGTTAACATAACACTACTTATCCGTTCATTTTATATTCTTTATATTCAAAAAGCTACTTGATTATAAGAGAAATTTCCAAAAGAATCAATAAAAAATTTGCCACCTCTGTCTATTCTTTAATAACTCACAACAGTTTTTAAAATATTTTTCAAAGTATCCCGTAAACATGAGGTAATTCAATGCAGAATGGATTCGTTTTCTGAAGGAAAGATTTTGAAGTGAGTGCAGTAGGATTCGAACCTACGACCCACGGCTTAAAAGGCCGATGCTCTACCAACTGAGCTATGCACCCTGAAAAAAAGCCTACAAAATTATCAATCAATCAACAGATTTCCAAGAAAAATTCCGGCGGGAAAGATCGCCTATTGATAGAAAATTCTGTGGTAAAAATTAGGAATTTGATTTATTTCTTTTCTCGTCTTATCTTGTAACTGTAATATTGAATAGGAAAAAGGTTGAAATGAAGATGTCGAGAGGAACGGTTTTTCTGGTTATACTGTGGTTGGGATGGATTTCCTGTGGTGGACGTGTTACTCAAACGGCGGCGCCTTTTCTTTCCGATGGGCGATATGATTCGGAGTTTCCAAACCGTAATGTTTCCCGCCACTTAAAGGACATCGGCGAATCGATCAAACTCCTGAATTCCATAGCTTATTACAAATCCTTTGTCTTCCCGGAAAACAGCCGTATTCACCCGGCGGAAATCAATCAGAGTACACTAAAAAACAAACCCATTCAGCAAATTTACTTCACCAAAACTGCCTCAGGAACAGGATGCATTATTTTCAATGACGGCAGTAAACTCTTGCTATTGACCTGTGCGCATATCATCGATTTCCCGGATACGATTATTAAATATCAAAACAGCGACAATCTGAAGAATGAGTTTGTTCAGAGTATCTCGTTTAAAGAGAAACAGACGAATTACGCATCGGATTTGCCGAGTTCCGGCGAATTTGAGATCGTCGCCTCCGATGAAAACGCGGACATCGCCTTGTTGGGTCAAAAATTTACTGACGGCGAATTTCACAACATTCCGGTATTTAGTTACCCGCTTGGTAAAGCAAAAGAACTTGAATGGGGCAGTTTCGTTTATTTGCTGGGTTTTCCGCGCGGATATAAGATGGTGACGACTGGAATTGTCAGCGATCCGAATCGTGGAAAGGACGGCAGTTTTTTACTCGACGCATTGTTCAACCGCGGATTCAGCGGCGGAATTGTCCTCGCCGTTCGGGACGGTGTTCCGAATTTTGAGTGGGTCGGCATCGCGCGATCAGCGGCGGCGGAATTCGATTTAAGAATCAAACCGCCCGAGCATTTCGATTTAACGAAATACGACGATCATCTGCCTTATCATGGTGATTTATTCATTGATCAACAGGCAGAAATTCAGTATGGAATTACCCATATCATTCCAATGGAAACCATCCAGAAATTTACGTTACAAAATGAATCGAAAATCCGTTCGGCGGGTTACGCCCTTCCTCAAACAATGAAAACAGATTCGCCCCCAGATAAATAAATGACGCCAAAAAACATTAAACAAAAATATTATTTCACTCTGATTTATTACTATTTCAAGTTGGGGCGGAAAGACTTGGAACTGTTCATTCGGGAATTTAAATTCCATGTTTGTTAAACTGACTTTATGTTTATTGAAAATTTTTGATTCAACTATTTTAAAAAGGAGTTCACATGTCAACAAAAGTAGCAATTAATGGCTTTGGAAGAATCGGCCGATTGGTTTTCAAGGCCGCCTACCAAAAAGCCGATCTCGAGATCGTCGGCATCAATGATTTAACGGATGCAAAAACACTGGCGCATCTACTGAAATATGACAGCATTCACGGCAAATTTCAGGGCGAGATCAAAGCAGAAGAAACCGCTATCGTCGTCGATGGGAAAAAGTACCCGATTTTCGCTCAAAAAGATCCGGCAATGTTGCCGTGGGGACAATTGGGCGTCGATATTGTCGTCGAAGCGACCGGCAAGTTCCGCAGTCGCGAAGGCATGATGAAACATATTCAAGCCGGCGCTAAGAAAGTGATCCTGACCGTTCCCGCCGACAAGAAAGAAGACGTGGACGCCACGATAGTTCCGGGAGTTAATGACGAGATGCTGACTAAAGATTGCGTCTTCGTATCGAATGCTTCCTGCACAACGAACTGCCTCGCTCCAATCACTAAAGTTCTGAATGACAATTTCGGTGTTAAACGCGGTTTGATGAACACGATCCACAGTTACACGAATGATCAGGTTATCCTTGATTTCCCGCATAAAGATCTTCGCCGCGCCCGCGCCGCCGCTCTGTCAATTATTCCGACCAAAACCGGCGCCGCAAAAGCCATCGGACTCGTCATTCCGGCATTGGATAAAAAATTAGATGGTTTTTCCATGCGCGTTCCGACTCCGGATGGCTCGGTCGTTGATTTGACCGTCGAACTTGAAAAAACGACAACGAAGGAAGAAATCAATGCTGCGATGAAAGCCGCCGCCGAAGGCGCCATGAAAGGCGTTTTGGAGTATTGCGTTGATCCTATCGTCAGCAAAGATGTCGTCGATAATTCCCACTCTTCAATCTTCGACTCACTTTTGACGCAGGTTATCGACGGAAACTTCGTAAAAGTCGTCTCTTGGTACGACAACGAATGGGGTTATTCCAACCGCGTCGTCGAACTCGTCCAAAAAATGGGCAAATTTTAAGCGTCACCCAGTAGTACGTTATACATGAAAACTGTTAATTTCATATTTGGGATTCATAATCACCAGCCGGTTGGCAACTTTGATTTTGTGTTTGAAGCCGCGTACCAAGACAGTTATCTGCCTTTTATGAAAATAGTCGAAGAATATCCCGATATTCATATCTCGTTTCATTTCAGCGGTTGTTTGCTGGAATGGCTCGAAGTGCATCACCCGGAATATTTGGATAAGGTCGCGACCTTGGTATCTCGCGGAAACGTGGAAATCATCTCGGGCGGTTTCTTCGAACCGGTGCTTGCTATTATTCCCGACGTTGATAAAATTGGACAAATCCGGATGATGAATGATTTCATCCGAAACCGATTCCATTACAAAGCGAGAGGACTTTGGCTGACCGAACGCGTCTGGGAACCGTCACTCGCGAAACCGATCGCGGAATCGGGAATTCAATATATCACGGTGGACGATTACCACTTCTTGAGCACTGGAAAACAGGCGAAGGAACTGACGGGACACTTCATCACGGAAGAACAAGGCAAAACACTCTCAATTTTCCCCATTAACCAAAAATTGCGTTATGCTATTCCGTTTCAGGAACCACAAATCACGATTGATCTTCTGGGTCAATTCGCCACCGAAGACGGAAACAACGTGATCGTTATGGCGGACGATGGCGAGAAATTTGGCGTTTGGCCGGGCACGCGCGAGGCTGTTTTTGATAATAACTGGCTGAGAAAATTCTTCGACATTCTTCTACAAAACAAGGAATGGCTCAAGACATTGACTTTCTCAGAATGGTACGACGCTCATCCGCCGAAAGGACGCATTTATTTGCCAACGGCTTCGTACTTTGAGATGAGTGAGTGGTCTTTACCTTGGGAACAGGGCGAAAAGTTCAGCGATCTGGTCCATGACTTCGAAAAAAAGAAAAAAATTGACGAAGTTCGCCCATTCATTAAAGGCGGATTCTGGCGCAATTTCCTCTTCAAATACGATGAAGGAAACTGGATGCAGAAAAAAATGCAGAGGTTGTCTGATCGTCTGCATAAACTGAATTCGGATGAATTCACACCGAAAGAAATCGCCATGTTGAACGAATCCCGCGAACATCTCTGGCGAAGTATGTGCAATTGCGCGTACTGGCACGGCATCTTCGGCGGACTTTACCTACCGCATCTTCGGCACGCGATTTATTCTGAACTTTTGAAAAGCGAAAATCTTCTGAACAGAATCGAAAAAAAGAGTGGATTCATCGCCGAATTCATGGATTTTGACGCTGACGGAATGGAAGAAATTCTGGTCACCAACGGAAATATTCACGCCGGATTTGCGCCTCATCGCGGCGCCATTATGGAAGAGCTGTCGCTGTTCGACAAATCTTTTAACCTGCTGAACAATATCCGCCGTTACCGCGAATCGTACCACCGGAAAGTCTTTCTCGCGGATCAGGAAGAAAATTCCAACTCTTCGGGAAGCATTCACGATCTTGTTCTTTCCAAGGAAAAAGGGTTGGAAAAATATCTGAAGTACGACTTCCATCCGAGGAAAAACCTCGTCGATCACATCATTCATCCGGCGGTCAGTCTCGACCAGTTCCGAAACGGCGATTATTACGAAGACAGTGATTTCCTCGCCGGGAAATACGACACGTTGGTTGATGAGGAAAAGAAAAACATCACCTTTTCACGCGACGGCTGGGTCAACTGGCAGAAATTCTCCATTAAGAAAGTCGTGACCTTCGGAAGATCGTCTATCGACGTTGCCTACCATCTGACGAACACAAGCGATCGTGAGAATGTTTTCCGGTTTGGGCCAGAATTCAATTTCGCATTGCTGGGCGGCAATTCGCCGGATCGTTATTACTTTTCCGGCGAGAAAAAACTCGAACCCGGGGAGTTGAATTCATCCGGCTTCGAACCGGGCATCCAAACGCTGGGCGTCGCCAACGAATGGGACAAATTCAAGGTGGAAATCACGACGCAAATTTCTGCCGATTTCTGGCGGTTTCCGATCGAGACCGTTTCACTTTCCGAGGCGGGATTCGAGCGTGTTTATCAGAGTTCGGTCATTATCCCGTGGTTTCCTATTCGGATTCAACCGGAAGAGACAATCGATATTTTCATAGAATTGAAGATTACGAACCTGTAATCATTTTTTATTTTTTAAAGCCGGTCGTTTCCGAACGGAACGGCCGGTTTTTATTTTTTGAGACCATCTTCTGAGAAACAAACCAGAATCTGAAAAATCCCATTCAACCTATTTAACCAAATCTACCTTATCAACCCATTCAACCTAATTAACCCGATCGCTATTCTCCATCAAAATCTCCGTAATCCCGTCGGCATTTTGTCTAAGAATAACTTGAATCCGGTCGAATAATTGTTCGCCTTTCATTACGCCGGTTCTATAAGATTTGGCGAGCGACTGGCAGATAACAGCCAGATAGGATTTCTGAAGATGATTATCGTCGGAAACCATTAACCGGTACAGGTCGCGCACATGTTTAATAAACAAATAATCATGGAACAACGTTTTCAATTTTAGGGTTTTTTCATGAAGAAGAAAGTCCGATAGTCGGTCGATCAATTCCGCCGAAATTGGACTGCTGATTTCAAATTGCGCCTTCAGGATAAAAAGAAAATTTTCCATATCGCGAAGACCGCCGGGCGACTCCTTGATATCAATCATCTGTTCTTCGAAACCCTTTGCTTTCCGAAAAACAAATTCAGATCGAAGATGTTGGATATATTCCTCTTTTTGCGAGAAAATGTATGGTTGAATTATCTCTTGAATAAAAGTTTCATAAAAACGGGTTGTTCCTACAATCATGCGTGCGCCGAGCAATTGCGATTTGTCAATAAAAGCGTGGTCGTCTGGATGGTCGAAGAATTCCCTGATATTTCTGAAAGTCGTGACATAGTGCTTAAATCGGTCGGCAAACCGATAATGTGGCATGATCGATCGACGGATGATACGTTTGTTCATTTTTAGAATGATGCGGTCGCAGAATTCCAGAATTTCCGGATCGTCGGAATTGAGAAGAATGATCAGGTCATAATCATCGTCAAACGCTTGACCGCGCGCATGACCGCCTGCGGTTAAAATGGCTAAAATGTCCTGCATTTTTGGAGCGTTTTTTTCCATTTCGCTATTTACTTTTTCTCGGCAATAGTCGAACAACCGTTTTAAGTAATTATCAGAAACTAGTGTGAATTCCCGGTTAATTTCCTCCAATGGAGCGCCGTCGATCATACTAATCCCGAGCCGCATAAACTCAAAATCGTAATAATCACCCAACGTATCCATCTTTCCACTAAAAGTGTCAATATTGTCTAAACTTCGATATAATCCATCGGTCAATTTCCAGACTTTCTCCTCTCGATTCAGATAACTGATGAAATGAGGATAACTCCGGAAAACACGGTGAATAAACCGTTTAAAATAGTAACTGCTCCGTAAATACATCTGGCACAACGAATACAGCGCCTGTCGGGATTTCTCGACGTCGGAAGGCCAAATCGGATTCCGAACGATTTCTGTAAATCTTTTCAGATGCACTTCCGATAAATTGGCAATGAAATCATTCAGCCTCTGCGGCGAGTAGTTGACGATCTGGCTCAGTCGCGTCACCGTCTGAAGCGTATCGTCCAAACTGCGTATATAACCATCGGTCAGATCGCAGAAAAACGACATTTTTGCTAACTGTGGACGGTGATTGAGCAGGATCGTAATCAGCGCCAAAATCGGATATGGCGTCTGATTGCTCCAATGAATATAAGACCGCACAAGCGCTTTCTGTTTGGCTTCCGGCAGAGATAAAAAATCGTCCACAAACCGGCTCAACATCGACTCGTCGTCTTTGTCCATCCAATAATGAATATCTTCCCAGAACCGAGTTCCGCGGAAAAACCGCGAGGTTTTCAGGAAATCCACCGCGATGTTGCCGCGATAACCGCCGTCGAGTTTGGGATGCGTCATCGGAAAGAATACCGTAATATTATTGAGGTGGTGCGTAATCTCCCGGATCAGATTCTCGACGCCGGTACGTGCGATTCGCTGATGATCGCGGTAATGCACCATCAACTGCTCCTGCGCGTTAGCGTACGCTTGATCTTCATATCCCATGGCAGAGGCAACTTTTCTTAAGTTTTCAGAATTCTCATCCGATTCGAGCGGAATTTCCTCTTCCTGGACGACGAATAACATATACAAAAATCGGAACGTCTCGAAGAAGGTCAGCGCTTGATAAATAAGTTGGTAATTTTCATGATTCGCCCTGTCGTCAATCATGAGTTTTCCCAGAACTTCGAGCGACGTGTGTCCGTGAATTCCTTTGGCGGTTCGCTGAGCAAAAAGCGCGGCTTTGAGCATTCTCAGCGCATCGCGCTTGGGATTCAGCATCGATTCCGGCGGTTCAAAAGTCATCAGATCGCGAATTTCGCCCAGCAGTCCGCGTAAAAATCCTTCGTGATATTTGTTGTCTTTTCCCTTATGAAAATAGTAGCGTCCAAGGATTTCCCGATCAAAGCGGTTAAACAGCCGGATATTCCCGAGGATCGGAACCGCGTTAAGCATCTCACTGAGAATAACCACATCCTGTATCTGTTCATCAAGAAGCAAATGATATTCCTCGATGGAAGCCGAGAAGCCTCGTTTGATACCGACATGTTCGGAAAGATGGAAGTGAAGCGTGCAGGCGTATTTCAGCATTTCGGTATTTAAAGCACCAAAAGCCGCTGTCAGAATTTCGCGGTTTTTCGGCCCGGTGTCTATCACACCCATGTCGATATCGTCCTGATCGACGCGCGTGCCGACACCGCAAACGACAAAATCGGGACGTTTTTTCTGCGGTAGGAAAATATCCATCAGCGTCGTCATATACGCGCCGGACAAAAGCCGAAAATCGTTTCCGGTACGGATTACAAACGACCGAAAGACATCATAACGGTTCGGCGCTTCAAACAAATCCATCTGTAAAATATCGAGCGCCTTGATATTCATAGTGAGAAATTGAAGCGAAAAATAACAACCGAGCATTTCCAGCGTTTTCGATCGCTCCTCCGAGCATCTGACAATCAGTTTCATCTCTCGTCCGGGATTTGGCGATAAGACTCCGAATTGGAACTGATCAATCAATCCGTTCTTTTCAATCATTGAGACAAGAGAATCGAAATTCCTCTCGATATTGAAAATGTGTTTTAGATGATGGTTTCCAAGCGCCGATGCTCTTGCAAGAACGTCAGAAACGGAGCGATCAGAAATCGTGCTCACTGGTTTAGATGAAATGTTTATCGGGTTTCGGAATGTTCTTCAAGCCACTTTTGGGCAAGTTCGACGCCCATATTATATGCCTGGATATTCAGTTCTTCGGTTCCTTTCGGAACGCGCGCGTGAATTGCGTGCAAAATGGCATCTTCCGATACAATTCCGGAGATTTTAGAGATGATCCCCAGTGCAACGATGTTTGAGACAATGTATTTACCGAGACGCTCAACGGCTGATTGGATGATGGGAAGCGATACAACTTTGTAATTTCCCTCTAATTGCTTGGTAACCATCTGCGAATCGATGATGAGAACGCCGGTTTCCTTCAGATCGCCTACATATTTGTCGCAAGCTTCCTGCGTCAATGCGAGAAGCAGATCGATGTCTTCGGCTTTCGGATAATCGATGTCACCGTCGGAGATGATGACTTCGCTTCGGCTGGCTCCACCTCGGGCTTCAGGTCCGTAGGATTGGCTCTGCGTCGCATTGAGTCCATCATAAATAGCGGCGGCTTCAGCAAGCACTTTTCCCACTAAAATAAGTCCCTGTCCACCGGAACCGCTGAGTCTGATTTCATATCTGAATGGCATAGTTTTCTCCGTCCCGAACCTTCGGGATTGCTTTTTTCGCCTTGTTTCTGACATTGTCGTATCGTTCCAGATACGTTGGCTGGTCGCGATCCACGAAAATGCCGGTGACGAGTTTTCCCTGTAATTCTTCCGGGGAAAGTTTGGCGGCGCGTTCGATCGTGACGGCATTCTGCTTTTGATATTCCAACATCGTCACACCGTTTCCTTCTTTGTTTTTTCTTCCATAAGAAGTTGGGCACGGCGTCAGAACTTCCACAACAGAAAATCCTTTATGCGTGAATGCCATTTCGATGAACTTGTCCATACGCGCGTATTGCTGAACGGTTGTCCGCGCAACAAATGCCGCTCCCGCTCCCTGCGCCAATAGGCTAATGTCAAACGGCGCATCAGGATTTCCATAGGGAGCCGTCGTGGCTTTTTTACCGGTCGGCGTCGTTGGGGAAACCTGTCCACCGGTCATACCGTAAATGTAATTATTAAAGATTACCATTGAGATGTCGATATTCCGACGACAGGCATGGATGAAATGATTCCCGCCGATCGCCGTTGAGTCACCATCACCACTGACGACGATGACATGTAGATTTGGCTTAGCGATTTTCAAACCGGTGGCAAAAGCCAGCGCCCGTCCGTGCGTCGTATGAAGTGTATTAAAATCGACATATCCAGGAGTTCGGCTGGAGCAACCAATACCGGAAACGAGCGCGATATCGTCCTTTTTCCAGCCAAGTTTATCGATAACGCGCAAGATTGATTTGAGGATGATCCCATTGCCGCAACCATCGCACCAGATGTGCGGCATTTTATCTTTTCGCAAATAATATAAATAGTCCATAATCAACCTTTAATTCTTTCATAAATCTCTTTCGGCGTTAATGGCTCGCCGTTGACGTGATTGACACGAATAACCGGTTTTTCCCGACGGGTTGCCCATTCAACCTCATGCGCTATCTGCCCAAGATTCATTTCCGGTACGACGATTTTGTTGGCACGCCGATAGATTTTTTCGATTTCTTTGTCCGGAAACGGCCAGAGCGTTTTCAGTCTCAGAAGTCCGGCTTTAATTCCGTTTTCCCGCGCAATCATAACAGCGCGTTTGGCTGAGCGGGCAGTTGAGCCATAAGCGACGACAAAAACGTCCATATCCTCTGTAAAAACATCTTCTACCTCGACAATTTCGTCGCGATATCGCTCAATTTTTCGGTTAATGCGCCGAATTTGTTCTTCTACTTTCTCCGGATCGTTCGTCGGGAATCCCGTCTCGTCATGCGCCAATCCGGTAACATGATATCGGTAGCCTTCGCCGAAAAACGCCATCGGAGGAATGTCCGATTCGACCATTTCATAAGGCAAATATTTTTCCGGAGGAACAATTGGTTTACTCCGGTTGACTATTTCAAGCAACGCATAATCCGGCAGTTCGATCCTTTCGGTCAAATGACCAATGATTTCATCAGGCAAAAGAATGACTGGCGTGCGGAATTTTTCCGAGAAGTTAAACGCTTTGACGGTCATATAGAACATTTCCTCAACAGATGCCGGACATAGCACAATGATTCCGCTGTCGCCGTGCGATCCCCATCGTGCTTGCATAACATCTCCTTGTGAAGTGTGAGTCGGTAATCCGGTACTCGGTCCACCGCGCATCACATTGACAATGACGACAGGCACTTCCGTCATCGCGGCAAAACCAATATTCTCCTGCTTTAAAGAAAATCCCGGTCCGCTGGTCGCCGTGAGAGATTTTACCCCGGTTAATGACGCGCCGATAACAGCACCCATCGCCGCAATTTCGTCTTCCATCTGGATAAAATTGCCACCTATCGCGGGCAGTTTTTCCGCCAAATCTTCGGCAATTTCCGAAGACGGCGTAATCGGATAACCGGCAAAAAAACGACAGCCGGCGGCAATAGCGCCTTCCGCACAGGCGCTGTTTCCCTGCATCATCCGTATATTTGATTTTTGATTATCCACAATTACTCCAATTCCTCTTGTTTCTTCTCCTCTTCGAACTCGACCGTAATGGCAAAATCCGGGCAAAGATTCTCGCATATTTTGCACCCGATACATTGCTCTGGATGAGCAACAACGGCACTGAATTGCCCCATCTCCAAAACTTGCTTTGGGCAAAAATGGACGCAAATATCGCAGCTTTTACACCATTTTTCGTTAATAGTAACTATAGGAACTTTTTTCATATCTGGTTTCCGATTTTTATTTTTTGAGAAATTCGTGACACTATATTGGGTATTCCTTCCGTTAGACTCCGCGTATTCGTCTCCAAAAAACTTAATTTATTAAAGACAAGAAACGTGCCAGAGATTTGTCAATTCCCCAGCAATGTCACCTTTGCGGGGGACGTTTCGATCTTGGCACGAATCCCAAACGGCAGTGTAAAACGCTGTTTGATGTGTCCGTAGGCAAAATTGGTAATGACCGGAAATTGGTAACCTCCAACAAAATCTTTCAAATAATCTTCGACCGTAAAGCACTTGGAAGAATTTTTAGGAAAACAATTCACAAAATCACCGACAATGAGACCGGCGATTTGATCGAAAACGCCATGCAGTCGGGCAATCTGAAACAGTTTATCAAGATGATAGGTCTTCTCGTCGATGTCTTCGATGACCAGAATTGCGTCCTTCAGCGTTGGAAGATAGGAGGTTCCCAAAAGCGGCGTGATCAGCGAAAAACAACCGCCGATGAGTTTTCCCTCGGCGACACCCTCGCGAAAAGCTGTTAGTTGCCGATCCGGTGGATTCTTCAACTCGATCGGATACGGATGCGCCATCACCACTTTCCATAACCAGTTTTCCGAAAAAGAATCGAACTCTTTTCCCATATCGGAAGCGACCATCGGGCCGGAATAAGTGATCCAGCCGAGTTTGTTCAACAACGCCATTTGCAGAGCCGTTATATCGGAATAGCCAACGAACACTTTAGGCGGAATCTCGCTCAGCTTATCATAACCGATTTTATCGATAATTCTCATAATTCCGTAACCGCCACGCGCGCAAATGATTCCGTCAACTTCCGGATCGAGAAAAAAGGTTTCGAGTGATTCGATCCGGCTTTCGTCCGAACCGGCTAGGTAAAATTTTCCCCGACTGAGGTTTATAGCAGTTTTAACTTTGAAGCCTTGAGATTTTAAATATTGAATTCCTTTTTGAAGGCTAATCCGTTTGGCGGCGCTTGCCGGAGCAATGATACCGATCGTATCGCCGACTTTTAAAGGTCGTGGTAATCTGAACATTTTATCCATCTCCTGTTGGTCATACGAAACACGCCGAAAATTGCAAATAATAACCGGAAAGAGAAAGATTTTTGTTTCCTTCAATCTGGTCATAGGTTTTCGCCGATCGATGAATTTCCAATTGACAAATCAATTGCCGTGCAATAAATTGATATAAAATTTATGATGACTTTACTGATTATCAGAACGTTTAACGGACTTGGAGCAATTTATCTAATCGCCAACAAAAGCGGCGAGAGATAGGAGTCGATTTATAGAGCCAATAATATCAATTTGGAGAGATCATTTAAAAACGCCTCGGAAACGAATCGTTTGAAAGCATAGTAAAACCGGCTTAAATTCCAGCGATGTTTTACCTTTTCCGCAAAGAGAAAAAAACCGGATGAAATGCTCGTTAGTAGCGGTATTGATCTGCTCGCCCGTTATTCTTCTTGCCCAACTCATCGACAATAATCAGTTTGTGCCGGAAATTGATTGGAAAATCATTCAAACGGCGCATTACCGCATCATATTCCCTTCGGAAATATCGATTGACGCCATGCGTGTTGCCAATAATCTGGAATATCTCTACCCGGCGATCGGGAAAACCCTGAAAACAGAACCCAAAAAATGGCCGATCATTCTGAACAGCCGAAACGCCGCGACCAATGGTTACGCCAATCTCATTCCTAAAAAAAGCGAATGGTACGCCACGCCCGGTCAGGATAACGAAATTGGTTTGCCGATCGATTTCTGGGATCTGTTGGCGATTCATGAGGGACGCCACACGGCTCAGTTCGACAAAAATAACCGCGGTTTCAATCGCATTGCATACATTTTTGGCGGCAATCTCTCTCTACTCGGTATGCAGTTCTTCTCCGTCCCGTTCTGGTTTCTCGAAGGTGACGCCGTCTGTACCGAAACCGCTCTGAACGAATCTGGTCGAGGCAGAATGCCCGCATTTGGCATGGAGATTCGCGCCAATCTACTTTCTGGAATCCGCACACCTTATCATCAAGCCTTCATGCGCTCATACAAAAATTATTATCCCAATCACTACCGACTGGGATATTATATGACGACGTACGTCCGTCGGAAATATGGAGCGGATTCGTGGAGTCGGGTACTCGATTTGACGGCAAAACACAGCTACAATCCTTTTGCATTTTCCCGATCATTAAAAAAAGTCACCGGTAAAAATACCAGCAAAATTTACGACGCCGCGATGGACAATCTAACAACGCTTTGGCAAAAACAATTGGCGGACACGCCGCTGACACAAGCGACGATTCTTTCAGATACAAACTCCGATATTTGGACAAATTACGTCTATCCTTCCTATCGCAACGACGGATCAATCTTGACCATCAAGTATGGATTGGCGGACCCCGCGACGCTTGTCAATGTTTTTTCCGATGGCAAAGAAGAAAAAATACGTCAGATCGGAGGAAGCGGAAGAATCAGTTACGGCGGAAATATCGTCGCTTGGAGCGAGGAGAATCCACATCCGCGCTGGGCAAACGACGTTTACTCCGACATCTGCACGTTTGATTTGGATTCACGGCAGTACAAAATTATCACAGAAAATGGAAAATTTTTCTCCCCATCCGTTTCACCCGATGGACGCCAAATCGCGGCAGTTGAATTTGACTCTACCCGACACTGTGCAATGGTTTTGCTGAATGCGCAAACGGGTCAAATTCTCCAGAGATTTCCGAATCCGGAAAATTACTTTTTCAGGAATCCGTCATTTTCGAGCGATGGCAAGCAAATTGTTTTTACGCGCCAGAGATTTCAAGGCGTCGCGCTCAGCATTTTATCCTTAGAAAACGGTGGGATTGTCGACATTCTTCCAGAATCGTTTGAAAACATTCAGCATCCGGTTTTTTATGGACAATATATTCTGTATGAATCGCCTTATTCCGGAATTGACAATCTTTATGCAGTCGATATAGTTAATCACGACCGCTTTCAGGTTTCATCGCGGAAGTTCGGCGCATTTTATCCTTGCGTTTCGTCTGACGGAAAACGAATTCTCTTCTCTGATTACACCGTGAACGGTCATTTTCTTGCCGAAATGCCGCTGGATTCGTCAAATTGGAAACCGCTTTCCACTGTTTCTCGAAATCCTGTAAACTATTTCGAACCAATGATCGCTCAGGAACAGGGCTCTGGTTTCTTCAGCGAAAAAAAACTTCCGAAAAATCAATATGAAATCCACGATTATAAGCCTCTTGAGCATTTAATGAACATTCATTCATGGTTCTTTTATCCGTCATCCGTCGCATCGACTTTCGGTGTGTTGTCGAACGATTTGCTTAATACAACTGCTGTCTCACTGGGAATGACCTACAACGCAAATGAAAAATCCGTCGGTTACGAGGCAAACGCTAGCTATGCCGGTTTCTTCCCGATCATCGATGCCGGTTTCAAGTATGGTGATCGTGTTACGACGATAACAAATAACGGAGAGATTGAAACCGATCATTGGAATGAACGCGGCTATTCCATTGGTTTCCGCATTCCGCTTGATCTATCGGTTGATTATCATAACACATCACTGGAACTCATCTCTGTTTTATCATACTTGAGCGTGAACCACCGTGAAAACACAATATCACAATTCGATGGCAACGTCATGCCCGTTTCGGCTAAGGTAGCTTATAACCGGTACGATACGCCTGCACCGCGCGATATTTATCCTCGCCATGTATTCTCAGGTTCATTATCAATTTCGCATACATCATTCAATTCCGACTATCGGGTGAGTATCGGAAGTGCAACGGCGACTTTCCGTTTCCCCGGTTTGGCTAAACATCACAGTCTCGGCGTCACTGCCGGACTTGAATTTCAATCAACCGATGATTATCGCTTTGCCAGCGCGGTTCAATTCCCGAGAGGTTATGAAGTCGTAGATTGCGATCGCCTTTACGATGGCGCATTGACATATTCCTTTCCGCTCTTTTATCCCGATTTTGCGCTGGGAAGCCTGTTTTATCTCAAGCGAATTCGCGCAACCGGTTTTATCGATATTGGCAGAGGCGAATTGGGCGCTGTGAAGAAAAATTACTCTTCTGCGGGATTCGAAATCCGGAATGACTGCCACTTTTTTGATCTGCTTGTATTGCCAATCAGTCTGGGCGCGCGCTTTTCTTATCGAATCGATGAAAAAGATTGGCGTGTTGATTTCATCCTGGGTTATTAGTCAAAACCAGACAATCGTCTGCCACCAGAAATTACCGTTCAAACTTTTTCTTGCCGATATAAAGCGACGTCCAGAATGATCGAAACGATATAGACGAGCATTGTCGCATGAACCAGTGGCAATGCCTTCAGCGCCGAAGCGGGTGTCTTTTCCGTTATGATCAATCCGTTGGCGATCGAGATGAGCGCGAAACCGATTAAAAATCCATATCGCGCTGTCACTCCCAGCGAACTGACAAACAGAACCGCCATGATCAGATGGATAGCTGTAGCGACGCCTACCCATTTTATCGTTCCGTCGATGCCGTACATCGTCGTAACCGTATTGACTTTTCGCGCGCGGTCATTGACAATATCGACCAGATCATTAACACCAAGATGCACAAGAGCTAAGGGATAGAAAAATAAAAAGAATAGCGTCGCACGATAGTCCCAGACGCCTACAGTCAGATAGCCGACGACGGGAAACAACGCGAAATCCATTCGTCCCACCAACTGCGCTAGCGGCAGACGTTCCCGGCGTTTTTTTAGATTGTAGAACGATTCAAGAGAATAACATACCGGCATCATCGCCAGAATGTACCAGCGGTTCGATTGAGGTAGAGCCAAGATCAGGAAAAATGTCGTTAGAAAGAAAAGCGCATCAATCCAAACCGCGGTTTTGAAAGAAATTAAACTGGCTGGAATCGGACGCTTACCGAACGGTCTCCAATATTTCGTCAGTTTATCGAATTCCACGTCACGTTCGTCGATCTTATGGTCGATGACATCGTTCAGCACCATTCCCGCTTCGAATCCAAACAAACCGATCAGCGCCACGTGAATGAGCACCGTCCACGAAAATTGTCCGTAATTTTCAACGGCAAGCAAATATCCGGATGCAAATAGTAAAGGCCATACCGGCGCAAAACGGGCGCGCGTTAAATCCAATAATGCACGAATTTTCTCTCTCATTCTAATTTAATCTCCATTGAAAAAAAATAGCGAGTAGTCTATTTATCTGAGCCGAGATAAACAAGAACTGTTTCGCTTTGCAGTGTCTTCAATCAAAAAATTGCGCTATCCAGAACCGATCACAGTAACAAATTTTCCGGTCACGTATCAAATGATTGGTCACTAATTTTATTCTATTTTGTAACCGTCATGAAAAACGAACAAGTAAAATATACAACTCTAAAAATCGGTGGGATGACCTGCGCCATGTGTGTCAAAACCGTCGAAACCGTTCTCAGCCGGCTCGACGGCGTCAGCGAGGCAACGGTGAATCTCGCCACCGAAAAAGCGACCATCGGTTATCGAGACGACCATCTCGATTTAAATCAGATAAAAAAGGCCATCGAATCTTCTGGGTATATTTATCTCGGCGAAGAAGGTGCAGAGACGGAAAAAGTGACCGAAGAGAGCCTTACGAACGATCTGCGGCTCAAGAAAATTCGTATCTGGACCGGTTTGATCATTGGGACGTTTTTAATGATCCGGATGTTCGTTGACATTCCTTTCCCGATTTCGACTCATTACTTTCAGTTGCTGATTTCGACGCCGATTTTCATTTTTCTAAGTTTGCCGATTTTCCGCGCAGCTTTCATGTCTCTTAAAAACCGAAATTTAAACATGGACGTTATGTATGCGATGGGCATCAGCGTCGCTTTTGCCGCCAGCGTGTTTGGAACATTTGAAATCATTCTGACTCAGGATTTTATGTTCTATGAAACTGCAATTTTTCTGGCGACGTTTCTGACAATCGGCCGGTTTCTGGAGTCGAAAGCAAAAGGTAAAACATCCACGTCGATTAAGCGGTTGATTGAACTTCAGCCGAAAACTGCCTTTGTGATTCGGAATAACATTGAGATGGAAATGGCCATCGAATCGGTTCAAATCGGCGATATTGTCGTCATCAAACCGGGTGGGAAAATTCCGGTAGACGGCGAAGTTCTAAGCGGCGAAAGTTTCGTCGATGAATCCATGATTTCCGGCGAACCGACGCCGGTTTTCAAACAGGCTGGCGATTCGCTGGTCGGCGGCATGATCAACCAAAACGGCGTCCTGAAATTCACTACTACGAAAATCGGCAAAGACACGGTTCTGGCGCAAATCATTCAATTGGTCGAACAAGCGCAAGGTTCTAAACCGCCGGTTCAGCAATTGGCGGATAAAGCTGTTGCCTGGTTCATCCCGACAATATTGATAATTGCGGCATTGACATTTTTGTTTTGGTATTTTATCGTCGGCAAGACGTTGTTATTTTCACTCACGACGCTCATTTCAATCTTAGTGATTGCCTGCCCGTGCGCGCTTGGATTGGCAACGCCGACAGCGGTTACGGTCGGTATCGGGCGTGGCGCCGAACTTGGAATTTTGATTAAAAATGGATCAGCCCTGGAAGTCGCCGACCGCATTACTACTGTCGTTTTTGATAAAACCGGCACGTTAACTCTCGGCGAACCTGAAGTCACGGATATTTTTTCGCCGAACATGATAACATCTGAATTCCTTGCAATCGCGGCCGGGGTCGAGAAGAACTCCGAACATCCACTTGCCTCAGCCGTCGTAAAATACGCTGATTCACTCGGCATCACGATTCAACAACCCGACGCATTCGAGTCCATTGGCGGAAAAGGCGTTCTGGCCAGAATCGGCGATCGGAAAATCGTCCTTGGAAACGCAAAATTTCTTAAGGAAAACCAGATTGTCGTGTCCGAAGATTTTATACGGGAAATCGACCGGTTCAGCGGTGACGGTAAAACCGTCATCGTTGTCGCAATCGACGGAGATGCAAAAGGAATCATTGCCATCTCCGACAAAATTCAACCATCCGCTCTCAAAACTGTGGAAAATCTTCGAAAATCAGGTCGTTCAACCGCATTGTTAACAGGCGATAATGCGCGTGCGGCAAAAGCCATCGCACAAAAAATCGGCATAGAACGCGTTTTAGCAGAGGTCTTACCACAAGACAAAGCCACAGAAGTGAAACGGTTGCAGAAAAACGGCGAAATCGTCGCGTTTGTCGGCGATGGAATCAACGACGCGCCTGCTTTGGCGCAATCTGACGTAGGCATTGCTATCGGCTCCGGGACGGACGTTGCGATGGAAAGCGCTGACATCGTTTTGATGAAAAACGATCTGACAAATGTCACTGCCGCTCTGCAATTGAGCCAAAAAGTCATGTCGAAAATCCGGCAAAATCTGTTCTGGGCGTTTGCCTACAACATCGCGCTCATTCCGGTCGCCGCGGGAATTTTAACGCCACTATTTGGAATCACTTTCCGTCCAGAATTGGGGGGGGCGGCCATGGCGTTGAGTTCCGTAACGGTTATTTCGCTTTCACTCATGCTGAAAAATTTCGTCCCGAAAATTGAGTAATAGATCGGGTAGATTAAGTAGAATGAATTGGTTAGGTGGATAATGGATTTTAATGTTAAAATAAATAATGATAAAAAAAGGAGTTAGATATGAAATACAGAAAACTTGGTAATTCGGACATAAGCGTTTCCGAAATCAGTCTCGGATGCTGGACGCTCGGCGGATTAAACTGGATCGACGGCGTTCCGAACGGCTGGGCGAACGTGGATGAAGCAGAAGCGACTCGTGCCATTAATTACGCCATCGATCAGGGCGTCAATCATTTCGACAATGCGGACGCTTATGGAAACGGCAGAGCGGAGCGAATGCTCGCCCGTGCGCTCGGTCAACACTCGAAAGATGTCATTATCGCAACGAAAGTCGGGTGGTTTCCCGGAACTGCCGAACACGCTTACGAGCCGCAACACATCCGGCACCAACTTGAGCAATCATTGGTCAATCTTCGGCGCGATTACGTCGATATTTATTATTTTCATCATGGCAATTTCGGCGAAAATGACTGTTATCTCGACGACGCTGTGGATATGATGCATCGGCTGAAAGATGAAGGCAAACTACGGCTTGTCGGCCAATCCGCTTACACCAATAAAGATTTTCTGCGGCTCGTTCCAAAAGTCCGCCCGACGGTTTTACAGAGTTTTGCACATGCGATGGACGACCGATTCATCCGTCCAGGCTCGCCGGTTAGGAAACTGATGGATGAGCGGAAATTGTCTTTTATCGCGTTCAGCCCGCTGAATCAGGGACTTATGCTGGGGAAATATTCCGCCAAAAATCCGCCACATTTCGACGAAGGCGATCACCGAAAACGCTCGCCAAAGTTTACTGTGGAAAGTCTTACGGCACTGGAACCAAAAATGGAAAAGATTAAAGCGCACTTTGGTAATTCGCCTTCCGAACTCAGCCGGTTTGCGCTCCAATTTATACTTAGCCACGAAGTGGTTGCCGCCGTTATTCCCGGATTCCGAAATCAGACGCAGGTCGAAACGAATCTTTCCGGCTGGAATCGACCGCTCACGAAGGCAGACGTCGATTTCACACGTAAAGTCTTTGCAAAATAGTTTTCCATTCTTTCTTTTGGATTCCTGACTAAATTTCATTCGTGGAGATTTATCCGGAAAATCTAAAAGAATTGCTCGAAAACATCCGGTTCGAAAAGACCGGAAAACAAATTGATGAAATTCGACCTTCTGACGGCGCAATTAAAGTACCTTATGCCGAGAAGAACGGAAGATTGATTCACATTTCTCAGGTGGAACGCGGACTCGCTTGCCAATGCGTTTGCCCCGTTTGCAAAATGCCTGTCATCGCCAGAAAAGGTGAAAAGCGCCGACATCACTTTTCGCATTATTCCAGCGACGCCTGCTCCGCCGAAACGGTTCTTCACCATATCGCCAAGATACTCATTTATGATAAAATCGTTGCTCTTTTAAAATCGCAAGGATCCTTGCCGATTACATGGAAATGTGTCCTCTGCGGCGAAAGACATCGACTGAACCTACTCGAAAATGTCAGCGCAATAGAAATGGAAAAGCCCATCGACACGATTCGTCCGGATATTGTCTTGCTGAACGCCGAATCCGTCCCGACCGCCGCTATTGAAATTGCCGTCACACACAATCCGGAACCGGAAGTCATCGACATATGTGAAAAACGATTTATTCCACTGCTAATTTTCGCAGTTCACTCGGCTGAAGATTTGGAAGCGTTGGGCGAAAGTGAGGACATTCATCCGACAACCGTTCGATTTTGCCCCAAGAAACGTTGTCCGAAATGTGGCGGCGCACTTTCCATTAAAACTGTTTTTGTTGTAGAAAGTCACTGCTGGCGGTGCGGTTCGCCGATGAATCTTGCTTTTATGGAAGTCGGAGGCATCTTGCATGGACCGGAGTATTTTTCTGAAGTCGAACAGACAGTTGCTCGTAAATCCGGCGTCTTGTTAAAAATATTTTTCGATCATCAGGAAAATAAACGCTTTCTCGCCAACGTTTGTCCCGCCTGCGGAATTTCCACCGGAAGCGCCTACCTGAGATCCTTCAAGCGACTAGAACGAAAACTCAAAGGAGAACCGACAGGTTTCTTCTGCGACAAATGCGGAAACCACTTTCAATAATCAACTTGAAATTCTCTAAAAATTCCGATAATCTTGATGCAACTTTAAACCAAGAATTATATAAGAAAAAATTTATGGAACTCTCCCGTTGTCATTGGCCGAAAGCGGATGCCGATATGATCGCCTATCACGATACCGAATGGGGAACGCCGGTTCATGACGACCGAAAACTCTTTGAATTTATGATTCTGGATGCTTTTCAGGCGGGACTTAGCTGGTCAACGATTCTCCGCAAGCGTGAAAATTTTCGTCATGCATTTGCCGGATTTTATGCCGAAGCGATTGCGCGTTTTGACGATAAAGATGTCGAGCGATTGATGAATGACGCTGGGATTATCCGCAACCGGCTGAAAATTCTTGCTTCGATCGACAACGCTCGTGCTTTTCTGAAAATCGTCGGGTCACACGGCTCGTTCGATGCATTCATCTGGCAATTCACGGGCGGGGAAACCATTACGAATCACTGGACGGAAGAAAAGCAGATTCCGGTTACATCGCCTGAGGCCGAACGAATGAGCGCTGAACTGAAAGCAAACGGTTTTCGGTTCGTCGGCCCGACGATATGCTACTCATTCATGCAGGCGGCGGGAATGGTCAACGATCATCTCGTTTCATGCTTCCGCTGGAAGGAAGTCGGAGAACAATCCCGCACGAAATCATCCGGCGCCGATATTCCAAAAAGGACGAGAAAATTAGATTTTGAAGAGTCCAACGCATCACCTGATTGAATTATGATTAAAAACGATATTCAGTAGATCAATACGAAAGTGAAAACGCGAACATTGAAAATGATAAACTACTCTTGAAAATGAATCGTGTTCTGGGAAACATTATTTTATTGATATTTTTTCCGCATAACGACAACATATTCTTTAGTCATTGTATTGTCATTGATACCTGCTTCATTCGTTGGGCTATTCTTGGAAGGCATTCGTTTATTGGGAATCGAACGAGTAAATGTATCTACATGATCAAATCCGTAATAAATAAAAAAATCCCTAACCGCACGACCGGTAGGAAGTTCTATTCCCTTAACTTTTCGGTTTCCAATGACATAACACGCATAACCAAAAGGTTTAATAACTTTGACAACATTCGAGATAGACAACAATAAATCTTGATAAAATGAGGATACTTCTCTTGATCGCTTCCCGTCTATAGAGTTTATTTGATTGATCGAAAAATTTAGTTCTTCACAAGGAAAGATGATTTGTTTCTTAATAACTTTGCCACCCATCAGATTCCGATCAACTTTTTCCGGTTCATTTAAACCCAGCCAAGCAGAAGAAAGACGGGAATATTGCCCATAAGCAACCGTTGTATGCGAGTCGCCATAGGGCGGCGACGTGATAACTATATCGATGCTATCATCCGGGATAATCGCCTTCGGAATGGCGGCGACGGTATTAAAATCAAATATCTGAGATACGGGAGCGCTCTTTAAAGAACGAATAATATCATAAAAATTCTGTAACCCAATTCGGTTGCGCTGGATTTTTTGAGTAATCGCAGCGAACACATTCGGGCTGTAATTCTCCAATTGCCTCGGATTGTATCGATAGAGTTTAAACTCGTCATTTCTTGTATTCGAACATTCCCGAACTGTTTCACTAAACACGACATCGAAGAAAATCCGGATCGATTCTTCTGTTATGCTTTGAATCTGCTCTCTGATTTGATATAATTTTTCGATGACATCCTTTTTAAACCAAAAATTCAAATCGTTGATACCGGAAATAGTGGTTTTATGTTCTGCCAGTTTTTTATTTTCAATCAAAGCAAATTTATTGATCCGATTTATTTGTTTATCCAGCTGCTCTAAATCCGGTAATGTGGTTTTGGCTTGGGCAATGAGTCTTGCTAATGGATTTAGGTCGGTTCCATATACATTCAGCCCTTTAATCATTCCTTCAACTAAGGATGTACCGGTTCCGCAATATGGATCGAAAAGCGTTTTTGCTTTATAGCCGAATAATTTGAGTAATTTGTCCGAAATTTGAGGAATCATCCTAGCTGGATAATCGTGATAGCAATGGGTCAGTTGCCGCGTTGATGCGCCATTAAAAGTCCAGTCGTTTTTCCCAAATCGTTCGCCGGATTTTTCCCAAATTACGAGCTGAGGCTCTTTGACTTTATTTTCACAATTCATGGATAGTTTCAAACAGTAAGGATAATTTATTTTCATGTGCACGAAATCCGGTGCCGTGATTCCGAGCGGATGTGACTTTATCATGCAATCTTAAATCCACGAGAATATTTCCAGAAAGTATCTGATTATGAATAATATCTAAGGTTGTACCTTTTAATAATTGCGCTCGTTCAAATTTGAACCACTCTGTTCCTCCACGAACTTCACTAAAAGCGCTAACAAGAATCAACGCTGGGACTTTTTGTTTAAACCTTTTTTCCAAATTTTCTAGATTCCACTCGGCTAAGATATTACCCGAAATGTGACGAACGGAGATTGCATCGTCTTCTACAGGCAGAAAAAGTCCGTTACTGTTGGGTGTTCGACTCATTGTATAGTAAATGCCCAATCTTCCGTTTTCATCTGGAGAACCATATTGTCGAATCGCCTCAAGCGGATTCATTTTCCACGCTTTTCGGTTGAAAGTGAAAAGCGTTATCATCGAGCTGGAATTAATTCGATGCGATTTTAATTCGATTTTTCCTAAGTCGGGCAATGCAATATTATTTTCAGTAAGACCGAGAGATTTTTCCAAAGTATGCCCTATTCCCGTCGGACCTCTTCTTTCTGATTTAATCCATCCAGATTGTTTTAGGTGGCGAAATTTCTTTGAAAACTCTTTAATATTCACACTTGCCGTTTTGTCGTTCACTTCATTCATTTATCGAGTGATAACTTTCTATCAAATTTTGAAATACTCTCTATTTAATTTTAAATAATAATTCGACATAAATCAAGGTATAATAGATTGGACCTTGAACGATAAGAGGCATTGAAAATTCGTATTAAAAAAATAAAATCGGATATGATTGGGGGCAAATTTTGAATTTCAAATTGTACCTTTCCAGTGATTGAACAAATTCAGCTTCTAATATCCAACGAGGCGGACAGGCCTACTCAACCAAATTTCACCTATTCAACTATTCCACCTAATCCAACCCAATTAACCTAATCTACCTAATCCAACCTATTCAACTCTTCCAAACCAAAAAGGGGCTCTCGTGTCCGAAAGCCCCTGATGCGGGAGGTTAGAGATGCAAGTTTTATTTGGGTACTTCCAAAGTCGCAAAGAAACTGCTGTTGTTTCTCAGCACCAGCACTAAAATGAATTCACTGTCAACGCCTTTGATGGCTTCTTTATAGTCGGCAAGATTCTTGATTTCCCGGTCTCCAACCCGCTGAATGACATCGCCGGGGCGAAGGATTTTTCCGGCTTCACTGCGTGAATCGACACGCGTTACGACGACACCTTCTGTTTCTTTGTCGAGCCCATACTGTTTGGCCAGCACCGAAGTGATCTCATCGACGCTAAATCCCCATTTGGACGGCGATTGATTGGAGCCGCCATCGGAAACATTCTCATCTTCGGGCAGGACGCCAAGTTTGACCTTAATGGTTTTGTTCTGTTTGCCGCGCAGGACGACGACCTCTTTTTCCTTTCCAATCTCTGCATTGGAAACGAGGTTACGGAGTTCGGACGAATCGTCGATCTTTTTCCCGTCGAACTCGACGATAATGTCGCCGACTTTCATTCCGGCGTCAGCCGCGGGTCCGTCCTTCACAACTTCGCCGACGAGCGCGCCTTTGCGCGAATCTAATTTCATAGATTTCGCGATCCGGCCATCGACATCTTGAATCCGGACGCCGAGCCACGCGCGGGTGACTTTACCGTCTTCGATCAGGTCTGTCATGATCTTCTTCGCCAAATTGATCGGAATGGCGAAGCCGACGCCGAGATTTGCCGGAACGCCGCCATTAGTAGCAATTGCCGTATTGATCCCGATGAGTTCGCCGCGAATATTGACCAGCGCTCCGCCGCTGTTGCCGGGATTGATCGCCGCATCGGTTTGGATGAACGATTCATAGTTCGAATTGTTGATGATGTTGCTTCTGCCTTTGGCGCTGACGATTCCCGCCGTCACCGTGTGATCCAGATTTTCTGAAAAAGGAGAGCCGATCGCCACGACCCATTCGCCAACCCGCAAAGCGTCGGAATCGCCGAGAATTGCCGGTTTCAAATCTTTCGCTTCAATCTTGATTACCGCCAAATCCGTTCGCGGATCGGTTCCAATGACTTTCGCCTCGTAGCTACTTTTATCCATCAGACTGACATGGATTTTTTCGCCCTGCTCGACGACGTGATTATTCGTCAGAATATAACCGCTCGCGCTGACGATAACGCCGGAACCAAGAACTTTTCCACGCGTTTCGCTCTCAGGAATGCCTCCGAAAAATTGCCAGAACAGATCGTTGCCGTCAAATCCCGGAAAATCATGCGACAGACCGCGATTTTTAATCACCTTTTCTGTTGTGATCGTGACAACTGCCGGATTGACGGCGTCTGCAATCTGGACGAAAACATCGTTAAAAGATTGAACGGACGGAGTGGGCGTACTCGATGAAACCAAAGCCGCCGCCGGAACAATTTTCGTCTCCAGGACGCCCTGATAAAGCACGACGCGCTCCGGAACGGACATCGACGCAGTAACAATTACGCCGATCACCGCTAACATGACAATGCCAAAAATATAACCGATTCTTTTTTTCATAAAATATAACTCCTAATCAAGTAACGTGTTTTTATACTTCACTGCGAATCGAAAGTTTCCGACTGTCATAACAGTTACTTTTTTTGCAAAATTCCGGAAAATCTGATAAGTTCAGTCCGGTTTTTCTAATATAAAAAGAAAGGATCGATTCAGATGATCTCGCCAAAATTTCTTTCTTTTGCACTTTTTTTGACTTTGATGTTAACATTCGTCGCTTGCGAAAACGAAACGACAAACTCCGACGACGATCTGTACTGGAATAAAAAGATCGCCCAGGAAGTCGTGCATACTCATGCCGTTATGCTTGGAGAAACTCTGAAAGGCGAACCGACTGAAGCCGAGAAAATTGCCCTGATCTGCACGTCTATCGATTCCGTCCGTTTTTACGACGATGAGAGCGGTTATTTCTATGTTTATGATTACGATTGCGTCAACATCGCTCACGCCACCCAGAAAGACCTTCAGGGACAGAATTTGTACAATTATCAGGATACGCACGGGAAATATGTCATTCGCGAATTGTCAGCCGCGGCACAGAATGGCGGCGGTTTCGTTGAATTTTACTGGATCAAACCGGGTTCGACTGGCGAAAAGAAGAAACTCGGTTACGTCGAACCGATTCCCGGCACCGATTATTTCATCGACACCGGCGTCTATCTGGAATAACAATTTAATGGGAAACCGCCATCCGGCGGACGATAAAAATTACTTATTAACTGGCTAAATATTTTTATTCGTATCTGAGCGCTTCGATCGGATCGAGTTTGGCGGCTTTCATTGCCGGATAAGTGCCAAAAACGACTCCAATGAGCAGAGAAAATCCCAATCCGAGAAAGATCGACCAAACGGGAATAGTCGGCGGCAATTTCAACGCAGAAGAAATGAGCAAGCCAATGAGAACGCCCAAGCCGACACCGATGATGCCGCCCAATAGACAGATACCGATCGCTTCGGTCATGAATTGACTGAGAATGTGTTTCTTTTTTGCGCCGATGGCTTTCCGGATGCCGATTTCGCGCGTTCTTTCCGTTACCGATACGAGCATGATGTTCATGATGCCGATTCCACCGACCAGCAGTGAAATTCCGCAAATGATGACGGCGGCGATAAAGACGAATCCAGTCAGACTCTTCAGCGTGTCCATGATCGAATCCGCCGTAATGATTTCAAAATCGCTATCGGCGCCCGGCGGCACTTTTCTTGCTATCCGAAGAACACCCTCCACCTGATCCATTGTCTCAAAAATCAGATCCGGGCTTTTCGCTTTAATCGCAATGGCAATCGAGCGTTCCCGTCCAAACGCCTTAACAAATGTTGTATATGGAAGCGTCACCATGTTGTCCTGACTTCCGCCGAGGAATGAACCTTTTTTATCGAGAACTCCGATGATTTCCAACGGAACATTATCGACTTTGATGATTTCGCCGATGGGATATTTGAACGGAAAAAGTTTATCGACGATATCTGCTCCGACAACAACGACGTTCTGACGGTGCATGATTTCCTGACTGGTAAAGAATCGTCCCTCGGCGATGTATCGCCCGTTTACTTCCAGCCAATCTTCGTCCCCGCCATAAACTTGAATGTTCGGGTTCGTACTTTCTTCCTTATACTTTACCTGTTTGCCGTACGTCCCCGCTTCCGGCGAGACTTTGTAGGCGAGCGGTGCGCGTTTTTGGATGATTTCGGCATGTTCAAAAGTTAGATCCTTCCGACTCCAGTACTCGTGACCCATGCGTCCCATCTGAACGGCGGGGAACTTCTGAATCCAGAACGTGCTTCCGCCGATGGCCGAAAATGTGTTGGTCATGTATTTATCTAGCGCGGTAATGATCGACATCATACCGATTACGGACATGACGCCGATGACGATTCCGAGTGTCGTCAAAACCGTTCGCAGTTTATTAGAGCGAACGGTTTGATAGGCGAGTCGAAGTCCCTCTTCAAAATTCATATTTTACTTTCCGATTATTCATATCTCAGACATTCGATCGGATCGAGTTTTGAGGCTTTTCGCGCCGGATAAATACCGAAAAACAAGCCGATGAACGTCGAAAATCCCAAGCCCATAAATACCGACCAAAGCGGAACGGCAGAAGGAAAAGGCGTGACTTTCGCGATCACTCGCGAAACGACATAACTTAGCAAAATGGCGATGACTCCGCCAATGGTGCAAATGATAACTGATTCGATAATGAACTGAACAGTAATAACTTTCCGCTTCGCGCCCAACGCCATCCGAATGCCAATCTCGTTTTTACGTTCGGCAACGGATACCAGCATGATGTTCATAATTCCGATTCCACCAACCAGTAAAGACAACGCGCCGATTCCGATTGCCGCTGTGTACAATCCACTCGTCAGTTTGTTGTACATTTCCATGATGGCTTCCTGCTGGTTGATCGAAAAATCGTCTTCTTGATGCGGTTTTAGACCGCGCGATGTCCGCATGAGAAACCGAATGTCGTCTTTGACCGATTCCACTTGAGCCGCATCACGCACCTTAACGAGGATTTGAATGCTCCGGTGAACGCCGAAGTTCTTCAGAAGTGAACCAATGGGAACATAAACAAAAGAATCCTGGCTTTCACCCATGATGCTTCCGCGTTTTTCAACAACACCGATGATCGTGTATGAAACGTCGCCGACTTTCATGCGCTTTCCGATAGGATTCTGCCCTTCAAACAATTTATCCATGATTTCCCAGCCGATGACGGCATTGTTCTTCTCTTTTTCGATCTCGATGGAGTTGAAGTATCTCCCATCTGCGATGTTGTATTCCTCGATCTTTTCCGACTCCATTGTTACACCGGTGGTACGCACTTCCAGAAGAGAATTCGCGGCGTATTTCAAGTTTTGCCTACTCCCGGCTGAAGGGGCAACGGCTTCCGCTGATTTTAGGTGTTTATGAATATACTCGGCGTCTTTCATTTCAATATTCGGACGGTTGCGGTATTTGAACCATTCATCGCCGGAAACCCACGGAAACTTTTGAACATAAAGCGTGTTACTTCCAAGGCTGGCGATCTGTTTGGCAAATCCTTTGTTCAAACCTTCGATGATCGAAGCGACGCTGACAACCGTCAGTACGCCGATGATGATGCCAAGCGTCGTCAGGACGGCGCGCATTTTATTCTGAATTAGCGCGCGAACAGCGATCTTGACATTTTCCCAGAATCCGATAAAAAATGAAATCAATTATTCCTCAACACTTCATCATTGGCGATGTTTCCATCGCGGATATGAACGATCCGGTTAGCGTGTTCGGCAACCTCTTTTTCATGCGTGACGAGAATGATTGAATTTCCCATCTGATGTAGGTTATCTAAAATTTTCATAATCTCTTCACCTGTTTTCGTGTCGAGATTTCCCGTCGGTTCGTCGGCAAGAATGAGCGACGGATTGTTGACTAAGGCGCGGGCGATAGCGACGCGCTGGCGCTGACCGCCGGAAAGCTCGTTCGGTCGGTGATGTTTGCGATCTGAAAGGCCAACTTTCTCCAGCGCTTCTTCCGCCATGATTTTCCGTTTAGCGGCGGAGACGCCGCTGTAAATCAAAGGCAATTCGACGTTGTGAAGCGCATTGGCGCGCGGGAGAAGATTAAATGTCTGAAAAACGAACCCAATCTTGCGGTTCCGGATTTCGGCGAGCTGGTCATCGTCCATTTCATGAACCGGCATCTGGTCAAGTTCATAGACGCCAGATGTCGGAGTATCCAGACAGCCGATAATATTCATCAGCGTCGATTTTCCTGAACCCGACGGTCCCATGATGGAGACATATTCATTCGTATGAATCTGGAGGTTCACGCCCCCGAGAGCGTGAACCTCAACACTGCCAACCTGATATGTTTTAACGATGTCCTTAAGACTTATCAGCGTATTGCTCATTATCCACCAAAATAGAAATTGACGCGGTAAACAACTCCGGAAAAATCAATTTTCGGTACGTCGGTGACGACCTTGTTTTCCATTTTCCATCTCTGCTCGTCGGTGTGCTGATAAAAATAGCCGACGTTAGCGCCAACCGCAAACCAGCGGAAAATGTTGTAACGGAAGCCAATATTCGGCATTGCCCAGAAGAAATGTGATGACATTTCGGATTGGTGATCGTTGAACGTCAATGAATCTGCGCCCGAGTAACCGTCGTTCCAGATGTAATCCCAGCTGATATTCTGGCTGGATTTGGAAAACTTCATGGATGTTGAACCGCCACCGAGCGTCGCTCCCATATAAATCTCGGAATTATTAAACGGATGAAAAACCTTCTCGATTAAAAAGCCGCCGTAGGACACTGATAACGTAACATCGACCTGAGAGCCGTTCCCGCCTGTCGGTGTGCCAAACGATGACACCGTGCCGCCGGCGCCTAATCCACCGACGCGAATTCCATTGCCGATAAAACCCCAACCGCCGCCGCCGCTCAGAATCATTCGGTCGGCAAATGCCGGCAATCCGATAATCGCAAGTTGAGTGTTCAGGACATCGACATCCAGCGGAAGGTAATACCAATCCCAGCCGCCGCCGCCGCCTTTGAAGAAACCGCCCTTATGCTTTTTTCCCCAATCTTTATCGCGGTCTTTTTTCCAATGAAAATCGTCATCGGAAGTATCCGGTTCTTTGTCCTTCCAGTCTTCGTTTTCCATAATCTCGTCCAGAGTTTGTTCTTCCTGTTTTTCCAGTTCTTCTTCAACAGTCGAATCAATCAAAGCAGAAACGGTAGGTTCGGTCGCGGTTGTGTCTTTCACATCGTTTATCTGTTGCCCGTAAAGTGAGGCGCAAAATAGTAACACAGCAATAATTATCATATACTTTTTCATTTTGTCTCTCCTTTTTTATCTGTCGGTCCGCCGATTTTGAGTGGCGAACCGTTTTTGATTTCTTTACTGATAGCCTTGTAACTTCCGACGACAATTTCCTCGCCTTCCTGCAATCCGCTGAGAATTTCGAATTTAGTATCACTGCTGATGCCAATTTTCACCGAACGCTGTTCGGCTTTCGGATAAGATCGTTTTTTAATCATACTTTTTTTCGGAGTATCTTTTTTATCCGGGTGGATGACAACAAAAACGACTTCTTCTTCTTTATTATTTTCACTGTTTGCCCTCTTGATCCTTTCAGGCTCCTCGGCTGTCGGTTCCGGTTTTTTCTTATTATCCGATTCAAAGGCAACGGACGCTGTATCATCCGGACTGCGGGCGGTCAGCGATTGAATCGGAACGACGAGCGCATTTTCTTTGGTATCAGTAATAACATCCACGGTTGACGACATACCGGGACGAAACCGGGTGTCTTGGCCTAAAACAGAAATGGATACTTCAAAATTGGTCACTTGTTCCTGTGTGCCTGCGCCTTTTGTCGTCGCGCTGTGGGCAATTTCTGCAACGACGCCCTTGTAAGTCGTATTTGGAATCGCATCAATCTGTATCTTTGCCGTATCGCCAATGCTCAAATTCACGACATCAGTTTCATCGACCTCGATCTTGACTTCCATCTTTGACATATCGGAAACGATTAGGATTACATCTTCCTGAAAAACCGAACCGAGCGCAATTTCACCGATCTCTTTATTCAGGCTTGTGACGATTCCGTTCATCGGTGACGCGATGCGCGTTTTGTTCAGATCGTCGAGTGCTTGTTTCAGTGCGGCTTCCGACTGATGCACTTGGCTTTCGGCAAGTTCAGCCTGAGCCGTCGCGGCTTCAAGTTCCGATTCGGACGTCAGATTGCTTTGGTAAAGCGCCTGAGTCCGTTTCAGGTCGCTCTGGACTTTTTTCAGGCTCGCTTTATTGGATTGAACATAGGAAAACGCCTTGTCGTATGCCGCTTCATATTGTTCTTTATCTAATTCGACCAGCAATTCACCCTTTTTCACCCGATCGCCTTCTTTGACCGTGAGGTTCATGATCTTGGCGCTGACATTTGCGCTGATCTTGACCTGTGTGACGGGAATCAGTGAGCCGGATGCATTGACAGTTTGAACGATTTTTTCACGTTTGACCTTATCAGTCTGCACGACGATCGGTTTGACCTTGTCTTTGGTAAAATTCATTACGACAAAGACGGCTACAACTGCCAGAATGATAAGGATGATGATCAATTTTTTCTTACTTTTCTTCTTCATTGGTTTTCTCCAAGCGTTCCCATTACGAGAGATAAACGAGCCTCGGCAATTTTTGCGTCATATTTCGTAGAAATTAAATCACTCTGCGCTTTTGTCAACGCAACCTGCGCATCGAGCACTTCCAACAGAGTCGCAGAACTCAGCCGATACATTTCCTGCGCTAATCTTAAGTCTTCCTCCGCCGACGCAATCGTGAGTTCATTGATGTCAATCATATCTCGATAAGTATCGAGCGTCAGCACCAGATTTTGAATCGTATTTCTGATTTCGATTTCTTTTTTTTCGATCATATCGTCGTCGATCTGATAAGCTAACTTTGCCTGCTGAATTTTCGTTTTCCGGTCGAACCCATTGAAAAGCGAAAAACTGATGTCAAGTCTCAGTGAGGAAGACCACCGACTATCAAAATTCGAATATAAATCGGAAAATTTCGAACTGCTCCGGGAATAGGAATATGACGACGACAAATTCGGATACCAAGCACTTTTGGCGATTTTGCATTGGATTTGCGCAGATTGTCTCTGCGTTTGCAAAGAGGCATAATCCGAATTGGCCTCCAGCGCTTTCTGATAAGCGATCGCGGCGTCGATTTGCACTGGCTTTTGATAGGCAGATTCATACACGTCAATCACTTCTTCCCCGCGAATTCCGAGTACGGCTTTCAAATCCGCAAGCGCTAATTTCAGTTCGGCTTCCTGCTGAATAACTTTCAGTCGTTCGGTTCCTTGCTTGACCTGGGCTTTATACAAATCTTTTTTCGCCACTTGGCCAATCCTGTGCATTTCTTCCGTCTTTTTTAACTGCTCCTGACTGTTTTCTAAAGATTTCTGATCAACTTTCAGAAGTTCCTGCGCTTTCAGGACATTGTAAAATTTTTCAGTCACAGTCACGATCAGTGACAGGCGGTTTGAATTCTTATCGTAAATGGCGCTCTGGTAATTCGTTTTAGCCAATTTGATCTCATTCCGCCATCTTCCGCCATCATAAATATTCTGCGTATAGGAAAAACCAGCTCCAAAATTATTGGATATTCCTGCGGGTTGGGGAACAACGGCACCTTGAATGATTTTTGGGCTTGCCGCTTGAGAAATCCGGTTATATGCCGAACCAAACGAAAGATTTGGCAGAATATTGCCGTATGAACTCGTGACATCTGCCGCTTTGGATAATACCACTTTATTTTGGATACGCAGATCAGGATTATTTTTAATCGCAAATTGAATACATTCCTGCAAAGTGAAACTTTGGTCGGCGGCGACTGCCGTGGCGGTAAATAAAAGCGCTATAAAGACCAATTTTCGCATGTTTTTCCCTTTTTAATTACATTTTGACCAAACTGCCAAGTAGCGAGACACCGAAACAGTAAATCAACCAAAGAATCGTTACGATTGTGGCAGTTTTTCCTAATTTTTTCTCATAGATCACGCTCAAGCCGATCGAAGAAACGATGACTTTCCAGATGGCAAATACATCCAGCGTAGTCAGGAAACGGAACAGAAAGGAGCCATTGTCTTCAAAAAACAGTGCCGGGCTCGTGTAAACTTGGATCGTTTCTTGAGAAATGATCAGTGGATATTTTACAGCCATAGAAGCGAGCTCAATTAACCCAACATAGGCTGTAAGTGAAAAAATAACGAGAAATTTCGCTTCTCCGCCCAAAAGAAAATTGCCGGCGAACCAAAGCGCAAGCGTTATAATCAACGCTTTTGCAAGGATGGCAATCGTCGTCGTTATTGACATTCTCAGCGGATTAGTCTGCCTTTCCATTCGCTCATAGACGGCGTCTTTTTGTTCGTCGCTGAATCGTTCGCTCTTCTCAATCAATCCTTTTTGATAACTAACCGCAATCGGTGAAATGTACGGCAATATCGCTAAAGAAACGACGATAACGATGAGCAACGGAATTAAAACATCCACCCATGTCGTATGCAGTTTCAGCGATGCAAAAGTCGCCGAAGGTTCCCAAAAAACAGAAATCACCTTTTTAAACAACGCCACCTCATCTATTTTTCATTAAACAATCTGTCAAAAGAAAAAACACGTTCGGTTAGATAGGGCGTCGTCATAAAAGTTGTCAGGATTTATATTTCAGAAAATTCCCGGACCAACCGATCGGCGTTTTTTTCTAAAAATTCCCGCGCGGCTTCGTAAGTATTCGAAATTTTCGCTTCGAGAATCGCCTCTTCGATCGCATCCTTGATATAGCCGACCGCCGGACCGGGTTGAAGTCCGCAGAATTTCATGATTTCTTCGCCGCGAACCGGCGACTGAAACGCGCGCATTTTATCTTTTTCACAAACAGTTCGAATTAAATTGACAACGCGATCGAAATTGGACATGTATTCGGAAACCTTCCACGGATTCTTAGAAGTAATGTCAGCCCGGCAGAGCAAGATCAAATCATCTAAATCTTCCCCCGCTTCGACAATCAGCCGCCTGACGGCGCTGTCCGTAACGCCTTCACTTGCAATGGAAATCGGACGCATGTGAAGGCGCGTTAGTTTTTGGGCGTATTCCGCAACTTTGTTCGGCATTTTCAGGCGTCGGCATAAACGCCCGGCAATTTTTGCGCCGAGTTCTTCATGCCCGTAGAACGTCCAGCCTTTATCGGGAAAATATTGTTTGGTCAACGGCTTCGCAATGTCATGCACCATCGCAGTAAACCGAAGTTCGAATTTATCGGACACCTTGGCGACATTGTCAATCACATCAAGCGTGTGCCAAAAAACATCTTTATGATGATAACCATTTTTTTGATCAACGCCGGCAAGAAGCGCGATTTCTGGCAGGACAATTTCCAGCAATCCCGATTGCATCATGAGTTTAAGTCCCAGCGACGGTCGGCTCTTTGTCGAAAGAATCTTGATCAGCTCATCGGTAATACGTTCTTGCGATACAATTGCCATCCGCTCTTTGACGTGTGAAATCGCCCAAAAAGTTTTTTCTTCGATCTGGAATCCAATCTGAGTGGCAAACCGTATCGCCCGCAACATTCTCAACGGATCTTCCGAGAATGTTGTTACTGGGTCGAGCGGCGTCCTGAGGATACCCGCATTAAGGTCTTTTAACCCATCAAAATAATCAGTTAATTCAAACAGATTTTCTTCGTTTAACGACATAGCCAACGCATTGATCGTAAAATCCCTGCGCTCCAGATCAGCGTGTAGAGTTCCGCGTTTCACTAAAGGTTTCCTCGAATCCGGCTCATACGCTTCCGTACGCGCCGTTGCCACTTCGATGACGATATCGTGATACGGAACCATTGCCGTTCCGAATTTCGGATATTCGATAACCTTTTTAAGACGAAAAGAATGGGCGATTTGCCTCGCAAACGCCAGGCCATCACCCAAAACGGTCACATCGATATCTTTTGTCGGGAAGCCCAAAATTCGGTCACGAATGACGCCACCAACCAAATAGACCTCTACGCCACTTTTATCGGCGACTGCGCCGATGCGCCGGATTATTTTGGAAATCGGATCATCAACCGGGAATAATAATTCTAAAAATGCCATTTTTTCTTCTATAAAAAACCGGTGAAATTTATTAAAGAGCTACACCAAATCCAACGTCGCCGAATTAATGCTGAATATTATAAATCCGATGATTCCGAATTTATCTATCGGCTTATTTTCCGGCGCGTCAGAATCGGAATCTGTTTTATTTGCTTAGAAAAGTGTCAATCGCTTTCCCACATTTCCCGATTTCATATCCAACGGAAAGATGCCCATAATCGCCTTCGATGACCAGAAGTTCCGCACCGATTTCCTCTGAAATCTCGATCGCTGGAGCCGGATTGACAATATGGTCAGTCGCGCAGACGATTATCAGAACCTTCGCATGAATTTGTCCGGCGGCTTTTTCCATGGAACCACCAAACGGTTTGGAAATATCATGCGTCAGCATCGCTCGGATTTGACTCAACTTGTTGGAAACGGTAAAAACCTTTGATGGTTCACCGTCGAACGACGCCAGCATTTTCTGGAATTTTTCCAATGGCGTATTTCGAACGACATAAGAAGGTGAATGCGCAAACAACGTTGTAAACATGTTTAACGTTTTTTGGATTTCCCTTTCAGACATTCCAGCCTTTTTCGACGATTCAATAAACTGCGCCTGCGTCTGCAATTCCAACAGATCAAACGATGTCAGACGCGGTGAACAGACATACGGAACCGCTTTATCGATAAAATCCGGATAGGTCGTTAACCACTCGAAAACTTGGAAACTTCCCATCGAACCGCCTATTGCGCCAAATAGATGCGTAATTCCCAGTTTTTCCGTCAGGACACGGTGTTCAGCTTTGACCATATCCCGGATCGTAAACAATGGAAATTTTTCTTCCGGCTGTCGCTGGCTATTGGATGGAGACGACGAAACGCCATTGCCGAGCGCATCAATAGCGATGACGAAAAACTTTTCCGTGTTAACCAATTTCCCGGGCCCGAGTAAATTCGCAATATCGGCACTGGTTCCGCCGAACCACGTCGGATAAATAATTGCATTGGATTTATCGTCATTCAACTTGCCGAATGTTCGATAGCCAATTTTGCAGTCGTAAATAACAGATTCATTCTCGAGTTGAAAATCACCAAGATTTGCGAATTGCTGAACTGACTGCCCATAGAGCAATGTTGACAATTCACAGACAATGAGGTAGGTAAAAATACGAATCCGATAATTCATCTTCAGTCCTTTCCGAACAAGAAAATCAAACAACGGACAGAATTTACAAATTGCTTTCGGTAATCGAAGACCGATTTATTGAACGGCAACCAATCATTCGGCGAAGAGTGGAATGAAAGCAAACCGACCGACATCCACTAAACCTTTGTCTGTAATCTTCAGTTCGGGGATGACCGGCAAGGCAAGGAACGAAAGCGTCATAAATGGATTTACCGGAATGGAGCCCAGCTTTTTTGCCTCTCGATTCAGTTCATCCATCTTAGCGCGGACGACGTTTACTGGCTGATCGCTCATTAAACCTGCAAGCGGCAGGGGCAATGAAGCCTTCACTTTTCCGTTTTCCACGACGATCTGTCCGCCGTTCATCCGTACGATTTCTTCAACCGCCAAGAGCATATCTTCATCTCTGGCACCGATGACGATCAAATTATGAGAATCATGAGCGACGGTCGAAGCAATCGCACCCGACTTCAGTCCAAATCCTTTGACAAATCCCAATCCGATATTTCCCGTCTGATGATGACGCTCGATGACGGCAATTTTTAAAATATCCCGGCCGATGTCCGAAACCGTTTCTCCAGCGTGAATGGTCGCTTTATATACAATATTTTTTGTGAGAATCTGATCCGGAATAATCTCAATGACATGAACGGATTCTCCTTTTGCCTCGATTTTTAGCCGTTTACTTTCCAATTTCCCAACGCTAACTGAGCCATACCGCAAGTCTGAAGCCGGAGGAATTTCGACGACAGGTTTTCCGTTTTCGGCAATTAACCGACCACGTTTAAAAACTTTCTGGACATTAAAATGTTCAAAGTCGTCAAAAACGATCATATCAGCGAAGAAACCGGGAGCAATCGCACCGGTTCTCCGGATATTAAAATGTCTGGCTGTGTTCAGCGAAGCCATCTGCAGAGCGTTGATCGGATTCAACCCAAGCCGGATTGCTCTTCTCACCATCTCGTCGATGTGACCGAAATCCAACAGAAAATCCGGATGCCTGTCATCAGTAACAAAACCACAGTTCGCAGAGTTCAGCGACGTGACAACGGGCAGAAGCGCTTCTAAGTTTCGCGCGGCTGATCCCTCGCGAATCATCAGGAACATTCCGTTCCGCAGTTTTTCGCGTGCCTCATCGAGATAAGTACTTTCGTGATCGGATGAAATCCCAGCGGCGATATATGCCGAAAGGTCTTTGCCGGAAAGCATCGGCGCATGCCCATCGATCACTTTATCGCCGGCAATCGCCAATTTTTCGAGAACTTCCGGAACACGGAACAGCACGCCCGGGAAGTTCATCATTTCACCGATTCCTAAAACACGCGGATGATCAATCCATTTTTTCATTTCCGTCGCAGACAAAACGGCGCCGGATGTTTCCATTGGTGTTGCCGGAACACACGACGGAATCATAAAAAATATGTCTATCGGCAGTTTTTCCGACAAATCAATCATCAGTTGGATTCCTTCCGAACCGAGTACATTGGCGATTTCATGCGGATCGGCAACGACCGTTGTCGTTCCGAACGGCAACACGGTTCGGGCAAATTCTGCTGGTGAAAGCAAAGAACTCTCGATGTGAACATGCCCGTCGATGAGTCCCGGTGCGATATATTGTCCGTCGAGATCGATTATTTTTTCGGACAAATAATCCCCGAAGCCGACAATTCGTCCATCGAAAATTCCAATGTCAGTTTTGTAGATTTCGCCAGATATTAAATTAACTATACGAGCATTTTTCAATAAAAGGTCAATTTGCACTTCCCCACGAGCGGCGCGTATCAATTGTTCTGTAAACATAAGAAAATCCCTTCCTCTGCGGACGAAAAACTATGTTAATGCGACTGCACTTTATCGATCTTCCAGCCGCCGGAAACTAATGACAGTTACTTGAGAACCAAAGCGAAATATCTGAGTTGCCCTGTTTCATCGAGTCCATATTTCGGATGAAGTCTCTCAACACCTCAATGTCATAGTCTATCTGGTAATATTTAAGACACCAACTGATCATTAAAAGAGTCGTCGAACGGTTTTTAGAATTGAATGGCTCGCCGCTGATCATGTAGTAAACATACCAACCCAACTGCGTGTAAAGATCTCTGCGATTCGAAAGCTTTTCTCCAAGAAAACAAGTCAATGATCCACCGCCGGGTAGACTGACGACGTTTTCCATGGAGTTCGTATCGCGGATGCCAATTTCAGTTCCGAATTTCCGCGCCAACAACCAGTTGGCAAAGCCTATAATTTTTACCTGCTGAATTTGATCATTAGTCATCGATGCCTCCCAGAACGTCCGCGTTTTCATTTAAAATTTCTACGATCTCATTCATCATATCTGTATTATACTCATCCGGGATTTTTACTTTGATCGTACTAAGCGTCAATTCTTTTTTCTCTTTGTTCATATTTAGTTCGATTTCCGATCCAAAATCCCAACTCATCGCACGCGTCACTTCTCTCGGAAGAAGAACTCCACGGCTGGACCCAACTCGAATGATTTTTCTTCTCATACCTGCTCCTTGCTTTTCTGAATAATCAAACTTCTACCCGTTTTTCAAGTTCCTCGAAGGCTCCTCCGTATTGCGCCAGGAACTGATCAAATTCAACAAGATAACTCGGCGCCGGCTCTGCCTGTTCATGCAAGTTCCGAAGAATGACTTTGTCATCCTCTTCGTCGAGAATCAAGTCGATCTCTTGCCCAAAGTCCCATTCCATTTCCCGTACTATTTCTTTGGGAAGAAGGATACACAAACTCGCCCCAATTCTAACAATTTTTCTTCTCATTCTAGACCCCTTTATTTTGTTAAACTTTCCCAACTCTAAAATAGTATGTTCATAGATAAAAATCAAGACCTGTATGAAAGTATTTTTCATTTTCTTCAAAATATACTCGATCATTCCATCTGGCTTTTATATAAATCTATCTTGCCTACGCCATTTGATAATATCGTTATACTGAATTAAAAATATCTACATGTAATCTTCAACCACTTTTTCTGATTAAATGATGAAATGCCAATAAATATTTAGATTTCAGAAAGTGCAAGAAAAGTAAAAACCCGGCATTTTGCAGAAGCGAGTATGAATTGCTATCTATTGTGGACGCTGCAGGATTCGAACCTGCGACCTTCTGGGTGTAAACCAGACGCTCTGAACCAACTGAGCTAAGCGTCCAAATATCAATTTGAAAGCATGACCCCTAACAATTTCAAACTCGCGACCTTCCCGATGTATCGGGACGCT
>Ga0210017_1000318_pt1 | contig 39452 bp, 33 predicted proteins | sample CryGeyCG2014_020_FD_183966 | JGI IMG/M metagenome (GOLD analysis project Ga0210017, IMG submission 183966) | Groundwater microbial communities from aquifer - Crystal Geyser CG08_land_8/20/14_0.20 (SPAdes) (version 2) | ecosystem: Environmental > Aquatic > Deep subsurface > Groundwater | place... | reverse complement strand
TGGACAGGTCCGCGGCGGGCGCGAGGCTCGCGACCAGCGTCGTGCCGCCGAGGGAGGCCGGGCGGCGTGGCGGCAGCGGCACCTCGACGCTCTCGGTGGGCGCGGCGGCGGACGCCGCCTGGGCGTAGGCCAGCGCCTGGCCGCCTGTGTCGGAGGGGCGGAGCGTGAACAGGTTCGCGAAGGAGCCGGCCGAGTTCGGCGACGGTGCCGCGGCGGGGGTCGCGTCCGCGACCTCGCTGGTGATGCCGAGCTTCTTGGCGGCGTAGTAGTAGCCGCGGTTGTAGTACTGGTAGGCCAGCGCGAGGTCGCCCTTGGCGGCCTTGTAGGCGCCGGCGAGGTAGGCGATCCCGTAGCGCAGGTTGGTCTCGGGGTCGTAGAGGCCCGGCGCGTCGCCCTTGTAGCCGAGCCCCCGCGCGGTCGCGTGCTTGATCTGCATCAGGCCGAGCGCGCTGCCGCCCTTGGCCTTCGGGTTGTAGTTGCTCTCGCGCTTGATGACCTTGTGGATGAACGCCGACGGCACGCCGCTCGCCTTGGCGTGGACCTCGATCAGGGCGTCGATGTTGTCGCGCGCGCCCTGGGCCAGGGCCGGCGTGCACGAACCGATCAGGGCGCCCGCGAGGCACAGGAGGCGAACGTTCATGCGAGAGACCCGGACCCGTTTTCGTTACGGTCTAGGTCGAGGCCAAATAAGGCCGGAAAGCGGCCCGCGAGGGGTCGCGGCGTGGCGGGGCTCCTCGCGGCCCTTCCCTGTGCCCTGGGGGACACAGGCGCGGAGACTTCAGGTCCCGCCGATCACGAACGCGTCCATGGCCTGGGCGAAGCCGTCCGCGTCGTTGCCGGAGGTCGTCCGCGCGGCCCGCGCCTTCACGGCGTCGGAGGCGTTGCCCATGGCGATGGCGAGCCCGGCGCGGGCGAACATCGCGGTGTCGTTGGCGCCGTCGCCGATTGCCGCGACGCGTTCCCGCGTCACGCCGACCCGCTCCGCGATCCGGTCCAGGAAGGCGCCCTTGTCGAAGCCCAGCGGCGTCACGTCGAGATAGTAGCGCTGCGAGCGGTGGATCGCCGCCTGCGTCCCGAGCTCCCGCGCGAGCTCCTCCTCGATCGCGGCGAGCCGGTCGCTCTCGCGGCTAACGCCGACGATCTTCGAGGCGGCCTCGAGGAGCGGATCGAGGTCTTCGACCACGGTCGGGCCGGTGGCGAGGGTCCGCGCTTCGAGATCGGCATAGGGCGCATCCGGATCGCGCAGGTTCCAGGCTCCGTTCGCGAAGACCCAGACGTCGACGCCCGCGCGCAGGAGATGCGCCGCCGCCGCGCGGGCGACGGGGGCCGCCAGGCGGGTCTCCGAGAGAACCGCGCCGTCCGGCGCCACCAGGGTGGCGCCGTTGAAGGCGCCCATGGGCAGGCGGATGTCGAGTTGCCGGGCGATCGCCCGCAGGCCGACCGGCGGCCGGCTCGACACTACGGTGAAGCCGATGCCCGCCCGCCCGAGGCGGGCTACGGCCGCCACGGTCGCGGGCGTCAGCGCCTTGTCGTCGGTGACGAGGGTGCCGTCGATGTCGGAGACGACGAGGGCGATGTCGGTCATCGGTCGAGCGTCTCCGGTTCGAGGCAAAGGCCGTCGAGGATCGCCTCGACGATCGCGGCCGGGGCCTCCTCGATGCCGACGCTGAGAACGCTCTCGTCGGCCTCGGGCTCCTCCAGGGCGGCGAACTGGCTGTCGAGCAAGCTCGCCGGCATGAAATGGCCCCTGCGGGCGGCGATCCGCCCGGCGACGAGGGCCCGGCTGCCCTCGAGGTAGACGAGGCCCACCTCCGGCCGCCCGGCCCGCAGGATGTCGCGGTAGCGGCGCTTCAGGGCCGAGCAGGCCACGACCCCGCCCTCGCCGGCGGCGAGGCGCGACCCGATCCAGGCGGCGACCGCGGCGAGCCAGGGCGCCCGGTCGGCATCGGTCAGTGCGTGTCCCGACCGCATCCGCGCCACGTCTCCCGCGGAATGGAAGTCGTCGCCGTCCGCGAAGCGCCATCCGAGCCGCTCGGCGAGGCAGGCGCCGACGGTGCTCTTGCCGGAGCCCGACACGCCCATCACCACGACCACGCGCGGGCCCGGCCCGCGGGAGGTCTCTTGCGCTTCCGGTTCGCTCATGGGCGGGAAGCTTGGGCGGCAGGGCGCGAGGGCAAGCCTGCGCTTCGTCACACCGCCGTGGCCGTCGCCGCCTCGGGACACGCCTCCGGCATCGTCTCGACGATCGGAGCGAGCACCCGCTCGCGCAGGCGCTGAGGGCCGAGCGTCATGGCGAAGAAGTCGTAGGCGCCGGGGCGGTCGTTGGCGAGCAGGAACTGGAAATGCGTGCGGAACGGGCTCCGGTGGACCCGCGCGTAGCGCTCCGGCGACATGATCTCGCGAAAGCAGGCGGAGCGGATCAGCGGGTTGGCGGGCGCCTCCCCGCGAAGGTCGAGAGGGATGTCGCGCAGCGGGTTGAAGCCCGGAAAGTTCATCCAGTCCTGGGGCGCCTGCACGTCGAGCCAGACGAGGCGCGAGGAGGCGACGAGCCCTGCGATCTCGGCCCGCAGCCGGTGCGCGTTCGGCTGGAGCGCCACGAGAGGCACGCCCGAGCCGAGGGTAACGAGCCCGAGGCTCGGGCCGTCGATGCCGAGGCCCGCGTTGCGGGCGAGGATGCGGGCGGCGACCTCGACGGCGGTCAGCGCGCCGGAGGAGTGGCCGACGATCAGCACCTCGTCCGGCGGCTCGGCCGAGGCCGCCAGAGCCGCGATCCGGGTCAGGACGAGGCCCGTGAAGGCCTCAAGCCGCGCCTCGTAGTCCGGCCGCAGGCCCTGGCCGTGCTGCCAGTTGAACACCCAGTCGTTGAGGAGCTGCCAGAAGAAGATCCGGTTGAGGACCCTTTCCAGCGCCACGATCCAGGCGATGCCGGCGGCGACGCCCGCCGTCAGGGACAGCCAGTGCGGCAGGTTCAGGCCGTGGTCGAACCAGCCGCCGAGATGGGCGTGCACCAGCGTGCCGAGGCAGACCGAGACGAGCGTCAGCAGCACCAGCATGACGAAGGGATAGAAGATGACGTTCCCGTATTTCCAGCTCAGCCGGTAGAGCCGGATCAGGGTGCCCGTGCAGAGCATATGCAGGGTGCCGGCGAGCAGCAGGCCGATGCTGACGACCCGGCTGCGCTTGAAGTCCCGCCGCACGAGGTCGTCCCAGAGCAGCACGTCGTAGCCGGTCTCGGCCCCCTGGGTCGGGGGATGGGCGCCGACGCTCCAGCTCTGCACGAGCCCGTCCGCCGAGGTCTCCGCCGTCGAGAGCGCGCGCTTGCCCTCGCCGAAGCGCTTGGCCCGGCGCATGAGCTCACGCACGAAGAGCTGCCGATAGCGCGTGCAGCCCTCGGGATCGTAGCCGGGAACATAGAAGACGTGGCGCCGGCGGACCGGCCCCGGCCGCCCGGCCTGGAGGGCCGGCGGCGTATAGCTCAACGACGTCATGGTTCGGTGCCCCGCCCCCGCGGCAAGCCCGTCCACCGGTCCGGCCTGCGCCGTCCGATCCGGGATTCGTAGACGGGTCGACGGACGGTTTTCAATCGATCCGACCGATGGTTGCGCGTTTCGGCGGCCGTCCGTGGTCCGGGCGCATCACCCCGGGGCCGTATGGGCCGGCCTGTGCGAAGCGGGGGCAGGACAGGGCCCCGCCCGCCGGCGGCCTCTCGCGGGGACAGTGTGGCCGGCCCGCCACGGACACTGGCCTGCCTTTCGGCTAGGCAGCAGGGGTGAGAACCCAGCGGGCAAAACGGATGCGCTCTGCCGCCCTCCTCCTGTGCACCGCTCTCGCGGTCTCCGGCTGTTCGATTTTGCCTGCGTCGGGTCCGACGGCGAGCGCGGTTGCGGAGGGGGCGGAGGTCGCGACGGCGGACGGGGTCCTGGCGCGCTACGAGCTGATCGACATCACGCCGGCGGTGGTCGAGTCCCTGCGCACACGCCCCCTCGACAGCCTGCTCGCCTCCTTCGGCGACCACCGCCCCTCGCTGGAGCCGGTGATCGGCGTCGGCGACTACGTGGCCGTCTCGGTCTGGGAGGCGGGCTCGGGCGGCCTGTTCTCGGGTCCGCTGATCGCCGACCGCTTCTCGGCCGGCTCGAAGTCGGCGCTGATCCCCGAGCAGGTCGTCTCCCGCGACGGCGCCATCTCGGTGCCCTATGCCGGGCGCATCCAGGTCGCCGGACGCAGGCCCCAGGACGTCCAGGCCCTGATCGAGGCCGAGCTCGCCGGCAAGGCCATCCAGCCCCAGGTCCTGGTCTCGGTCACCAAGCCCGTCTCCCAGACCGTCACCGTCACCGGCGAGGTCACCGCCGGCGCCCGCGTGCCGCTCTCGGGCAAAGGCGATCGCCTCCTCGACGTCGTCGCCTCCGCCGGCGGCGTGCGCGCGGCCGTCTCCGAGACCTTCGTGCGGCTCTCGCGCGGCACCACCACCGCCACCGTGCCGATGACCACCGTCGTCTCGAACCCGCGCGAGAACATCTACCTGCGCCCCGGCGACGTCCTCACCCTGGTGCGCGACCCTCAGACCTTCCTGGCGGTGGGCGCGCTGGGCAACTCCACCGAGCTGCCCTTCTCGGCCGAGGGCATCACGCTCGCCCAGGCGCTCGCCAAGTCCCGCGGCCTCTCCGACTTCCAGGCCGACCCGCAAGGCACCTTCGTCTTCCGCTTCGAGCCGGCCGCCATCGTGCGCCGCCTCAAGCCCGGATCGCCCCTGCTCGGGACCCCGCTGGTGCCGGTCGTCTACCGCATCAACATGAAGGACCCCAACAGCCTGTTCGTCACCCAGGCCTTCCGCATGCGCAACCGCGACCTCGTCTACGTCTCCAACGCCCCCTTCACCGAGGTCCAGAAGGTCCTCTCCGTCTTCTCCGCCGCCATCACGCCCGTCGCATCCGCCGCCGCAACCGCAACATACGTGAGATAAACCGCCATCAGCGGGCGGACGAAGGGACGCCCGCGTTCGTCGCGGTGGGCGGCGCGGCCTTCCGGCAAATCTCCCCTTGCCATTTTCCCCGCCGACATCTTTTCGTCGCGGAGCGGCCGCAGAGCCGCGCGTCGGGTGCGGCCCAGGCCACGCCAGACGTAAGGGCCGGGCGATGTCCTCCTGCGCGAGGCCCCACCGGCGCGGTGCTGAGAAGGGGCCGATGACCGTCAGACCCTGGACGACCCGGCGAGCGGCCGCTCTCGGCCTGATGCTCTGCGGCCTCGCGGGCGGGGTCCCGACGAACGCCTCCGCGGCCGACGTAACCGTCGGCGTCGCCCTGCCCCGCTCGGGCGCCTACGTCGCCGTCGGCGAGCAGGTTCTGCGCGGCGTCGAGGCCGCCGCCCGCGATGCCAACGCCCGCGGCGGCCTCGGCGGCCACACCATCCTCCTCGACGTGCAGGACGATGCCTGCGACTCCAACAAGGCGACGGCGGTCGCCAACCATTTCGTCCAGAGCGGCGTGAAGCTCGTCGTTGGGCATGTCTGCTCGAACGCCTCGATCGCCGCCTCCGAGGTCTACGCCGCCAACGGCGTGCTGATGATCACCGCGGCCTCGGTCTCGGCCCGCCTGACCGATCGCGGCCTGCCCAACGTCTTCCGGGTCTGCGGGCGCGACGACGACCAGGCCCGCCTCTCGGCGATCGTGCTCGCCGAGCGCTTCCGCGACCGCAAGATCGCGGTGATCCAGGACCAGACGCCCGCCGCCCGCGCCCTCGCCTCGGCGACCAAGGACAACCTCAACCGCATCGGCATCAACGAGGCCCTCTCGGCGAGCTTCACGCCGAGCGACGCCGACGACGCGGCGCTCGCCGACCGGCTGAAGGGGGCGGGCATCGAGGTCGTCTACTACGGGGGCGACGCCGCCGAGATGGGGCGCCTCGTGCGCATCGCCGCCGAGCGGGGCTTTCGCCCGCAATGGTTCGGAACGTCCGCCATCGCCACCGAGGATTTCAGCCGCATCGCTGGGCCCGCCAGCAACGGCGTGCTGATGACCTTCTACCTCGATCCGAGCCGGCAGCCCCCGGCGGCGGCCGTCGCCAAGAGCTTCCGCGCGGAGGGCGTCGAGCCGACGGGCTCGTCGATCTACGGCTACGCCGCGCTCCAGGCGCTCGTCGCCGCGGCGGGCTTCGCCCACACCACGGACCCGCGCGGCATCGCGGCGACGCTGCACGCGGAGCGCTTCGACCTCGTGCTCGGCTCGGTCGGCTTCGATGCCAAGGGCGACGTCACCGCCCAGGGCTACGTCCTCTACGTCTGGCGGGATGGCAAGTTCACCCCGGCCGGCAAGCCCTGAGGGATCAGCTCGGAGTTTTCAGTCCCTTTGCGCCGCGTCGACCTCGGCGCCGCGCCCGAGGTCGCGCAGCACCTCCGCCAGATGTGGCCGCACCCGGAGCTGGAGGGCGTGCAGGCGGCGCACCGCCTCGCTGAGGCTGCCCTCCCGCTTGAGGATCGCGTCGGCGAAGCCGATCATGCGGGCGTTCGGCCAAGCGGGCTCCCGCAGGGCGTGCAGGCGCCCGATCAGGTCGGCGGCGGACGTCTCCGGCTCCGACTGCGCGAACAGGATCGCCAGCGCCGCCGTCGAGCGCGACAGGCCGTAGTGGCAATGGACGAGGACGTGTCCCGCCCCCTCTCCGAGGTCCCGGCCGAAGCCGAGGATCGCCTCGATGTCGGCGGCCTGCGGCGCGGTCTGGCCCTCCAAGGGCTCCAGGCAGTCGTGGAAGTGCAGCGTTGTCCGCCGGTGCGCCGGCCATGCCCGGAAGGCCTCGGGCTCCGGCGTGCCCGGGTCGAGGAGCGACAGCACATGGGTGACGCCGCCGGTGCCGTGGCCCGACAGCTCCTCGAGTCCGCAGACGGTGTGCAGGGTGACGGCGTTCGGCTTCACGGCCGCGGGCCTATCACGGCGCCGGCCGGGTGGCGAGGGATGCGGGCTGCGACGGTTTCGAGCCGCGTGCGGGCGTGCTAGGGGCGGCCGCCGGCCGGAGCCGGACCCACCGAGGAGACACGATGGGCCTGAAGAGACGCACGCTTCTCGCCGCCGGCGTCGGCGCCGCGACCGGTGCCGGACTGTCCGCGCCCGCCCTCGCGCAAGGGGCGCCCGAGACCCGCTGGCGGCTCGCCTGCGCCTATCCGAAGAGCCTCGACAACCTCTACGGCGCCTGCGAGGCGGTGGCGCGCATCGTCGCCGAGGCGAGCGAGGGCCGCTTCCAGATCCAGGTCCAGGCGCCGGGCGAGCCGGTGCCCGCCGAAGGCGTCATCGACGCGGTCTCGGCCGGGACCGTCGAGATGGGCTACGGCCCGGCCTCCCTCGGCGCCTCCCGCGACCCGACCTTCGCGCTGGCTTCCGCCATGCCCTTCGGGCTCAATGCCCGGGGCCAGAACGCCTGGTGGCACCAGGGCGGGGCAGCGGACGTGTTCGCCGAGGTCTTCGCCCGCAACGGCGTCGCCTGCCTGCCCTGCGGCAACACCGGCGCCCAGATGGGCGGATGGTTCCGGCGCGAAATCAAGTCGGCCGCCGACCTCAACGGGCTGAAGATCCGCATCGACGGGCTTGGCGCGCAGGTGCTGGCGAAGTTCGGCGCCGTGCCGCAGACGGTCGCCGGCCCCGACATCTACGGGGCGCTGGACTCGAAGGCCCTCGACGCGGCCGAGTGGATCGGCCCCTACGACGACGAGCGGCTCGGCCTCCAGAAGGTCGCGCCGATCTATCACTATCCGGGCTTCTGGGAGGGCGGCTCCGTCCTGCATCTCTGGATCGGCGCCGAGCGCTGGAAGGCGCTGCCGAAGCCCTACCAGGCGATGCTGCGGGCCGCCGCCGCCCAGGCCGGCGCCGACGTCCAGGCGAAGTACGACGCCCGCAACCCGGCCGCGCTCCGCAGGCTCGTGGCCGGGGGCGCCCAGCTCCGCCCCTTCCCGCAGGAGGTGATGGAGACGGCGCTCAAGCACGCCAACGACGTCTACGCCAAGCTCGCCGAGAAGAGCCCCGACTTCCGCCGCGCCTACGACGCCCTGCGCACCTTCCGGAACGAGGAGTATCTCTGGTTCCAGGTCGCCGAGTACACCTACGACAACTTCATGATCCGCGCCCGGGCGCGGGGCTGACCGGCCAAGAAAAAAGGCCACTCCCGAAGGAGCGGCCCGAAGTCTAGGGAGGAAACGCCCAAGGAGGGCAGCGAGAGCGCGACGCCATCGCCCTCTCGCAATGCACAATCTGATCCTCTTTCAGATGAATTCAAGGTCGATCGGGCAGCAGGGCTGTCGTTTCGCGTGTGCTGGCACACATCGCGCCGAGACTGTGTTCAAAAGAGCGCATCGCATCGCGCGAAAGGCGTCGCCGGGCGCCGCCGCCGTGCCCCGAGTTGAAACGACACCGGCAACGGCCGACGCGCAGTCTCCGAGTGATCGCTGCGGCATCGTGGACCGCCGATAACTGGCGATCAGCTTGGCCGTATCCGATGCGGCCGCGCCGGAGCGCCCTAGCTTGCCGACGAGACCGCATCCGGCGCGAGGGGCAACCATGGCGATCCAGTCGCAGCGTATCCGGGTCCTCAACGACGCCGAGGCCCGCAGCGACGGCGCCTACGTCCTCTACCTGCTCCAGCAGGCGAACCGGGCCCATTTCAACCCGGCCCTCGAATTCGCCATCGAGGAGGCGAACCGCCTGAAGCTGCCGCTCGTCGCCTGCTTCGGCCTCCTCGACGGCAAGAGCGGCTTCCCGGAGGCGAACGCCCGCCACTACGCCTTCCTGCTCCAGGGGCTCGCCGACGCGGCCGCCGGGCTGGAGAAGCGCGGCGTCCGTTTCGTGATGCGCAAGGCGTCGCCCGCCAGGATCGCCATCGATCTGGCCAGGGATGCCGCCCTGCTCGTCCTCGACCGCGGCTACCTCGCCATCCAGAAGGGCTGGTACGCGGAGATCGGGCAAGGCTTCGGCGGCCGCATCGTCCAGGTCGAGGGCGACGTGGTGGTGCCGGTCGAGACCGCCTCGAGCAAGCACGAGTACGGGGCGCGCACCCTGCGCCCGAAGCTGCATAAGGTCTGGGACGACTACATCGAGCCCCTGCGGGCGCGGCGCCTCACGCACAAGGCCGGCAAGGGCCTGCCGGAGAGCGAGATCGACGTCTCCGATCCCGACGCGGTGCTGAAGGGCATGAGCCTCGATCGCGACGTGCCGCCGGTGGTGCGCTTCAAGGGCGGGGAGACCGAGGCGCGAAGGCGGCTGAAGGCGTTCCTCGCCGGTCCCTTCGAGGGCTACGGCGCCGACCGCAACAAGCCGGAGGCGGATGCCGCCTCACACCTGAGCCCCTACCTGCATTTCGGCCAGATCTCGCCCGTCGAGATCGCGCTCGCCGTGCGCGCCGCCAAGGTCGGCGACCGGGAGGACCGCTCCGCCTATCTCGAGGAGCTCGTGGTGCGCCGGGAGCTCGCGATGAACCACGTCTTCTACACGGAGAGGTACGACCGCTACGCGCACGCCGTGCCCGAATGGGCGCGCAAGACCCTCGAGGAGCACGCCGACGACCCGCGCCCGCATCGCTACACGGAGAGGCAACTCGCGGCCGGCGAGACCCACGACCGATACTGGAACGCCGCCCAGGCCGAGATGCGCGAGACCGGCTACATGCACAACCAGCTGCGCATGTACTGGGGCAAGAAGATCCTCGAATGGTCCCCCTCCCCCGAGGAGGGCTTCGCGCGCACGCTCCGGATCAACAACCGCTACTTCCTCGACGGGCGCGACGCGAACTCCTTCACCAACGTCGCCTGGGTCTACGGTCTGCACGACCGCCCCTGGGCCAAGCGCAAGGTGTTCGGCACCGTGCGATACCAGAGCGAGAACTCGCTCCGGAAGTTCGACGCCAATGGCTACGTGAAGGCCGTCGAGGCGCTCTGCGAGGCCGAGCGCCGGGGCGAGAAATCCTGCCGCACCGATTGACGGACGCGCCCGGCGCCGCGATGCCGGACACGGCTCGTCCCAAGCGGCCTGCCGGGAGCCGCCACAGGACATGGATCATCCGACGAAGCCCGGACGACCGACCGCCGCCACCCGCGGCCGTGCCTGGCGCAGGCGGTCGATCATGCGCCTGCGCCGGAGGTCGGGACGGGCGCTGGACACCGGGCGCAACCGGCTGCTCTTCGTCCTCGGCGGCATCTGCGTGGGGCTCGCCGCCGTCCTGATGGCCTGGGCCGCCGACGCGGCGCAGGCCGGGTTCCGGGCCGCCCTGTCCCTCTCGCCGCTGGTGGCGCTCGGGCTGACGCCGGCCGGCTTCGCGCTGGCGGCCCTTCTCACCCGCAACGTCTTTCCCAATGCCCAGGGCTCCGGCATCCCGCAGGTCATCGCGGCGCGGGTGACGGAGGATGCGAGCCTGCGCCGACGGCTCGTCTCGCTGCGCATCGCGGTCGGCAAGGTCGTTCTGCTCGGCCTCGGACTCGCCTGCGGGGCCTCGGCCGGGCGCGAGGGGCCGACCGTTCAGGTCGGCGCCGCGATCCTGGCCGCCTTCGGCCGGCTGACGCCCGACCGCGTGCCGGGGCTGCTCCTCGCGGGCGGGGCGGCGGGGGTGGCGGCCGCCTTCAACACGCCGCTCGCCGGCATCGTCTTCGCCATCGAGGAGCTGGGGCGCGCCTACGATAGGCGCTCGGCCGGCCTGACGGTGGCCGCGATCGTGGCGGCGGGCCTGACGGCCTTGGTCGCCCTCGGCAACTACACCTATTTCGGCAGCACCCGCGCCGGGCTCCCGGCGACGGTCGAGGCATGGGCGGCGGTGGTCGGTGTCGCCCTGGCGGGCGGCCTTCTCGGCGGTCTCTTCAGCCGGATCGTCATCCTGTTCGGCCGTGGCCTGCCGGGCCGGGCGGGCCGGATGATCGCGCGCCGGCCGGTCGCCTTCGCGGCGGCCTGCGGCCTCGGGGTGGCGCTCTGCGGGCTCGTCTCCGGCGGCCTCGTCTACGGCACCGGATACGAGGAGGCGCGGGCGATCCTGCACGGCGAGGCAGCGGCCCGGTTCGACTTCGCGCCCTTGAAGCTCATCGCCACCGTGCTGACCTCGGTGAGCGGCATCCCCGGCGGGCTGTTCGCGCCGTCGCTCGCCGTGGGCGCCGGACTCGGAGGATGGGTGGCGGGCCTCGCCCCGGGCGTGCCCCTCGGCGCCCTCGTCCTCGTCGGCATGGTCGCCTACCTCGCCGGGGTGCTGCAGGCCCCCCTCACCTCCTTCGTGATCGTCGTCGAGATGACCCAGGACCACGCGCTGGTCATCCCGCTGATGGTCGCCGCCTTCCTCGCCGACGCCGCCTCCCGGATCCTGTGCCGTGACGGGCTCTACCACGCCCTCGCGGAGGCGATCCTGGACCGAGCGGCCCCTTCCGTGCGGACGTGATCGGCGGGCGTGGAACGGTTCAGCTTGTCGGCAGTTGTCGCTCGCTTTTCGACGCCGGAGTCCGCGACCATGACCCTCCTGAAATGGGCCCTCATCTGCTTCGTGATCTCGCTCGTCGCCGGTGCTCTGGGCTTCACCGGCATCGCCTCCGGCGCGGGGTCGCTGGCCCGCATCCTGTTCGGCCTGTTCCTCGTGGTCGCGATCCTGATCGTCGTGGTCGCCTTCGCCATCGGGCAGGCGGTGTTCTGAGGCGGCGATGAGCGCTCGCGGGCCCATGGCGGGGAAGACCGTCCTCGTCACGGGCGCCACGAGCGGCATCGGCTACGAGACGGCGCTCGGCCTCGCCGGGGCCGGCGCCTGCGTCGGCCTCGTCGGGCGCGACGGAGGCCGCACCGAGCGCGCGGCCTCCGACATCCGCGCCGCGGTGCCGGGGGCGCAGACCGAGACCTTCGTCGCCGACCTTTCCTCTCAAGGAGAGACGCGCCGGCTCGCGTCTCAGGTGCGCGAGCGCTTCGCGCGCCTCGACGTCCTCGTGAACAACGCCGGCGCGATCTTCGATCGTAGGGCCGAGACCGTCGACGGCATCGAGCGGACCTGGGCCCTCGACCATCTCGGATACGTGCTGCTTACGCTGGAGCTTCTCGACCTCCTGAAGGCGAGCGCCCCGGCGCGGATCGTCAACGTCGCCTCGGCGGCGCATGCCCGCGGCCGCATCGACTTCGACGACATCGACTGCCGAAAGGGCTACCAGCCCTTCGCGGTCTACTGCCGGGCGAAGCTCGGGAACGTGCTGTTCACGCGGGCCCTGGCCCGGCGCCTTGCCGGCAGCGGCGTCACCGTCAACGCCTTGCATCCGGGCGTCATCGATTCCGGGTTCGCCCGCGGCAACCGCAGCCTGTTCGGCCTGTTCTGGTGGCTGGCGCGGCCGCTCCTGAAGTCGCCCGCGCAGGGCGCCGCGACGCCGCTGTTCCTGGCGACCTCGCCCGAGGTCGAGGGCGCGAGCGGGGGCTATTACTCCCGCTCGGCGCGGATCGAGCCCTCCGCGCAGGCGCGGGACGAGGCCCTGCAGGAACGGGTCTGGGCGATGAGCCTCGCGCAGCTCGGATACGCCGCGGACCCTACGCGCTCGCCTTGATGGCTTCCTGCCCCGCGGCGAGCTCGCCCGAGAGCGCCCGCGCGATCAGCGCCCGGGTCTCGGCGACGCCGTAGAGGGCGACGAAGGAGCCGAAGCGGGGGCCGCGCGCCTCCCCGAACAGCACGTTGTAGAGCGCCGTGAACCACGCCTGGGACACGCCGGGGCGCCCGTCCGGGCTCTTGGCCTTGCCCGAGGTGTCGGGGAAATGGCGGCGCCCGACATCGTAGACCGCGGCCTGGAGGGCGTCGGCATCCGTCGAGCCCTCATGTCCGGAGAGCGCCTCGGACAGCTCCTCCAACGCCGCCCGCTCCGCCTCGGTCGGGGCGCGGTAGGTCTTCGCCGGGCGCACGAAGTCCCGGTAGTAGGCGAGCGCGTGCCCGACGAGGCGGGCGAGGCCCGGATGCGTCTCCGGCCCGACGCCGGGGGCGTAACGGCGGATGAAGCCCCAGAGCACCTCCGGCGCCTCGGCGTTGGCCACCGCCACGAGATTCAGGAGCATCCCGAAGGTCAGCGTCGTGCCGCCTTCGCCTTCGCCGACCGTCTCGGGGGCCGGCGGCTTGCCGGCATGGAGATGCCAGACCGGGTTGCCGAGGCGCAGCTTCGCCTCCTGCTTGGGGAAGCGGTCGAGGAAGCTGAGATACTCGTCGACGTGGCGCGGGATCACGTCGAAGAACAGGCGCTTGGCCTCGCGGGGCTTGTTGTACATGAACAGCGCCAGCGACTCCGGCGTGCCATAGGCGAGCCATTCGTCGATGGTGAGCCCGTTGCCCTTCGACTTCGAGATTTTTTGGCCCTTCTCGTCCAGGAACAGCTCGTAGTTGAAGCCCTCCGGCGGCTCGGCGCCGAGCGCCCGGCAGATCTCGCCCGAGAGCTTCACGGAATCGATCAGGTCCTTGCCGGCCATCTCGTAGTCGACGCCGAGCGCGACCCAGCGCATCGCCCAGTCGGGCTTCCACTGGAGCTTGGCGTGGCCGCCGGTCACCGGCGTCTCGTAGCGCTCGCCGGTCGCCGGATCGGCCCAGACGATGCTGCCGGCCTGCACCCGCACCGCCTCGATCGGCACCTGCATCACCGCGCCGGTGACGGGGTGGATCGGCAGGAAGGGCGAGTAGCTCGCCGAGCGCTCGGCCCTGAGCGACGGCAGCATGATCGCCATCACCGCCTCGTAGCGCTCGAGCACCGTCATCAGAGCGGCATCGAACACGCCGGACCGGTAGCACTCGGTGGCGGATCGGAACTCGTAGTCGAAGCCGAAGGCGTCGAGGAAGCGGCGCAGCTCCGCGTTGTTGTGGGCGCCGAAGCTCTCATGCGTGCCGAACGGGTCCGGCACCTTGGTCAGCGGCAGGTTAAGGGCCTTGGCCAGGAGGTCCTGGTTCGGCACGTTGGTCGGCACCTTGCGCAGGCCGTCCATGTCGTCGGAGAACGCGATCAGCCGGGTCGGCACGGCGTCCTTCGTGAGCACCCGGAAGGCATGGCGGACCATGGAGGTGCGGGCCACCTCGCCGAAGGTGCCGATATGCGGCAGGCCGGAGGGGCCGTAGCCGGTCTCGAACAGCACTTCTGATTTCGGCTTGCGCTCCAGCCGCGCGACGAGCTTGCGGGCCTCCTCGAAGGGCCAGGCGGCGGCCGTGGCGGCGGCGTCGAGGATGTCGGGGTCGAGGCGGAGGGGCGCGGTCATCGGGCCTGAACGTGGATTTCGGGGGAACGGCCTACCTACGGAGGCCCCCGCGCAGGGTCAACGCGGGCGCCGCTCCCTCAGAACGGCCCCACGGGGAAGAAGCGCAGGTACAGCTCCGCGTAGCGGCCGTCGTCGAAGACCCGCTGGAGGGCGTCGTCGAGGGCGCGGGAGAGGGCCGCGTCCTCCCGGCGGGTGACGAAGCCGATGCCTTCCCCGAAGTAGCGGTTCTCCAGGTAGTCGCCGCCGGTGAAGGCGCAGCAGCCCGCCGAATCCGAGCCGCCGAGCCAGAGGGCGAGGTTGAGCCCGTCGGCGAAGAGGTAGTCGGTCTCGCCCCTGCGGAGCGCCGTCTCGGCGGCGCCGAGATCGCCGAACTCGCGGGTCTGCGCCTTCGGGAAGAACGCCTTGAGGTAGGCGGCATGGGCGGTCCCGCCGACGACGCCGACGCTGCGCCCGGCGAGCGCGGCCGCCGAGGGCGCGGGCAGGTCGCGCCCGGTGCGGACGACGAAGCGGGCGGGCCAGCGGAAATAGGGGCGCGTCGCCAGGAAGTTCGCCCGGAGCGACGGCGTCAGCGGGATCGCGGCGGCGACCACGTCCCCCTGCCGCTCGCTCAGGCCGTCGAGGAGCGTGTCGAAGCGGCGGGTCTGCACCGTGCAGGTGATGGAGAGCCGCTCGCAGACCGCGCGGGCGAGCTCGACCGCGAAGCCCGTCGGCGTCCCGTCGGGCCCGGCGAAATGGAGCGGCGGGAACTCGTCGTCGGTAAGGAAGCGGACGGCCCGGCTCGTCGCCGGCGCCTCGACGCGCTCGCCGCGGCTGCGCGGGTTCCAGAAGTTCGGGATGGTCACGCTGGGCTGCGCGGGCGCCGGCTCGGCCCTCGACTGTGGCGCGAGCGCCACGCCGGCCAGCATTGCCGCTGCGATGGCGCCGACGGCACGGTACAACCTGCGGCGGTTCGTTGACGCTTCGTTAACGCTCATGGTGCCCTGGCGCGGCTCCGGGCGGGGCTGGCTCATCCGCCCGGCTGTAGCACGCTTGCGAGCCTCCGGGAGCGGCCTCGTGTCGTTTCTGCCCCTCGATCCGGGACCGTGCCAGGCGGTGACGCTGCCGCCGGAGATCGCGTTCCTGCTCGTCGAGGGCCTGCCGGTCGCGACGCTGGCCCGCATCGCCGAGGTCGCGCAGGAGGCCGGGACCGATGCCGCCGCGGTCGCGATCCACGCGAGACTGATGGGCGAGGACGCCTACTACCGCGCGCTGGCCCGCCATCTCGGCCTGCCCTTCCTCGACGGCGCCATGGCGCTCGATGCCGGCATCGCCTTTCCCGACACGCTGATCGCCGGCTCGGCACCCCTCGCTCCGGGGCAGATCGCGCAGCGGGTTCTGGCGCCGCGCACGGCCGAGATCGGGGCGCTGCTCGCCACGGGCTGGCTCGGCCTGCGCGGGGCCGCGCTGACGACGCCGCTGCGCCTGCGCGAGGCGGTGCTCGCCGAGGCGCCTGAGGCCGTCGCCGCCTACGCGGCCGACCATCTGCGGACGCGGCGGCCGGACTGGTCGACCCATCCGGGCCCGAGGCCCCAGGCCTTCGCGCTCGCCGCCGTCCTGCTCGCCGCGGCCGCCATGGGGTTCCATCTGCTCCCGGCCTGGATCGCCCTCGGGATCGCGCTGCTGGCGCAGGCCCTCGTGCTCACGATGACGAGCTTCCGCCTCGGTGCGCTTCTCATCCCGGGCCGCACCGAGGCCGCGCCCGAGGGGACGCCGCTCTCCGTCCGGGAGCTGCCGGTCTACACGGTGCTCGTCGGGCTCTACCGGGAGGCGGCGGTGGTGCCGCGCCTCGTCAAGGCGCTCAAGGCGTTCGACTATCCGGCGATCAAGCTCGACATCAAATTCCTGATCGAGGCCGACGACGGCGCCACCGCCGCCGCCCTCGCCCGCGAGGACCTGCCGGCGCATTTCGAGGTCCTGACGGTGCCGCCGGGGCTGCCGCGCACCAAGCCCCGCGCGCTGAACGCCGCCCTGCCGCTCGCCCGCGGCGCCTGCCTCGTCGTCTACGACGCCGAGGACGTGCCCGAGCCCGGCCAGTTGCGCCTCGCTGCCGAGACCTTCGCCCGCGCCGACCGGCGCACCGCCTGCCTCCAGGGCCGGCTCGTCATCGACAATGCCCACGATTCCTGGCTCACCCGCTGCTTCTCCCTAGAGTACGGCGCGCTCTTCGATGTGCTCGGGCCGGCGCTCGCCGTCTGGAGGATGCCGACGCCGCTGGGGGGAACCTCCACCCATTTCCGCACGGCGGTGCTGCGCGAGGTCCATGGCTGGGACGCCTGGAACGTCACCGAGGATGCCGATCTCGGGATGCGTCTCGCGGTCGCCGGCTACCATGTCGGCGACCTGCCGAGCCCGACCCTGGAGGAGGCCCCGGCCGATTACGGGCCGTGGCTGCGCCAGCGCACCCGCTGGATGAAGGGGTTCATGCAGACCACGCTGACCCACGGCCGGCATCCGCTGCAGACCCTGCGCCGCCTCGGTCCCCTAGAAGGGCTCTGCGCCGTCGCCATGCTGCCCGGCACGGTGCTCTCGGCGCTGCTCTACCCGCCGCTTCTCGCGGTCGCCCTGTACGATTTCCTGCTCGTCGGCCCGGCGCCGGAGCCCAGATTTCTGGCCAACCTTCCGGCCGGGGTGTCCCTCGCCGTCTTTCTCAGCGGGCTCGGGGCGATGCTGCTGCCGGCGGCGCTCGCCGCCCATCGCCGGGGCTGGCGGGACCTGCTCCCGAGCGTCTGGCTTCTGCCGGCCTACTTCGTCCTCGTCAGCCTCGCGGCGTGGCTGGCGGTGATCGAGCTGGTGCGCGCGCCGAACCGCTGGAACAAGACCGAGCACGGCGTCTCGCGCACCACGCGCTCGGGATTGCTGAAGCCCGTTCGCCCGGCCGGGCCCAAGTCGCCGGTCCATGATGGAAACGAGCCGAACGGCGCGCCGGCGCGGGCCTGAACGCGACGCTCGCCCTCAGAGCCGCTTGGCGAGTTCCGCCGCGCTCTCCTCCGGCGGCCGCTGCAGGTTGAGGGAGCTGACGAAGCGGTTGTCGCGGCCCATCACGTAGACCAGGGCGGTATGCTCCATGGTGTAGCCGCCGTCCTTGTCGGGCACCTTGCGGGCGTAGCCGCGATAGGCCTTCACCGCCGCCGCCACCTGCTCCGGGCTGCCGGTGAGGCCGGTGATGCGCGGATCGAAGCTCGACAGGTAGGCCTTCAGGTCCTCCGGCCGGTCGCGCTCCGGATCGACGGTGATGAAGGCCACGCGCATGTCCCGGCCCTTCCGGCCGAGCGCGCCGAGGACGTCGGTGACCTGCTGGAGCGTCGTCGGGCAGATGTCCGGGCAGTGCGTGAAGCCGAAGAAGACGAGGTGGGGCGCGCCCGCGAAGTCCCGCTCCGTGACCGTCCTGCCGTCCTGGTCCAAGAGGGTGAACGGGCCGCCGACGCTCGCCGTCTGCACGGGCGCCTTCTCGGGCGCCAGCATGAACACCATGGCTCCGCTGAGCCCGGCGAGGCCGAGGGCGAAGGCGGCGAGCGGCAGCAGGCGGCGCGTCCGGTCGGAGAGGGCCATGCGATCGTCCGGGGCTGGCGCGCGTCGCGTCCGCGCGGGAGGGCAGCCGAAAGCACGCGGACCGGCCCGTGCGCAAGCCCGCACGGTGTCGCTGCGCCCCTGCCGCCGTCAGGCGATGATGTCGGGGGTGAGTTGGTCCTCGATGTAGGAGATGCGGTCGCGCAGCGTCAGCTTGCGCTTCTTCAGCCGCTGGATCTGGAGCTGGTCGCCGACGATGTTGCGCTCGAGCGCCTCGATGGCGTGGTCGAGGTCGCGGTGCTCCTCCTTAAGGCTCGCCAGCTCCGCGGCGAACTCGCCCTGCCTGTCCTCGACCAACTCGACACCCTTCGCCGCTCGCTTCGTTCGGCCGGCACCCGGCGCGCGACCATGCGCCAGCCCCGCGGCCTCGGCAAGGATTCGTGAATCATCATCCAGAGCCGGTCTTCCACCGGACCGCGGACCGTGCCACTCTGCCCGTGTCGCCACGATGACAGGAGATTGCTCATGTCGCTGCAGACGCACCTCAACCAGCTCTCACAGAAGCACGAAGCCCTCGAGCGCGAGATCCAGGAAGCCATCCAGAGACCAGCCGAGAACGATCTGCGGATCGCCGAGCTGAAGCGGCGAAAGCTCTACCTCAAGGACGAGATCAGGCGCCTCCAGGACGGCGCTGGCACGATCCACTGACGCGACACCGACCATCTTGTCCCGAGTTTTCGCCGCCGCGCTGCAACCAGCGCGGCGGTTTTTGTTTGTCGCCGGCCTGCTGCCGGCCGATTGCGATCTGCGCCCGATTGCAACGCGATCGGGCGCGGCTCTAGAGGGAAGGCAACAGGAAACGCACCGGGGGAAAGCTCCATGACCGCCGACGCCCCCGCCCTGCCCGGCTCCTACGCCGCGGTTCATGCGGCCTCCCTCGCCGATCCCGAGCGCTTCTGGGGCGAGGCCGCCGGGGCGATCGACTGGGTGGAGGGGCCGGGCCGGGCCTTCGACGCCGAGGCCGGCGTCTACGGCCGCTGGTTTCCCGAGGCGAGGCTGAACGCCTGCCACAACCTCGTCGATCGCCATGTCGCGGCGGGCCGGGGCGGGCAGGCGGCGATCATCCACGATTCGCCCGCCACCGGCACGAAGCGGCAGATCACCTACGCCGCGCTTCAAGACGAGGTGGCGACGCTCGCCGCCGTGCTCGCCGGGCTCGGCGTGGCCAGGGGCGACCGGGTGATCCTCTACATGCCGATGGTGCCCGAGGCGCTGTTCGGGATGCTCGCCTGCGCCCGGCTCGGGGCGATCCACTCCGTGGTGTTCGGGGGCTTCGCGGCGAACGAGCTGGCGACGCGCATCGCCGACGCGGCCCCGAAGGTGGTTCTCGCCGCTTCCTGCGGCATCGAGCCGAGCCGGACCGTCGCCTACAAGCCGCTCCTCGATGCGGCCATCGCCGCCTGCCCGCACAAGCCCGACGCCTGCCTGATCCTGCAGCGCCCGCAAGCCCCGGCGGAGATGGTGGAGGGCCGCGACATCGATTGGTCGGCGGCGGTCGCGCGGGCGCGGGAGGCGGGTCGACGGGCGGGGTGCGTGCCCGTCGCGGCGACCGACCCGCTCTACATCCTCTACACCTCGGGCACGACGGGGAAGCCGAAGGGCGTCGTGCGCGACACCGGCGGCTATCTCGTGGCGCTCGCCTGGTCGATGGAGAACCTCTACGGCGTGCGCCCCGGCGAGGTCTATTTCTGCGCCTCCGACATCGGCTGGGTCGTCGGCCATTCCTACATCGTCTACGCGCCGCTGCTGATCGGCTGCACCACGGTGCTCTACGAGGGCAAGCCGGTGGGCACGCCCGATGCCGGCGCGCTCTGGCGGGTCGCCGCGGAGCACGGTGCCGCCTGCCTGTTCACGGCGCCGACGGCGCTGCGCGCCATCAAGAAGGAGGATCCCTCCAGCGCGCTCGCCCGCGGGTACGATCTTTCCGGCCTGCGCAGCCTGTTCCTGGCCGGCGAGCGGGCCGACCCGGACTCCGTCGCCTGGGCGGAGCGGGTGCTGGAGCGGCCGGTCGTCGACCACTGGTGGCAGACGGAGACGGGCTGGGCCATCGCCGGCAACCCGCTGGGGCTCGGGCTGCTGCCGGTCAAGCACGGCAGCGCCTGCGTGCCGATGCCGGGCTACGACGTCCGCGTCCTCGACGAGGGCGGGCGCCCGGTGCCGCCGGACACGATGGGCACCATCGCCATCCGCCTGCCCCTGCCGCCGGGCTGCCTGCCGACGCTCTGGGGCTCGGACGAGCGCATGCGGGCGAGCTATCTCGCGACCTTCCCCGGCCACTACGACACCTCGGACGCCGGCGTCATCGACGCCGACGGCTATGTCACGGTGCTGGGGCGGACCGACGACATCATCAACGTCGCCGGCCACCGCCTCTCGACGGGCGGCATGGAGGCGGTGCTCGCCGCCCACCCGGACGTGGCGGAATGCGCGGTCATCGGCATCCGCGACGCGCTCAAGGGCGAGCAGCCCTGCGGCTTCGTGGTGCTGAAATCCGGCGTCGAGCGCGCGCCTGACGAGATCGAGCGCGAGCTGGTGGCGCTGGTGCGCGAGCGGATCGGCCCGGTGGCGGCGTTCAAGCTGGCGCTGACCGTCAAGCGCCTGCCGAAGACCCGCTCCGGCAAGATCCTGCGCGCCACCATGAAGCGCATCGCCGACGCCGAACCCTGGACGATGCCGGCGACCATCGACGACGCCGGCGTCCTCGACGAGATCGGCGAGAGCCTGAAGGAACGCGGGATTTCCGGATGAACCCCTCTCCCCGCGGGCGGGGAGAGGGATCTTCACCCCTCGAACCGCTCCGGCCGGCGGTGCTCGCCGGTGATGCGGCGGACGGTGCCCGTGGAGGAGCGGTAGATCAGGGTCTCAGTCTCGATGAAGCCGGGCTTGAAGCGCACGCCGCGCAGGAGCGCGCCATCGGTGACGCCGGTCGCGGCCACGATCACGTCGCCGCGGGCGAGGTCGGTCAGCTCGTACTTCCGGCGCGGGTCCTCGATGCCCATGCGCGCCGCGCGGTCGCGTTTGTCGGCGGAATCGAGGATCAGGCGGCCCTGCATCTGGCCGCCAATGCAGCGGAGCGCGCCTGCCGCGATGACGCCCTCCGGCGCGGCACCCGTGCCGAGATAGATGTCGACGCCGGTCTCCTCCGGGCTCGTCGTGAAGATGATGCCGGCGATGTCGCCGTCGGAGATCAGGCGGATGCCGGCGCCCGTGGCGCGCACGGCGCTGATCAGGGCCGCGTGGCGGGGCCTGTCGAGGACGATCGCGGTGATCTCGGAGGGCTTCACGCCCTTGGCGCGGGCGAGCGCGGCGATGTTGTCGGCGGGGCTCGCGTCGAGGTCGACGACGCCCGCCGGGTAGCCGGGGCCGACCGCGATCTTGTCCATGTAGACGTCGGGGGCCGCGAGCAGGCTGCCGCCTTCGGCCAGCGCCATCACCGCGATGGCGCCGGGCATGTCCTTCGCGCAGAGGGTGGTGCCTTCGAGCGGGTCGACGGCGATGTCGAGGCGCGGTCCCGTGCCGGTGCCGAGGCGCTCGCCGATGAAGAGCATCGGGGCCTCGTCGCGCTCGCCCTCGCCGATCACCACGGTGCCGTCGATGGGCAGCGCGTTCAGCTCGCCCCGCATGGCGTCGACGGCGGCCTGATCGGCGGCCTTCTCGTTGCCCTGGCCGCGCAGGCGGGCGGCGGCGATGGCCGCCCGCTCCGTCACGCGGGCGAGCTCGAGTGAGAGGGTCCGGGAGACGATGGTGCCTCCGCCCGTGATGTCCGACGCAGCCATGACGCTCCTCGCCCCGTTCCGCCGGATTGATCCGGTCGCCGCGCCTCGCTTGGGCCCGTTCGCGGGATGCAGACGCGTTATGGCGGCAGGATAGCGCGGTTTTTGGCCGCCGCGGAACAATCCATGCGTGTTTCGTTAACGATCCGCGCAGCCCCTCCCCAGCCGGCGGCCTACTCGCGCTCGATGCGGATCACCTGCGGCGCCTCGGCCAGCAGCCCGTCGGCGGCGATGGCCTCCAGCGCTGCCCGGATCGTGCCCTCCGTCGCGGCGTAGGTGATGAGCACCAGCGGCACCGGCCGGCCGGAGCGGCCGTGCGGGTCCTCGCTCGCCGCGTGCTCGACCCGGCGCTGGAGGATGCTCTCCAGCGAGATGGCGCGCTCCGCCATCCGGGTCGCGACACCCGCCGCGACGCCCGGCCGGTCGTGGACCGTCAGGCGCACGTAGTAGCCGCCCTCGTGGCGGGCCATCTCCACCCGCGCGGCGGGGGCGAGCGCCGCGGCGGGCCGCCCGAGGGTCGGGCGCAGGATGCCGGCGGCGAGATCGGCGATGTCGGCGACGACCGCGGACGCCGTGGCCTGCCCGCCGGCGCCGGGGCCGATCAGCGTCAATTCGCCGACCGCGTCGGCGTCGATGGTCACCGCGTTCGTCACGCCCATCACCTGGGCGATGGCCGAGGATTTCGGGACCATGGTCGGGTGGACGCGCTGCTCGATGCCGCCCTCCGCCCGCTGCGCGACGCCGAGCAGCTTGATCCGGTAGCCCAGTTCCTCGGCCATGGTCAGGTCGAGGGGCTGCACGCCGGAGATGCCCTCGACGGCGACCCCCTCGGCGTCGATGGCGGTGCCGAAGGCGAGGCTCGTGAGGATGGCGAGCTTGTGGGCGGTGTCGAAGCCCTCGACGTCGAAGGTCGGGTCGGCCTCGGCGTAGCCGAGCGCCTGCGCGTCCTTCAGGCAGGCCTCGAAGGTTAGCCCCTCCCGCTCCATGCGGGTGAGGATGTAGTTGCAGGTGCCGTTGAGGATTCCGTAGACGCGGCTGACCTCGTTGCCCGGAAGGCCCTCGCGGAGCGCCTTGATCACCGGGATGCCCCCGGCGGCGGAGGCCTCGTAGGCGAGCGCCACGCCCCGCGCCTCGGCGGCCTGCGCGAGCGCGCCGCCGTGATGGGCCAGCAGCGCCTTGTTGGCCGTCACCACCGCCTTGCCGGCGGCGATCGCCGCCTCGACGGTGGCCTTGGCCGGCCCCTCGGCGCCGCCGATCAGTTCGACCACGCAGTCGACCTCCGCCGAGCGGGCGAGCGCGGTGGGATCGTCGAACCAGGCGATGCCCGAGAGATCGAGGCCGCGGTCGCGGTTCCGGTCGCGGGAGGAGACGGCGGTGACGGCGATGCGGCGCCCGGTGGCGGCGGCGAGCGCCTCGGCGCGCCGTGCGATCATCCCGACGACGGCCGCTCCCACGGTGCCGAGGCCGGCGACGCCGATGCGGAAATCCTGTGTCATGGCTTGCGTTCCGTGCCTGCCCGTCCGGCCGCTCCGGTGCCCGACGCCGCGCGCTTGGCGGCGGCCCGCGCGAAGGGCGGGGATATGCGGCCCGGACGGCGCGGCGGCGTTCTGCAACGAATTCCGGGGGGGCGCAAGGAACGCGCCCGCCCGTCAGGCCGCCGCCGCGCGAGGCGGCCTCCGTCCGGCCGCCGTGGCGACGAGCCCGTAGAGCACGCAGGCGTTGAGGCAGTGCCAGAGGAAGTGGCTGCCGAGCGGCCACGCCGCGCAGACCCCCCGGTCGAGGGTACGGGCGGCGAGCGAGACCAGGAACAGCGCGGCGACGGCGCCGAGACGGGCGGCGATGGCGCCCTCGCCCCTCGCCAGGGCGCCGAGGGACACCCCGGCCAGCGCCAGGATCGCGGGCAGGTAGCCGATCGAGCCGTTCGTGGCGGCGCTCGTGTCCAGGCCGGAAAGCCAGTCGAGCGCCGGGGTCAGCCCGAAGCCGAAGGCAAGGAAGGCGAGCGTCGCGGCGACCGCCCCCGGCCAGCCGAGCCCGAGGAAGCGGCGCAGGGCGAGGAGGAAGTAGCCGTGGATGAACAGCGCGATCGGGATCACGTCCGCGAGCATCGACCAGTGCACGGCGAGCGTGTGGAACAGGAACGAGCCGATCCCGACGATCCCGGTGAGGATGGCGAGCGCCAGCGCCGGCGGATCGCCGCGCACGTCAGCGCGCCGGCAGAGCAGCGCGGCGGCGATCAGGAAGGCCGCGTTGGTGAGCGCGTTGACGGGCTCCGCCCAGAAGGCCGGGCCCGTGCGCTCGCAATAGGCCATCACCGGCTCGAACCAGTCCACGCGCGATCCCCTCTCCGGCTCCTCGCCGCCTTGCCACCCGGCCGCGAAGGCCCGATGACGGCTTGCGGCCCGCGCGAGTTCCTCAAAGCCCGGGCCTCGGGGCGGCGGATGCGGATCACGACCTGGAACGTCAACTCGATCAAGCAGCGGATCGGGCACCTCGCCGCCTTCCTCACGGAAGCCGCGCCGGACGTGGTCTGCCTCCAGGAGCTGAAGAGCCAGGAGGCGGGCATCCCCCGCGAGGAGATCGAGGCGGCCGGCTACCGGATCGAGGCGGTCGGGCAGAAGGCCTATAACGGCGTGGCGCTCGTCGTGCGTCACGGGCTCGCGGTCGATGCCGTGCGCCGTGCGCTTCCCGGCGACGAGACGGACGAGCAGGCCCGCTACGTCGAGGCGCTCGTGACGGGCGAGGACGGCGAGCGGGTGCGCGTCGCCTCGATCTACCTGCCGAACGGCAATCCGGTGACGAGCGACAAGTTCGCCTACAAGCACGCCTTCATGGAGCGTCTGCGCCGCCACGCCCGCGCGCTGATGAAGGACGAGATCCCGGTGGTGCTCGCGGGCGACTACAACGTCATCCCCGAGCCGGAGGACGCCGCCGATCCGGCCGCCTGGGTCGACGACGCCCTGTTCAGGCCCGAGACCCGCGCCGCCTTCCGGGCGCTCCTCGCCGAAGGCTACACGGACGCGCTCCGGGCCTGCGATCCGCGGGCGGGGCTCTACACGTTCTGGGACTATCAGGCCGCCTGCTGGCCCCGGAACTTCGGGATTCGCATCGACCACCTGCTGCTCTCGCCCCAGGCCGCCGACCGGCTCGTGGCGGCTTCCGTGCAGAGGCACCTGCGCGGCCTCGACAAGCCCTCCGACCACGTGCCCGTCACGGTGGAGCTCGCCGCGGCCTGAGGCCATCGCTCCGCCGTCGTGACGCCCGTGCTAGGGAGCGGGCCCGACCCTCCGACACGGAGCAGCTTCTTGATCGTCTACGGCACCGGCTACTCGCCCTACGTGCGCAAGGTCCTCGTCTCGCTCGCCGAGAAGGGGCTGGCCTACGAGCACCGCCCGCTCATGTTCCACGATCCCGATCCGGCCTTCCAGGCGGCGAGCCCCCTCGGCAAGATCCCGGCGATCGACGATAACGGCTTCCTGCTCGCCGATTCCACGGCGATCCTGTTCTACCTCGACCGCCGGGCGCCGACGCCGACCCTGGTGCCCACCGAGCCGCAGGCGCTCGGGCGCGCCCTGTGGTTCGACAAGTTCGGCGACACGGAGCTGTTCGGGAAGCTCGTCGTGCCCTTCGTGGAGCGGGTCCTGAAGCCCAACATGATGGGCAAGCCCACCGACGAGGCCGCCGTCGCCAAGGCCCTCGACAGGGACCTGCCGCCGCTCTTCGACCATCTGGAGAGCGAGATCGACGGACCGTTCCTGGTGGACGACGCCTTCAGCATCGCCGACATCTCGATCGCGACGGGGTTCTACAATTTCGGGCTGGCGAAGGCCGAGATCGATGCCGGGCGCTGGCCGAGGCTCGCGGCCTACGTGAAGGCGATCCTGGCGCGCCCCTCCTTCGAGACGGCCATGGCCGCCCGCAAGAGCTGAGGGGAGCCGGTCAGGCGGCGTTCAGCGACGCCGCCTGATCGAGCCGACCGTCTGCATCTGGCTCTCCGCCTCGGCCCGGTCGTCGGCGCTCGCGGCGGCCCAGTTCTTCTCGTAGAGCGTGACGATCCAGTCGTCCTTGCGGCCTTCGGCGCCCTGGCGCGCCAGGGCGAGCCAGGCGAGGCCCCGTACCCGCTGGGCCGAGATGCCGCCCATGCCGTTGACGAGCAGGTCGCCGAGCAGTGCCTGCGCCGGGCGGTGGCCCTTCTCCGCGGCGAGGTTGAACCAGCGGGCCGCCTGCTTCGCGTCCGCCTCGACGCCGGTGCCGTCGAGGTAGAGCCGGGCGAGGTTGTACTGCGCGTTTGGGTCCCCGAAGTAGGAGGCCGCGTAGTTGAACATGTCGTAGGCGCGCTCGGGATTCGGGCGCACGTAGGTGCCCTTGATCCCGTCGAGGAAGTAGCCACCGAGCGCCGTGAAGGCGCTCGACACCACGCCGGAATCCGGTGCGTCCGGCCCGTCGTCGGTGTTGGCGTCGGCGATCTTCGAGAAGTACTCGAAGGCCTTGAGGTCGTCGTGGGGCACGCCGTCCCCGTCCGCGTACATGCGGCCGAGCTTCCACAGGGCGAGCGCGTGGCCTTGCCCGGCGGCGTATTCGAGGGCGCGGGCGGCGCCCTCCTTGTCGCCGGCATTGTACTCGCGCACGCCGGTGCGCAGGGCCTCGCGGGCCGAGCGGTAGCTGCGCTCGGGGACCGGCGTGCGGGCGCTGGCGTCGAGCGCGTCGGCGACGGGCGCGGCGAACAGGCAGCCGAGCGCCATCGCCGCGGCGAACCCGAAGGCGCGCATCGTCGCGGATGCCCGGTGCCGACACGGATCGGCCCCGGCCGGCCGCGAGGGCCGGCTAAGGTCAGTCCTAGATGTCCGCATAGGTCTGCGTCTCCTTGGCGCCCCCCGGATGGGTGACGGCGCCGTTGACCGCGGGTCCGACGGTCTGCGCGTATTTCCAGAGGTAGCCCGAGGTCGCCCCGTTCTCGCGGGGCGCCCACGCCTTGCGGCGCTCGGCCAGCTCCGCGTCGGAGAGCGCCACGTCGAGGGTGCCCTTGATGGCGTCGAGCGTGATCACGTCGCCGTCGCGCAGCAGCGCGATCGGGCCGCCGACGGCGGCCTCCGGGCCGACATGGCCCACGCAGAAGCCGCGGGTGGCGCCGGAGAAGCGCCCGTCCGTGATGAGGGCGACCTTGTCCCCCATGCCCTGCCCGTAGAGGGCCGCCGTGGTCGAGAGCATCTCGCGCATGCCAGGGCCCCCCCTCGGGCCCTCGTAGCGGATGACCAGAACCTCGCCTTCCTTGTAGGTGCGGCTCTGCACGGCCTCGAAGCAGGCCTCCTCGCCGTCGAAGACGCGGGCCGGGCCGGTGAAGACCTGCTTGTCGAGCGACATGCCGGCGACCTTCACGATGGCGCCCTCGGGGGCGAGGTTGCCCTTGAGGCCGACGACGCCGCCGGTGGGTGTCAGTGGCTTGTCGGCCGGGCGCACCACGTCCTGGTCCGGGTTCCAGGCGACCTTCTCGAGGTTCTCGGCGATGGTGCGGCCGGTGACGGTCAGGCAGTCGCCGTGCAGGTAGCCGTGGTCGAGGAGCGTCTTCATGAGGAGCGGGATGCCGCCGACCTCGAACATGTCCTTGGCGACGTAGCGCCCGCCGGGCTTCAGGTCGGCGACGTAGGGCGTCTTACGGAAGATCTCGGCCACGTCGAACAGCGTGAACTCGATGCCGCACTCGTGGGCGATCGCCGGCAGGTGCAGCGCCGCGTTGGTCGAGCCGCCCGAGGCCGCGACGGTGGCGGCGGCGTTCTCCAGCGACTTGCGCGTGACGATGTCGCGGGGGCGGATGTTCCTGGCGAGAAGCTCCATGACCTGCTCGCCGGCGGTCATGCAGAATCTGTCGCGGATCTCGTAAGGAGCGGGAGCGCCGGCCGAGTAGGGCAGCGCCAGGCCGATGGCCTCGGAGACCGTGGCCATGGTGTTGGCGGTGAACTGCGCGCCGCAGGCGCCGGCCGAGGGGCAGGCCACCTGCTCGAGCTCGTCGAGATCGTCGGCGGTCATGTCGCCGACGGCGTGCTTGCCGACCGCCTCGAACAGGTCCTGAACCGTCACCGGACGGCCCCGGAAGGAGCCGGGCAGGATCGAGCCGCCGTAGATGAAGATCGAGGGCACGTTGAGGCGCACCATCGCCATCATCATGCCGGGCAGCGACTTGTCGCAGCCGGCCAGGCCCACGAGCGCGTCGTAGGCGTGGCCGCGCATGGTCAGCTCGACCGAGTCGGCGATGACCTCGCGGGAGGGCAGCGAGGCGCGCATGCCGGCATGCCCCATGGCAATGCCGTCGGTGACGGTGATGGTGCAGAACTCGCGCGGGGTGCCGTTGGCGGCCGCGACGCCCTTCTTCACGGCCTGGGCCTGGCGCATCAGCGAGATGTTGCAGGGCGCGGCCTCGTTCCAGCAGGAGGCGACGCCGACGAGCGGCTGGTGAATCTGCTCGCGGGTGAGACCCATGGCGTAGAGGTACGACCGGTGCGGGGCGCGCTCGGGCCCCTCCGTCACGTGCCGGCTCGGCAGCTTCGACTTGTCGGTGATACGCGCGTCCATCATCGGTCCCGTCACCCCTCACACCACGCAGCGGGAGGCCCGGGGCCGCTGCGCCGTTCCCGAGGGGCCGGCGCGCTCTGGAATCCCTCGGGAACCCGGCGGTAAAGCGTTGGGGTGACTGCCGTTTACCGCCGAGGCTGAGGTGGTCCCGGATCGTGGCGGGATCGCGGCGGATGCAGGCGGGTCTCGGGGCAAACTCGGGATCAATTCGCGGTGTTGCGACCTCGCAACAGCCACGCTTTGCTCCTTGAGGAACCATCGCGAGAACGGGCTTCTCGCGAGCGCCGGACCGCGCCGGCCGCCCTCCTCCGGGGATCACGGGATCGGCTGATCCTGTGATCCCGGCAGCCTCAGGGGCGCGGCACCAGCAGCACCGTCAGCGAGCGCACGCCCTGAGCGCCGTGGATGAGCACGCCCTCGATGTCGGCGGTGGCCGAGGGGCCGGTATGGAGGACCGCGTAGGCGGATTGCCCGAACTCCGGCCTCAGATAAGCCGCCTGCACGTTCGGCAGGATGTCAGCGGGGTCGAGGAGCACCACGAGATGCTGGGCGAGGTAGGCTACCGCGTTCACGACGAGCTGGCGCTCCGTGAAGAGCACGGAGCCGGTCTCGGCGATGCCGAACACGGCGCGCACGATGGCGACGTCCACGTCGGCGAGGTCTCCGGGCTGCATGACGGAAGCGAGGTCGCGGTTGCCGGCGTATTCCGGCACCGCCGAGGCCACGACCCTGGCGCCCTGGAGCCGCTCCCGCACCGGCCCGAACGGATCGCCGCCATCCGCGTCCGCGACGCGCCCGCCCATGCGCTTCAGGCGCTCGCCGAACTCGGCGACGAGATCGGGACCGACCAGCGGCGTGAACAGCGGCACCTCCGGCAGCGGATGCGCGCCCGCCGGCCGGTTCGCCCGGAGGGTGGCGAGGATCGCCTCCCGCGCGCTCACGCGTCCTGCCCCGTCTTCTTCAGGCGCTCGCGCTTGTACCAGGCGTGGAAGGTCTCGCGGGGGGCCTCGGGCATCTCGCGCTTCTTCCCCCAGGTGTTGAGCGGGTTGTAGACGGCGAAGCGCGGCAGGACTTTCAGGGCCGAGTCCGCAGCCCCGATCGCGGCGCGGTAGGCGGCCGGTCGGGCGAGCACGGCGCCGGCGGCCTTCATCATCCCCTGCTTCAAGGCGGGGATGTAGTGCTCCTCCGCCAGCACCTTGCGCCACGCAAAGATCTGCTCGTGGATGTTGATCTTCACCGGGCAGACGTTGGTGCAGGAGCCGTTCATGGTCGAGGAGAAGGGCAGCGTGGAGTATTTACGCTTGTTGTAGGTCGGGTCGATGATGAGCCCGATCGGCCCGGCATAGGTCGCCCCGTAGGAGAGCCCGCCGGAGCGGCGATAGACCGGGCACGTGTTCATGCAGGCCGCGCAGCGGATGCATTTGAGCGAGGTCCAGAACTCCTCCATCCCGAGCCGGGCGGAGCGGCCGTTGTCGACGAGCACCATGTGCATCTCGGTGCCGGCCCGCGGCCCCCGGAAATGGGAGGTGTACTGGGTGATCGGCGAGCCCAGCGCCGAGCGCGAGAGCAGGCGGATGAAGACGCCGAGATACTCGATCCGCGGGATTAGCTTCTCGATGCCGATCGAGTGGATCTGCAGCTTCGGCACGTTGCCGGAGAGGTCGGCGTTGCCCTCGTTGGTGCAGGTGACGACGCTGCCGGTCTCGGCCACCGCGAAGTTGCAGCCGGTCATGCCGGCATCCGCGCTGAGGATATGCGGGCGCGTCGTCTCCCGCTGGCTCTCGGCGAGGTAGTGGACGTCGTCGTTGTCCGGATCGGTGCCGAGCGTCCGCGCGAAGACCTCGGCCACGTCGAGGCGGGTCTTGTGCACGGCCGGCACCACGATGTGGCTCGGCTCCTCCGCGTCGAGCTGCTGGATGCGCTCGCCGAGATCCGTCTCGATGATCTCGATGCCGACGCCGGCCATGTAGTGCCGGAAGCCGCACTCCTCGGTGAGCATCGACTTCGACTTGATGAGGGTGCGCGCCCCGTGGTCGCGCATGATGGCGTGGACGATGCGGTTGTGCTCGGCTCCGTCCGCCGCCCAGTGGACGTGGACGCCGTTCGCCTTCGCCGCCGCCTCGAACTGCTCGAGATACGTGTCGAGGTTCGAGAGCGTGTGCGCCTTGATCTGCGAGGCGAGCTCGCGCAGCTCCTCCCACTCGGGGATGCCGTGGGCGGCCGCGTCCCGCTTCTTGCGCAGGTCCCAGAGGCGCTCGTCATGGGCCTTCTGGTGAAGCGGCGCGGCGAGGAAGCGCTCGGCCGCCTCAGCCTGGTCAATCGGCCGGTCGCCGCGGATCTTGGCGCCCCTCGGCTGCGGCTCCCGCTCGCGGCGTGCGGCCGGCTCGGCGCTGAGGGGCCGGCTCGCGCCCTCGGCATGGGCGAGGCGGCCGCCGTCCTGGCCGCGCTCGCTCTCGTCGCCGGCCTTGGCGACCTCCGGGTTGACGAGACGCTCCTCGGCGCCGCGGGGACGCAACTCGTCGCTCGCGCTGCTCATGGCATCTCCCCGCATCCGCTCATGCCGCGGCTCCGTTCAGCACTTGCGCGATGTGGATGAACTTGAGCGGCATGCCGAGGCGCTCGGCGCAGCCCTTCTGGTGCATCAGGCAGGAGGAATCGGCCGAGACCACGTAGGCAGCCCCGGCCCGGGACTGATCGGCCACCTTGTCGTAGCCCATCTTGGCCGAGACCGCCGGCTCGAACACGCTGAAGGTGCCGCCGAAGCCGCAGCACTCGTCGGGCCGGGCGAGATCGACGATCTCGATGCCCTCGACCTTTCTCAGGATATCGAGGGGCTTCGAGAAGAACGGCTTCTGGATCTCGCTCGGCCGGGCGTGGCCGATGCCGCGCAACGCGTTGCAGTTGGCGTGATAGGCGACCCTGTGCGGGAAGGAGGCCCAGGGGAAGGCCTCGACCTTGAGCACGTCGTGGAGGAACTCCACCAGCTCGAAGGTGCGCTCGCGGACGGCCTTCACCTCCGGCGTCTGCGGGATCGCGGTGAGGTGCTCGCGGACCTGGTGCACGCAGGAGCCCGAGGGCGCCACCACGTAGTCGAAGCCCGTGAAGTTCTTGACGAACAGCGCCTCGGTGGCGGCGGCCTCGGCGTGGCAGCCGGTGTTGGTCATCGGCTGGCCGCAGCAGGTCTGGTCGAACGGGTAGGAGACGTCGAGGCCGAAGCGCTCGAGAAGCTCGAGGGTGGCGATGCCGACCTCGGGCTCGAACGCATCCACGTAGCACGGCACGAACAGGCCGACGCGCATCGGGAAACCTGTCTTCCAGTCTGGAACGGGTCGAAACTCCGCTCCGGTCTATCGGATCAGGTTGGTCTTGGCGAGGTCGAGCACCGAATCGCCCCGGCCGCTCATCACCGCGCGCAGGAGATAGAGGCTGAAGCCCTTCACCTGCTGGCCGTCGATCTTCGGCGGGATCGACAGCTCCTGGCGCGCCACGACCGCGTCGAGCAGCGCCGGGCCGTCATGGGAGAGCACGTCGCGGACCGCCCCTTCCAGCTCGGCCGGGTCCTCGACGCGCACGCCGTGAAGGCCGGCGGAGCGGGCGAGCGCGGCGAAGTCCGGATTCTCCAGGCTGACGCCGGTCTCGATGTAGCCGGCCGCCTTCATCTCCATCTCCACGAAGCCGAGGCTGCCGTTGTTGAAGACCACGATCTTCAGGGGCAGCCCCTGCTGGCGAAGCGTGAGGAGGTCGCCCATCAGCATCGCGAAGCCGCCGTCGCCGGAGAGCGAGACCACCTGCCGTCCGGGCTGGGCCGCCTGCGCGCCGATTCCCTGCGCCACGGCGTTGGCCATCGAGCCGTGGACCCAGGAGCCCAGCAGTCGGCGGCGCCCGTTCATGTGCAGGTAGCGCGCCGCCCAGATCGTCGGGGTGCCGACGTCGGCGGTGAAGACCGCGTCGTCCGCGGCCGCCTCGCTCACGAGCTTGGCGAGGTACTGGGGGTGGATGACCTTGCCGCCGGACTTCAGGCCGAACCAGCCCTTTGCGGGCGTGCCCGTGGCGAGCTCGTCGAGACCCTCGCGGGCCTTGCGGTAGTGCTTCAAGCTGGCGTCGAGCCAGGCGCGGTCGGCCTTGGCGGAGAGGCGCGGCAGCAGCGCGCGGATCGTCTCCTTGACGCCGCCGACGAGGCCGAGATCGAGCTTGCAGCGCCGGCCGAGCTGCTGCGGGCGCAGGTCCACCTGCGCCACCTTCGCCTCGGTCGGGTAGAACTGCTTGTAGGGAAAGTCGGTGCCGAGCATCAGCAGCACCTCGCAGCCCTTCATCGCGGCGTAGCCCGAGGAGAAGCCGATGAGGCCGGTCATGCCGACGTCGTAGGGGTTGTCGGGCTCGACGAACTCCTTGCCGCCGAGCGCGTGGACGATCGGGCTCTTCAGGGTCTCGGCGAGCTGGAGCAGCTCGGCATGGGCACCGGCGCAGCCGCGACCGCAAAGCAGCGTGACCTTCGAGGCGCCGTGGAGCATCTCGGCCAGCGCATCGAGGGAGGCGTCGGAGGGGACGACGCTCGGGGCCGCCGGGATCAGGCCGGGGTTCGGTGCGATGCCCCGCCTCGGCGCGTCCTTAAGCGCCACGTCGCCGGGGATGATCACGACCGCGACGCCGCCGAGGCCGATCGCCGCCCGCATGGCGTTCTCGAGGACGAAGGGGAGCTGCTCGGGGCTCAGGACCGTCTCGCAGTAGTGGCTGCACTCCCGGAACAGCGCCTCGGGGCGCGTCTCCTGGAAGTAGCCGCCGCCGATCTCGGCCGAGGGGATCTGCGCGGCGATGGCGAGCACCGGCGTGCGCGAGCGGTGGCAGTCGTAGAGGCCGTTGATGAGGTGGAGATTGCCCGGCCCGCAGGAGCCGGCGCAGACCGCGAGGCGCCCGGTGAGCTGCGCCTCGGCGCCCGCAGCGAAGGCGGCCGCCTCCTCGTGGCGGACATGGACCCAATCGATCTTGCCCCGCGCCCGGATCGATTCCGTGATGCCGTTGAGGCTGTCGCCCACGACGCCGTAGATGCGCTGGACGCCCGCCTGCTGAAGGGTCTCGACGAAGAGGTCGGAAACGGTCTCGATGGTCATGGCGCGCGGCTCCCGGATAGCGACACCCGAACCCACGGACGCGCCGCCCGTTCCCGCAGCCCTCCCCTGCGCCGGAAGACCGGACCCGGACCGTCTCGTCCGTGCCGGCCCGGGTCCGCGCTCAGTCGCGGATGTCGGCGGCGTTGCGGGCGATGACCGCGAAGAGGTCGGCGAGGCCCGCGAGGCTCGCCGCCTGGAGCTGCGCCGCCGGCACCAGGCTTCCGTCCGTCCCCGGCAGGTCGCGGGTCGCGGTCGCCGAGGCCACCACCGTCGGCCGGAAGCCGAGGCTGAAGGCGCTGCGGGCGGTCGAGTTCACGCACATATGCGTCATGAAGCCGGCGAGGATCAGGTCCTTCACGCCAGTCCTCTCCAGGCGCTCGGCGAGGTCGGTGCCGACGAAGGAGCTCGGCAGCGCCTTGGTGATGACGGGCTCGCCGTCGAGCGGGGCGACCTCGTCGCTGATCTGGCCGATCGGCGCGCGCACGTCGTAGGGCGTGCCGGGGCCGGCGTCGTGGCGCACGTGGATCACCGGGATGCCGGCCTCCCGCGCCCGCATCAGCAGCACCCGCGCCTCGGCGATGGCGGGCTCCACGCCGGAGAGGCGCATCACCCCCTCCCGGTAGGTGTTCTGGAGGTCGATCATCACCAGCGCCGCGCCCGCGAGACGGGCGGGGTCGGCGGGCAGGCCGGAGAGGCCGCGCAGGGTCTGGGCTTCGCTCATCGTCATACTCTCCCGAACGGACCCCGAGATGACGCCGGCCTGCCGCGCGGCGCAAGCCGACCTTGGTCGATGCGTTTGCCCTTTCCCCCTCGGGCGCTCAGTTCGCCACGGGCTTCGCGCCGATCTCCAGCCGGTAGATCGTGGTCGGGAACCGGATGGCGCTCCTGCCGCCGTTCATGATCGGCGCGCGGTTCATCTGGGCGGCCGGGATCCAGAGCCCGCCGGCGGCGTCGATCCACATGGCGTCGCCCCAGACGAGGCGCGGATCCCGGACGAGGGTCGAGACCGCCCCGTCCGGCGCGATGGCGAGGATGCGCAGGCCGTCGGTGTCGCTCGCGTAGATCGTCCCCGCCGCGTCGATGGCCGTGCCGCCGGTGGAGCCGATTTCGGCATGCACTGAGACGTGCTTGGCGCGCTCCGCGTCGCTCGCCTCTTCGTCGTCGAGCCAGCGGGTCGGGATCTTGTAGAGAGGGCCCGTGCAGGGCTGGTAATAGAAGGTCTGGCCGTCCGGCGAGACCTCGAGCTGGTCGGCATGGACCTGGACCGGGCCGCCATCCTCGCCGACGAGCGGGCGCCCCTCCCCGGTCAGGGGCCGCTGCGCCACCGTCGAGGGATGGCCGTCGAGCACGCGCCGGACCCGGCCGCTGTCGAGGTCGAGCACGAGGATCGCCGGCGCGCCGGCATCGGTCAGGTAGACCCGGTGGCCGTTGAAGCGGAAATCGTCGACGAAGCTCTTCGGGCCCGTGCCGGACCCGAGCGGATAGACCCGGCGCACGCTGTTGGTCGCGAGATCGATCCGCACGAGCTTCGGCCCGCCCGGCAGCGGCGCGCCGCCGAAGCTGTCCGAGCCCTTGTCGACCGCCCAGAGGTCGCCGTCCGGCCCGATGCGGATGGCGTTGAGGCCGACGAAGGCGCTCGCCGGATCGTCGCCCGGCTTCCACGCGTTCCAGGCGGCGTTCGGGTAGGGCACGGGCTTGCCGTCGACCCATTCGCCGAGCTCGATTCCCTCGCCCTTCGTCTGGCGTTGGAAGGGCGAGAACAGCCGGCCGTCCTGCGAGCGGGTGATGCCGTTGAAGACGAGATCGGGCGAGGACAGCACTGGCTGAAGGGCGCTGCCGGGGTAGCGGTCGGCCGCGACGGCAGGTGCCGTCGCGGCGATCGCGATTCCCAGGGCGAGGGCCATGCGCCTTGCGTATACCCCGGCCGCGCGTGCAGTATCTCTCCGGTGAAAGATCGGACTTGCAATATGCATCATGATCACACGCCGGCTGCCGACGGGCTCCGATTGGCCCGTCCGGCGTCCAATCACGGGCGGAATCCGCAGGTTCCCCATCTGCCGAGAGTCGTCCGACAGGCATCCTTTGTCGATCGACGGGACTCCTTGATTGAATACAAAACCCCGGTCTATAAGTTTCGGCCCTTAGAATAAGACCAATTTGGGCAGGGAAACATGCCACGTCACGAGGCCTGGGACGCCGAGCGCGCCTCCGAGATCGTCTCCGAGCATCTCCACCTGGAGGGCGCCACGCTTCCCATCCTGCACGCCCTGCAGGAGCGCTTCGGCTACGTCCACGAGGACGCCGTGCCGATGATCGCGGATGCGCTCAACATGTCGCGGGCCGAGGTGTTCGGCTGCGTCAGCTTCTACCACGACTTCAAGCGTCAGCCGCCGAGCGCCCGCCACGAGCTGAAGCTCTGCCGCGCCGAGGCCTGCCAGGCCATGGGCTCGACCAAGCTCCATCGCGAGGTGCTCGAGCGCCTCGGCTGCGATTGGCACGAGTCGGCGGCCGACGGCTCCTGCTCGGTCGAGCCGGTCTACTGTCTCGGCCTCTGCTCCAACGCGCCGGCGGCGCTGATCGACAACGAGCCCCTGGCTCGTATCACGGCCGATTCCATTCAGGCCGCTCTCGCGGAGGCCGGCCGATGAGCGTCACCGTCTACGTCCCGCGTGACGCCGTCGCCCTCGGCCTCGGCGCCAACAAGGTCGCCCGGGCGATCTTCGCCGGCGCCGAGCGCCGCGGCCTCGACGTCACCATCGTCCGCACCGGCACCCGCGGCATGCTCTGGCTGGAGCCGATGGTCGAAGTCGGTACGGCCGAGGGCCGGGTCGCATACGGGCCTGTCACCGCCAACGACGTTGACGCGCTCCTCGATGCCGGGCTCCTCCAGGGCGGCGAGCACGCCCTGCGCCTCGGCAACCCCGAAGAGATTCCCTTCCTCGCGCGTCAGCACCGGCTGACCTTCCACCGCTGCGGCGTGGTCGATCCCGTCTCCGTCGAGGACTACAAGGCGCACGGCGGCTACAAGGGTCTCGAGGCGGCGCTGAAGACCGACGCCGAGGGCATCGTCGCCCAGGTGCGCGACTCGGGGCTGCGCGGCCGCGGCGGCGCCGGCTTCCCGGCCGGCATCAAGTGGAACACGGTGATGCTCGCGAAGGCGCAGCAGAAATACGTGATCTGCAACGCCGACGAGGGCGATTCCGGAACCTTCGCCGACCGGATCATGATGGAGGGCGACCCCTTCAACCTGATCGAGGGCATGACCATCGCCGGCGTCGCCACGGGCGCCACCCGCGGCTACATCTACTGCCGCTCCGAGTATCCGCAGGCCTTCGAGACCCTGCGCGAGGCGATCGCCAACGGCATCAGGGCCGGCGTGCTCGGCGACAACGTCCTCGGCTCCGGCAAGGCCTTCCACCTCGAAGTGCGCATGGGCGCCGGCGCCTATATCTGCGGCGAGGAGACCTCCCTGCTGGAGAGCCTTGAGGGCAAGCGCGCCATCGTGCGGGCCAAGCCCCCGATCCCGGCCCTGAAGGGCTTCCTCGGACAGCCGACGCTCGTCAACAACGTCATGACCTTCACGGCCGTGCCGTGGATCATGGAGCACGGCGCCAAGGCCTACGCCGACTACGGCATGGGCCGCTCGCTCGGCACCCTGCCGATCCAGCTCGCCGGCAACGTCAAGTACGGCGGCCTCATCGAGTACGCCTTCGGCATCACGCTCCGCGAGGTCATCGAGGGCTTCGGCGGCGGCACCTTCTCGGGCCGTCCGGTGCGGGCCGTGCAGGTCGGCGGTCCGCTGGGCGCCTACTTCCCCGACAGCCTGCTCGACACGCCCCTCGATTACGAGAAGATGGCGGCGGCCAAGGGCCTCGTTGGCCACGGCGGTATCGTGGTGTTCGACGACACCGTCGACATGGCCGCCCAGGCCCGCTTCGCCTTCGAGTTCTGCGCCACCGAGTCCTGCGGCAAGTGCACGCCGTGTCGGATCGGCGCCACCCGCGGCGTCGAGACGATGGACAAGATCATCGCCGGCGTGCGCCGCCAGGACAACCTCAAGGTCGTCGCGGACCTCTGCGAGACCATGACCGACGGATCGCTTTGCGCCATGGGCGGGTTGACCCCCATGCCCGTGATGAGCGCGATCACCAACTTCCCCGAGGATTTTAGCGGCGATGGCTCCCATGCCATGGCGGCCGAGTGAGGAGGCGTTCATGACCCTCATCAAGGAAATCGATTACGGCACCCCGATCCGCGTCACCGATCAGTTGGTGACGCTCAAGATCGACGGCGTCGACGTGACGGTGCCGGCCGGCACCTCGGTCATGGCCGCGGCGATGACCATGGGCACGCAGATCCCCAAGCTCTGCGCCACGGACTCGCTCGAGCCCTTCGGCTCCTGCCGCCTCTGCCTCGTCGAGATCGAGGGCCGCCGCGGAACGCCCGCTTCCTGCACGACGCCCGCCGAGAACGGCATGGTCGTCCACACGCAGACGGACAAGCTCGCCAAGCTCCGCAAGGGCGTGATGGAGCTCTACATCTCCGACCATCCGCTCGACTGCCTGACCTGCGCGGCGAACGGCGACTGCGAGCTGCAGGACATGGCCGGCGCCGTGGGCCTGCGCGAGGTCCGCTACGGCTACGACGGCGACAACCACGTCAAGCCGACCGCCGAGAAGTACCTGCCCAAGGACACCTCGAACCCGTACTTTACCTACGACCCCTCGAAGTGCATCGTCTGCAACCGCTGCGTCCGTGCCTGCGAGGAGACGCAGGGCACCTTCGCGCTGACGATCGCCGGCCGCGGCTTCGACAGCCGCGTCGCCGCCGGCCCGACCGACTTCATGAACTCCGAGTGCGTGTCCTGCGGCGCCTGCGTGCAGGCCTGCCCGACCGCGACGCTTCAGGAGAAGTCGGTCATCGAAATGGGCCAGCCGGAGCACTCGGCGGTCACGACCTGCGCCTATTGCGGCGTCGGCTGCTCCTTCAAGGCCGAGATGCAGGGCGAGAAGATCGTCCGCATGGTCCCCTACAAGGGCGGCAAGGCCAATGACGGCCACAGCTGCGTCAAGGGCCGCTTCGCCTACGGCTACGCCACCCACAAGGACCGCATCACCAAGCCGATGATCCGCGCCAAGATCACGGACCCGTGGCGCGAGGTGAGCTGGGAGGAGGCGATCAATCACGCCGCCTCCGAGTTCAAGCGCATCCAGGCCCAGTACGGCAAGGACTCGGTCGGCGGCATCACCTCGTCCCGCTGCACCAACGAGGAGGCCTACCTCGTCCAGAAGCTGGTGCGCGCCGCCTTCGGCAACAACAACGTCGACACCTGCGCCCGCGTCTGCCACTCGCCGACCGGCTACGGCCTGATGTCGACGCTCGGCACGTCGGCCGGCACCCAGGACTTCGCCTCCGTCGACCACACGGACGTGATCCTCGTCATCGGCGCCAACCCGACCGACGGGCACCCGGTGTTCGGTTCGCGCATGAAGAAGCGCATCCGCGCCGGCGCCAAGCTGATCGTCGCCGATCCGCGCAAGATCGATCTGGTGAAGTCGCCCCACGTCCAGGCGGACCATCACCTGCCGCTGAAGCCCGGCTCCAACGTCGCCTTCATCAACGCCTTCGCCCACGTCATCGTCACTGAGGGCCTCATCGACGAGGCCTACGTGCGCGAGCGTTGCGAGCTCGGCGACTTCGAGGCGTGGGCGCGCTTCGTCGCCGACGAGCGCCACTCGCCGGAGGCTTCCGAGCAGTACACCGGCGTCGACCCGGCCGAGCTGCGCGCGGCCGCCCGCCTCTACGCCAAGGGCGGCAACGCCGGCATCTACTACGGGCTCGGCGTCACCGAGCACAGCCAGGGCTCGACCATGGTGATGGGCATGGCCAACATCGCCATGGCCACCGGCAACATCGGCAAGCTCGGCGCCGGCGTGAACCCGCTGCGCGGCCAGAACAACGTGCAGGGCTCCTGCGACATGGGCTCGTTCCCGCACGAGTTCACCGGCTACCGGCACGTCTCGGATGATGCCACCCGCGAGAGCTTCGAGGCCCTGTGGGGCGCCAAGCTCGACTCGGCGCCGGGCCTGCGCATCACCAACATGCTCGACGAGGCCGTCGACGGCTCCTTCAAGGGCATGTACATCCAGGGCGAGGACATCGCGCAGTCCGACCCCGACACGCATCACGTCACCTCCGGCCTC
>Ga0210017_1000317_pt1 | contig 39468 bp, 38 predicted proteins | sample CryGeyCG2014_020_FD_183966 | JGI IMG/M metagenome (GOLD analysis project Ga0210017, IMG submission 183966) | Groundwater microbial communities from aquifer - Crystal Geyser CG08_land_8/20/14_0.20 (SPAdes) (version 2) | ecosystem: Environmental > Aquatic > Deep subsurface > Groundwater | place... | reverse complement strand
CAGGGGATGGCCAACTGATGTCCAGTTTTACCAATCCCACTGAATCAAGTTTTAATCTTGACGGCCGTATGGCTAACTATTTTGACTTCGCTTTTTTCCGTATCAAAAATTTCGGCCCGGATATATATATTTATAAAAAATAATACTTTTCCACATTGACAAAATTCACAAATAGTAATAAAATACAACTAGTATGAAAGTAGGAACAATAACTAAAACAAATAATAAAGGCCAAATCGTAATCCCCAAAGAAATGAGGGATGATTTAGGCATTGGTTTGAATATGCCACTTAATCTTATTCCCAGAGGAGGGGGTCTTTATATCTATCCAATTAAAGAAGTTGTTGGCAATCTAGAGAGTGAGAATTCGTATTCTGAAATTTTAGCCAAGACTCAAGGCACATGGGCAAATGATAATTGGGATAAAACCAGAATTAAAAGAAGAAAAATTGAACTTAAAGCCTCGCAGTTAAGAAAAAAAGCATGGTAATTTTAGATACTAGTATTATCATTGATCATCTTAGACGATCCCAAGGCAAAAAGACTAATCTCATGTCTCTTGCCAGCCAAATTGCTAAAGAGAATTTGGCAATTTCAACCATTACTATTCAAGAATTATACGAAGGCCAAAGTACAAAACATAAGGACAAGGAAACATCTCTACTGTCCACTGTCACGCCACTTAAAATACTACCCTATACTTATGAAACAGCTCAACTAGCTGGCGAAATTGCCCGTGATTTAAAGCAACCCATTGAATTTACTGATGCCGCCATTGCCGCCACTGCCATTATTAACGGAGCTCTTTTAGCCACGCTCAATAAGAAACATTTTCAGAGCATCAGAGATCTAGAGTTATGGGATAAATTTTAATCCGCAAGGTAGTTTTAATTCAGTCGGCCATATGGTCAATTATTTTGATTTCGCCTTTTTTGCATCAAAAATTTCGGTCCGGATATATACATTTGGCAATAAAAAAATTCTTAAAATAAAGCCGAGGTAATTTTCTGCTGGCTCCATAGTTCCTGATGAAGCGCAGCTCCATCAGGACTGTGGAGCCTTAATGCTTTAGAAATGTTTTTTGGTTTAACATTGGGGCTCCACAGCCTCCCCCGCGTCCGCGGGGTCGGACTATGGAGCCAGCTGGAAGTTAGGGATGATATTAAAATGCCTCAAGATAAAGAAATTTATTATCTGGATTGCCAAACAGGGGATGGCCAGCTAATATCCAGCTTTACTAATCCTACCGCATCAAGTTTTAATCTTGACGGCCATATGGCCAACTATTTTGACCTTGATTTTTTCCGCATTAAAAATTTTGGGCCGGATAGTTATATATTTGAAAGGTGAGAAAAATTTAGATATACACAAACTTAATAAAATAGCTCATATTAGCTATTTTTTATTATCTTGACACCTATTGACACCTATTGACACCATAAGATACAATATAAGTATGAACAACAATGATGAAATAAAGCCCAACGCAGTTTATACTGTTCAAGAAACACAGGAGCTGTTAAAAGTTTCAAATAGTACTATAAAGCGCATGCTCAAACACGGGCTAATTAAAGCCAATAAAGTCGGCAAACAATACCGTATTTTAGGCATAGAAATATTGCGCCTTGTTTCGCCAGCAGTTGAAAAAAAAGCTGTCAGAACCTATCTTAATCTTAAAAAGAAAGTTGTGGATAAGATAAATAAATGGTAATCTATGATTTTTATCAAAGACAAACGGATTAATTCTATTATCAATCTTTCACGGCAAGCTTTTGGAAAATATAAGCTGCAGATTATTGTTTTAACGATCCTTGGTTTTTTGAGCGGTATTTTAGAGGGCATTGGCGTTAACGCGCTTATCCCATTATTTTCTTATGCCATTAATAAGGACAAGGCGGCGACAGATTTTATCTCGCGCTCAATTGAAAAATTTTTTACAAGTTTAAGTTTGGAGGCAAACGTCAATACGCTCTTAATTTTTATCATCATTTTGTTTATCGGTCGGGCGGTGATCTCTGTCATTCTAAATTATATCAAAATGAGAATTGAAGCGGATTATGAAGAAAAAACAAGACAGAACGTTTTTAAAACAATTCTTATGGCCAACTGGCCTTACTTATTAAAACAGAAACTTGGTTATTTAGAAACTGTCTTAATTGTCGATGTGCCGGCTGGCGCAGTTCTTCTAAGTGAGATTAGCAACGCCATTATGATCGGTACCAGTTTGATAATTTATATTTTAGTCGCTCTCAATATCTCACCGACTGTCACTCTTACTACTTTAATTGTCGGTGCTGTGCTGCTGCTAACTTTTAAACCATTTATTTATAAAATGAAACAGCTTTCTTATAAAATAACGGCGCTCAACAAAGAGCTGGCCCATCATGCCAATGAAAATATCATGGGAATTAAAACAGTCAAGGCGGCTTTTGCGGAAAAGGGGGTTGAAGGCAAGGGCAAGGATTATTTTGCCCAGCTTAAAAAATTACGAGTGGACATTTCTCTGATCAAAAGCATCACCCGTTCGTTTATCCAACCAGTCAGTTTAATTTTCATCTGCGCCATTTTTTACTTTACTTATCACTCTCCGAATTTTAATTTTGCCGCCCTGGTGGCCATTGTTTATTTAATTGAAAAAATTTTTACCTATATCCAGCAAGTGCAGAACAATCTTCACACCATCAACGAATATGTGCCGCATTTGCGCAGTGTGCTTAATTACGAAAAAAAGGCTAAAGATTACGAAGAAATGGATCGGGGCAAAAAGAAATTTGTTTTTAACAAACAGCTGCAATTTAATCATGTCAGTTTTGCCTATAACGACGACAGACAGATTTTAACTGACATTGATTTTAACATCGCCAAAGGCGAGTTAGTTGGTTTAATCGGGCCATCTGGCGTTGGCAAGACAACTTTAGTTGATCTTATCTTGCGTTTGTTAACTCCCACTCAAGGACAGATTTTGCTTGATCAACAGAACATTAAGGAGATTACCCTTAAAGACTGGCGCCAGAAAATTGGTTATGTCTCACAGGATATTTTTTTAATGAACGATACCGTTGAAAATAATATTAGATTTTATAATAAAACTCTGACTAAAAATGAAATTATTGCAGTCGCCAAGATGGCCAATATTTATGAGCAGATTATCAATCTGCCAGATAAATTCAACACCATTATCGGGGAGCGTGGCATTATGCTTTCCGTCGGCCAGCGCCAAAGAATTGTTATCGCTAGAATTTTGGCGCGTCAGCCGGAATTATTAATCCTTGATGAAGCCACTAGCGCCCTGGACAATGAATCAGAAATAAAAATTCAAGAAGTAATCAAAAAACTTAAAGGTAAAATTACCGTGTTAGTCGTGGCTCATCGTCTTTCAACGGTCATTGATTCTGGCAGGCTGATTGTTCTTGAAGATGGCCGCATTGTTGAGCAAGGTCCGCCGGCTAAGTTACTTGAAGATCAGGGCTCTTATTTCTCTAAAGTTTATAATTTAAGAAAGTAACTCGCGCCTATGTTTACCAACAAAACAGTCTTAATTACAGGAGGCACCGGCTCATTCGGCCGTAATTTTACTAAATTCATCTATAATAATTACAACCCTAAAAAAATTATAATTTTCAGCCGCGATGAAAATAAACAATTCAGAATGGCCCAATGTTTTTCTGATTCAAAAGGCATCCTCCGTTTTTTTGTTGGCGATGTGCGCGACCAGGAAAGACTGGAGCGCGCTTTCAATGGCGTTGACATTGTCATTCATGCCGCCGCCTTAAAACAAATTCCCATCTTGGAATATAATCCGTTTGAAGCGGTTAAAACCAATATTCTCGGTAGCAAAAATGTGATTAATGCCGCGATTAATCAGGGCGTGAAGTGTGCCATTTTGATTTCCACAGACAAAGCCTGCCAGCCAGCTAATCTTTATGGCTCAACTAAATTATGCGCCGAGAAATTATTTATCAACGGCAATCTATATTCAACTGGCAAAACCAGATTTAGTTGCGTCAGATATGGCAACGTTCTCGGCAGCCGCGGCAGTATCGTTGAGACTTTAATAAAAAAGAAATTTAATGGGAATATTAAAATCACTGACGAGCGCATGACAAGATTTTGGATCACTCTGCGCCAAAGTTTTGAGCTCGTTCTTTTTGCCTTAGAAAATATGCAAGGCGGGGAAATCTTTGTCCCCAAAATACCCAGCATGAAATTAGTTGATCTTTTTAACGCCCTGGCTCCAAATATCAGCAGAGAAATTATCGGCATTCGCCCGGGTGAAAAAATTCATGAAATACTCATCAGCAAAGAAGAGAGCCGGCATGCGCTGAAATTAGAAAGATATTTCGTCGTTTTGCCCGAGTACCAAGAATTATTTGAGCTAAATAAATTTTATGAGCATTACCATAACAGCCGCAAACCGCCTGAAGATTTTTATTTTTCAAGCGATACCAACAGCCAATGGTTAACCATCAAAGATTTGAGAAAGATGCTCATTAGGTGATTGGCATATTTTATTTAACCCCAACTCTTATGATACCCTACGGCCAGCAAACACTCAATGCTCCAGATATCAAGGCGGTTTTAGCCGTCCTCCGCTCTGATTTTATTACCCAAGGCCCTAAAATTGCCGCTTTTGAGCAGGCTTTGGCTAAATATTGTGCCGCCAAATATGCCGTTGTCTGTTCAAATGGAACAGCTGCCCTTCACCTTGCTTATTTGGCAGCAGGCTTGAAAACGGCTGACCAAGTTATTACTGCTCCTAATACTTTTGTCGCCACCAGCAATATGCTTTTAGCACTGGGGGCCAAGCCAATTTTTTGCGATATCAGGCTGGATACATATAATATTGATGAAAATAAAATTGAAAAATTAATTAATCAGAACACCAAAGCAATTGTGCCGGTCCACTTTGCCGGTCAGCCGGCAGTAATGGATAAAATTCATACTATTGCCCGGCGTCACCAGCTGATTATTATTGAAGACGCCAGTCATGCTTTGGGCGCAAAATTCAAAAATTCTAAAATTGGCGATTGCCGATATTCAGACATGGCCATTTTAAGTTTTCACCCAGTCAAGCCAATCACTACTGCAGAAGGAGGCGCCATTCTGACAAACAGCAAAAAATATTATCAAAAATTAATTTTATTTAGAAATCACGGCATACATAAAAATAAGCAGGGCAAAAATGTGATGACCGAGCTTGGCTATAATTATCGCTTGACTGACATCGCTGCCGCCCTAGGAATTTCTCAATTAAAAAAATTAGATAAATTCATCAAGGCAAGAAGACAGGTTGTTAACTGGTACGGCCAAGAACTAAAAAACGTTAAGGAAATTATTTTACCCCAAGAATTAAAGGACAATTATTCAGGCTGGCACATTTATGTTATTCGCACGCAAAATGCAAAATTAAGGGATAAATTAATGGTTTACCTTAAATGTAATGGCGTTGGCGTTAATTTTCACTACCCGGCAGTTTATTCACACCCGTATTACCGACGGCATGGTTTTAAGAATATCAGCTTAAGGAACGAAGAGATTTACCAGCAGACTTGTCTCACATTGCCTTGCTATCCCAAACTAACTCATCAGCAAGTTAAATTTATCAGCCGCCAGATTAAAAAATTTTATGATTAGAGAAGTTGCCCGACCAAGATTAAGAGATTTATTTGATTTTCATCAACCAAGCGCCGAATTTTTTAAAGATATTCAGCTGACCGGTTCGGGCAAAGGCGCTCTGGCCATTATTTTACAATACTTATACCGCAAAGAAATTATCCAAAACAAGCTAGCTGAAGTGATTGTCCCGGATTGGTTAGGTTATTGGGTTTATAATCAAATTCAGTCATTTGCCTTTCCAGCTAAGAAATATTCAGAACGCACCAAAGCAATCATGGTTTATCACCAATATGGTTTTCCGCAAGACATGGATAAAATTTTGGATTTTGCCCGAGATAAAAAGTTAATTATCATTGAAGATTGCGCCCACGCCATTGACAGTTCATATAAAGGTAAGCCTCTGGGTACTTTTGGGGACTTCACGATTTATAGTTTTTCCAAATGGTTTTTCTGTTTTGCTCTCGGTGGAGTCAAATCAAAGTTCCCGGATTTTGATGATTACGCCCGAGAGACGATACGGCGGACGCCTTGCGGTCTGACTTTATTCAAGGATACGGCTAAATTTATTTATGAAAAAAGCACTTTTTCAAAAATAAAAATTTACCAGCAATCCGCCAACTTCTTTCTGGCCAGTTCTTATGCCTTGTATGGGCAAGCGCTCAAGACAAGTTGCTTTGCCCGCCGCTTGTTAAAGCAAAAAATTGAGCAGGAAATCAGTCTGCGCCAGAAACGTTATCAATATTTTTTGCAAGAAACGGAAAGTCTCGGCATCTGCCAGCACCTGGAAAGAGAAGGAGTCACTCCCTATGTCATCCCGATTATTCCCAAAGAATCAAGAATGCCATATTTGCTCAAAGATTTAATCAGCCAAGGCATTAAAACAGGTATCTATCATTTTGATCTCAACCGTAATTTACTAGCTCCAAAATTTGTCAAATCTATTTGGATACCATGCCACCGGGATATCAGCGATCAACAATTTGAAGGAATTATCAGCACTATTAAAAAAAGACTTTCAACATAAATATGCCTGCAGATATTATTAACAGAAAAGACAATCAACGGCTCTTTGCCCAATATTGGCAGGAGTTTGTCGCGCACAATAAATTAGGACCGGAATATCTTTTAACCAACATTGATTATTTGCTTGCTTATTCAGATAAATTAGTTACTGACCGAAGTTTTATTCTTGCCAAAAATAATCAGCCGGTAGCAGTTGTTTTTCTGCCCATAGAAAAAGATGAACAATATAAATCCATGACGATTGCCCAAAGCTTTGTTCCCGCCCCAGTATTTTTGGCCCAAAAAGATTTAGAAGCTAACATCATGCACAGCATTGACCAAATCGCCAGCACAGAAAATGTGGCTAAAATTATGTTGCGCATTGATCCCTTGGAACACCAGCAATATCCCTATAATTTTCTGATAAATTATGATTATCTTGACGCGTCGCTTCTTGGCTATTTGCTTGATTGTCAGCAGCCTGAAATGAGGCGCAACCACCGGCGAGCGGTTAAAAAAATTCAAGACGATCCTGATTTTTCCATTTTTATCATGGATCAAAAAAACAGCGATTATCAAATTCATGAGACATATCGCGCATTCCATCATAAATGCGCTGGCAAAATCACCCGGCCCAAAGCAACTTTTGATTGGCAATTTAAAATGCTTGAACAGGGCAATGCCGTTCTAGTTGGTTTGAAATATAAAGATCAGTTTATTGCTTTCACTTATTTTACTTATCAGGCTGATAAAGCCGTTTCTTTTTCAGCTGCTGACGATCCGGCCTTTGACCACCTGCCTCTTTACCATATTATCAATGCCCAGGCTTTAGCATATTTAAAAAATCATGGCGTTAAAGAAATGGACATGGGTCAGCCCCTGACCATTTCAGACCAGTTTTTTTACCATCCAGACGCCAAGCAAAAAAATATCTCTCTTTTTAAAACAGGTTTTGGCGGACGCTTTGTCCAAAATTTTTATGGCGTCAAATATTTTTCCCAGCAGTTATTTGAGGCTGATCTGGCAGATTTTGTAAAAAAATATAAGATAGCTGATTATGAACAAAAAAAGTAAAATATTAATCATTGGCTTTGGCTCCATCGGCCAAAGGCATTATAAAAATCTGAAAAAATTAGGTTATAAAAATCTGTACGTTTTTGATACTAATAAAAAAGTAATTTCAAATTCCAAATTTCAAATTCCAAATTTCAATGCTGACACCTTAAAGGAGTTTAAAATTGTATTTATTTGCACGCCTAATAATTTACATATTAAGCACACCTTAGCGGCGGCTAGGGCCGGCTGTCATTTATTTATTGAAAAGCCGTTATCACACAATTTAAAAGATATAGATAAATTAAAAAAAATTATTAAAGCAAAAAAACTAATTAATCTGATCGCCTGCAACCTCCGTTTTCATCCTTGCCTGCAGTTCGTCAAAAGATATCTGGATTCAAAAAAAATCGGTCAGGTTTATGCCATTCATCATGAATTCGGCTATTATTTGCCGTATTGGCGGTCAGGCATTGATTATACAAAAAATTATGCCGCTAAAAAATCTACTGGCGGAGGGATAATATTAGACGATATCCATGAATTTGATTTATTGTTCTGGCTCAATAATTTTAAGCCCGTCAAACAAAGTAAATTTATTTATAATAAAATTAGCAATTTAAAAATAGAAACGGAAGATTGCTGTGTTGCTTCGTTTAAATTTAGTAATATTATCGCTTCGGTCAGATGCGATTATCTGCAGCAGCAGGAATCGCGCCATTGCAAGATAATCGGCGAGCAAGGAAATTTAGAAATTGATTTACTCAAGAATACAGTTTATTTAAATAATAAACAAGGTTCAAAAAATATTTTTGCGCTTAAAAGAAAAGATGACAACGATGATTATCTTGGCCAGCTTAAATATTTTTTAAACTGTGTCAACAACAAGAAACAGACATTTAATGATATCTCAACAGCCCAAAAAACGCTGGAATATATTTTTAATAGATAAGTTATTTTTATTACTTTTCTTACCAATTATGAATCTTGCTATTATCCAAGCCCGCATGGCTTCAACCAGATTACCAGGCAAAGTATTAAAGAAAGTCAACAATACTCCGCTTTTGGCCTACCAAATAAAAAGAGTCAAGCTGGCAAAAAAAGTAGACAAAATTATTATTGCCACTGGCCAGGGCAAGGCCAATGATCCCATAGAAAAATTATGCCGTAAAATTAAAATAGATTGTTTCCGCGGTTCGGAAGACGATGTCCTGGACCGTTACTATCAGTGTTCACTTAAATATCCAAAATACGAAAATATTATCCGCCTGACAGGCGATTGTCCTTTAATAGATCCATCTGTCATAGACGAGGTTATCGCTTTATTTGAGCAAACCAAGCCAGACTATGCCAGTAATGTTCCCACGGGCAAAGAAACCTATCCTGATGGCATGGATGTGGAAGTTTTTTCTCGGCAGGTCATTACGCTCGCTAACCAAAAAGCCAGCCTGCCGTCCGACCGCGAACATGTCAATGAATATATTTTAAGAAATAAAAGATTCAGCAAGGCATATTTAACAGCCCCCCATGATTTTTCCCGCTACAGGCTGACGGTAGACAACCCGGAAGATTTTGCAGTAATTAAATTTTTAATCAAACACAGTAAAATTACGGACAACTATCTGCGTTATATTTCACTCCTGACAAAAAATCCAAAAATAATGTTGAGCAATATGCATCTTAAAAGAAACGCAGGCTATTTAAAATCATTAAAAAAAGATAAATTATTTAAAAAAAAATAAAAATATGAGACAAAAACCAGTTAAGGGCATTAAATTATATAATCAAGCCAAAAAATTTATTCCCGGCGGTACCCAATTATTGTCAAAACGTCCTGAACTATACTTGCCCAATCAGTGGCCGGCATATTTTTCGCGCGCCCGAGGGGTTGAGGTTTGGGATTTAGACGGCAACAAATACATTGATACCCAGGCCAGCATCGGTGCCTGCATTCTCGGTTATGCCGATCCGGATGTCAACCAAGCAGTTAAAAATGCCATTGACAAGGGCAACACCTCAACTCTTAATTGCCCTGAAGAAGTTGAGTTGGCTAGGTTGTTAACCAGTCTTCATCCCTGGTCAGATATGGTCCGCTATGCTCGCAGCGGCGGAGAAGCCATGGCCATCGCCGTGAGAATTGCTCGCGCCTACACCGGTCAGGATAAGATTGCTTTTTGCGGCTATCATGGCTGGTCTGACTGGTATTTAGCCTCAAATTTAGCCAGCCAAAAAAATTTAGATGGGCACTTATTGCCCGGCCTTGCCCCGGCTGGCGTACCACGCGGTCTCACAGGTACCAGTTTGCCTTTTCAATATAATAAAATAGAGCAATTAGAGAAAATCGTTAAAAAGCATAAATTGGCCGCCATTATCATGGAGCCTTTAAGATATCAAGAGCCTAAAAATAATTTTCTCTCACAGGTAAGAGCGATTGCCACTAAACATAAGACTATCTTAATCTTTGATGAGATTACTATTGGCTGGCGGCTGGCTTTGGGCGGAGCACACTTAAAATACAAAGTTAATCCAGACATGGCTGTTTTTGCCAAAGGCATGAGTAATGGTTATCCCATGGCCGCTGTCATCGGCCGTGAGCGCGTTATGCAAGCCGCACAGCGCACTTTTATCAGTAGCTCTTCCTGGACAGAGCGCCTTGGTTCTGTGGCCGCGCTGGCCACTATCAAAAAGATGAGAGCCAGCAAGGTTCAGACACATTTAAATAAAATCGGCCGCCTGTTCATCACTGCGCTGAAAAAATCAGCCAGACAGGCAAAGATACAGATTTCATTTGAAGGCTTGCCCCCCTTATTTATTTTTTCCTTTAATTATGGCGTAAAAAATCAGGCAGTTAATACCCTATTCACCCAAGAAATGCTCAAACGCGGTTTTATTGCCGTTACTGGAATTGATGTCAGCTATGCCTTAAAGCTCGAGCATGTCAAAAAATATTGTCACGCAGCCAAAGAAGTATTTGATATAATTAAAAAAGCAGTTGCTGAAAACAAAGTTGGAAAACTGCTTCATGGCCCAATCGCCCATGAAAAATTTAAAAGATTAACATGAAAACAACAAAACAAAAAATTAAGACAGGAATTTTCGTGCTTGGCGGTTGGCTCACCAACGATAATGGCAAGTGGCGCACGGTGAATTATCTGGAAAAAATTAAGGCCAAAGAATCAGGCGGGTTATATGGCGATAGATTGCGGGTTATTGCGGCCAGTTATCTTTATTATCAAAATCCCGAAATAGAGATTATTGTTTCTGGCGGCAAGGGCCAATTGGCTGGTATAAAAAACATACCGAACGTTGCCGAAGTTATGAGATATGAATTAATTGAATTAAAAGTGCCATCCAAGAATATCTTATTAGAAACTAAATCAGGCAATACTTACGAACAACTGGCAGAATTAAAAAAAATAGTTAACAAACTTAAACTAGATAACGTAATAATTTTGAGCAATCAATATCATTTATCAAGAATCAAAGCGATGATAAAATATTTATCAGAGTTAAAACCACTCTTAAAAATAACTAAAATACAATTTAAGTCTGCGGAAGAAATTTGTTTAAAACATGATAAAAATAAATGGCAGACGCTAATTAACAAAGCGAATAAAAGCAAGCAAATGAGAGAGACAATTAAATTAGAAAAACAAGGCATCAAGCAAATTAAAAATGGAACATATAATTTAAAAAAATATGCACATAAAAATCGCGGATAAAAAGATAGGTCCAGGCCAGCCAGTTTTTATTGTGGCTGAATTAGGCATTAACCATAATGGTCAATTAAGCTTGGCCAAAAAAATGATTGATGTCGCTAAACAAGCCGGTGCTGACGCGGTTAAACTCCAGTCATTCGTGGTTGACGATTTTGTGGGTGATAAAAAATTAACTTACACTTACACCAGCCAGGGCAAGCAAGTGACGGAGACTCAATATGAAATGTTCAAACGGGTTGAACTAACAAAAAAGATGCAGCAAGAATTATTTGCTTATGCTAAAAGAAAGAAAATCATAATTTTTTCCACGCCGCAAGACAACAGTTTTAAAACAGTTGATTATCTTTGTAGCCGGGAGATGAATACGCCAGTCATTAAAGTCGGCTCTGATGATTTAACGAATTTGGCGATGCTCGCATATTATGCCGCTAAGGGCAGGCCAATGATTATTGCCACTGGTATGGCAAGTCTGGCAGAAGTCAAAGAGGCGGTTCAAACGATTAAAAAGCATAATAAAAAAATTATTATTTTAAAATGCACCGCTCTTTACCCGACTCCGCCCAGTCAAGCTAATATTGCTCAAATTAAAACATTGCACAAGGCATTTAAAAATTGTTTAATTGGTTTTTCCGATCACACAGTTGGGTCAACTGCCGCCGTGGCCGCTGTCCTGGCAGGGGCCTGCCTGGTTGAAAAACACTTTACGTTTGACCACAATTTGCCCGGCCCTGATCACTGGTTTGCCGCTGACGGAGATGATTTAAGACTTTTAGTTAAACAAATCAGGGAAGCCGAGCAAATTATGGGCAATCCCAGATTAGTTTTGTCAAAAGAAGAGCAGCATATAAAAAATATTGCCCGGCGTTCGGTTATGGCTGCCAGGAAAATCAAAAAAGGGCAAAAAATAGCAACTGAAGATCTGATTGCCAAGCGGCCTGGTACGGGCTTGCCGCCTAAATATTTATGGAAATTTATCGGCAAAAAAGCTAAAAAAAATTATAAACAAGGCTATATTTTTAAAAAAACTGATTTATGAATTTAATCAAAAAAATTGTTTCTAAATTAATTCAGGTTCCGGAAAATAGATTCCACCCACTGGTGTTTATTAATGGCCTACCCAAAATAGGCAAAAATGTCTGCATCGGATTTTTTTCAGAAGTCAATGCTAAAAATGCCACAGTCACTATTGGCGATAATTGTGATATCGCGTCATTTGTAGCTATTAACGCCGCTGATTCTCATAAAAGATGCCTGGAAAAGCTAGATTATATTGAAAGGGGAGAGATCACTCTGGAACGCAATGTTTTTGTCGGTTCACACAGTTTTATCGGCGGGGGAGTGTATCTCGGGCATCACACAGTTGTGGCCGCCGGCACTATTATTGCCAAACCAGTTAAAGTTCCGCCATATTCACTGGTTATTGGTAATCCCTTTGTGGTTAAAGAAGGGTATTTTCAAAAAAAAATATGAGAATAATTAGTATTCATCAACCAGCATATCTTCCCTGGCTTGGCTATTTTCATAAAATTGCCTTGGCCGATATTTTTGTTTTTTTTAATACCACCCAGTTTGAAAAAAATAGCTTTATTAACCGCAATAAAATTAAAACATCGCATGGGCCAATTTGGCTTTCAGTCCCAGTGAGCTTAAAAGACCATTTACAAAAAGAAATTCAACAGATTGAAATTGCGGATAAAACTTGGCCAATAAAACATTGGAAAACAATTGAGCTCAATTATGTTAAAGCGCCATATTGGCCAGTCTATTCGCCAGAAATCAAAAAATTATATCAAAAAGATTATCAGACAATTGACCAAATCTGTTATGACCAGTTAATATTATTTAATAAATTCTTAGGCATTAAGACAAAAATTATTAAATCATCAGCTTTGCCAGAGTTTACCTCAAAAAAAGAAGAGCTGGTTTTGGAGATATTAGATGAATTAAGGGCAGATGCTTATATATCCGGCGCCTTGGGCAAAGAATATATTCATTCAGAAAATTTTAAGAAACGCCATATCAGATTATATTACCAGAACTATCAACATCCCGCATACCAGCAATTATGGTCAGCCGATTTTAGCCCGTATATGAGCGTGATAGATTTGCTTTTTAATCATGGTCCGAAGAGTTTTGAAATATTAATGTCAGAAAATGTCACTCAAAAAGATTTACAAAATAATCCAAAATTATATGAATAAAATATTAATTATCGCCGCTCATCCTGATGATGAAATTTTAGGAGTCGGTGGCACAATATTAAAACATGTTGCTCAAGGCAATGAAGTCAATCTCCTGATTCTGGGCGATGGCGAAACCTCAAAAGATTCAATGCCTGATGTGGAGAAAAAAGCGGCTCAAGCCAGAAAAGCGGCTGAATTTTTGGGCGCAAAAAATTTAATCTTAAAAAAGCTGCCAGACCAGAAATTTGATTCTCTGCCAATGCTTGATATTATTAAACAAATTGAAAGTATTATTGTCCAAATTCAGCCTGAAATAGTTTATACTCACCATCCCTATGATTTAAACATAGACCACCGTTTGACATTTAAAGCGCTGTTGACCGCCTGCCGTCCGCAGCCGCATTTTCCGGTCAAGAAAATTTTAGCTTTTGAAACCCTATCATCAACCGAATGGCAAATTAAAGACGGCGCCCATTTGTTTTGCCCGACTCACTATGAAAACATTGAAACGTTTATTGATAAAAAGATCGCCGCTTTAAAAATTTATTCAGAGGAATTGAGAGAATTTCCCCACCCGCGCTCCCTGGAAGGTATCAGAATCTTGGCACAATACAGAGGCATGGAAGCCGGCTATCAATATGCCGAGGCTTTTCAACTTATTAGAAATTTAAATGATTAAAAATATGAGTCAAAAAAATACCAGTCTTCAGGGCAAAAGAATTCTAATTTTCCAGCAAAGAAACTGGGCGATTAATACCGGCCATATTTTAGCTAAAAAATTTCAAGCCGAGGGTTGTCGCTTGGCCGCTTTTACCCTAAAAAAAACAACCCATGAATATATATTAAGCCAAAAGGAAGTTAAATATGAGCTGATTATCAGCAATGATGAAATTATGGGTAAGCCTAAAGATTATTTAGCCGGTGATAAATTTTCACTCGCTGCCATTTGTGATGATTTAGGCGTGGCTTCTATTTGGCCGCTGGTGGCCACTTTGAGAAATCACGCTCGTTCTTATAAAGATAAATACTACTATAGTTTTAAGCAAAACGTGCCAGACGAGGAGATTATAGATTATATCATGGCCGTCTATAAATGCGTCAAAATAATGTTTGATCAGTTCAACCCCGAGGTTATTATTTCCCCGAACTTCGTATCTTTCCCTCATATTATGTTTAATCTTTACGCTGAAAGAAAAGGAGTCAAGATGATCGCCGTGACTGATTGCAAGGTAGAAGGCATATATATTTTCACTTTTGGCTACCGCGATGACCGCGGGCCTTTTTATGAGCGAGTTGATGCTCTTAACCAAGGCAGAACAGATTCGCCCAATCGGGCTAAAGCCCGAAGATATATTCGGGAATTTAGAGAAAAATTTAAAAATCCAGATTATAGCGTTAAGCACCGCCAAAAAAAATCTCTTAAAGAAATAGTTAAAGACCAATTAAGGCCTTACTATCAGATATATCAATGGTATACCACTAAACAAATAAACGTCTTGCCTAGTACTGGCATTACTTATGATTATCGACCGCCTAGAATTATTCTGCGTGACCATTATTGTCATCTGCAATATAAGAGGCAAACGGAAAAATTTAATTTTTATCCGTTTAGTAAAATTAATCAATATGTTTATTATCCGCTGCAGTTTCAGCCTGAAGCCAATGTTGACGCGGTTGCTCCGTACTTTTCCAACCAGATTGAAACCGCCCGTCAAATCGCTATGTCCTTGCCGGACGACTATACTTTAGTGGTTAAAGAGCATCCGGAAATGGTCGGTCTGCGGCCGCCATCATATCTTGAAAAAGTTGCCCGGACAGTCAATGTCAAGTTGATTGACTATCGTCTTCCGAGCGAACAAGTACTAAAAAAATGCGCCTTGCTAATTTGCCCCAACAGCACCACGTTAACTGAAGCAGCTTTTTATCATAAGCCGGCTATTCAACTGGGTGATCTAGGCACTACTTTAAAACTGCCCAATGTTTTTAAGCACACAGACATGACAACCCTTTCAGTCAAGATAAAAGAAATTTTAGCCGTTAATCTAAAAACTGCAGAGTATGAGCGGCGTTTGGAAAATTATGTAGCGGCTGCTTATGATACTGGTTTTAAATATGATTTTGAAGGCGCCTGGGGCGGTCGCACAGAAGAAAGTTTTGACAATATGTGGCAGATGCTGAAGAAAGAATTAGTTTAAGACTAAATTAATCTATGTCCAAAATATATAAAAATAAATTCAAAAAATTACCTGCTTGGTTGTTTCAGCTATATTCAAAGCAACTACTTCGTTCATATGATAATTATCATCCCATAATAAATAAAGATAAAATCATTACTAATGGGGATAGAAACTGCCAAGATAGATGGCAGATAATTAGTCAAGAAATTAAAAATTATCATGTTAGTTCATTGATTGATTTGGGTTGTGCCGAGGGTTATTATGTTCTGCAAGCCGCTAAAAATTACGCTTGCTTGTCTTTAGGAGTTGACGCAGATATTCGACGTCTAAGCATGGCCCACAATCAAATAATTTCAGAACAAATCAATGGGGCAGGATTTTTATACGCTCTGATAGACCAAAAATTAATCACCCAGTTGCCATCTTTTGACATGATAATTTTTATGTCTGTTATGCATCATCTGATGTATCAATATGGTCAGCGCTACTGTCAAAATTTTTTGAGCCAACTAAAAAATAAAATTAATAAGGTTATGATTTTTGAAATGGGCCAATCAGATGAAACCAAAAATGACTGGGCCAATAGATTGCCCGATATGGGCAACGACCCCCATGGTTGGATAAAAGAATTTTTGTTGTCAGCCGGTTTTAGTAAGGTTGAAAAAATCGGGACAACCGATTCTTATCAAAAAGATCAAACCAGGGCGATATTTAAAGCAGAGCTATAATGTACATAAAAATATTAGGTAAAAAAAAGATAAGAGATAATAAGGTAATTATTTTTAGAATAAAAAATAGCGTTTTTAAAATCCCCTTGACTAAAGGGGCCGCAAGAGAAATATCGGATGAAAAAGAAAGGATAAAAAAAGCTAAAAATGATAATTTTTTTTCTAAATATTTACCGGAGTATAGGTTTTTTTTATTTTTCCAAATTTCTCCCTATTTAATGCCGCTAGATAATAATGCAGATTTTGGATTTCTTATAAAGCAATATTTTAAAAAATCTTTTAAGGGTATTTCAAAATGGAAAAAGGTTGAATTGGGAACCTTGATTAATGAAGATTTTTTAGAATTTGTCAGCAGATATGTTACGGAGTATTTTGATTTTCTTAGTGGTTATTTAAAAAAGATTGTCTTGCCGCTTTCTTCCGCTCATGGCGATTTTCATTCAGAGAATATTTTAACCGATAAAGATCTGTTGTGTTTTATAGATTGGTCGTGTTATAGCGAGCACTCATCCAGATATTTTGATTTATATAATTATTATATTTTTTTTATAAAGGATAAGGGAGAATCGTGGATAAATGTGTGGCAACGGGAATTTAATAGCGAGAATAATGAAGTGTTGGGCATAGGGACAAAAAAAGAGTATCTGTTGGCTTATGGGATTTGGAAAGCCGCTGAAGACATAAGAGTGTTAAGGTTCAGAGGCAAATTAGATGAGTTTAAAATTAGAAAATATATAAATTTTATAAAAATTTTAAAAGAAACAAATATTGAAGTTTAACGAATTTATGAGAATCAGCTGTATAATACCAACTTGTAATAGAAATGATTTTTTAGTTGAGGCTATTAATTCGGTTTTGGACCAGTCTATGCCCCCAGATGAAATATTGGTAATTAATAATGGGTCAGACGGTGTAAATTTGCCAGACAACATTTTGCAAAAAATAAATGTTTATGATTTAGTACCTTTTGCTGGAGTGTCGCAGGCAAGGAATTTCGGGGCGTCAATCGCAAAAAGCGATTATTTGGCGTTTTTAGATGATGATGATTTGTGGTGTAATTATTATCTAGAGAAAGCATCTACTGCCATAAAAAATGGCGCGGAATGCGTTGTTAGCAGGTTGGACAAAATGGAAAACAGAAAGATTACGAATTATAAGAATATAGATAATAAATTAAATATTGACAATCTTTTAGTTTTAAATCCGGGAGTTAATGGTTCTAACATTGTTATCTCTAAAAAATTATTTTATAAAATAGGCGGTTTTGACGTTAAGCTCTTAACCGGAGAAGATAAAGCATTACTAATCGAAATTATAAAGTTAGGTGAAAACATCAAAACGTTATCGGATAATCAGGCGATATTAAGAGTGCATAGCAAGGGCAGATTGTCTGGCGCGAAAACTATTAGCGAAGGTATATTCCAATTTACTAGAAAATACAGGGATTTAATGAGTAAAAAAATTTATATTTTTAATTTATTAAAAATGTATAAATATAGAATTGATTCCGGAGAAAAATCATTAATTCTTAAATACTTATTTTTGAAGATAATTTATTTGATGTTAAGTGTTTTTTAATGTTATACGGATTATTAAAAAATTTTTTTTAGTATGCATTTTTATCCCAGACCGTCAAAATGTTTTTTATACGACATTTTGGAATCAAATTTAAAAAAACATCAGGCATTAGTTGCTTTGGACGCTGGTTCAAATAATTTTAAGAATTACCCCATGTTTAATGCAGAGTATTATTACGGCCTTGATCTTGATTTTGATGCCTTAAAAAAGGGAGTGGAGAAATATAAACAAGATAAGACATTTGGCCTTTGGGGCGATTTAAGGAATCTAAATACTTTGCCCGATAAAAGTATTGATGTCATTGCCTCTACCAACACCTTGTATGTTTTAAATGATACAGAGCGTGAAGCAGTGGTAAAAAATCTAAGTCGGCTTTGCGCCCCGGGCGGCTTGTTTATCTGTGAAATACCCAATGATAAGACGGCTAAAAATATTTTGAAGCAACTTGAAAAAAATTTTGAAAAAATAAACATTATATATTATAGAAATATTTTTAGCCGCTGGTATGAAAAAATTTTTGAATGTCGCGGGCATATCGGTTTTGATGGCCCAGCCGCCTGGCGACCTTTTCGTTTTTTAGCCTGGCTGATCAGCCGACTTGAATTTTTGACCTGTTATATTAAGAAGATTAACATAGACATAATTATTATCTGCCAGCAAGCTAATTTTGGCTCACGAAATAAATTTATTTTAAATAATAACAATTTAATCCAACGGCATATTTACCAATTAACCGCTAATTAATATTTATGAATCTCTTTAAAAAAATCAAATTAAAATTAATTGAAATTGGTTTGAATAATTTAATCAAGCTGAGTTTATTGTTGAATTTTCCGGTTTTAACAAGTTTTTTATTTAATTTGGCGGCCGGGAGCGTCGGTCATGGTAGTTACACTGTTTTGTGTTTGGGCCGGAGCATTTTTACTGATGATATCAAAGCGCTGGTCACATACAGCGGGCAGATAAAATACCGCATTCTCCACCTGCGTTATTTGGATATGCTTTTAAATTGGTTTATCCCGCCCGCTGAACGTCGCGAACTTACTGAAAACAATTATCATGTTTCCAAGATTGGCGAGCTGGGGCGTCAAAAATGTTATACTTATTTGACCCGTATGCTACCAAGTTTATTGAAGTTCATGGATTTGCAGGCGGTAATCAGCGGAAATTTTGGTTATATTCAGCAACAGGAATTAGCCAGAGTCTGCCAAGATCAAGCCGTTCCTTTTATTGTCCTTCATAAAGAGGGGATGGCTATTGTGGGCGCCTTTGATAATTACGTCGAACAATACCGGCAGCATAAATTTATCGGCGCTAAAATGCTCCTGTACAACGAGCAAATTAGAAATGCCATGCTAAAGATTAAAATTGAAGGTTTATTTGAAAATAAAATGGAAGTAGTTGGTATCCCGCGTTTAGATTCTTGTTTTTTAGAACGCAATTATCACCCGAGCGCTAAACAAATTACTTTCTTTTCTTTCTACCCACGCGATAAATTTCATTATTTAATTACTGATCAAAAAATAATTGATGCCATCGCTGATCGCTCGGCTGAATTCCATAAATTGGTTATCGAATTTGCCCAAAAACACCCAGAATATCAAGTTATTATCAAAACTAAAGTCGCTGAACATTATGTTAGCTATGTTACAGATATTGTTAACGCTCATTTTGCGGTTAAACCACAAAATTTATTAATCATCAATGTTGGAGAACCTGCGGATTTAGTTAAAGAATCAGTTGCCGTTTTAGGTTTTAATTCTACCACTTTAATTGAAGCCATGGTTGCCAATCGTCTAATTATTTCTCCTTATATGGGCGACATTATTACTGATATTCCTTGGGACTATTTTACTCATTACCCCGAACTTGTTAATTACGCGAGAAACTATCAGGAATTAGAAGAATATATTTTAAATTATCAAAAATATTTAAAACATCATAATCAGCAAAGAGAAAATAAATTCTTGGAAGAATTGATTTATACGCCGGACGGGCGAGCAAGTGAGCGCACCGAGCAAGCTATTATTAATGCTATTAAAAATTATGCTCCTCAAAGAAAATAGTGTCATTCCCACTCAATTAGCCCAGGATATTTATCATAATTTTCGGGAACAGAATAAATCAGAACATATCGCTGGACTAACCACCATACAACTTCTGCTCAATATCTGCCAGGCTCAAAAACCGATTAATATTTTAGAGTTAGGTGGCGGGCTAGGTACTTTAACAAAATTATTACTGGCATATTCTCCCACGGAAGCCACTCTGGATACTTACGAGGATAATTTATATTTTCAACAAAAATTAAGGGAAAATTTACAAAATTATCAGTCAAAGTATACTCTTATTACTGATTATAGAATACTACCTCCAAAGAGAAGCTATGATTTGGTCATAGTTGACGGCGGTAATGGCAAGACAGGTGACGGGGGCTATCCTGATGCGGTTTGGTTTATCATCAGCTATTTACAATCAGTGAAAATAATTTATATTGAAGGTTATCGCTGTCTGCAAAGATTGCTTATTCGCAAAGCGCTACGCCGAAGATTTATTTATCGTCTTCAGGCTTATGCTCCAGCGGGTGAAAAGAAAGCAGGCGGTCTAAAAATTGAATGCCGGCTATGCCATAGTCCGTTTATTAGATGGATTAATTTCCTTTTTTGGGAAATCATGGAGTGGACCAGCGTGGAAAATTTTATCAAATACCGGGTAAATAGATTGGTTAAAAAATTTAAGCATGTCTAAACAGTATCTCTCTCCATTCAATCCCGCCCTAATTCCACTTTTAGATTTGATCCTTATCATGTCAGTTACTCCTGGTCAATCCGGAGCAATTCTTTTTGCTTGGAATTGTTTTTTATTCCAGAATCTTATGCACATCAAACTAATTGACTTTTAATATTAAATTGGGATAAGATAAACCCAGCACTAAAAGTTAGTGCCGGGTAAACTAATAATTAATCCAAGACTCTATGGAAATTCTTGCCATTATTCCAGGCCGCGGCGGCAGTAAAGGTGTTCCCGGAAAGAACATCAAAATGCTTTTAGGTAAACCCTTGATCGCATGGACTATTGAAGAAGCTAAAAAATCTAAATATTTAACCAGAATCATGGTTTCGACTGATAGTCAAGAGATCGCTGACATTGCCAAACAATACGGCGCTGAAGTGCCTTTTTTGCGGCCAGTTGAAATTTCAGGGGATTTAGCTACTGACGTTGAATTTTTACTTCACGCTCTTGATTTCCTCAAAGAGAAAGAAAACTATGAGCCAGAAATTATTTTGCGTCTACCACCGACTTCACCTCTCCGCACCGCCGCTCACATTGATGAAGGTATCCAAAAACTTATTGACACGCCCGAAGCCGATGCTGTTAGGCCAATGACAGAAGTTCCCAAACATCCATATAAATTCTGGAAGATCAGTGCCGACGAACGTTTTGTTGAACCTTTTCTTGATAAAAATTTTACCGGTATGGATGAACCATATAATATGCCTCGCCAATCTCTGCCCAAGGTTTATGTCCATTCCGGTGCTATGGACGTCATGCGGCTCAAAACAATTCGGGGAATGAAATCAACTTCCGGCAAAAAACTAGCTTACTTTTATATGAGACCAGAAGATTCGGTGAATATCGATAATGAACTGGATTTTAAATTAGCTGAAAATATTCTCAAAAAAAGATTAAACATCAATGATCATTCATCGGTGCCCACTTTTACAAAAAAAGAAATTGTTAATCGTGAACAAAAATTTAATTTTGAAAATTTTATTATCTTTGAAATGGCTAATAATCACCAAGGTTCGCTGGAGCATGGATTGAAAATTATCAATACTGTGGCTGATATTTCTCGCCGCTACGAGCTTAAATCAGCCGTCAAATTTCAATTTCGCCATATTGATACTATCATCCATCCAGATCATAAAGAAAATTCCAATAATAAACATATTCCTCGTTTTTTGTCCACTCGTCTTACTGAAGATGAATATCGTACTTTATTCAATCAGATCAAAAGTCATGGGCTCTTGACTATTGCTACTCCTTTTGATGAATTATCTGTTGACATGCTTGAACGTTTGGGTATAGAGATAATAAAAATTGGTTCTTGCTCAGCTCAAGATTGGCCATTACTGCAACGGGTAGCCAAAACCGGTAAACCCGTCATTTGTTCCACTGGTGGTTTAGAAATAAAAGATATTGATAAGGTTGTCAGTTTTTTCCAGCATCGTGGCGTTAATTTTGCCTTGGAACATTGTGTAGCTATTTATCCTACCCCGAATGAGCAATTTCATCTCAATCAACTGGAATTAATGAAAAACAGATACCCCCATATTACCATTGGATTTTCTACTCATGAATCCCCCGATAATTTAAGTGTTATTGGTTTAGCTTATGCCAAAGGCGCGCGTATTTTTGAAAAACATATTGGTTTCCTTACGGCTGATATTAAATTAAACGCCTATTCTGCCAATCCCGAACAAGCTGAAAATTGGATTAAGGCTTTACAAGCCGCCATGGTTATCTGTGGCGGAACAGGGGAGAGGGAAATTACTGCCGCTGAAATTGCCGATTTAAACAGCCTACAGCGCGGCGTGTTTGCCAGAAAATCAATCAAGACCGGTGATCCTATTAAAGATCAGGATGTGTTCTTTGCTCTGCCTTGGCAAGTCGGACAATTAACCAGCGGCCAATTCCAAGAAAATTTAATTGCCGATAAGGATTATAACGTTAATCAACCGCTCAATGTTTCTTTAAGACAAGACAAACTCACCAAAAAAGATATTGTCTATGCTTCTATTCATGCCATTAAGGGTATGTTGAATGAAGCAAAGATCCCTATTGGTTATGATTTTTCTGTAGAGTTGTCGCATCATTATGGCTTGGAACGATTTCGCGAATTTGGCTGTACTATCATTGAAGTCATCAACCGCGAATACGCTAAAAAAATTATTGTCCAATTGCCTGGTCAATACAATCCCAATCATTATCATCAGAAAAAAGATGAAACTTTCCAAGTGTTATCTGGCGCGATGACAGTTGAAGTGGAAGACCGTCATAAAATGCTCCAGCCGGGTGATGTTTTATGGATACCTCGCGGTGTCTGGCACAGCTTTGGCACTGAGCAGGGAGTAATTTTTGAAGAAATTTCTTCCACCTCTTATGGCGATGATTCATATTATGCCAATAAAAAAATCGTTGATACTCCTCGCGAACAAAGAAAAACCCGTTTAATTAATTGGGGCCGCCATCAATTTGATGAATTTATTGGCGTTAAATATCTATGATTAAAACAATAATTTTTGACTTTGATGATACTCTAAAAAAATCTGAACATCTAAAGCAGTTAGGGTTTATTGAAACAGTTAAAAATATTACCGGCGCCCAACCTATCGCCAAAGAGTTAGTTAGCAAGCATCCCGGTACTCCTCGTTATCAAATGCTTGGAATAATTCTCTCGGCATTAAAAGAGCGGGGTTTAATTAATTTCAACATTCTTGAACAAATTATTCAAGAATATGCCCAAAAATATGGAAAGCTGCTTACGGAAAAAATAATTGCCGCTAAAGAAATTCCAGGTGCAGTTAATGCCTTGAAAAGCTTATGCCAACCATATGCCCTCTATATTAACTCCGCTACCCCTCAAAATGATATTAATGCCATTATTGACAGACTCAGCTGGCGAACATATTTCAAAGGCGTCTTTGGCTCGCCTCCGGAAACAAAATTAGAAAATATTCAGCAGATCATCAACCTAGAAAATATAATTCCTCAACAGACAGTTATTATCGGCGACGGCAAGAGCGACTGGCAAAGCGCCCGACAATGTAAGACTAAATTTATTGGCATTAAAGGCGACTACAACCAATGGCCCGCTGATATAGACTTCCCAATCCTGAATGACTTGACTACGCTGCCAGAAGAAATTGAAAAATTATAATTCCACTCTCTCAAAAATCATGAAATAATGGCTAATCACACTATTATTCATTTTTATGGTTTATTATTTACGAATTTTTTGACAAAAAAATACTAGCATGCTCAAATTATTTAATCTTTATAAACTAACAACAAATATATGAAAGTAAAAATTCTTGGTGCCGGCTCAATCGGTAACCATTTAGCTCAAGCTGCCAGACGTATGGGTTGGCAGGTTGCAGTAGTTGATAATGATGTTAAAGCTTTAGAACGGATGAAAAGTAATATCTACCCAGCTCGTTATGGTTTATGGGACGACACTATTGAATTATATGAAGCTGGCAAAGAACCTAAAACTGGTTTTGATATTATTATGATTGGTACCCCGCCACACATAAGAATGAAATTAGCTCTAGAATCTTTAATGGAAAAGCCTAAATTATTACATTTAGAAAAACCATTATGTACGCCGCTTCTTGAATATATCAATGAATTTAGTCAAAATCTAAAAAATTCCGAGACAATTGTAACTGTTGGTTATGATCATGGAGTAGCCGAAAGTGTTGAAGCGGTAATAAATTATTTAAAACAGAATATTATTGGGAATATTCTTACTATTGATGTTGAATTCAGGGAACATTGGCGAGGTATTTTCGCCGCTCATCCGTGGCTTAACGGCCCGCGAGATAGTTATCTAGGATTTTGGCGACAAGGTGGCGGTGCCGGTTGCGAACATTCACACGCCCTGCATTTATGGCAAACTTTTGCCGAAGCTTCTGGTTGGCAAGAAATTAATGATATTAAAGCTATCTTTGATTTACAAAAAAAGGGTGGGGCTGATTATGACCAACTAGCTGCTTTTCTTTTAAAAACTCGGGATAATAAAATTGGTCGTGTAGTTCAAGATGTTATTACTTACCCAACTAAAAAATGGGCGCGTCTTCAAGGTAACCATGGTTTTATTGAATGGATTTGTAATAGTGTCCCAGTAGGAGATGTTGTCCGTTATCAAATTGAAGGTCAAGATTTAGTTGAAAGAATATTCCCTAAAAAACGTCCTGATGATTTCTATCGCCTCATGTTACATTATCAAAAATTAATTAATGGCGAAATCAAACCCGAAAGTTCTCCGCTCCATTTTAATAAAGGGTTATCTATTATGAATATTCTTCATAATACCTATCCGATTGAGACTACATAAAAATACTCTGCCTACAATTAATATAAATTTTAGTTGTCCATTATTAATCCTTATTCCTTGTCAATTATTATTTGTTATTTTTTTACTGCCCGCCGCCGGATAAAACCGTCTTAATGGTTTTGAGCAGGATTGACAGGTCAAGCGCAAATGACCTGTTTTTTATATAGTACAAATCATACTGTAATTTTTCTAAAGCATCAGCTTCAGTTGCCCCGTAGGGAAAATTAATCTGCGCCCAGCCAGTTAAACCGGGTTTGACTAAAAGCCTGGTTTCATAAAAGGGGATTGATTCTTTTAACTGTCCGATAAACTCCGGTCTTTCCGGCCGCGGTCCGATAAAGCTCATCTCGCCGCGCAAAATATTTATCAGCTGTGGAATTTCGTCAATTCTTATTTTGCGTAAAATCCGACCGATGCTGGTCACTCTCGGGTCATTTTTTTGCGCCCATTGCGGCCCATGGCTCTCTGCATTTTGATACATGGTTCTGAATTTGACAGCCATAAATTTTTTGCCGTTTTTGCCCGTCCGCTGTTGCATAAAAAATCCAGGCCCCTTGCTTGTTAGCCTGGTGATTAGGTAAATAAGCGGTATTAAAGGCAAAGTAATTATCAAAAACACGCAGGAAAGCATGATATCCATAACCCGTTTGATGATCTCATAAATTTGTTTATTGCTTTCTTTAATATTTTCCAAAAACCACATCTGGCCAATGGTGTTGATTAAAATTTTACTGGTAAATTTTTCGGCAAAAGTCGGTCTGTCTAAAATATTCACTCCCAGCTCAAGCGATTCGTATAGTTTGCTGATTAAATCCGGATAATCATGGGCATCGCTCCCCAAAATTATTGTCCTGACTTTTTTCTTGTCAAAAAAATTTTTTAATTCATCCCAATCATTAATTATGGCAATCTCCAATTGGTCAAATTTTATTTCAGATTTTTGTAAGCTGACCATGCCGACTACCCTCAAGCCCATCTGCGGTTTGCTGTTAATTTCTCGGGCTAGCTCAATCATTTCTTTGGTCAATCCGATAATGACCATGTTCTCTACAAATTTTTTATAGACTATCAGGCGGTTAAACAATCTGCGCCACAAAAGAAACAGTCCGCCAAAGACAGCTAAATCCAAAACCATCACTGTCTTGGGCGAGATGCCGGTTGTGGTGATATAAAAGAAAATAAAACCTATAAGACCGCACCAGATTAAACTGTTAAACCAAACCTTATAGAAATTAAAATTATTTCTGGCAGTCTTCAGGTCATACATTTTATTAATAAAAAAAACTATTAGCCACATTATAAAAATAATCGTAAAAGGCAGCCAATGCTTATTCCACAACTCTGCCTGGACTGGTCGCCAATAACGGAGCCATAAAGTTAAATATAGGGCAAAATAAAGGATAATTATATCCCCGATAAGCAAAACTGCGATTTTAATTTTTGTCATGATATTCATAGCAACTTATTTTTATCATATCAAACTTCTTCTAAAAAATCAATCCTCATCAATTATACACATTGATTATCTTATATTTCTATTATACAATATAATCAATGACAATTAATCAAACTTTAACCGCTAAAATCCTCAAATATTCGCTTTGGGGCTGTTTATATTTAATTCTTTTAGTGCCGCTTTTGGTGAGCTCAAAGTTTATTTTTCCCTTTATTACTTTAAAAACCATATATTTTCGCATCATTGTGGAAATAGCCGCCTTTTTATATTTATTGCTCGCTCTGTCAGCCGTCCATTATCGCCCAAAAATAAATCAGCTTCTCTGGTTTATTTTAGGTTTTGGCGCCATTGTTTTTTTAACCTCATTGAGCGGCGTTAATCCCTACCGTTCACTCTGGGGCACTATTGAGCGAGGCGAAGGCTTTTTGTTCATTGCGCATTTGATTGTTTTTTGTTTTATTTTAAGCCAGACATTTAAAAACCGTTCTGAATGGCTGACTTTTTTTAGTGCTTCAATCGCGGTGAGCATCTTAGTCGCTCTTTATGCGCTTGGCCAAAAATATGGAGTTGCCTGGGTCATTATTAATTCAGCCGGGGATCGGCTTACTTCCACGCTGGGCAATGCCTCATACCTCGGCGCTTATGCGCTTGGCCATTTTTGGTTGTGCCTCTTATTATTCTGGCAAAGAAAAGAAATCTGGTGGAAGATTATTTTTGGATTGGCGGCTCTTTTTGAAATTTACATTTTATTTGCCACCCAGACCCGCGGCGCAATGATTGCCTTTATGCTGACTCTTTTTTGTTATTTTTTGATTTATTTTATCACCTTAAAAAACAAGAAGATAAAAAAAATCTTTTTAAGCGGGCTGGTGTTAATTATTGCCGCCATCATTTTTATTTTTATTAACAAAAATGCAGCTTGGATGAGCCACGGTCCATTTCAAAGGCTGGTTAGTATTTCCCCCCATGCTGTCACGGTTGAATCCCGTCTTTATGCCATTGATTCATCATGGCGCGCCTGGCAAGACAGATTTTTATTGGGCTATGGCTGGGAAAATTATAATGTCGCTTTTAACAAGTATTTCCATCCAGAAATTTATCGCGACAATGGTTCTCAAATTTGGTTTGATCGGGCGCATAATACTGTTTTTGATGTCGCCATTGCCACTGGCATAGTCGGTCTGATAATTTATCTTGGCATTTATGTTTCAGCTTTTAGAATTTTGCTTGCCTTAATGCGTGAAAACTATTATCATAATTTTAACCCATCTCTGGCCGTGCTCGCTTTTTTAAGCGCCCATTTTATTCAAAATATCTTTGTCTTTGACAGCCTGCCAACTTATGTGATGCTCTTTTCTGTTTTGGCTTTTGTCGCTTTTCTCGCCAGTGAAAAAAAACATAGCCAGCAAACAGCAGCCATCAAAAAACCAATCAATCTTTATGCCTTGATTGTCGGTTTCTTTGTCCTGTTGGCGCTCATCTCAAATTTAAATCTTAAGCCGGCCCAAGCCAATCTCAAAGGCATTGAGGGTTTAAAAAAAACGTATAATGGTCATTTTCCATCAGCCATTCAAAATTTTGATCAAGCTATCAAGATGAATACTTATCAAACGCCGGAATTAAGACAGAAGCTGGCTGACAGTATTCTTTCGCACAATAATAAAGACTATGTTTCTGATGAAGCAGACATTAAACGTAATTTTGAATATGCCTTTCAGGCGATTAGTGATAATATAAAAGCGGCGCCTAATGATGTCCAAAACTATATTTATTTAATGGTTCTTTATAATGCCGCCAGTTATCTTGATGCCAATTATGCACAGCAGGCAATTATTTACGGTAACCAAGCCTTGGCCTTATCTCCCACTCGTCAGCAGATATATTTTGAATTAGGCCGCGCCAAAATTAACCAGGGTAATGTTGCCGCAGCTATTAAAGATTTTCAATCAGCCGTCGCGCTTTACCCAAAGAATCTGGATGCTCATTGGAATCTTTTAACCGCTTATGTAATTAGCGAACAAGACCAACTAGCCGTTGACGAGTATCAGCGGATGCTTAGTTTTGGTTTGAGTGAAGATAACGGCACTCTAGAGCGCGCTATCAAATTATTTTCTGGTATGCGCACTTCCCATGCAGTTGTTAATTTATATCAAAGATTATTAAAATTAAATTCAAATAATGCTAAATAGCATCCGTTATAAAATATTTATTATCATTTTAACAGTGGCGACGGCATTCATTTTTGGCGGCCTAGCCACCAATCAATCAGTCGCCCGGCAAGTAGCGGATAATTTTGGCGCACTCCACGAGCCGGGCCAAGTTTTAATTAAGCTCAAAAATTCAGAAAAAATTTATAATCTTCAGCTGGGCGGTCAGGCTTTGGAAGATTTTATTCAGACCAATCAGAAAAATAAGTCCATTGATTATCTTGAACCCAATTATATCTACCACGCCGTCATTGAACCGAATGACGGTTTCTACACCCAGCAAATTTACCTTTCAGCCATCAGCGCTCCTCAAGCTTGGAACTATACTACCGGCTATACCCCGGGTAGTAAAAATGTCGTTATTGCCATCATTGACAGTGGTGTTGATGTCAACCATCCCGACTTGGTTTATAATATCTGGCAAAATTCCGGAGAAATCAAAGACAATCATCTTGATGATGATGGCAACGGCTATATTGATGATTATAATGGCTGGGATTTTATTTTAAACCAACCCGACCCCAGTCCAAAATTTGACGGTGATTATAGTTTTTTAGGCATTAATCATGGCACCATTATCGCTGGCGTGGCCGCTGCCCAGGGCAATAATAATCAGGGTATTGCCGGCGTTTCCTGGCATGCCAAGATTATGTCTTTGCGCGTGCTCGGGGGCGACGGCAGCGGCAACACTCTTGATGTTGCCAGGGCGATTGACTATGCTCGCGAAAAAGGTGCTCAAATTATTAATTTAAGCTTTGTGGGCGAGGGCCGTTCGGCTACTCTTGAAGATGCTATTGCCAGAGCTTATCAAGCCGGTGTTTTAGTGGTGGCCGCCGCTGGCAATGAGGTTACCACCGGTTTAGATATGACCACTAATCCCAGATATCCCGTCTGTCATGACGGCGGTCCTGGCAATAATTGGGTCATTGGCGTTGCTTCAGTTGATAATAATAATCAGCTGGCAAGTTTTTCAAATTACGGCAATTGCGTTGATTTAATTGCGCCTGGCGTTGGTATTTTTAGCACTCTTGACAAAAATGACAGTTTGCCAAAATATAATCGCGAATATGGCGGTTACTGGTCAGGCACTTCAGTTTCTGCTCCGCAGGTTGTTGGCGTGGCTGCTTTGGTTAAAGCCTTAAAGCCGGAATTATCGCTGATGGAATTGCGTGATTTGCTTTTGAATAATGCTGATAATATTGACAATAAAAATTGGCTTTATGTCGGCAAAATGGGCCATGGCAAACTCAACGGCTATAAAGTTTTGGCTGCCGCCAACAGCACCGTCAGCGCCGCTGAAGTTAAAATTGATAAAATTATTTTTGGTCCTGGTCAAAAAGGCGGACCGCACATCAGAGTTTATTCCGAAGGCAAATTTTCCTCCCAGTTTTTTGCTTTTGAGGAAACTAAACGGGCTGGCGCCAATGTGGCGAGTTTTGATTTCAACCACGATGGCCAAGAAGAAATTATTGTTGGCGCTAACGGCAGCGAAGAGCCCTGGGTTAAAATTTTTGATCTGCGCGGCAATCTAAAGTTAAAATTTTTGGCCTTTGACAGCTCAATGAAAAAGGGGATCAGACTGGCCGTCGGTGATATTGATAATGATAAGCAGGCGGAGATAATTGTGGTTGCCCAAACTGGTTTTGAACCAGTGGTTAAAATTTTCAGCGAAACCGGCAGTTTAATTAAGGAATTTTACGCAGTTAACAAATTTTTTACTGGCGGTCTTAACGTGGCTGTCGGTGATGTTAATGGCGACAGCTATGCGGAGATTGTTGTGGCGACCGGCGCCGGCACTTCCGGCTTAATTAAAATTTTTAATTACACTGCTCAAACCATCAGCCAATTTATACCTTATGACTCAAATTATATGCGCGGTTTAACCGTGGCCGTGGGCGATATTACCGGCAACGGCCAAAAAGAAATTATTACCGCCCCTGCCATGGGCGGCAGCCCGCAAGTCAGAACTTTTGACTGGCAAGGCAGAGCGATCAGCCAGTTCTTTGCTTACAATGAAAAATTTTTTGGCGGCGTCAATCTTGCCTCCGGCGATGTCAATGGCGATGGTCTGGATGAAATTATTACCGGCGCCGGTCCGGGCGGCGGTCCGCATGTCAGAGTTTTCAATGCCCGCGGCTTGTTGCTTAATCAGTTTTTTGCTTACAGTGAGAAATTTACCGGCGGAGTCTATGTTGCTTCAGGTAAATAAAATATGCTAAAACTATATTATTCCACATTAAATACAATCAGGCAATTCCCATTTCTTAAAAAATACCCGGCCGTCAAAGAGCTGCTGAGATATTCTTTAGTTGGCAATTTATCCAACATGCTTGATCTTGGCTTGTATATTTACCTTACCAGGGCATTCTTTTTCTGGCAGGAACATTATTTGACAGTCAACATTTTCACTATGCTCATTGCCAGCATTGCCCGTTTTGTTTTTCACAAGCACTGGACATTCAGGGACAACAGCAAAAACATCCACAGGCAATATGTTAAATTTATTTTAGTTATGATTCTCGGCTTAATTATCAGTGAACTGGTGCTGTTCATTACCGTGGAATATATCGGTTGCCATGATATTATTGGCAAGATTATCGGTATGATAATTTGCACTTTGATTGTTTACTATTTGACTAAAAAGTGGGTATTTAATAAAGAAGAATTAAATAATAAAATTAATAATTAAATTGAAAATTATGCCGTATAAAAATTCAGCCACTGACAAACCAAATATTATAGTTAGCGGCGCTGCCGGATTTATTGGCACTAACCTTTGTCAGCAGCTTGTCACCCAGAACCATGTTATCGCCATTGACAATTTTATTACCGGCAAGGAATCAAACATTGATTTACTGCTGCAAAACCCGAATTTTGAATTTATTCGCCATGATATTACCCAGCCGCTTGATTTGGAAAATTTTCCCGAGTTGAAAAAATTCCAAGTTGCCGTTCAGGGCATTCAGGCCATTTATAATCTTGCCTGTCCCACCTCGCCCAAAGATCATGAACAATACGCCCTGGAAATCATTGGCGCTAACTCCTCTGGCGTCAAAAATATGCTTGATTTGGCGGTGCAATACCAATCAATTTTTATTCATACTTCAAGCCAGCATGTTTATGGCCATGCCTTGGATACCAAGCCGATTAAGGAAGATTATTTAGGTTTAGTCAATCCTATTGACAGTCGCAGCGCTTATGACGAAGGCAAGCGGTTTGCCGAAACCATTGTTGCCAATTACCAAAGAAAATTCAAAATAAATACCAAGATTGCCAGAGTTTTCACAACGTTTGGCCCTAAAATGGCCATTAAAGAAGGCCGGGCAGTGCCAGATTTTATTCTTCATGCTCTAAATAACAAAGATCTGATTATCTACGGCAATGAGCAGACTGAAAATACGTTTTGTTATATTGACGATATTATTGACGGTCTGGTTAAGTTAGCCAAATCAGATCTGGCCGGGCCAATCAATCTTGGTCATTATGAAAAGCACGCGCTAAAAGACGTGGCAGAGTTAATCATTAAAATGACCGGTTCAAAATCTAAAATCATTTATCAGGATCCGGACTGGCATGCCGCTTCTTATAATATTCCTGACATTACCATGGCTAAAGAAAGTCTCGGCTGGTTTCCGCTGATTGATCTTGAAGAAGGCTTGAAGAAAACCATTGAATTTATGCAGACCAATATGAGATTATATGAAGTTTAATAATTAAAAAATAACTATGAATAAATACATCTTCACCTCCGAGTCAGTGACTGAAGGCCATCCTGATAAGATAGCCGATCAGGTTTCCGATGCCATCCTTGATGAATTAATTCGTCAAGATAAATTCAGCCATGCCGGCATTGAAACTCTGGTGACCACCGGCCTGGTCGTTGTCGCCGGCGAAATTCGCACCAAAGGTTATGTTGACGTCGCCGCCATTGCCCGCGACACCATTCGTGAAATTGGCTATGACAACGGCCATTTTGGTTTTTGCGCTGATGATGTGGGCGTTGTGGTGGCGATTGATGAGCAGTCTCCGGACATTGTCCAGGGCGTTGATAAGAAAAAACAAGGCGCTGGCGACCAAGGCTTAATGTTCGGTTATGCCTGCACGGAAACTAAAGAATTAATGCCGCTCTCAATTTTAATGTCGCACCAAATGGCAGCCAGATTAGCTCAAGTGCGAAAAAATAAAAAACTGCCGTATTTGAGGCCAGACGGCAAAGTGGAGCTGGCGGTTGAATATATTAATGGCCAGCCAAAAAGATTGGAAACCGTAGTCATTGCCGCTCAACACAATCCCGATGTCAGCCCAGCGCGCCTGAAGCGCGATATTATCCAGCATGTCGTTCGGCCGATTGCCGGCAAATATCTGGATAAAAAAACTAAATTTTTTGTTAACGCCACCGGCCGTTTTGTCAAGGGCGGTCCTCCCGCGGACGCGGGATTAACCGGCCGTAAAATAATTGTTGACACTTATGGCGGCCATGGCAGCCATGGCGGCGGTTGTTTTTCAGGCAAGGATCCTTCAAAAGTTGACCGTTCCGCCAGTTATATGGCGCGCTACATTGCTAAAAATATTGTGACGGCTAAATTGGCCAGCCGTTGTGAAATTCAACTGGCTTATGTCATTGGCGTGGCTGACCCCATTTCCGTTTTGGTTGACACTAAAGGCACTGGCGTTCTGGCAGATTCAAAATTGGAGAAAATTGTCCGCCAAGTTTTTCCACTCACTCCAGCCGGCATTATTAAACACTTAAATCTCCTCCGGCCCATTTACAAAAAAACAGCTGCCTACGGCCACTTCGGCCGCGAGTTGCCGGAATTTACCTGGGAGCGGAAAGACATGGTTGCTAAATTGAAAAAATATGCCTAAAATTTTAGTCACCGGCGGAGCTGGCTTTATCGGTTCGCATTTAGTGGATGAATTCATTATGCAAAACCATCAAGTAATTGTGGTGGATGATTTGTCAACCGGTAAAAAAGAAAATTTAAATCCTCAAGCCAAATTCTACCAATTAAAAATTCAAGATAGAAAACTCTCCGTGATCTTTAAAAAAGAAAAACCAGCAATAGTCTGTCACCTGGCAGCGCAAATGAATGTCAGGCGCTCAATTGTTGACCCAATTTTTGATGCCCAGAGCAATATTATTGGCTCCTTGAATTTGTTGGAAAATTGTGTCAAATACAAAATTAAAAAATTTATTTTTATTTCCAGCGGTGGCGCGATTTACGGCGACGGCGTAAAAATTCCCACTCTGGAAACAGAAAAAGAGCAGCCCCTTTCGCCCTATGGCATTGCTAAGCTAGCGCTAGAAAAATATTTATACTATTATTCAAACCAACATAGATTGCCTTACACTATTTTACGTTTGGCGAATATTTATGGCCCGCGCCAGAATTATTTAGGCGAGGCGGGTGTCGTCGCGGTTTTTGGTCATCAATTAATCAGCAAAAAATCGCTCTGGGTAAACGGCGGTCAACAGACCAGGGATTTTGTTTATGTGGCCGATGTAGTTTCCGCAGTCATCAAAGCATTGCCCAAGCAAGTCCAGGGCATATTTAATATCGGCACAGGTAAACAAACGAATATAGATAATCTGGCCAAAAAAATGATTCAAATTTCCCAGACAAAAGTCTTTATTAAACATAGACCATACGTTACAGGCGAACAAATGAAAAGTTGCCTTTCATTTAATAAAATCAAACACGATTTAAATTGGCAGCCGCAATATGATTTAAATAAGGGATTAAAGCAAACATGGGATTGGTTTAAAGCTAATTAATAAATTTTCAATTTTCAAACAATTTCAAAATGATTTAATTTTAAAGTTGAGTAATTTAAGCATTATTTTAAAATTGCGAAGTTATGGACCTTGATCAATTCATCCGCAAAGTACCTAATTGGCCAAAAGAAGGGATCTTATTTTATGACGTGACGACCTTATTTGAGAATAAAGAGGTTTTTGCTTACTTAGTGCAAGAATTAATTAAACCGTTTGCCACACAAAAAGTTGACAAGGTAGTTGGCATTGATGCGCGTGGTTTTGTCTTAGCTGGAGTGGTGGGTTATCGGCTGGGAGCCGGTGTTTCTTTAGTCCGCAAAAAAGGCAAGCTGCCCCATAAAACTATCCAGGAATCATACACTTTGGAATATGCCTCGGAAACCATTGAGATGCACGAGGATACCCTTAGAAAAGGTGAGAAAATTTTGATTATTGATGATTTGATCGCCACCGGCGGTACACTACAAGCCGCTGCTAAATTAGTTGAGCGTTTAGGCGGGAAAATAGTTGGTATTGCAGTTGTTGTGGACCTGCCCTTTCTCGGCGGTTCAGCTAAATTAAAAAAATACAAAGTCCATTCGCTTATTAGCTATTATGGCGAGCAGGTAATTTAATATGAAATTAAAAAATAAAATAAAAAAGATTAAAGAAAAGAAAAAAATCGCTGAAATTGGCGTTATCGGCGGTTCCGGTTTTTATAAGTTTTTAGATCAGGCCAGAGAGATCAGTATCCGAACACCCTTTGGTCAGCCGTCGGAAAAAATATTAGTCGGCACTTATCAAGGTAAAAAAGTCGCTTTTTTATCCAGACATGGTAAAAATCATCATCTGCCTCCCCATAAAATACCTTATCAAGCTAATATCTGGGCACTCAAGATGTTGGGGGTGGAAAGAATAATCACCTCTTGTACCGCTGGCTCGCTTCAGTCGCATATCAAACCAGGAGATTTTGTAATCACTGATCATTTTGTTGATCGAACCAAACATCGAGATGATACTTTTTTCCATGGGCCGGAAGTCGCCCATTTTTCCATGGCCGAACCTTATTGTCCCACTCTTAGGAAATTAGCGGCTGAATGTTGTAAAAAAATATCAATTCCTTATCATAAGACCGGCACTATTGTGGTTATCGAAGGGCCACGTTTTTCCACCAAGCCAGAATCACGTTGGTTTTCTGCCCAAGCATGGGATGTGGTTAATATGACTCATTATCCCGAAGTAGTACTGGCGCGGGAACTTGATATTTGTTTGGTTAACATCGCCCTTGTGACTGATTGGGATGTGGGGTTGGAGGGGAATCCTAAAATTAAGCCCGTGACCACACAGGAAATACTCGGGGTTTTCAAACAGAATGTGGAAAATGTCAAAGAGCTGCTTTCTAATATTATTCCGAAAATCCCCAAAGAAAAAGATTGTGGTTGTTGGCAGGCGAGTGAATCCGCGTTTGTTTAAAAATTATCTGCCCGAGGCGGATCACTGCCAGCCATTGGGCAGAAAAATTATAAATTGAAAAATTATGTCAAAATTAATTGCTACTCGTTTTGCTCCCAGTCCAACCGGTGATCTGCACATCGGCAGTTTGCGCACCGCTCTTTTTGCCTATCTTTTTGCTAGAAAAAATAAAGGTGAATTTTTACTGCGCATAGAAGATACGGATCAAGCTCGTTACCAGGAAGGGAGCGTGGCAATAATTTTTGAGGCGCTGAAATGGGTTGGCATAAATTATGACAACGAAGACAATATAATTTTCCAATCGCGGCGCACAGCAATTTATCAAAAATACGCCGACGAATTAATTGAAAAAGGCCATGCCTATTATTGTTTTTGTTCGGCGGAACGGTTGGTTAAAATGCGCGCGGAGCAGACAGCTAAAAAAATGGCGCCAAAATATGACCGCCAATGCCTGCAGTTATCAGCCGAAGCAATTCAAAGGAAGCTGGCCGCCGCTGAAGCGCACGTAATTCGGATGAGAATTCCAGCCGGTGAAACGGTTTTTAAAGATTTGATTTGCGGCCAAGTAAAATTTAACCATAATGAAATTGATGATCAAATTTTAATCAAGTCCGATGGCTTCCCGACTTATCATTTGGCCAATGTGGTTGATGATCACGAAACAAAAATTACCCATGTCATCCGGGCAGAGGAGTGGCTGCCATCCACTCCCAAACACATTATTTTATATCATGCTTTTGGCTGGCCAGTGCCGGAATTCGCGCATTTGTCATTAATTTTAGCGCCGGACAAAGCCAAACTTTCCAAACGCCATGGCGCCACTTCAGTTTTGGAATTTAAAAAATTAGGTTATCTGCCCGAAGCATTGGTAAATTACATTGCTTTGCTTGGCTGGAATCCGGGCACGGAGCAAGAAATTTTTTCATTTAAAGAATTGGAAGAAGAATTTGATTTTAGCAAAGTTCACCAAGCAGGCGCCGTGTTTGACCGCGAGAAACTGGACTGGCTGAACGGACATTATATCAGGCAAAAAAATTTAGATGAGCTGACGGAATTATGTTTACCTTATTTAAATCCCCTCCTGCCTGAGTCCAAATCTGCCAGTGGCAGATTGGACGAGTGGACTCCGACTAATGTCGGAGGACGGGGTGGTGGGAGATACGATTACCTCAAATCTATCGTCGGCTTGGAACAAGAAAGATTAAAAAAACTTTCGGAAATAGGGGAGAGGACTAAATATTTTTTTGTCAAACCAGAGTATCAGCCCGAACTTTTAATCTGGAAAAAATCTGATGCCAAAACAATTAAAGAACGGCTTGAATTTCTCAAAGATTATTTATCTCAAATTCCAGGCGAGAATTGGACAAGGGAAACGGTTGGGGAAGCTCTGGTTGAAAAAATAAAGCACAAGGGCTACACCAACGGCGAAGTTCTCTGGCCGATGCGCGTTGCCCTTTCTGGCCTGGATAAATCCCCCTCACCCTTTGAAATCGCCGAAGTTTTAGGCAAAAAAGAAACTTTAGCAAGAATTAAAGAAGCAGTGAATAAATTATGAAAATCTGTCTGATTAATAATCTTTATCAGCCCTATGAACACGGCGGGGCAGAAGTCGTGGCTGAAAATCAGGTTAATGATTTTATTTCCCAAGGCCATGATGTTTTTGTCATAACCACTCAGCCATTATTTAAAAAAATTAATCCTGCAACATCCTTAAAATACAAAGTCTACCGTTTTTATCCCTGGAATATTTTTTCTTTTTATTATCTTAACAAATTGCCGGTATTTTTGCGTGCCATCTGGCGCTTGTTGGATATTTTTAATTTTTATTCATATTTTAAAATCAAATCAATCTTAAATAAAGAGCGTCCGGATATAGTTTATGGCCATAATCTGACAGGTTTTGGTTATTTGATTCCAGCGACCATTAAAAAAAGCAAAGTTAGATATATTCAAGTGACGCATGACGTTGTTTTAATCCGGCCATCCGGCCTGCTTTTATTTGGTAAAGAAAAAGAAAATATTTTAATTAAATTATACACATTAATTACAAAATTTTTATTTAATTCACCAGATCAAATTCATTTTCCGTCTCATTGGCTAAAAAATTATTATGACTCATATGGCTTTTTCCCTGCAAGCGAAAAACAAGTAATTAGAAATTTTAAAATTAGAACAGAAGATTTATTATCTCGCAAACAACTCAAAAATCCGGCTAAAATTAATTTCCTCTTCGTCGGCCAGATAGAAAAACACAAAGGCATATTATTTTTAATAAAATCATTTTACAAGTTACGAGTTACGGATTACGAGTTACATATAGTTGGCGCAGGCAGCCAGCTTAAACAAGCCAAACAACTTGCCAGCCATAATAAAAATATTATTTTCCACGGTTATCAATCAGCAAAAAAATTTTTACCCCAAGCCGATTATACCATTGTTCCCTCGCTTTGCTATGAAAACTCGCCCACAATTATTTTTCAAAGTTTGGCTGCCGGCGTGCCGGTTATTGCCTCCAATCTGGGCGGCATTCCGGAATTAATTGAAAATAATAAAAATGGCTATTTATTTGCGCCTGTGGATAAAGAATCATTACTTAATATCCTAAAAAGTATTATAATTAAAGCAAATGAACAAACCAGCTAAAAAAGGCTTTACATTGATTGAACTTTTGGTGGTTATTTCAATCATCAGTCTTTTAGCAACTTTGGCAGTAACAGCATTGAATAACGCCAGAGTTAAGTCAAGAGATGCCAGAAGAAAAGCTGATATTAAACAAATATCAACTGCCTTAGATTTAAATTATGATAAGCACGGTGCTTATACACAGCCAGAACAGTGTTGCACAGATACCAGTGTTGGTTGTGGTGGCTGTGGCTGTGCTGTAACTAATTATCCCAATGGAACAGATTGGGATACAAACAGTGACTTAAGAGATCTTATTACTGATGGATTTATGGGTAAATTGCCAAAAGATCCCTTAAATAATTCTTCTTATTTTTATTCTTATGAACCAGAGAATCAAAATCAAACGCTAAGTTTGTGTGCCAGATTAGAAGCAGGCGGAACTTTTTGTATTAATCGACCTTAGTTTGTGATCAATATCAATTTTATGAGCGGTCAACTGACCTTTTGACAGTTCAACCCTCCCTGCCCGCATCGCCTGCGGCCAGCCCGCATTGCTGCGCAAAGCGCTGCTGGCGAGCGAAGCACTGGCAGGCGGGCGGGTGGGTTGAACTAGAGGTTTGGGGAGTGATAAACATTTCGTTCAGCCCAGAGGGCTGAACGGTCGGAGGTAAGATTTATTGACCAATCCTGAAAAAGTTGCTTAAATTAGAGTATAGTCATACTCTTTTTTTATGTCCAAAAAAACAGGCATTTAATCTGGTTCAATTCTCTGAATT
>Ga0210017_1000313_pt1 | contig 39676 bp, 40 predicted proteins | sample CryGeyCG2014_020_FD_183966 | JGI IMG/M metagenome (GOLD analysis project Ga0210017, IMG submission 183966) | Groundwater microbial communities from aquifer - Crystal Geyser CG08_land_8/20/14_0.20 (SPAdes) (version 2) | ecosystem: Environmental > Aquatic > Deep subsurface > Groundwater | place... | reverse complement strand
GATTTGAACGTGCGCGCGCTGGAGTTGGAAGCCGATCATCAGCGCGGCGAATGCCATGTTCCAGAGATTTGGCTTATCAAAAAGCCGGACGATCGCGTATAAAATAATCGGGATGTAAGTCGCACACATCATTTGGGAACCATGTCCGAAGACATACATTGTCACGATATAAGGCATCATCATAAAAGTGACGCCACCGAAAAATGCCGACAATTTATCGAGTGCCCACCGCCGCAGAAGCAGATAAGTGCCGAGCCCGGCAAGAAGATAGTGAAGAATCATGAAATATGAGCCCGGGAAATGAATCTTTCCAATCGATACTAAAACCCACGATGGGATATAGATGTATTTATTGAAGGTCATTGAAGCAAAGGCGGGCATTCCGGAAAAGAGATAAGGATTCCAGAGCGGATAGGTATGTTCTTTCGCAAGATGATAATTCAATCCTTGAGATAAGTAAGTTGCGGATACGGCGTCAGGTTGAGAGAAATCCATTCGAAGAAAAAATATTTGGTAGAATAAGATGAACATTAACAGTAAAAATAAACCGACTATTATCCATTTGGAATGCTTCCAATTCGATTTAAGAGTTGGTTTGGGTGAAGATTCGCGAACATTCTTGTTTTTATTTCTGGACTTCAATTTTACCTCTCAAATTTTTATTACTAATATCAATAAAATATTTTGAATCAGTACTTACTTTCATGATAATATTCTACAATTATTTTTTGTTGATTTCAACTTTTTATCTCAGGATCATCGCCTGTCGATGAGTAGGTTTGACTACTTTTTACAGTCTTTCCGATTATTAATAAGGCTTTCCATACTTCCTTGTCGTCTGAATCGAATTTAAACAGGGAAAGCGTTACAAGATAGATAAGAAACGTTGAGAATCCCGCTAGTGATAGTGTAATTAAAGTGTGATAAGGCATGAAATACTTTTTAAGCGAAAATATCAGAATATATGTGACGATCCCGGAAAAAACTGACTTTAGCAATTTTAAATGAAATGGATGTAGTTTAGTAAAATACCAGACTTCAAAAGAACGCAGAAGTCCGAAAACTACGTATGTGATTAATGTTGCCCAAGCCGCCCCAACGATTCCGTATCTTGGTATCCATAAAGAATTCAAGGAAAAATTGACGAGGAAGGCAATGATCGAATTGACCAGATTATATTTAGGATATCCAATTACAGTCAATATCGAACTACCAATTCCCGTTACCAAAAGAACGAATATTCCAATAGTTGAAATGGCTAACACAGGAGCCGCTTGGATATATTGGCTTCCAAATAATAGCATGATTTTTTCTGGAAATAGGATGAAAAAAATAGTAAGAGGAATAGCAAGAGTCATAATCCAGCGAACAGTCAACTTGTATACATCACCCATTTCTTTCATTTTTCTCTGGGGATATAGTTGTGAAATCATCGGCATTGCAATACTCATGAGAGATATTAAAATTAACCGTAATAATCCGGTAGTTCGAATCGCCGGATAATACAGACCGACTGTTTCTGCATTAGTAAAATGTCCGATCATCATAATATCCATCCAATGTAAAAGAGTGTCGATAGCCGCGACAAACATTAGAGGATATGAAAACTTTAATATTTCTAAATTACTCTTGGCGCTAAATATTTGAAAAAACCGGATGCCAGTTAATTTTTTTAAAAAATACAAAATGGATAGGAATCCGATGATAGATGATATGACTACTGGTGCTATAATTGTGATTTTTGCGGAGAACAAAAAAAAGATCCCGATCATCGAGACTAACATAACAATCGGTGTCAGAATATTTGTTACAAAGACTTTGTATTTTAATAATTGAAATCCCTGAGTCGCCGCGGCCGCCAGGATTGTCAAGACGCAAAAAGGAAGCGTCGATGCGTTAACAATGATAACGGTTTTTAACAATTGCGATCCATGAAAAACACAGTAAACCAACCAGCCGGAAAGGACCATCTGAACTATCATCACCGCGACGGAAAAATAGAAACCGATTTTTAATGTAGAGCGAATTTCTTCGTTCGTTTGATTGGCATTCCCTTTTTCCCTGCTATTCCCAATGTAACGTATAATTCCAGTGTCAAGACCAACTTTTCCGAACACTTCGGCTAGTCGAGTTACAGAGTTTGCCAAGGAGTAAATTCCAAGATATTCCAATCCGACAAGTCTTGCTAAAAGTGCGACAAAAATGTAGAGTACCGCGTCTCCAATACCCATTCCAATAAATGAAATAATAGACTCTTTAGCAATTTTTGTTGAATATTTCATGGCTTATTTATTGTGCTCGGTCTGGGGTGTTGTAGTCCCATAAAAAATCCTTTTATCATATATTCAAATGCGTCTATTGTATGCTTTTTTGCCAAGAGGTCTTTAATCGTTACGCCAAATAAATAAATAAACACAAGGGGCAGGTTAATCGTTTTGTTGTATTTTCTAAAAAAATAAACTGTGTTATGGCTCCGATAATACATGGAGAGATTAACATTGACGCATCTTGTTCCCCCCGATTTTGCTCGGGTATGTTCCAGTTTTGGCTTTGGCGAAAAGAGCACGCGACCGCCGTGAGACCGTACGTTAAATCCAAAATCGGTATCTTCAAGCATGGCGTTTCCGATAAAATTTGTATCGAAACCTCCTATTTCAAGAAAGGTTGTTCGTCGAATCGCAAAATTTCCGCCGGATACCCATTCGCATTCTGTGTAGGATTCCGAACTAAAATTCTTCAGCGTCTTTCCATATTTCGTCAGATATCCGCCAGTGATATCTTTTCTTTCAGAGAGAATATTTGAGCCTTTTTCAGTGACGCATCCGCCAATCAACCAGTCACCATGTCCATGTTTAGTAAATTCCTCTATATATTTACTGATTAAATCGGGTTCTGGTATGACGTCATCGTCAACAAAAAGTAAAATTTCTCCCTTAGCGATCTTCGCGGCAACATTTCTTGCATTCGGAAGACTTTTTTCAATGATATGATAGTATTTGTATCGATACGCGTCTGTTTGAAATGTAGATAATAGGGTACTTGCCCCGGACGTTTGATCAATAATTATTAGTTCAAATTTGAGATGAGTTTGGTTTTCAAACATCTTAAGAGTAGAGTATGCTATCTCTTCTCTGTCTAAAGTTGGAATTATAATGGAGATTTGATATTGTAACTTTTTCAAATTAACCATGTCTTTCTTTGGAATACATAGTGTTTATTAAATCAGAAAATACTCTTTTGCTAATAGTTGAATTATCACTGGATTAAACTGCTCCAAATTCACTCTATATCGATATTTTTAGTAGTGACTGAACTCTTTTCCAATAAGGTTCAATTTTGTCTACCATATGTATTGGCAAGAATGTGAACAGTAGAAATCCCCATGAAACAAAGTGATAAGGTAAATTCTTTAAGGAATTATAAAAAAATGATCTAGCCAATTTGAATTTTCTTTGACCAAAAAGTGAACGGCCACGATGGAAATCATAGTAAAACTGTCTCCGTCTTTTTTCAAAATTGGATATCAATTTTGTTGGGGACTTCGATTTTTGCAGTCCTCGTAATTTGGATAAAGGTTCTTTTTTTCCTTTTCTTCTTGCTTTTGCACATTCACGAGCGATTGTAGAAAACATATTTTGCTCATTCTTCAAAGCAATTGATATACTGTCTTTTTCAATTCTTCGTGTATATAAAATCTCTGAAATATTAGTTATTTTAAAATGTTCTGCTATTCTAAGCCAAAAATCATAATCTTGAGATCTTATAAATTCCTCTCGATATGATCCTACTTTTTCTATACATTTACGTCGGAACATTACTGTACCATGACAAAATTGATTTTGAAATAACAGATCATTTTTTAGTTTTTCGCTATCTGTCGAAAATATTGTTTCTGAGACCTTTTCACCTTTTTCAGATAATTCTAAATATGAAGTTCCTACTAATCCAATTTGTGGATTCTCATCCAATATTTTTACCTGTTTTAATATTCTATCTGGTAATGATATATCGTCCGTATCTATACGAGCAATATATTTCCCACTAGAATGTCTAATAGCATTATTTAATGATTTTGTTATTCCTTTCCAAACTTGGTCTATTACAACCATTCTTGAATCTGAATACGAATTTAGTATTTCAAGAAGAGAACTTCCTCCTCCATCACTAACAATTATAAATTCAATATTTTGATAACTTTGATTTAATATACTATTTATTGTCTCAGTTAGATGCTTTCCTTCCTTATTCACAGACATTATAACTGAAACAATGGGCTCTTCAACCATTTTTACTATCTCATTTAAGGTATTATATTTGAAAAACTCATAAAATTATTTGTAATCCAATAAACGACATCTTCACTTTGCATTTCTTTTTTTATTCTATCTGACAGATCCCGTTCATATTTAAAATTAAATTCTTTAAAAAGATCAATCCAAAATTCATACGGTTGTTCATTAATATGTCCTACTCCTCCCTGCCCAATTGGCGCAGCTGTAAATAATACAGTATCACTAAAATCGGTACAATTTTTAACTAACTGCTTTGAAAATGAATTATGAATATGCTCTGCAACCTCAAAACAAATAACCAAGTCGAATCTCTGGTCTAATTTAATCGGCACTGTCACATCTGCGTGAAAAATAGTAATTTCTTGAGAGCCCATTTTAATAGCCGCCTTACTTGCATCACACCCTAGAACATTTTTTCCTAACCTTTTCAGTTCCGATATGTATAGTCCCATTCCACAGCCAATATCAAATACGGTGTCAAATTCATATTGTGAACTAATGATTTTAGCCACTTTTTTTGATGATAATATTTTTAATTGATTAGCATGTTCGAAAAACGCTTTATCATAAATTTTATTTCGCACAAAATGGCTTACAATTGGAATTTCACGTTCCAAGAAATAGTCAATAAATGGTTTTAATTTATTGTAAATCTTCCTTTTCATTATTTTTTTCTTACTTCTATAAAACTTTCACCCTTTAATTTCTTCTTTATAAGCCAGCTCAATAATACTGGGGGATTGTTTTTAACGCTCGGGTAAATGTCTGAATCACCGCATAATCCATTCGGATACATGCATTTACCTTGGTCAATTTCATCTAGAATTCTTTGAGGGATATTTTCCCAAATCTCATCAAAACTTTTTTCCCGCAGGTTTCCTAATATTCTATCTTTAGTAAGTTTAAAATTACATGGATAGACATTTCCCTCAGGAGTGATATGCACAATTTGCCTTCCTGCATAACAAGGCATATTTTTTTGATTAATAATAGAATCATATAAATAGGAAAATTCAACAGCAGGGGGCAGAAAAAGTAAGTTCTTACAAAAGTTTGTTTTATGAAATCGTCTCTCAACATATTTTTTTAGAACATCATCTAATCCAGGTTTCCAAAATACTAAATCCCTATCATCAACCTGAAAACGTGTATTCATAACCGTCCAACATATGTAGGCATAGGTACCTTTTTTTTCAGCGAAATCTTGGATGTAATCGAAATAATCCACATTCTTTTTACAAAATGTAAAACTGAATGAACATGGAACCAGATCTTTGATTCTTTCATAAGTCTCGATAACTCTATCATAACTCCCGGGAACGCCTCTTAATTCATCATGAATTTCCTTAGGTCCATTGAGACTTAAACCAACCGTTCCAAATTTAATTTTTGGATTTTCATTAAGCACTTTTCTAAAAACAGCTTCTGTTCTTTCGGGTAACAGACAATTCGTTGTCAGATTTAATGTTGCAGAAGGAATATTTCTATGAAGGATTTTAATAAGTTCTGGCAAATCATCCCTCATTATAGGTTCTCCTCCACTTAAGGTAATATATGAAGTATGATTGAAATACTTGGACCTGCCAAGTTTATTAATTTCCTCTAACGTTAGCTCATCTGATGGTTCCATTTTCCAAATTGAGCATGTTGTACATTTTGAATTACATCTCCAGGTTGTTGTGAGCCGTAATCCAAAAATTTGACTTCTTATATTTAGTTTATGTCTTAACCACTTGCCATATCGATTAAAAATCATTTACACCTCCAATTCGCGATTATTACTATTACAATTTCTTTAAAATTTCTTCTGACTTACGTTGGGGAATTTCAATAAAGCTATCTCATCCGTGATCATATAGATGTTGAACTCCAATAGATATTTCTTTTCATGTTTAAACCTGAATCAAACCAGAATTAGTGCTCCAGTGTCAATAGTAACCGCAGTGGCTATCTCTGCGGCGATTGGGCTGGCTGTGTTAATCCAACTCTTCCAATTATCAACTTTTTATTTTTATCAATCATTGCTTATCACCGTCAAAAGTATAAATAACCATTCATTAACGTCACTTTCACAGAAGGCAATTTAATTTTACATCCCTTTATAAACAAATGGAAAGTACCGACGACTAAAATAGGCGTAATATGCCTGTTCTCAGGTTGATTAATCGTCTTCTGATGGTTCATTTTTACATCTCCGATTTGTGTATTCCGCCAACGCCTTTGATCAGCCGCCAGATATTTTTCAGGTTCAATGTCGCAAACGATTTAAGGATGAAACCGATTCCGTCCAAAAAGACAAAAATCGGAATCGTCAGCCAGTGATACCAGTGGGCATATTTCCGGAAAAACTGAAAATTGCCGCGGATTTTATTGTGGATTTTGTACGTCGTCAGTCCGCCGCCGGAAGACGACGAAATTTTGTGCCAGATCTTTGCAGACGGGATGTAAACGATTTTGTATCCGGCATTCCGGATGCGCTGGCAAAGATCGACGTCTTCGGAATACATGTGATAACTTTCGTCGAATCCGCCGAGTTTCTCAAACAATTCAGATCGAATCATCTGTGCACATCCGGTCAGGTAGCCGACCTCGCGTTGTTGGTTCCAACGATCACTGTCGGTTTTACGCAAGCCGTAATGTCCGGTCTTTCCTCTGAAAAAACTGACGAATCCGCCCGCCGACCAGATAACGTCCGGTCGATCGAAATGATAAATTTTCGGCCCGACCATGCCGATTTTTTCATCGTATGAAATTGCGCCGACGAGATATTTCAGAAAATCTTTATCAACGACCGTGTCATTGTTCAAGAACAGGACAAATTCCGGCTTATCTTGCTTGGCAATCTGGAATCCATAGTTATTGCCGCCTGCGTAAAACCTGTTTTCTTTGCTTTGGATTAGAGTTACTTCGGGAAACGATCGCGCGACTTCATCTACCGAACCGTCGGAACTCGCATTATCAACGACGTAAATTTTAAACGGCGAGTAATCAACCGCACGCAAAGATTGGAGACATTCAGATGTAACTTGTTTCCCGTTCCAGTTGACAATGATGATGGTAACGAGTGGGTTCATCTTTTCTCCGAAACCATTTCTTCGATCTGCTCCGTGAAATGCTCCCAACTGTATAAACTCTTTTTCTCGCGAATATTCGATTGAATCATTTCTCGGTCGGCATTTGTAAAATATTGGATAATTCCTTCGCTGATTGCGTCTGGATTTTCGGGCGGAACGATGAAACCGGTCTGACCCTCTTCGACCATTTCGGGAAGTCCTCCGACGCGCGTGACGAGGCAAGGCAATTCGTAACCGAGCGCGATTTGCATAATGCCGCTCTGCGTAGCGTGAATGTATGGCAGAACGACCAAATCAGCCGCCGAAAAATAGAGATTGACCTGTTCATCCAGGATAAACTGATCTATTAAACGAATCTTTGCGGATTGCCCGGTTTTTTCAATTTCCTGAATGTAAGGCATTTTGTCTTCGTAAAATTCTCCAGCGATGATAGTCAGAGCGTCAAGTCGGTTCAAGAACTTCGGAACCGCCTGAATGAGATATTGAATTCCTTTGTATTTTCGGATGTAGCCGAAGTAGAGGATGACATTTTTTTCGGAAATGCCCAGCCGCTTTCTGGCTTCATCTTTCGGAATCGGCGCGCCGAAGTTACTGTAAATCGGATGAGCAACGAGTCGGTAACTCGCCTCCGGTTTTTGGCTCAGTAAATCGGCTTCGACCGTTTTGGACATCACGATAAAATGGTCGGTGGCATTTACTAAGTACCGATTCAGAATGAGATCGCCGGGGCGTTTTTCGTGCGGCGTCAGGTTATCGATAACGCAAAGCGTCTGCGTCTTGCCATTACTTTTAACGCGGCGCGCAATGGTTCCGAGAGACGGTGCGAAAAACGGCATCCAGTATTTATAAATTAGTAATTCGGGCGAAAACCGCTTGACTTCACGTGCCGTTTTCAGCCACGAAATCGGATTGATTGAATCGATCATTCGGTTGTGAAATTCCGCCGCTTCAGACTCATTTTCGATCATCTGTGTTTTTCCGGGGAAAAGCAAGTTTGGATACTGGCGGGAAAAATTAATGACGGAAACCTCGTTGCGTTCTGCGAGCGATTGAAAAAGAAGGGTGTTGAAGTGAGCGATCCCACCGCGATAGGGCGAGAAAACGCCCAGGATTGTAATTTTCATAATCTGTCTAACCTGTCAAATAGAATCGGTCGGTGCGCTGAGCAGTTCGACAACGGCATCATAAACATCGTTCGTTTTCAAGTCCTTCATGCAGTCATGGTCGCATTCCGCGGCGAAATAGCACTGGCAATTAGGCGGTTCCAAAATTTTCCCGAGTCCATAGAGTTCAAATTCGTTCTTATTAAAAATGTTATTGAAGAGGACTAACTTCTTATCAAGAGCAATCGCAATATGCATTGCCATTGAAACGGCGGTGACGATCAAGTCGCATCGATCCATCAAACCGATGAATTTTTTCAGCGGAAAATGGCCGATGTAAAGCGCACCGCTTGCTTTTTGAATACGCTTATTCCTCTCATCTTCGTCTGGTCCGCCCAATAGGATCGGCTCGTATCCCACAGTTTTTAATCGTTTTGCGAGTTCGATCCAATATTCTTCTGGCCAAAGGCGCGATTTCCAGCGTGCTCCGCAACCGGTATTTAGTCCAATAATTTTTTTATCCGTCGGCAAATTCCACGAACCTTCGATTCCATCGCGGTTGATCTGGTACTTTTCACCGTTAAAACGATAACCGCAGATTTCAAATATCTCTTCGGGATAGGATTTTGTATTGGCTTTGCTGATGTCATCGAACAAGCCGGTAATGTATTTTTGCTGAGCCAAAGAATTGACCGGTGACGGAACGCCGTCGATCAAAGTAAAACCGAACTTGGTTTTTGCCGTAATTCTTTTGGCGAGCGCGCAGGCTTCCGGGTCTTTATCCAAATTGATGAGCAAGTCGAAATCGACATTTTCTATATAAAGCGTGTTAGCGAGATCGAACTTCAATTTCCTATCGACGGTCGGCGGAAGAATTTCCGGCGTTAGTGTCAACCACCAGATTGCCGCTTTCGGATGTTCGACTTTCAATTTTTCAAGAAGCGGCGTCGTGCGGATGACATCGCCTATCGCGCCAAGTTTAATGATCAGGATTTTTTCTTCGATCCGGTCGTAATGCGAACAGTTTTCGCAATGCGCGCCTTCCGATTTATGAAACCGGCAGGGAATGTAGCCGAGGAAAAACCGGCAGTCGGCATGAATGATCGTTTTCGAGTTCATCTGGCTCACCGTCAGGCGTTTTCCTTTGTCGATTCCGGGAGCAAGACCGATTTGATGATGGCGTTTTCTTTCTTTTGTCCGAAAGCGATCATCTCACCCAGCAATCCCATGGAGATGAACTGCAAACCGACGATCAGTAGTAAAATTCCCAAAAAGAAAGCCGGTCGATTGGCAATCCAGTGTCCCATGAACCACCGAATTGTCAACCCTAATGAAATGACAAACCCTGCAAGAAAACAGAGAATGCCGGGCAGTCCGAACAGATGAAGCGGACGGCGTTCGTATTTGCTCAGAAAGAGAATGGTGATTAAGTCCCAGAAGCCGTGATAGAGCCGCGATCCGCCGTATTTAGAAACGCCAAACTGTCGCGCGCGGTGCTGAACGACTTTCTCGCCGACGCGAAAGCCGGAAAGATGCGCCAGCGCCGGGATGTATCGGTATAAACCGCCGTAGATTTTCAGTGACTGAACCACCTCGTGGCGATAGACTTTCAATCCGCAGTTGAAATCGTGTATTTTGGCGCCGGTCATCCAGCGAGTGACGCGGTTGAATATTTTTGATGGAATAGTTTTCGTTACTGGATCATTGCGTTTTTTCTTCCAGCCGGAAATGAGATCATAGCCACCATTCATCTGACGAATCATCGCCGGAATTTCGTTTGGATCATCCTGAAGATCGGCATCGAGAGTCGCCACGAACTCACCTTTTGCCAAGCGAAACCCTTCCATCAGCGCGGCGGCTTTACCAAAATTTCGCTGAAACCGCACAATGCTAACGTTAGAATTTTCACCTGCGATTTTTAATTCGATCTCAAAAGAGCGGTCGGTGCTTCCGTCATCAATAAAAATGACCTCATACGTCAGTTCGGCGCCTTTAAAAGCGGTGGCGATCTGATGATAGAGTTCTTCGAGCGATTTTTCTTCGTTCAGGACGGGAACGACGACCGAAACCAATCCGTTTTTTCCTTCTGAATTCACTCAAACCTCTTCGTTAATGGTTTCATTACTGCGCGAATTTACGCAACGCGGGAGAGAAATTCGAGAGTTGAATTTGTATTTCGATATTTGCCTGCCGGTTCTGAATCGAAATTTCCGAAGGGAATGGAATATCGTTAACCGATTCATACGATTGGTAGCGGATTTTCCACTTTCCGGCTTTACTTCCGATTATCATAGACTTAGGACAGGATGTTTGTCTGAAATTAGTTATCTGAAAAGACGGCGACCTGACCGGCAATCCAAGTAATAGTTGTCGAAAATTTTCCGGGGAAAATGCTGGTAGTTCATAGCCGCCTAATTCTGTCGGCAATTCGCTCCCCGAAAAAATAGTTCCGTCTCGTTGGAGTAAAATGAAATATTCGTCGCTGTTCAATTCCGCGCGCGAGAGTTTTCTGCCGAACGGATCGTAAATCTGAATGAAAAGCGTATCGGTTGTCTGAAACTGAAGATCTGCCGGAAGAGAAAATGCTCCGTCGGGCGAATCGATACCGATTTTCAAATCGGCGTTTAATTGTCCAATGTTATTGATCGCTTCGGTGCGCTTTTCGGGATCCAAAAACTCAGGATTGAATATGTTTTGGTGAAATGCGGTTGTTGAGGCGCAACTCTGGAGACTCAGCCAGAGCGCGATGACGAAAACCGGCTGGCAGTAAATGCTATTCGGTGACGAGTTTCTGTTTAAGTCGCTCATTTTCCGAATCGATTTTCAACGCTCGCTCGTAAAATTCCTGTGCTTTTTCACGATTGCCCAGACTTTGGTGAATGTCGCCGAGATGTTCGAGCACTTCCGAATTTTCATTTTCGGTTCCCAGCGATTTTTCGACCCACTGAAGTGCTTCTTGGAATTTGCCGAGTTTGTATAAAATCCAACCTTTGGTATCGAGATAGGATGAATTTTCCGGCTCTTTCTGCAATGCACGGCTGATCATGTTCAGGGCTTTCTTAAGCGATACGCCCCGAACGGCCAGACTATAGGCATGATTATTTAGCGCGACGTCGTCGTCAGGATTGTCACGAATGATTTCGTTATAGAGACTGTCTGCGAGGTCATATTTTCCGACGGCGTCCCAAACGTTGGCGAGCATGTGTTGCGCCTGTATGTTCTTTGGTACGGCTTGCAATGCGGTCGCGAGCGGTGGTTCAGCGAGCGCGTAGTTTTTCAAGGAAAAATAACAGGATCCCTGAAGCATTAAAAAAATTGGGGAATTTGTGAATTTTTCAAGAGCTATTCGCAGAAAATCTATGGCGTCGGAATACCTTTCCTGCCGTATGAAAAGCATGGCAAGATTTTCGTAACTATTGAGACTGTCCGGATAGGATTCGATCATCATCTGGAGGTACGAATCTGCTTCCTCGAACCGATCGCTTCGTGAAAGAATATCGCCGAGGCGTTCACGGTTGGCAAAATTCTGCGGATCAAGTGCGAGAACTTGTTTACTCAGATCGATGGCTGTATTGAGATCGCCGTTCATAATCGCGAGGTTGGCTCTTCCTTTGATATAGTCAATGTTGTCGGGAGCGCGCTTGATCAAAATATCGAAGAATTTTGCGGCTTGTTTGAAATCTTTTTGAATGAAGGCAACTTCGGTGGCTTTTTCCAATGCGTCAAGACGCGACGAATCTGTTGAAAAAACAGTTGTGTAAATTTTCAAAGCGCGGTCTGGCTGGTTGTTCTTCAGATAGATCGCGGCAATTTGGAACTGAATTTCTGGGTCGTTCGGTCGTTCTCTCGCCAAAATTTCATATTCGCGCTGAGCCTCTTTGGTTTTACCGGTTAGAAAAAGAACCTGCGCGAGAATTTCTCTCGCTTCCGGATCGGACGAATTACATTGGATAGCCTTTTTGAGTGCGGCGGCGCCGCGGTCAAATTTGCCCAGATTCAGATAGGTTTTTCCCAGCGAAAGATAAATTGTTGCAGAAGTTGTATCGTATTGGAGGGCATCTTGATATTCCAGCGCCGCCATTGCGTAATCGCCCTGAAGTGCAAACGACTCGCCTGCCATGAAATGTTCGAGGGCTTGAGAATCATAAGATTTCGGTTGGGGAGACGCGATTTCGGTGGATGTAGATGAGATAGCGGGTTTACCGCCAGCGCAATTAGAAAAAGAAGAAAGAAACGGCAATGCCCCGAATAGAATGGGTAAAAATGAGAAGGGTCGTTTTATCGAAGATTGCATCGATTTCCTCTATGTCGATTGATTTTCCGCATCGACAAGAAGGCGGTCTTATTGATAAATTTCGCTACGATTGCATTTGCAGACGCCGACCATTTTTTCCTGAAAACGGATAGAATTTTTTTCGGGGTTGGTGATAGTGATGATGCGTTTGATTAATTCGATGGGTTCGCCACAGACGGGGCAGTGCTTTTTAAAATCTTTTAGCGCTTTGGAAGTTTTATCTCCGAAACCTTTACTGATTCGTTTTGCCATATTGAATTGACTCCTAACTTAGTTTGGTTTATACATTGTGACGCGATTGCCGCCAGCTCGTTTGGATTGATACATCGCATTGCCGGCGGCGGAAAAGATTGTTTGAAGATCGTTGCCGTCAATCTGATATTCGGAAATGCCGATGCTGACGGTAATTTTTTCGCTGATTTTATCTTTATCGAAAGAGAAATTTTGAATGTTACTGCGGATTCTTTCGGCACTTGTCAGGCAACTTCGCTTGTCGGCGTTAACTAAGATGACGGCGAATTCCTCGCCGCCGCACCGGCAGGCGATATCAATAGATCGGACGCTTGACTGAATGATCGATGCTGTCTTTTTTAGCAGAAAGTCGCCGAACAAATGTCCGTGCGTATCGTTGATCCGCTTGAAATTGTCGAGATCCAGAACAAACAGTGTCATCGAAGTTTTGAATCGGCGACAGCGCTCGATTTCCGTCGTGAATCGTTCTTTGAATGCGCGCTGATTATAAATACCGGTCAGTCCGTCGATAAGCGCGAGTTCTTTCATGATCTGATGCACTCGAATCCTACTGATGATTTCGGAAAGATTTTTTCCCAAGAACGACAGTGTTTCCGCTTCTTCAATGGCAAAATTATTGACCTTAAAACTTTCCAATAGAATGCCGCCGAAGCGTTTTCTGCCGAAATCTAGCGGAACGCCAAGGCAAGAACGAAACGGAAAGAGCGGAAGATCGTCGGGTCGGAACCGATATTGAATGCCCGCCTGTTCATAGTCAGGCAAAGAAAGGGTTTGACTGTTATCGACGACCTTCTGGAAAAGGCTTCCGTCAATCGGTATCAGATGTCCGATGGAGTAATCTGCTTCTAACCCTTCGACATATTCGATATGCAATTCGCGGGATTCCTCTTCTTTAAAAGTCGCCAACGTCATTTTGTCGAAATTGTAAAATTTCTTGATAATAGCGCCAGCCTTTTTATATAGATCGAGCAAATCAATGCCGAGTGAACTTTCATTGCTCATCTTGCAAATATCGTCGAAAAATTTCATCTGCGTCAACTGTTTGTCGATAACGTCGGTCTGCCAGATAATCTGCGAATAAAGTTCAACGAACGCTTTCGCCAATTTGGTGTCATCATCGCTCCATGCTTCTTTGCTGATGCTATCCATTCCGAGCAGACCGAGAAAGGTGCCTTTTTTTAGAAAAATCGGGACCAGCATAATGGTTCCGACGCGAGGATTTTTCCGGTAGTATGGAATCTGTCCATTCTTCAGAAGTTCATCGGAAAATATTCTCGGGACTGCCGATTGATGAAACTTGTTAAAAATGGAATTAGCCGCATGAAAAGATGGCTTGAGATCGACGTTCAAAGATGTCAGAAATTCCTGAAGTATGTATTCATCGTCTGCATCACTGTAGAAATAGATAAAGACGGTTTGAGCGACTAAAGAAGATTGGGCAAGCGATAAAATCTGTTGCGTCATTTCTTGATAGTTTTTTTCCGGATCGACGCTGGTTTTCAATCCGAGTCCCTTGAGCGATTCGTCCGAACGATCTCCCGTTCCTTCGGATTTTATGGTTTCCTGAATCGTCCGGATCTTCCGCGTCAGATGTTTTATTTCGATCAATAAGAAGAGAACGATTGAAAAGAAAGCGACGAAAACTAGTATCTTGAAAACCCACAGAAATGTAAAGGGAATACCCTGCAACGTTTCAATTCCGGGATAAACGACAACCAGAAATAAAACGGCGATTAGGAGAAAGCTAAGGAACCAAATACTCTTCAAATTTTTCATTACAACCTGCAAAAACAGCAGGTAAAAATACGATTATCCGTCTATAAAATCAATATGAATTATGTAAAACCCGGAAACTAAAACAACTTTAATACTGCTTTTTAACCGTCCTGATCTGATTCTGATAATCTGGATTATGTCGAACCGGTTGATCGTCTTCCTGAACATCTTTATCCGATGAGTCAGGTTTAATCTGGCTCCGCGTGTCGTCGGCAACCAATACATTTTTAATGGGTTGCTGAGCCGGGGCGATTTGTCTAACTGGCGGTTGAGAAACGAACGGCGGTTGCTGATTGATCTGTTCCTGAACGACGGGAGGGACGCCGGAAGTCGTTGAATCCACTCCTTGTGATTGCAGAATGAAAAATACGGTAACAACAGCAAGCAATGCGGCGGCAAATCCGTAAGCAAAAGAGGGAATTCGCTTAAAAGAAAAACCATTTTGAAGCGACTGACGAATTCGAGCATTACGATCGGCAAGAATTTTATTCTGGAGATGATACATGAATTGATCGCTCACGGCAACTTTTGGCAAGGACGCCAGCCGTTTTTTGTTTTGCAGAATTCTGTTATGTAAAAGCCTGCACTCGGGACAACCTTGCAGATGTTCCTCGTATTCCTTCCGACGTTTGAAGTTGATGTCTTCTTCGATATAACTTGATATGGAGTTTTTAAACTGGTAACAATTCATCATAAATTGCTTAACACCTCCTGTAAAAATCACTTGCCTTTCCATGACTCTAGTTCTTCCTGTAGGCGCAAGCGCGCCCGGTTGATCCTAGACTTGACGGTTCCGAGTGGCGCGTCAATGATATTGCTGATTTCTTCATAAGAAAGATCCTGAATATCCCTTAAAATGATCGCGGTGCGAAATTGTTCCGGCAATTTTACAATTGCTCTCTGTACCATTTTATCATCGTATTTTTCTTCAAACGAAGATTCCGGTAATTTGTTGGTTGACGGGAATTCTATGTCTTTTTCTTCGGGGCCTAGCCGCGAGAAGAAAAAGAGCTGCCGGTTGCGTCGTTTCCGAAGGATTGTTTTCGCCAGATTTCCTGTAATCGTGTAGATCCATGTCGAGAATTTCGCAATTTCCTTATAGGCGTATCGGTTTTGATAGACTTTGAGAAACGTATCTTGAACGACATCTTCCGCCTCTTCGTGGTCCATCAAAAAGCGATAAGCGAAATTCATTAATCGTCCGGAATATCGATGGACGATTTCTTCGAATGCGCTTTCGTCGCCTGCTTGAAATCTGGCAATGAGTTCTTCGTCCGTGATTTTATATTTGTCTTCCATGCGTTCCAATTCTAAGCATTGATGATTTCATACAACAGCGGTACAATCAGTTCTTCGTCGGTTAGGTTTACCGATTTTGATTTCAAATCAGCGTCAGTCAATCTTTGAAAAATCTCTCCGAAATTGCGTTCTCGATAATTTCCGTACCCGACTTTAAAATCCGCTTCCTGTTTTTGGTTCCACCGGTTTTTGTTGCCGTTAAAGGACGCCGCGTGCGGATACGCCCAGATGTTAAGGAAGAAATGAAATAGCTTTGAGACGATGAACGGCATACCGTCGCCCGCGTTGATCATCGCCAGCGCTATTTTTATAGACTTTTTCATGTCGCGATCAGCAACTGCGGTTAACAATTCACTCACCTGATATTTTTTATCGGCGCCGATGATCGCATCGACCGTTTCGAATGTCAACTCTTTGGCGTCACCCGCGGATACGATGATCTTTTCCAATTCGGCGAATGTGTGCGCCAGTGAATCGTCGGTACAGGAAACGAGTCGCATCATTGCGTCGTCCGAAATCGTATAACCGCGCCGAGCGAGCGCCGTTTGTACGATTCCGGCAAACTGTTCTGGTTCTGGCGTGGAGGAAAAAATGGTTTTGACAGATTTTGATTTCTTCAGTTGATCGACCAACGAAGATTTTGTCTCATTATCCGCCGTCAATATTAGCAGGATATTCGGATCGGGCGAATCGATGTACCGTTGAAGACTTTTCCGATGGGAAACATTAAGCTTTTGAATGTTTTTATAAATGATAAACTGAAGCGGCGCGAACATTCCGAAGTTAACTAAGCTTTGGATAAATGGTTCATCTTTCCGGTCGTCTCCATAAAAAATTTTTCTCTCGACGCTCGTCGGAATGGTGCCTGCAAAAGCCGAAAACAACGCCTGAATCACCTGCTCTTCGAGGAAATATTCTCCGCCCCAGAGCAAGTAAATCGGTCGGAGAATTCCTTGGTCTATCAAACGAATTTCGTCTGCGAATGATGTCATGGTATTTTCTTGTCGAAGTTCCTACAAGAATAACAAAGTTAATAATCCGACCGTTAGGCAGTAAGGCGCAAACCAGCTGAATTTTCCGCTCTGGACGATTTTCAGGAGAAATTTCAGCGACAGATAGCCAACGATGAATGAAGAAATCAACCCGATCAAAAGGATTTTCCAGTCGAGAACTGCGACGCCAACCGCCAGTACATCTTTGCCTTCGAGAATCGTCGCGCCAAGCACTGCCGGAACGGACAGTAAGAAAGAAAACCGCGCGGCTTCCATTCGTGAAATTCCCGAAAAGAGTCCGGCGCTGATCGTCGAACCCGAACGGGAAATTCCCGGCAGAATGGCAAATGCCTGAAAAAGGCCGATTAAAAGGCTATTCCATCCACCCAACTTGCGGTTTTGAATTTTAGCGAAACGCGTCAGAAACAGAAGAACGCCGGTGACTATCAAAGTTACGCCAACCAACCGAACGGAATGAAAAATACCCTCGATAAAATCTTTGAAAAGAACGCCAACCAATCCGGCGGGAATCGTAGCGATCACAACGAAAACGGCAAGACGGAAATACTCGTTGTTACGGAAATTCGAACGGATATTTTGGCTAAAAAGTCCGCTGAAAAAACTTGCGATCATTTTCCACAAATCGGAATAGTAAACGGCAACGACGCTCAGCAATGTGCCGAAATGCACGCTGACCTCAAACACAATATTGTCGGAAGTTAAATTGAAGAGCCGTTGTAAAATGACCAAATGCCCGGAACTGCTGATCGGGAGAAATTCTGAAAAGCCCTGAAAAACACCGAGTATTAAAGATTCAATAGCGTTCATAAATCAACCATTTTAAACTGTGACAAATTTATCATTTCGGAGCGGTTTTACCAAGACAAGAATCGGGAAGAACAAAGGCATTCGGCATCGGAATTTCCTGTGATTTTCGGGAAATGTCTGGGTTCAGCGCGGAGATTCCTTTTTGTCGGATTTGTAACGTTCTGGCCAGAGTTTCTCGAGCCGTCCCCGGATCGTTTTTTCGTGTCCGATGTCCGTCGGATGATAGAACGCTTGCGGCTCGATCGATTCTGGGAAATAATTTTCCTTCACAAAATGCTCGGGTTGTTGATGCGGATACTGGTAATCTTTCCCATAGTTCAGCGCTTTCATCAATCCGGTCGGTGCGTTCCGCAGATGAAGCGGCACGTCCGGCATTTTGCCTGACTTCACAACTGTGCTGGCGTTCACCAATGTCATGTACGATGCGTTGCTTTTCGGTGCGGAAGCGAGGTATGTCGCCATTTGAGCTAAAACGATGGAGGCTTCCGGCATTCCGACCGAATGAACCGCCTGAAAACCGGAAACGGCAAGCGTCATGGCGTTCGGATCGGCATTTCCGACGTCTTCACTGGCAAAGATGATCATCCGGCGCGCAATGAAGAGCGGATCTTCGCCACCCTCGAGCGTAACGGCGAGCCAGTAAACCGCCGCGTCAGGGTCGCTTCCCCGAAGACTCTTGATGAATGCCGAAATCGTATCGTAATGATAATCGCCCGTCTTATCGTACAGCAAATTTCGCTGTTGTAGAGCGTTTTTTATAAGTGGAAGATCGATGACAATTGGGCTTCCCGTTTTGGGCGTTGAAAGGCTCAGCGCGATTTCGATGGCGTTCAGCATTTTTCGCGCATCGCCATTCACGCTGGTTAAAAGAAACGACTGCGCGGTTTTGTCGAGGCTGACGGCGTAGTTTTTCAGAATTTTGTCCTGCGAAATCGCAGACTGAAGAATTTTTTCCAGATCGGATTCATTGAGCGGATCGAGCTTCAGGATGCGGCATCGCGATAACAGCGGTGGAATGACCTCAAACGACGGATTTTCCGTCGTGGCGCCAATCAACGTGACCGAGCCGTCTTCCACGGCATGAAGTAGCGCGTCCTGTTGGGCTTTGTTGAAGCGGTGAATTTCGTCGATAAAGAGAAGCGTGGCAACGCCGTTACGGGAATTCATCCGCGAACGGTCAATGACGCTCCGAACTTCTTTGACGCCGGATGAGACGGCGCTGATCTGATGAAACTGCGCGTTGACTTCTTTGGAAATCAGTCGCGCCAGAGTCGTTTTTCCTGATCCGGGCGGTCCCCAGAGAATCATCGAAAATATTTTTCCCGACGCAATCGCCTTGTTGACAATTTTGTCCTTGCCGATCATCTCTGGCTGACCGACAAAATCGGCGATCTTTGTTGGTCTCATGCGTTCTGCCAACGGCGGTTGGAGAGCGTTAGGTTCTTCGTTTCCGAATAAGTCCATTTTCTTTTCCTTAAGTCAGTTCAAATCTATTTCCGAATTCCGGAACGACGACATTCCAGCCGAATTGAAACGTGATCTTTTCAGCGAGACCACGCGATTCTTCCGGCTCGCCGTGAACGATAAAAACCTGTTTTGGTGGCTGATTGAAACTGGACAACCATGCAAGTATTTCGTTGTAATCGGCGTGAGCGGAAAAACCGCTGATGTGTTCGACCTTGGCGTTGATTGGGACAAATTGTCCATGAATTTTCACGCTTTCCGATCCTTCAAGAATGGTTCTGCCGCGGGTGCCTTCTGCCTGATAGCCAATGAACAAAACCGTATTCTTTGGATCCGGCAGACGGTGAAAAAGATGGTGAAGGATTCGTCCGCCCGTGACCATGCCGCTTGCCGAGATGATGACTGCTTGTTTTTTAATATTGTTTAGCGCCTGTGAGCCTTCCTTGGTTTGAACGAATTGTAGTTTGTCGGTTTTCAAAATATCGACACCGGACATCTCTTTGGCTTTGGATTCGAGATCGTGGTCGCCTTTATTCTTCTCGAAAATTTTCATGGCACTGATCGCCATCGGACTATCGACGTAAATCGGCAATTTGGGAATGGCGTTTTGTTCTTCCAATTCACGGATCGAATAAAGAAGTTCCTGCGTTCTACCGACGGCAAATGACGGAATCACCAGCACACCGCCCCGATCAATGCTTTCCAATATGACGCGGGTGAGTTCCTTATTTGTGTTTTCCGTGCCGTGCAGATGATTTCCGTAAGTCGATTCGACGACCAAATAGTCCGTTCCGAAAACCGTATGCGGATCACGGAGAATCGGACGCGATGGGCGTCCCATATCGCCGGAAAACAGGACTCGGAATTGCTTTCCGTCTCTTTTAATCCGAAGATCAATGAATGATGAGCCGAGAATATGCCCCGCGTCCTGGAGTGTTAAGGTAATGTTCTGCGTCAAATCGATAGTCTTTCCGTATGGAATAGGTGAGAATAATTCAAGTGCGCTCTTCGCATCTTCGACTGTGTAGAGCGGCATGGCGGGACTATGTTTGGTGAAATGTTTGGCGTTGGCGTATCTGGCGTCTTCTTCCTGCAGATGAGCCGAATCTGGCAACATAATTCCACACAAATCGGTTGTCGCCGTAGATGCGTAGATTTTTCCGGAAAACCCGCTTTGAACCAAACGCGGTAAATATCCGCTATGATCAATGTGCGCGTGGGTCAACAAAACGGCGTCGATACTTTCCGGCGGAACCGGAAACAGCTCCCAGTTTCTTTGTCGAAGTTTTTTCAAACCTTGAAAAAGTCCGCAGTCAATTAAAAATCGTTTTCCGTCCGATTCAAGCAAAAATCTCGAACCGGTGACGGTTCCCGTTGCGCCTAAAAATGTCAGATTCGTCATATCATTTCTCCATTTAAACCATCTGATTCAAATATAAAAAACATCTCCGACTTATTCACGGAATTAAAAGTAAAAGCCATCCCGTAATTGGCGGGACAGCTTTTTAAAAATAAAAACGAATCGGTCTAATCAGCCCGAAAGATTATGCGGCTTTCGGAAGCGCCGTCAGACAGAATACCATGATGAACAGCGCAACGGTTTCGATGATGCCGATGACCATGATGTAGTTTCCGAAACCTTGACCGGTTTCCGTCAGAGCGTCGCAGGCTTTTGCAGAATTTTTTCCCTGCCAGAGCGCAGAAAATCCCATTGCTAAACCTGCGAAACCACCGATCAGGAGATTCGTCGCCAAATCAGGAATTGCGGCAGCTTTGATCGCATTTCTTAAAATCATTCCGTAAATCGTCTGCGATAGCGGCGCGCCAACAAAAGCAACGAGGATGAACGGCGCCGCTTTATTCAGCGAATATGCCTTTTTCCACGCACCGATGGCCGACATTCCCGCCACGCCAGCTCCCCACGCCGAACCGAGCGCGGCTAATATCATTGATAGATTCAAATCGCCATAATAACTTTGCATATCTTTTCTCCTTAACTATGATTACTCAAATTGTATATTTCTTATTCCGGAAGGAACCTTCCGAGAAGGGTTGATAGGCTTTGCCCGTCCATGTCATTCCCAGATGGCTGGAAAACTCCAGCATGTTGAGCCGGATGCCGTGAACTATAACCGACATCGCGCCCAACGCCATATTTAAACTGTGTGCAAAAATCAGAATAATGACGGCGATGATCGCCTTGAAAAAATTATCGACACCATCGGTTGCCATTGAATTAAAACTCGTTGCAACAACCGAACTGGCAATTCCGACGGCAAACAGACGTAAATAAGAAACGATGTCACCAAACGAACCGATAACTCTGAGCGGCAGGTTCCCGATCGTCGCTCCGAATCCGCGCCAGAAATGCCCTTTTTCATAATTGTCGAAACATCCGACAAGAGCGGTTCCCACGCCGATTCCCCACAGCGCTGTCGACGGCAACGCCTTATTTAATACCAGTGTTCCCGCCATAAAAAACATACTCCAAACGATAAACATCCAACCGAGTTGCGCCAAAACCTGAAGCGACGGAAGTTTTTTGAGTCCGTTCAGAAAATGACCAAGCGACAGATGAATTGCGCCAATCAGGAAAGTAAAATACATCAGAAAATTCGTTACCGCGTCGGGATTCGTGCTCCAAGCGTTGACCTTTTCAACAATCAGTAATTTGAAGAATGGCAGGCGTGCGATCTGTTCGAATCCAAACCATGTTCCGGTGATCGCTCCCCAAAAAATCAGCGCGCCGCTCAAAACATAGAGTAGGAGAAATGGTTCTTTCGGAGCATTTTTGTATTTCCGCCGCAGAAGAATTCCGGCGATCAGCAAAACCACTCCGTATCCGGCATCGCCAACCAAAATGGCGAAAAACAGGCTGAAAAAGCAAAGAAACCAAAAACCGATGTCAAACTCGGCATAACCCGGAACCGTGCCCATGAATTTAAATATCGGCTCGACCATATTCAGCCATTTCGGACGACGAATGAGCGTTGGTACGACTGCCGGATCGTCCGGATCGTCGAAAATGTAGCCCCAGCCTTCGGCGTCCGCGACCTCTTTCATTGCCGGAACCGTGTCCATTGGACAGAAGCCTTCGAGATAGCAGATTGATTCGATGTTTCCCATGCCGGTGCGGACTTTGGCGAATTCCAGTTGTTTCTGAAGATAAAGATGGTAATTCACCGTTAGTTGACGGGACTTCGACAGTTCGTTAATATCGTCGTTGATGCGGAGGAGTTCCTTTTCAACCGATAAGAAGCGATCTTCCACGCTCTTTAAATCATCGGCGGGTGGAAATTCTTCCTTCAAATCTAATTTCTCGGACTCGTTATCGGTGACGAGAGCGAGATAAACGCGTAGCTTGTCTTGACCAATGATATAGACAGATTTTTCGGGTGGAAGTTTTTTTATGTAACCTTTGTCGGAAGTATATAGCCGGACGAAAATACCGCTTCGTTTCAGCAATTCCAGATCGGATTTTGAGATGTTTCCCCAATTGATAAACCAACCGCGTTTTTCTTTCTCGGCGTCGAATTCGGTAGAGAGTTTGGCGCGCTGATCCAATAAATCGAGCGCTTGTCGAACGATCAATTCTGCAGAACGAAGGTCGAACTCTTTTTCCGGTTTGGCGTTTGGTTTCTTGCCGAAAATATTCAGGCAACGTTCGACGGCGGCGATCTGGCTTTCGAGGCGTGAAATATCGTCGGAAACCGGGACGTTCGGCTGATGAATGTGAACAACGCCGAGGCGACGGAGCCGTTTCAGCGCGTTATCCTGTTCTTTGGCGCTGACTAAAAGCGTCGCTTTTTTCATCCGAACGATCATGCGGCAGACGCCTCCCGTTTCTTCTGGATTTTCGATTTGGCGATCTTGCCGCGGACGACTTCTGCCGTCTGCGCGTCGCCGAGAAATATCTGGATCACACGAATATTTTCTTTCGCTTCAGGGATTTTGACTTTTTCAAACAAATTGATGCGCTGAACAGTGATGCGGAGTTCGTTTTTCAGCGTTTCGATCTGCTCCTCGAGAATTTTGATCCGGATTTTTCGCGCGATTTGTTCTTTGACGATGCTTAGAGCCGAGTCGACCCACAACGGCGTGGCGAAGAAATCATACGGCAATTCTTCAAAAACTACATCTTGAAATAATCGAATATCGATACCGGCGATGTTGCCGACACCTGTTTTGATTTCCTGAACGCGGAGCCAATTTGTTAGATCGACGGATTCCGCAAAGACATCTGCCCATTCCGCCGTGGTTTTTTCCAGAGCGGCGATTTCCGCATCTACGGCGTCGATGGTGCGAGTGATGCTCTTGATTTCTTGAATCAATTGTGTCTTCTTGAGTATCAACGTCGGCAAGTAGCGCACGTACCGCTTCAGTGCCTCTTTCTGAGTTTTCAATTCGTTCTTTGTCAGACGAATCTTGGGCATCAGTCAATTTCCTTTGGCCAAAATTTCTTAATGAGTTCGGATTTCAAAGCGGTCTCTTCCGGCTTGAAACAGTTGGCGAGGATTTTCCAGCCGAGGTCGAGCGCGTTTTCGAGCGAAATATTGACGGATAAATCCATCATCTGAGATTCAAATTGCTGTCCGTATTTCAGGAGTTTGTTGTCCCATTCGTTCATGCGGAAACCCATCGCGCGCTTTTCTTCGGTTTCCTTGAATTGCGCATACAATTGGATCATGCCGTCCATGATGGCGCGGTGATCGTCGCGCGTATTTTTATTCACCTGCTGTTTTAAACGGCTGAGCGAACCGAATGGCTCAATGCGTCCGTTGCGCAGGTAAAATTGTCCTTCGGTGATGTAGCCGGTGTTATCTGGAACGGGATGCGTGACGTCGTCGCCCGGCATCGTTGTGACAGCGAGAATCGTGACCGAACCGGCGTCGTCGAAATCGACCGCTTTTTCATAACGCGCGGCAAGTTGGCTGTACAAATCGCCGGGATAGCCGCGGTTTGACGGAACATGTTCCATCGTGATGGCGATTTCTTTCAGCGAATCGGCGAAGTTTGTCATATCCGTCAGAAGAACCAAAACGTTCTTGCCTTTGAGGGCGAATTTTTCAGCGACGGCGAGGCAAAGATCAGGAACCATCAAGCCTTCGACGATCGGATCGGACGCCGTATGAACGAAGAAAATGGAACGGCTCAGCGCGCCGCCTTCTTCCAGCGTGTTCTTGAAATACATGTACTGATCGTACTTCAGTCCGATGCCGCCGAGGATAATCATATCGACTTCTGCCTGAAGCGCGATGCGTGCTAAAAGTTCGTTGTACGGTTCACCGGAAACTGAAAAGATCGGCAATTTCTGTGACACGACGAGCGAGTTGAACACGTCGATCATCGGGATGTTCGTGCGGATTATGTTTCGCGGGATGATACGTTTTGCCGGATTGACCGACGGACCAGCGACCTGAATCATATTTTCGGTCAATAGCGGCCCTTTGTCGCGCGGAATGCCGCTCCCGTTGAATATCCTGCCGAGCATGTTATCTGAAAAAGTCACGCGCATCGGATTGCCGAGAAAGCGCAATTCGTCGTTCGTGGCAATGCCCTGACTGCCCGCGAATACCTGAAGCGAAACGATGTCGTCGTCGAGTTTGATGACCTGCGCGAGCGATTTCCCACGACTGGTCGTAATTTCCGCCAATTCTTCGTATGCGACGTCGCTTGCCTTGACCGTGATGACGTTGCCGGTAACGCTGAGAATTTTATTATAAACCTTTTGCATCGCCTGAGTTTTCCTCAATCAATTGGGTTATTGTCTGTTCCTGTTCGCTGAACTCGTCATCTTTCATGTCGATGTAGTTCCAGTCGATGAATTTCTGCCTCAGCGTATTGAAAAAGTTACGCGCCTCGGTTTTATCCTTTAACGTAAAATGTTTCATCAGCACTTCGTGAACTTTTCCGAAGACTTTTTTCTGCCGTTCGGGCGACGTTGCGCCGTCAACGGAATCGAAGGAATTTTGCTGGAGATAAACGTTGTCGAGAAATTCAGATTTAAGATAGATAATAAAATCATCGAGCGATGTGCCTTCTTCGCCGACGACAAGCATCATCTGGTGTACTTCGTTGCCCTTGAAAAGCGTCTGCCGCGCATCATCGATCAAAATTTTTGGAATTAGACTGGCATATTTTGACCAACTGTCTAATGGATGGATCGCTGGAAAACGCCTGGCGTTCGAGCGGTCGCGCGAAAGTCCGTGAAACGCGCCGACGACTTTCAGGGTCGATTGTGTTACCGGCTCTTCAAAATTTCCGCCTGCCGGGCTGACCGATCCGCCGATCGTCAAACTGCCCATTCCACCATCATAAAGTTCAACAAGTCCGGCGCGCTCATAAAACTGCGCAATTCGTGATTCAAGATATGCTGGAAACGCCTCTTCACCGGGAATCTCTTCCAAACGACCGGAGAGTTCGCGCATCGCCTGCGCCCAGCGCGACGTCGAATCGGCGAGCAGAAGCACGTTCAAACCCATCTGCCTGTAATATTCGCCCAGTGTTGCTGCCGTGTAAACCGAAGCTTCGCGTGCTGCAACCGGCATGGAACTCGTGTTGCAGATAATGATCGTGCGTTCCATCAGTGATTTGCCTGTACGCGGGTCAGTGATCTCCGGAAATTCACGCAAGGTTTCGACGACTTCACCTGCGCGTTCTCCGCAAGCCGCGATGATGACGATGTCGGTTTCCGCAAAGCGGCTCGTTACTTGCTGAAGGACGGTTTTACCAGCTCCGAATGGTCCGGGAATGCAGTAAGTTCCGCCTTTCGCGACCGGGAAAAACGTGTCGATGATGCGCGTTTGCGTCACCAACGGCTCTTTCGGTACATATTTTTCGCGGAAATTCGTGATCGGGAATTTGACCGGCCAGTCGAAGTGCATTTTCAGTGTGTGTTCGCCGCCTTTGTCATCGATGACGATGGCAACGGTTTCTTCGATCGTGTAATCGCCTTTCGGCAATATAGATTTAACCGTGTAATCGCCGCGAAACCCAAACGGGACAAAAATCCGGTGTTTGAAAATGCCTTCGGGAACATAGCCGAGTTCGTAACCGGCGCGGACGATGTCGCCGATCTTGGCGGTTGGCGTGAAATTCCATTTCTTCGTCGCGTCTAACGCGCCGAGAATGGCTCCGCGCTTCAGAAAATAGCCGAACTGCGCGGCGAGTTCGTGAAGCGGATTCTGCAATCCGTCGTAAACCATGCCGAGAATGCCGGGGCCAAGCTGGACGGAAAGCATTTCACCGGTGAATTCCACTGCGTCGCCGACTTTCAGCCCTTTGGTGCTTTCGAATACCTGCATGTAAGCGTTGTTGCCGTAGATTTTAATAACTTCGGATTTCAGCCGCTCGTCGCCGGTAATCGCGTATCCGACTTCGTTTTGAATGATATTGCCGTCAAACACAACCGTGATCATGTTGCCATTGACGCCGATAATTTTTCCAGTATTATTGTTCATATTTCCATTTCGGTGTATTGTTTGAACTTTTTTAAGCCCTGCTCTTTGTTGAAAATCGCCAACCGTTCGAGCAATTGGAGTTTGAGATAATATAAAACGAGTATTTGCGTGTCGAAATGATGGTCTTTTTCCATTTCGTCAATCGCCTGCCACTGCAAAAACATGAGATTCTTTTCCGCCGTCAGCGGATTGCCGTCTTTAATCAGAGAAAGTGGGAAAAGCGTCAGTTTATAATCCTGATGCGTTTTTTGCGCTTTCCGCCATTCGCCGAGTTCGCGCCGGAGATTTCCTTCAAATCCCTTGAAAGCGCGGACAACCGGCAGATCGCCCTTCTGAACCGTTGTCGATGAAACGTCGATCTTTTTCAACAACGCTAATTCAGACGGCGCGAGCCATTTTTCCGCTTCGGCGAGAAACCGCGCGCTGTCGATCAACGCCGGTCGGTCGAAGAAAAGATAAGGAAGTTGCGAGACTAAATAATAGTGTTTGTCCATTACCGCTATTTCAGAATCTCGCGAACGGAAGGATTCAGAAATTCCATGAGAAAATTCGCGATGCTTTCGTCGCTGAGATCGTAGTAAACGTCGGAGCCTTTTTTACCAATGCGGAAACCGCCCGAAATGCCTTTTTCGACTTTCAGGACGATCGGCTCTTTTAGACTTTCCGTCGTTGTTTGCGCCAGCAGATTGGTCAGCCGGTCGATGTCTTTCGGCGAGACGATGAATTCCGGTTTCGCGTCGCCGGATGTCTGTTTGACGACATCGCGGATGAGTCCGGCGAGAAATTCCGGCGTCATCGCATCGGAAATCGTCTTCTTGAAAACACGGTCGAACAGTTTGGTCAGGTTTTCTTTCGTGACCAAAATTGTGTCACGGGCGGCTTGTTTCAGCGCGGCGGTCGTGTTGGCTTTGGTCTTTTCGGCCTCGATTTCGGCGTCGCGAACGATCTGTTCGGCTTTTAGTTTGGCGTCGGCGATGAGCGCGGCGGCGGATTTCTGCGTGTCGGATAAAATCGTTTCTGCCAACATTTTCGCTTCGTCGATGCCTTCTTTTTTGATCTTATCGATCAGATTGTCAAGTTTTATATCCATCAAATAACTCCTCTTTCGGTGATAGCGAACGGCCGTCTTCCGGGCGATTCAAATTGACTGAAAAGTCGAAAATCGCCGATCTGCTTATGCCGGTCATGGATGTGTCAGGTAATAATGGGAATCGCGGTGTCGTTCTCATTCGATTCCTTTATCTTCAGTTTCCTATCGCAATTTCTCTTCACGTAAACTCAAAAAACAACCTGTAAATTTATACCGCCCTGCCAGATAAACCAAATATTTACCGGTAGAAAATTATCGGGAAAGAAAATGATGAAAGGTTGGATTATGTAGATTAATTTGTCATTGGTCATTATTGGAAAACCCAACCTTCGGAAGGTTACGAGAAGATTAAAACCAGTTTAGCCTTTCGCAGGCGCTCAAGGCGGAAGATGGTTCCTTTTTAATTATTGATGATGCCCTCTGGCGATAATAGCCTGATAAGAACCAGTCATGCCAACAACTACAACCAAATCCTCAATCGCCGTGATTTTCGACCATATTGTTTCCCCTTCTATTTCAGGACTGATATTTGCCCAATTCTGACCATTGAAATGACGAATGGATGAATAATATCCTGCAATAAAAATATCATTTGAGTTGTTACCGGTAATAGTTGTGGTCAGCGGTGGATATTGATTACCTGAATAATCCCACCAGATTAATTCTTGAACAGAGCTGGAACTGGAAGCGCTAACAACATAGACGCGACCTGTGGCCGCCAGAAAAAGGTTCATATTTGTATCGGTCCAAAGACTCTGATAAATATGACTTATAACACCTGGCTAACCAAGCGAGGTCTGAGAATTAATGTTGTTTATTGTTGCAAATTCTTTATTCTGTTCTTTTTTCAACAAAACAGAACCTTTCAGGTCATCAAACCCGCAAACCCAAATATCGCCACCATCTGGATCTCCTTTGATGTCAGTTAAATCAATCTCTGTACCGCTTTCCATCTTCGTAAAGGTTGAGCCGTCATAGTGGACTATGGAACCTTTTTTGCCGACAAAGTAGATGTCTGATGATGAAGAAGCCCAAATATCAGTCACACCGCCATCTTCGTCATCAAGAACACCCATATTCCAGAAATGATAAAGTGTCCATTCAGAACCATTCCAATGAATTGGAAGTCCAGAAGTAATCCAAATGTCATTTTCAGAAAAGTAAAATATTCCATAATTGGGCGAGTACCCTGATAACACTTTCAATAGGTTCCACTTATCACCATCCCATCTTGCGGCATTGTACGTTCCGCTGTCGGTTTCGATATTTCCCACGACCCAGATGTTGTTCTCATTCACGATCCAGGCATCTTTCAGGTAACTGCCATAGTTACCGAGTGTATCGATCTCCCAGGTGAAGTCATGACTGGTAGTGTCCATCGTGTGCACCGAGACCGGATCGGATTCGGACTTGGTTTTGCCGTCCTTCAGGAAGCGGACACGGTAGATGTAGTCGGTATCCGGCATCAGACCTTCATCGATTATCAGGGTATCGTCATCACTACAGGTATAAGTCGCCACGGTCGAGTTGTCCCGGTCGAGCGCGAAGGCGCTGACATCCCCGGAATCCGGCAGACTGACACTCAGGACGACCGAAGTGCTGAAGACATCTTCTGCAGATAAGTAAATATCGTAGTCCGGTTGTTCGGTCGGACACTCCTTACAGGACATGGCGAGGAGTGTGGCAAGAATAAGAAAGATCGTGAACATTGCGGTTTTGGCTTTCAAACCGTTTGTCATTTTTCCTTCACCTGTCACAATCATGGTCAAACCTCCGAATGAATTCGACGAATATCAAATATCAAAATAATAGATTTGGCCAACCTTCAGAAGGTTTCTTTTTTCAAACAATATCCAACGACCAACATCCCAATAACAGAATTTACTCAATTTACCCAATCTACCTAATTAACCCAATCTACCGAATCAACCTAATCAACCTAATCAACCTAATCCAACCTAATCTACCCTTTCCGGCACGGCATAGATCAGCGGCAGGCTGACGAACGTCGTGGCAAATTTGACGATGACGTTGGACAGGACGATGCTCCAGACGACAGCCAGCGGCATTTGTCCCGCAAAGGCGATGAAAGCGAACAGGATGGAATCGATTGGAATGCTGACGCCATTACTGGCAAGCACGCGCGACCATTGTTTTTTGGTCGTCACTTTTTTCATCCATAACCGATAGACTTCCGTATCGATCAGTTCGGAGATAACTTCGGCAAAAATCGAAGCCAGTATGATTCGCCAGACAGGCGAAAGCACTTTGGCAAATTCTGTCTGCGCGCCAACGGACGGATCGGCGGGCAAAATCGACACGAACCAGAAGAAAAACGCCATGAACAGATTGATGACCGCGCAGGCGAGAATCAGAATTCGCGCGGCTTTGATGCCCATCAGTTTGTGAACCAGGTCGCGAAGCGTGAACGTGATCGGATAGATGAACGTCCCGGCGTCCATCGACAATCCGAAAAAAAGAATGATGCGAAGACTGGAAATGTCGGACAACATCTGCGCGGCGACATAAGCCGTGATGACGATCAGCGCCGGAATATAGACCGAGCGGTTTTCAGGAAGAATGGCGTTTGGTTTCATGGTTGCTTTCAGGCTTTGTGCGCTTGCCCCCAACTTAATTTTCTCTCCTGTCTCTGGAGTAGAAGCGCAAAGAAGAATCCGAAGAATCCCAGCGTGCTGAAAATCCACATGCCAAGCCGGTAGCCGCTCGGATTGGTGACGCTCGCGAGTGAATAGTCGTTCGCCCAGCCGACGAGCAGATTGAATCCTGCCAGCCCGATGTTTTGGATCATCGTCATTAGGCCGTACGCGGTGCCGAGTTTATGCGAATCGACAAACAACGCGACGGACGGCCACATCACAGCGGGAATCAACGAAAAAGCGAATCCCATCAGGCTCATCGGAATCAGCAGATTGGTGGGGATGATGTAATGGATATTCAAAAAACCGACATTGACGGCGACCGTTTGGCTTAGTCCGAGAAAACCGGCAATGTCGATTTTGTAGCCCATACAAAGATAAACCGGAATAATCGCCAGCGAACCGATCATCATCAGCAGAGAACGTTTCCCAATTTTATCGGCGAGAAGTCCGAACAGCGGCGTGAAAATCATTGCGGCGAATGTCAACATACTGGAAAGAAAACCGCCGACTTCGCGCGTCGTGCCGTGAACTTCCTGAAAGAATTTGACCGCGAACGTCTGGAATGGAAACATGGCGGAATAGAACGTGACGCAGAGAAGCGTGATCAGCCAGAACGACTTCCCGAAATTGAAAATGTCTTTGAAGACTACCTTGTCGGTGGAGCCTTCCTTGTTCAGTGCGTAGTTCCGCTCGGCGTAACGGTCGAGAAAGAAATAGATGGTGAGGCAAATCACGGAAGTTGCGCCAGCAAACACGGAAATGACCAGCGGCGACTGCCAATTAGTATAAAAACTTTTTCCCCACGTCGGCGAGTTTAGAGCGAGAAACGAGCCGAGCCGCGCGATGGTTAGGTTCAATCCGAATGCGAATGACAGTTCTTTACCTTTGAACCATCTGGCAATGACCGTTGTGATGGCTACGATCATGGACTCCGCGCCCAGCCCGAAGATCAGTCTGCCGGTTGCCATGACGACGATGTCGCCTTTCAGTGTAGTGATCAGTCCGCCGAGAAATACGAGCGTGGAAAACATCAGAGCGGATTTTTTCGTGCCAATACGGTCGATGATGAAGCCGCCGATCAACACCATGAATACGTTCGGGATGCTGTAAATCGCGTTCAGCGTTCCGATGTTGCTGTCCGAGAAGCCGAGTTGCGCTTTCAGGAGATCAGCCAGCGGACTGATGCTGTCGTATATATAATAATTTCCAAACATCGCCAGACTGATGAAGGTTAACACAATCCAGCGGAAGAAAGGTGAAGGATTGGGAAGTAAATTTTCTTGAGTCAAATCGGAGTTCATGCAAACCTGCTCTTTCTGTCGGTCGGTTTAAAATGTTTCGGTGTGTTCAAATTCTGTATCAATGACTAAAAGCGCCCGTAATGTAAGAAAATCGTGGAAAAAAGGAAAAACGTTCCGTCCGTCATATTGTCTTAAGGAAAAGGATTGATTAAATTCCGGCTGTTTTTTGGTAGAAATATTGTTTAATCATAAAGGAGAAAAAATATGGCACATGTCATTTCTGATGAGTGTATCAGTTGCGGCGCCTGTATAGGCGAATGTCCAGTTGAAGCGATCAGCGAAGGCGGCGATAAATACGTCATTGATGCGGCTAAATGCACCGATTGCGCCGCCTGCACGCAAGTTTGCCCGGTTGGTGCCATTTCAGCCGCGTAGTTTTCAATATCGCTCACGGATACGCAAAATCCGTTTAATAGAAAATATTTCTGGATAGTCAGTTGGCAAGTCGGAAATATTTTCATTTTCAGATCATTCGTATGAGGAGAAAAGAAATGAAGGCAATTCTGATTCGACGTGTACTGATAGCGTGGCTTGTTTTTTCTGTAATCAGATGGATTCCAGATACGTCTTTCGGTCAAACATATTCGGTTAAAACCGGATTGGATGTCGTTTCAGAATTGAACTTTGATATGTTCAAAGGCAAAAAGGTCGGCATTATTTGCAATCATACCGCGCGGGACAAAAATGGAAATCATATCGTTGACCTCTTTTATCACAGCAATGCTTGCACAGTATCGGCGATATTCGGGCCCGAACACGGTTATCGCGGGCTGGCGGCGGACGGCGGAGATGTCGGCAACGAAATCGATTCTCTGACTGGCGCAAATATTTTCAGTTTGTATGGCACGGTGAATAAGCCGACGAAAGAGATGCTCAAAAACGTCGATGTGCTGGTTTATGATATTCAAGACGTCGGCGCTCGCTTTTATACTTATACTGCGACGATGACGAAATGTATGGAAGCCGCCGCGGAAAACGGTATCCCGTTTGTTGTTTTGGATAGACCGAATCCGATTCGCGGCGACCGTATCGAAGGGCCGATGCTCGATCCCAAATTCAAGTCGTTTGTCGGGCCGCATCCGACGCCGATCCGCTACGGACTGACGATTGGCGAGTTTGCTTGGCTCATCAACGGCGAGTCCTATCTGGAAAATGGCTTGAAAGCCGATCTGAGAGTCGTCACAATGAAAGGCTGGAAGCGGAATCTGTGGTACGACCAAACCGATCTTCCGTGGGTTGCTCCGTCGCCAAACATGAAGTTTCTGACAACTGCGATTGCTTATCCGGGATTTTGTTTGCTGGAAGGGATAAATTTGTCCGAAGGGCGCGGGACGGACTCACCGTTTTTAAAATTCGGAGCGCCGTATATTAATGCGAAAACCTACGCCGATTCGTTGAATGCACTGAACTGCAAAGGCGTTCTTTTCGAGCCGATTACTTTCACACCGGTCAGCATACCAAACGTTGCCGCGAAACCGAAATATGAAAATCAACTTTGTAATGGTGTTATGCTCATCATCTCCGACCGCGATCAGTTCAAGCCAATTCAGGCGATGTTACTGATAATTGAAAAGACGAAACAAATGTATCCAAAGGATTTTGCATGGCGCGGAAGCATCGATCGGCTTTACGGAAGTGACGAACTCAAACTTGCCATTGATAGCGGAAAACCGGTCATCGAATTGATTGCAAAATGGAAGAACGAAGATAAGAAATTTCGATCGTTGTCAGAAAAATATCTTTTGTATAAATGATAGCAGTTATTTAAGCGCGTCCCAGAATTCAATGGCGCTCCGAATATGCGGAATGGTGATGGAGCCGCCAACGATCAGACCAATAGAAATCGTTTCGGTAAGTTCGGCGTCGGAAACGCCTGCATCTTTGCATTGCGACAAATGGTATTTGATACAGTCGTCACAACGAAGAACGAGCGAGGCAACCAAGCCCAGCAATTCTTTGGTTTTTGACGGTAGAGCGCCATCCTGATAAACCTGCGCGTCCAAACTGAAGAATCTTTTCATCGATTTGTCAGCGTATTTCAGAACAAGTTCGTTGAGGTATTTTCTGGTTTCTTGAAAAGATTCCGGTGAGTTGTTTTCTATCATTGCTTCCTCAAAATGAAAACAGAAATCCCGCAACTTTAAAGGGTAAGTGGGGCAAACCCTCTCTGCAATTGCGGGATACGATTAGTCTAAAAGAATGCTGACGGTCTTTTTCACGCGACTTTTTTGCTCGAATTTGACGTGTCCGTCTTTTAGTGCAAATAGTGTATCGTCGCTACCGATTCCGACGTTATCGCCGGGATAAATTTTACTGCCGCGCTGGCGAAGAATGATTGTTCCTGCGGTAACGAATTCGCCGCCGAATCTCTTGACACCAAGTCGTTGAGAATTACTGTCGCGACCGTTTCTGGAACTTCCAACACCTTTTTTATGTGCCATGACTATAGCTCCTGATTTTCAGTAGGTTGTTCGCTTGAGGTTTCCGTAACCGGATTTGTATCTGCCGTAACTGCGACTTCTGATTCACCTGCGAATTTGGAGACCTGAAGAACCGTGTAGGGTTGGCGATGTCCATTTTTAACCTTATAACCTTTTCTGCGTTTTTTCTTGAAGACGATTACTTTCGGGAGCCTTTTCTGTTCTATAACCGTCGTCTCGATTTCCGCGTCTTTGACGAAAGGCAATCCGATCTGAATATCTTCGCCTTTGCGCAGGTACAAAATCTTGTTGGCAATGAACGTCGCGCCGACCTCTAATTCGAGTTTCGGCACCGATAGTTTTTTCCCGGGTTCGAGGATGACTTGATCACCGGAAATTTCTGCAATAGCGTAATAGTTTGTTCTCATATTTTTCTCTTAGTTTCCTTATCAAAAAGGCGGGCAAATTTAGGGAATTCCTTTAAACAAGGCAAGTTAATATTCGTCGGTAATGTCTTTTCCCGATTTGGTTAGGAAGACGCGGAAGTCGTCGATATTGACGGATGGATCTTCAACTAATTTGATGATGATGAAATTCCGCCACTGAATCCTCCTCAATACTTTATTCGTCGAATCACGAAGATAGGTTGCCATATCGGGATGAACATGAATCTGAAGCCTTTTTTCCTTGGCTTTGACTTTGAATCGCCGGAACCAGCTTTCGATTTTCGTCACGACTGATTCTTTGGAAGTCACGCGTCCTGAGCCGTGGCATAATGGGCACTCTTCAGTAACCGTGTAAAGGAGATTGACGCGCGTCCGTTGGCGGGTCATTTCCAGCAGTCCGAAGTCGGAGATGTTGGCTAAAGATACCTTCGCGCGGTCGCGCTGGAGTTCACGCCTCAGTTCCAAAAAGATTTTTTTCTTATTTTCTTCTTCTTCCATGTCGATGAAATCGATGACGATCAGGCCTCCGATGTCGCGTAGGCGAAGTTGCCGAGCGATTTCTTTTGCCGCCTGCATGTTGATCTTCAACGAATTATTTTCGTGATCTTTTTTTCCGATATATTTGCCGCTATTGACGTCGATTGTTGTCATCGCTTCCGTATGTTCGATTACAATGAAACTGCCGCTTTTCAGCCAAACTTTTTTATTCAGCGACTTAGTGAATTCACTCTCAACGTTGTATTGCTCGAAGAGCGGATTGCGTCCTTGATAATGCTCGAGCTTCTTGACGAATTCCGGCGAAACGGATTTGATGTAAGATTGTAGTTGTTTATTTAGGTTTTTCGTATCCACTAAAATCTTATCGACGTCCATTGTAAGTAGATCGCGGATAACCGACGAGGCGATTTCCATGTCGGCGTATACACATACGGGAGCAGGTTCGCGCTTGGAGGTTTCTTCGAGTAAACGCCACTTTTTTATCAAACTGTCCAGATCGGCTTTCAGCGTTTTTTCATCATGATCCTGAGCGACTGTACGGATGATTAATCCGAATTTAGGCGGTTTGATGACGCGAGCGATGCTTCTTAAGCGCCGTTTTTCGTTTCGGTTGAAAATTTTCTTGGAAATTCCGATGAAATCGACGTTCGGGACCAGAACGAGAAACCTGCCGGGAATCGAAATATCGGTTGTGACTCGTGGCCCTTTTTTAGCGAAGGGTTCCTTAATAACCTGAACGAGGATTTCCTGGTTTTTCGTGATAGTGATTTCGCTGGTTTTTACATACTTTTTCTTACCGACTTTCGGTTGGGGTGATTCCTCTTCTTCGTCGTCTTCTTCTTCGTCACGGCTAATGCTCTCCAGCATCGTTGTGGCAGAGTCGGCGTTATTCATTTCGGAAAAGGGAAGAAAGGCGTTGAGTCCATGTCCGATATCGACGAAAGCGGCTTGAATGCCTTCGATGACGTTTTCGACTTTGCCTTTGTAAATATTCCCGACCATTCGGGATTTTTCGGGTTTTTCAACAAAGAGTTCGACGAGTTCGCCGTTCTCTAAGATTGCGATGCGAACCTCCTTAGAAGTTTCGCTCATTAAAATTGTTTTTTCCATTATCTATCCATTTTGTAGGTGATTGGTTGTTAAATAAGTTTTTTTGCGGCTGACGGAACAGGAAGCGTTTTCCAATCCAAGGATGGGAAGAAGTTCCCGAATTTTGACTGTTCTTCCATTGATGATTTGGACTTCTACTTTCAAAATGCCAGCCTCTGTTTGAATCGTTTTGAGAAATTGCCGGATGTCAATTTGGGTCGTCGCTTTTTCTCCGGCGCGTTGGATAATATATTCCTTTTTCTCCAGCAAATCACGGACGTTTTTTTCAACGACGGGGTTAATCTCTGCAGGGAAGAGGATTTCATAGAGAAAGCCGGCGGTGTCCGAGAATGCGGATTTTGCGTTAATTGCCAGACGTTCTGCCGATACAATTTCAAATCTACCAGCCAACTCCGCGTTGAGTCTCTTGACTAAATCAATTGTCTCGGATTTGAGCGTTACGTCCAAAAATTCTTCATCAGAAGTGTAACCTAATGGAAGTGGAAATCCTGCAGAAATTTTCGGTCTCTGATTGAAGCCTTCGGTGTAGATCAAATCCAGATCAGCCCGTCTCATCGCCTGCTGAAAAATACGCAAAACGTCGAGGTGTGAAGTGAAGCGAACGACATTCGATTTCCGGTATTTTAGACGAAATTTGACTGGAGAGCCGATCGGTTCATCGTCGGGCGGAAGCGCGATTGGTTGATGGGGTTCATCAGCACTCGGCGTGACAAGCATCATCTGGAGTCCCGATGGTTGGCAGACGCCGCATCCGTAGCAATGGGTTCGGCAATCTGGAGTGGTTTTACCTTTCAGTGAACGGTTGAATTCGGAAATCAGGTAGTTTTTGGTAACCAAAGAATCAATATGATCCCATGCCAGCGGTTCGTCGAGACTTCTATCCGATGTAAATTTCGCTGGCTCGAGGTTCGATTCGATGAATGCGGATTCCCATAGTTCAGCTGAAAAATATTCTCTCCAGGAGTCAAATTTTGCGCCGTTCTTCCATGCCCGATAAATCACGTCTGCTATTCGCCGATCGCCTCGTGCGATGACGCCTTCTAATCGGGAAAATTGTGGATTGCGCGCCATTACTTTTACTTGTCTCATCATCAACAGGCGCGGTTTGATGAAGTCGAGTTTTCGCTGGATGGTTTCCGGAGAATCCTGCGCTGACCATTGAAATGGCGTGAACGGCTTGGGGATGAACGTCGAAAGCGTCACATTGATATTCAATCGTCCGTTACCGACCTGAATCACTTTTCGGGTTAAGTCAGCGATATCAGCAAGGTCTTCGTAGGTTTCTGTCGGCAACCCCAGCATGAAATAGAGTTTGATGACGCGCCAGCCATTTCTAACGGCGATTTCGGTGGAACTCAGCAATTCTTCTTCCGTGATGTCCTTGTTGATGACATTTCTCAGGCGTTGGGAGCCGGCTTCAGGGGCAAAGGTGAGTCCAGACTTCCGCGTCTGGCTGGCAAGTTGGGCGATATTTTCTCGGAAACTGTCCAACCTGAGCGAGGGAAAAGAAACGGAGTGGCGATGATTGACCCGGTGCGCAACGATTCCATCCGCGAGTTGATCCAGACCGGCATAATCGGAACTTGAAAGCGAGAAAAGTGAAACATCATCGTATCCGGTGGCGACGAAGGAATTTTCTATCTGTTTTAAAACGTCATCGGGATGTCTTTCTCGAACAGGGCGGTTTATCATACCCGCCTGGCAAAACCGGCAACCCTGCGTACAGCCGCGCATGATTTCGACGACCAGACGATCTTGAGAGGTTTCAACAAGCGGCATGATCGGGACTTCAGGGTAAAAATCGTTCGTTAACTCCCGAACCCGCAGGGCGCGAATGATTTTCGGAGCCGTAGTCATATTTGCTTTGGGAACAACTTTTCCGGTTTGCAGATCGACATCGTACAGACTCGGAATGTAAAGTCCCGGAAAGCGCGCAGGTAGTCGGAGAAGGATTTCATTCCGCGGCACGTTTTGCCTTTTCAGAGAATAGATTTCCTTTGTGAGAGGGACGACAATTTCTTCACCGTCGCCGACGACAAAGCCATCAAAAAACGGCGCCAGCGGTTCTGGGCTATAGGCGCCACATCCTCCGCCAATAATGATTGGATCGCTTTCATTTCGGTCTTGGGCGTAAACCGGAATCTCGGCGAGATCAAGCATGTTCAGGATATTAGTGGCGGTCAATTCATAGGGAAGCGTAAAACCGATAACGTCGAAATATTTCAGGGGTGTGCGTGATTCCAGAGAAAAAAGTGGAACTGAATGTTTCCGCAATTTTTCCTCAAAATTAGGCCACGGCGCATAAACGCGTTCAGCGGTGATTTCCTCATCGCGATTTAGAATGTGATAGAGAATCTGAAATCCATAGTAGGACATGCCAACATCGTACAAATCGGGATAAGCCAGCGCAATTTCCGCCAGCGGCTTTGATCTGTCTTTGATTTGGGTTCCAAACTCCCCGCCTGCATATCGGCCGGGTTTTTCAACTTCAAAAAGGAAGTTATCTATCAAACGTTCATTCTTAATCGGCATTACTCAGTAGTTTCAAAAGTCAGGCGGAAGGTAAGCAAAATGGCATGGATAAACAAGGTATTTTACTTACCGTCAGAAGCGGTGCTGGGAATCGAACCGTGAAAATTACCGACTGCGCCGAGAGATTATTGACCGGCCAAACCGAGTTCGGGAGCGATGGTTTTTAAGGCGTCGATCACGCGCTGAATATGCTCCGTTTCATCAACGCCCAGTTCAGTGATTCCCTGTCGGATTTCTTCGCGATTGACTTTTGCTGCAAAGGTTTTGTCCTTGAACTTTTTTTGGACCGAGCGCGGCTCGACTTCGAAAATGCTTTTTGAAGGACGAACCAGCGCGACGGCGATGATGAATCCCGCCAGTTCATCGACAGCAAAAAGCGTTTTGGCCAGCAGTGATTCGCGTTTGACGCCGGTGTAAGCCGCATGACCCATAATGGCTGTGCGCATTTCCGCCGGGTAGCCGAGTTTCTCCAGAATTTCGTTCCCGCGGTAGGGATGATTCTCGGCGTCGGGATATTTTTCGTAGTCGAAGTCGTGGAGCAAACCGACGATTGCCCAGTAATTCTCATCTTGATGGAACCACTTCGCATATTCGCGCATCGCGGCAGAAACGGCAAGCGCATGCTTAATCAGGCTGTCGGTTTTGGTATATTCGGTTAGCAATTTCCAGGCATCTTCATAATTCATAATATTTCCTTTCAGTTTCCGATCGCCGTATCATCATAAAGCGGAAGTGCAAATCCGTGGCGAAGCAATACGCGTCGGAATCGGCGTTCGTAAATTAAA